>Ga0111539_10005261_pt1 | contig 16758 bp, 11 predicted proteins | sample RhiMethybrSRZTD1_FD_79667 | JGI IMG/M metagenome (GOLD analysis project Ga0111539, IMG submission 79667) | Populus rhizosphere microbial communities from Tennessee, USA - Rhizosphere MetaG P. TD hybrid SRZTD1 (version 2) (version 2) | ecosystem: Host-associated > Plants > Roots > Rhizosphere >... | reverse complement strand
GGAGCTGCGCAACCCGGGCGGAGCGCTGCCGCAGGCACAGCTGGGCGGCCTGTCGCTGCTGGCGCATGCAATCGCCGACCGCGTCCGTGCCTGGCTTGGCCGCATGCTCGGACGCACCCGCTGAACCCATGCTCCGCCCCGTGCCGAGCTTGTCGAAGCACAGTCTTGGTGAACCGCGAGCATCAATCCCGCAGCAACTCGTTGATGGAAGTCTTGGCGCGGGTCTGCTCGTCCACGGTCTTGACGATGACGGCGCAGTAGAGCGAGGGGCTAGGCTCGTTGTTGGGATACGGCTCGCGCGGCGGCGAGCCCGACACCGCGGCCGAGTAGGGCGGCACCCGGCCGATATGGGTGCGGCGCGTCGCGCGATCGACCTCCTGGGTGGAGGCGCCGATGAAGGTGCCCATGGCCAGCACCGCGCCCTCGCCCACGATCACGCCCTCCACCACCTCGGAGCGGGCGCCGATGAAGCAGTTGTCCTCGATGATCGTGGGATTGGCCTGCAGCGGCTCGAGCACGCCGCCGATGCCGACGCCGCCCGAGAGATGCACGTTCTTGCCGATCTGCGCGCACGAGCCGACCGTGGCCCAGGTATCCACCATGGTGCCGCTGCCGACATAGGCGCCGAGATTGACGAACGACGGCATCAGGATGACGCCCGGCGCCACATAGGCCGAGCGGCGCACCACGGCGCCGGGCACGGCCCGGTAGCCGGCCTTGCGGAAGGCGTCCGCCGTCATGCCATCGAACTTGGAAGGCACCTTGTCCCACCAGCTGGCACCGCCCGGCGCGCCGGCAATCAGCCCCATGTCGTTCAGACGGAACGACAGGAGCACGGCCTTCTTGAGCCACTGGTTGACGACCCAGCCCCCGTCCTTCTTCTCGGCGACGCGGGCCTGGCCCTTGTCGAGGAGATCGAGCGCGGTCTCGATGGCGTCGCGTACCTGGCCGCGGGTGGCCGTCGTGATGGTCTCACGCTGGTCCCAGGCGGCCTCGATGGTCTGCTGCAGCTGTGTGTTCGACATGGGGAGCGTTTCTGGCGCGGCGCGGCAGCATCTGTCAATTGGAACCGATCGGCAACGTCCTTTTCCCCTTGCGAGGCGCGACATGGGAATTGCGGACATGTCCTGTCCCCCATCCCCAACCCACCCCGTGCGGGGGCCGCCGTGGCTTGCACATGAGCAGAACGGGCTCTAGCAATCTCTGCAAGAACACGAGAGGAAACCAAAGGTGGCGGCATCGCCTCGGCCGGCGGCGGAGGGTGCGCCCGAGCGAGGCACCAGCATGCTCGATCTGCTGAGCGGCATCCGCGTGGTGAGCTTCAATCACTTCCTGCTGGGGCCGATGGGCATCCAGGCGTTGGGCGATCTGGGCGCCGATGTGATCTCGGTGGAGAATTCCGACGGCGCCTGGCAGCGTCACTGGAGCTGCGGCGACCTGTGGCACGACGGCCAGAGCATGCTGCATCTGTGCGCCAATCGGAACAAGCGCAGCGTCGCCATCGATCTCAAATCCGAGAAAGGGCGGGAAATCGCGCTGCGGCTCGTTGATACGGCCGACGTCGTATCGGAGAACTTCAGGCCCGGCGTGATGGCCAAGCTCGGCCTCGATTACGAGACGCTGAAGGCGCGCAAGCCGGATCTCATCTATGCCTCCGCGTCGGGTTACGGTCCCGATGGTCCCTACGCGGAAAGGCCCGGGCAGGACCTTCTGGCGCAAGCGCTGTTCGGGCTGATGGCTATCACCGGCCAGGCGTCCACGGGACCGCGTCCCGTCGGCGCCTCCGTGGTCGATCACCACGGCGCGGCGCTGTTCGCCATGGGCATCCTTGCCGCCATCGTGCGTCGGCAAAGGACCGGACAGGGCTGCCGCGTCGATGCCAGCCTGATGCAGGCGGCGCTCGATCTGCAGATGGAGCCGCTCGTTTCGTGGCTCAACGCTGCGGAGAAGCCGCGATCGATCCACACGCACCGGCATGTCGCCGGCTGGCACTACGCGGCGCCTTACGGCGTGTACGCGACCAAAGACGGGCACCTCGTCATCTCGCTCTCGACGCTCGCGAGCCTGGCCGAGGCCACGGGAGAGTCGCGGCTGGCCGAGTACTCCGCTCGGGACACCTGGACGAAGCAGGACGAGATCGGCGCCCTGATCGCCGGCCGCATCGCGACCGCCACCACGGCGGAATGGATGCGGCGCATGCAGCCCCTGGGCATCTGGCACGCGCCCGTCCAGGGCTACGCCGAGATTGCCGCCGACTCCCAGGTGGAGCACATGCAATCCCTCGTCACGGTGCCGGGCGCCGGCGAAAGCAGTGCACCCGTGACGCTGCTCAACCACCCCGTGCTCTATGACGGCGAGAAGGCCGGCGTGCGCCTGGCGCCGCAGCGGCTCGGCGCGCAGACGGCGGAGGTGCTGCAGGAGTTGGGGTTCGACATGAGCGAGATCGAAGCGCTTGCAAGGGGTAAAGTTGTCAGGCTTGCAGATCACGGAGCGGAGCAATCATGAGCGAGTTCTACGTCAAGCCGGGCGACAGCGTGTCGTTCGCCAAGACCGTCAGCGAGTCCGACATCTACCTGTTCGCCGGCATCACGGGAGATTTTGCGGTCAACCACGTTAACGAGCAGTACATGGCGCGCTCCAAGTACGGCCGGCGCATCGCCCACGGCGCGCTGCTGATCGGTTTCGCCTCCACCTGCTCCACCATGATGATCGAGAAGTGCCAGGGCACCTCGGGGGATGAGACGCCGGTATCGCTCGGCTACGACAAGGTCCGCTTCCTCGGCCCCGTTTTCATCGGCGATACGCTCACCCTCACCTACACCATCACCGAGGTCGACGTTGCCAAGCGCCGCTCGCGCAGCGACCTGAAGGTGGTCAACCAGAGGGGCGAGCTGGTAGGCGTGGCCCAGCACATCCTGGCCTGGGTCAAGGACAAGGGGTGAGGCGCAGGGCGCAAGTTTGTAGGGTGCAAAACGCAGCGCATTGCACCGAAATGCCCTTGGATCGGTGCAATGCGGCTCCGCCTTTTGCACCCTACGGCGCCCTCCTTAATGGCGGCCAAAGCGGCGATAATAGTGGCGGGAGCTGATTCGTCGCGCGCCGCGGGGTAGACCTCGTTGCAGAGCCTGCTTGCACACCTGGAGGAGGAGAAACCGCCGGCGGTCGCCGCCGCAGCGGGACGCGTGCCCGTATTGCTGCCCGTCGCGCTCGATCAAACCTACGACTACCTGCTCCCAGAGGGCGTCGAGGCACCGCCGGGCTCCTTCGTGCTTGTGCCGTTCGGTCCGCAGGTTCGCATCGGCGTGGTCTGGGACGCGCCCTTCGGCGAAGCCGGCAAGCCGGTCGCGGAGAAGAAGCTCAAGACCATCGTCGCGCCGATTGCCGATGTGCCGGCGCTCCCGCCTCTGTCGCTGCGCTTTGCCGAGTGGGTGGCCCGCTACACGCTGGCGCCGCTCGGCATGGTGGTGCGCATGATGATGGGCCCGTCGGCCCTGTTCGAACCGGTCAAGCCGCGCGTGGGCGTGAGGCACAACGCCGAGGCGCCCGAGCCGCCGCGCATGACGCCCGCCCGCAAGCGCGCCGTCGAGATCGCCGGGGACGGCCTGATCCGGGCCAAGAGCGCGCTGGCGGCCGAGGCCGGCTGTTCCGCCGGCGTGATCGACGGCCTGGTCGAAGCGGGCGTGCTGGTCGAGGTCGTGATCCCCGAGCGGCGGCTGCCGGTGCCCAACCCCCTGCACACCGAGGTGCAGTTCATCGAGGCTCAGGCGCGCGCCGTGGCGGCCATGCGCGCGATTGCCGACGCGGCCGCGTTCTCCGTGACGCTTATCGACGGCGTCACCGGCTCCGGCAAGACCGAGGTCTATTTCGAGGCCGTCGCCCGCACGCTGGAGAAGGGTCGGCAGGCCCTGATCATGCTGCCGGAGATCGCGCTGACCAGCCAGTTCATGGACCGCTTCGCGGGCCGCTTCGGCTGCGCGCCGGTGGAGTGGCATTCCGCCCTCTCCTCGGCCGAGCGCGGCCGCGCCTGGCGCGCCGCGGCGACGGGCGAGGCACGGGTGATCGTCGGTGCCCGCTCCGCGCTGTTCCTGCCCTACAAGGACCTCGGGCTCATCGTCGTCGACGAGGAGCACGACGGCGGCTTCAAGCAGGATGACCGCGTGCATTACCAGGCCCGCGACATGGCCGTGGTGCGCGGCAACCTCGGCAAGCTGCCGGTCGTACTCGCTTCCGCCACGCCCTCCATCGAGAGTCACGTCAACGCGCGCAGCGGCCGCTACGCGCATGTCGAGCTGCCCGGCCGCTACTCCGGCGCCGAGATGCCGGAGGTCGCCGCCGTCGATCTGCGCCAGCATCCTCCCGAGCGCGGCAGGTGGCTGTCGCCACCGCTTGTCGATGCCGTGACGCAGACGCTCGAACGCAGGCAGCAGACGCTGCTTTTTCTCAATCGCCGCGGGTATGCACCCCTCACACTCTGCCGCACCTGCGGCCACCGCATCGACTGCCCGCAGTGCACGGCCTGGCTGGTCGAGCATCGCTACCGCCAGCGGCTCAACTGCCACCACTGCGGCTTCTCGCTGCCCATTCCGGAGAAATGCCCCAAGTGCGCCGAACCCGCCTCGCTCGTCGCCTGCGGACCCGGCGTGGAGCGTATCGCCGAGGAAGTCGCCGAGCGCTTCCCGGCGGCGCGGGTGGCGCTGCTGTCCTCCGACCTCGTGCCGTCACTCATCGAGATGCGCCAGATCATCAAGGGCATCGAGACCGGCGAGGCCGACATCATCATCGGCACGCAGATGGTGGCGAAGGGCCACCACTTCCCGCAGCTCGCCACCGTCGGCATCGTCGATGGCGACTTGGGGCTCGGCCAGGCCGACCCCCGCGCGGCCGAGCGCACCTTCCAGCTCATGCACCAGGTCACCGGCCGCGCCGGCCGTGCCCTGATTGCCGGACGCGGACTGGTGCAGACCTACATGCCCGAGCACCCCGTGATGCAGGCGATCATCTCCGGCGACCGCGAGGCGTTCCTGGCACGCGAGATCCGCCAGCGGCAGTCGGCGCAGCTGCCGCCCTACGGCCGGCTGGCGGCCATTGTCGTGTCGGCCCGCGACAAGGAGCTGGCGCAGCTGTTTGCCCGCGACGTCGCACGCCACGCTCCTGCCGCCACGCGCATCGAGGTTCTGGGGCCCGCCGAGGCGCCCCTTTCAGTCATCCGGGGGCGTCACCGCTGGCGCCTGCTGGTGAAGGCACCGCGCGACCTGGACCTCCAGGCCTACCTGCGCGCTTGGCTCGACGCCCTGCCCAAACCTCCGGCCGATCTGCGGCTCGTCGTGGACGTCGATCCGTACAATTTCCTGTGAGAGCGGGCCATGCTCTGCTAGGGCGGCTGCCATCGCTCCCTGATTCGGCCTCAAAACGCCCTATAAGCGGCAGGATCGGAGGAACCTGGAGCACGGTAACCAGCGTTTAGGTTAGGCTTGGTAACCAGTGAGTGCTCCGAGTATTCCAAGTATGACGTTCACGCGTGCGCCCAGCGCTCCCCGCTCCAAGGTCCTGCCCATGATCCCTCGCCGCCTCTCCACGCGGATGCTCGTACGTCTCTCCGCCGCCGCGGTCGCCGCCATGCTCGCAGGCACCGCAACGGACGCCGCCGCGCGGAGCAGCCGGGAGGCCAAGCGCGACGAGACGGTTCCATCCAGGCCGGCCGGAACGCCGCTGATGGCGGTCGTCGCGCTGAGCGAGCAGCGGGTCACGATCTACGATGCCGACGGCCGCATCCTGCGGGCACCGGTCTCGACCGGCCAGCGCGGATATGAGACGCCCGCAGGCCTGTACAGCATCATCCAGAAGAACCGGGAGCACTATTCCAACCTCTACGACGATGCTGCCATGCCCTTCATGCAGCGCATCACATGGTCGGGGATCGCCCTGCACGCGGGCGCCCTGCCGGGCCATCCCGCATCGCATGGCTGCGTGCGCCTGCCCTACACCTTCGCCGAGCGAATCTTCGACATGACCAAGATGGGCATGCGCGTGGTGGTGATGCCGCGCGACGGAGCGCCGGTCGGCATCACGCATCCGGCGCTCTTCAAGCCGCAACCGATCGCTGCCGAGGTCGCGACTGCACCCCGGCCGGCCATTGCCGACGAGGCGCAGAAGATGCGCCTGGGCGGCGCCGCCCCCAATGCCAACGTTCCCCCCTCCACCGTTCCCCCCAAGCAGCTGCAAACGCTGAGATCGATAGCTGCCGCCAAGGCGGCGGAAGCCGAGGCGGCGGGGAAGACGGCAGACGCGGCACGCCTTGCCGCCTCGAAGGCGACGAAGGAGGCGGCCCGCCTCGTGAAGTCCCAGCGCCTGGCCGAGGCCGCCAAGCGCAGGGCGGATGCGCAGCTCAAGGACGCCGAGGCAGCGCTCGAGACCGCCGACACCCCGGCCGAGAAGGAGCGCGCGGAGCAGGCCAAGGCCAAGGCCTCCGCCAAGGTCGCGGAGGCCCAGAGTCAGCTTGACGCCGCAACGGCGGAGGCGCAACCGCTGGCGGATGCGGCCGAGCGCGCCCGCGAGGAGGCCAAGACGGCCGAGGCCGCAAGGGCTGCAGCCGCGAGCGCGGCCAAGGAGGCAGCTGCCAGAATGGCGCCGGTGTCGGTGTTCATCAGCCGGGAGACGCAGAAGCTCTACGTCCGCCAGGCCTTCCAGCCGGTGTTCGAGAGCCCCGTGACCATCCGCGATCCCGATCGGCCGATCGGCACCCATCTCTATACCGCGCTGGAGTACACCAGCGGCGGCGATGACGTGCGCTGGAGCGCCCTTACCATGACCAAGGGCCAGGACGGCGACGAGCCGTCGCAGAGCCGGCGCTACCGCAGCGCCAGCCGGCAATCGTCCGAACCGGCCATGACGGACGTCGCGGGCGCCAAGGGTGCGCTCGATCGCATCACCATCCCTCAGGATGCGATCGACCGCATCTCCGAGGTCGTATCCCCAGGCTCCTCCGTCATCGTCTCGGACGAGCCGATCAGCCGGGAGACGGGCAAGGGGACGGACTTCATCGTGGTGATGAGCGGCGAGCCCCAGGGCGGCATCAAGATCCGGCGCCGGCCGCAGCCCTGGGGTGGCGACTACGAGCGCGGCTACAGCCGCCGGTCACCCTACTGGGGCGGCGGCGGTAGCCCGTTCTTCCGCTGGTAATGCCGACCCACCTCGCGCTCGCCTCGCCCTGAGCTTGTCGAAGGGTGGGCGACGCGCATGAGCCGTGCTTCGACAGGCTCGGCACGGGTCCAAATCGTCAGCAGTGGATTGGCTGTGGCACATGCGAGGGGCTTCACCCCGCACGGGCAACTTGCGTTCGAGGCTGGCGCGCGGCTTCGGGGCCGCCCAGCCGCCGGTGCAGCCGGTCGAGCAGCACGTAGATCATCGGCGTCGTGTAGAGGGTGAGCACCTGTGACACGAGAAGCCCGCCGATGATGCTGATCCCCAGCGGCCGGCGCAGCTCCGAGCCCGGCCCCACCGCCAGCGCCAGGGGAAGGGCGCCGAGCAGCGCTGCAAACGTAGTCATGAGGATCGGGCGAAAGCGCTCGCGCGCAGCCTCCAGTACGGCCCGCTCGGCGCTCAGCCCGTGCTGGCGCTCCTGCTCGAGGGCGAAGTCCACCAGCATGATGCCGTTCTTCTTGACGATGCCGATCAGCAGGATGATGCCGATGAGCGCGATCACCGACAGCTCCATGCCGGCAAAATGCAGGGCGATCAGCGCACCCAGGCCCGCCGAGGGCAGCGTCGAGATGATGGTGAGGGGGTGAGCGAGGCTTTCGTAGAGCACGCCCAGCACGATGTAGACGGACAGCAGCGCGGCGATGATGAGCAGCGGCTGCGCGCTCGCCTGCCGCGCGAAGGCCTTGGCATCGCCGGCTGCCTCAGCGCGTATGACGTCCGGCATCCTGAGCTCGGCGATGGCGGCCTGAATGGCCTGGGTGGCCTCGTCGAGGGTCGCATCCGGCAACAGATTGTAGGTGATCGTCACCGCCGGGAACGGCCCCTGGTGATTGACGACGAGCGGTGCCATCGTCTTCTCGACGCGGATCAGGCTGGCGAGCGGCACCTGCGCGCCGTTCGCGCCCGGCACGAACACGCGCGCGAAGTCGGCAGGGTCGCGCTGGAAGCGCGGGTCGACCTCGAGCACGACGCGGTACTGATTGCGCTGAGTGTAGATGGTCGAGATCTGCCGCTGCGCGAAGGCATTGTTGAGCGCGCTGTCGATGTCCTGCATGCGCACGCCCAGCCGGGACGCGGTCTGGCGGTCGATGGTGATGCTGGCCTGCAGGCCGCCCTGCTCGCGGTCAGTATTGACATCGACGAGGCCGGGCACCTGGCTCAGGCGATCGACGATCCTGGGCACCCACTGATAGAGCACGTCGAAGTCGGGGCTCCAGAACGTCAGCTGGTAGGTGGCCCGGCCCTGGCGGGCACCGGTGCGGATGTCCTGCGAGGCCGTCATGAACACCGTGATGCCTTCGACGCTCGCAAGCTCCCGCCGCAGCCGGTCGACGACACGCTGCGTGGTGAGGCCGCCGCGCTCGGCCAGCGGCTTCAAGCTGATGAACATGCGCCCCTGGTTGACGGAGGCGTTGAAGCCCGAGGCGCCCACCGACGAGCCGACGGCAGCGACCGCCGGGTCGCCGAGGACGATGTCGAGCGCCTGGCGCTGCAGCTTCACCATGGCGTCGTAGGAGATATCCGGCGACGCGCGCGTCGAGCCGAACACGAGGCCGGTATCGTCCTGGGGGAAATAGCCCTTCGGCGTCTTGATGTAGAGGTTCACCGTCACGGCGACCGTCGCCAGCATGACGATCAGCATCAGGAAGCGCCAATGCAGCACGGTCGTCAACGAGCGCATGTAACCGCGCACCAGCCAGCCCATCACGCCCTCGACGATGCGGTCGAGCCTTGTGCCGTCCGGGCTTGGCGGCCGCTTGACGAAATGCGCGCAGATCATCGGCGTGACCGTCAGCGACACCACGGTCGAGACGACGATGGCAAACACCAGCGTCACCGAGAACTCGCGCAGCAGCCGGCCGACCACGCCGTCCATGAACAGAAGGGGGATGAAGGCGGCCACCAGCGATATGCTGATGGAGATGACCGTGAAGCCGATCTGGCGCGCACCCTCGAGCGCTGCCCGCATCGGCCGCATGCCCGCCTCCAGGTTGCGGAACATGTTCTCGATCATGACGATGGCATCGTCGACGACGAAGCCGACCGAGATCACCAGCGCCATCAGCGTGAGATTGTTGACCGAGAAGCCGGCAAGCCACATGGCCGCGCACGTGCCGGCGAGCGACAGGGGCACGGTGATGCCGGCCGCAATCGTGGGCGTCGGCCGGCGCAGGAAGACATAGACGACCAGCATCACCAGCACGACCGACAGCCCGAGCGTGAGCTGCATGTCGGCGACGCTGGCGCGGATGGTTCCCGTGCGGTCGGAGAGCACAGAGATCTCCACCCCGGCCGGGATCCAGCGCTTGATCTCCGGGATCAGCTCGCGGATGTGGTCGACGGTCTCGATGACGTTGGCGTCGGCCTGCTTGGTGATGATGAGCAGGATCGCGGGCTGCGCGTTGAACATCGCCGAGGCGCGCGAGTTGCGGTTGCTCTGCTCCACTGTCGCCACATCGGAGAGGCGCACCACGTTGCCGTCGCGCGTCTTGATGACGATGTTGCGATACTCCTCGATGGTGCGCAGCTGGGCGTTGCTCTCAATGGCGACGGCGTGGGCGTCACCGTCGATGATCCCGAGGGGAGCGAGCGCATTGGCGTTGACGATGGCGGTGCGCACGTGCTCCACGCTGAGGCCCATCGACGACAGCAGCATCGGATTGGCGCGCACGCGGATGGCCGGTTGCTCGGCACCGGCAACCTGTACCTCTGCCACGCCGTCCACCTGCGCGATGCGCTGGGCGATCACGGTGTCGGCGGCATCGTAGAGGTCGGACGCCGGGATCGTCTTGGAAGTCAGCGCCAGGATCAGCACGGGCGCGGCGGCGGGGTTCGACTTCTTGAAGCGCGGCAGCTGCGGCAGATCGCTCGGCAGGTCGGTGGCGGCGGCGTTGAGCGCGGCCTGCACATCGCGCGCGGCGCCGTCGAGGCTGCGCGAGAGGTCGAACTGGATCGAGATGCGGGTGGAGCCGAGCGAGCTCACGGAGGTCATCTCGGTGACGCCGGCGATCTCGCCCAGGCGTCGCTCCAGCGGCGCGGCGATGGTGGCCGCCATCGTCTCGGGATCAGCGCCGGGGCGGGTGGCGCTGACGTTGATGGTGGCGAACTCGACCGACGGCAGGCTGGCGACCGGCAAGAACCAATAGGCGACGATGCCCAGCAGAAGTAGGCCCACGGCCAGAAGCGTGGTGCCGATCGGTCTCTCTATGAACGGCCGCGAGAAGTTCATGGGCCTACTCCGCCGGCCCGCGAACGGCCTCGGTCGGCACCGGCACGGATACGGGCTCAGCCTCGCCGTCGTCGGCAGGGGCCGGCGCCAGGCGCGCGCGCACGCGCTCCATGGCCAGGTAGATCACGGGCGTCGTGTAGAGCGTCAGCAATTGTGACAGCAGCAGGCCGCCGATGATGGTCACGCCCAGCGGGTTCCTCAGCTCCGAGCCGGTGCCGCTCTCGAGCGCCAGAGGCAGGGCGCCGAACAGGGCCGCCAGCGTCGTCATCATGATCGGACGGAAGCGCAGCAGGCTCGCCTGGATGATGGACTCGCGCGGGCTGAGACCCTGCACGCGCTCCGCCTCCAGCGCGAAGTCGATCATCATGATGGCGTTCTTCTTGACGATGCCCATCAGCAGCACGATGCCGATCAGCCCGATCATCGACAGGTCCATGCCGCACGCCATGAGCGCGAGCAGCGCGCCGATGCCGGCCGAGGGGAGCGTGGTGAGAATCGTGAAGGGGTGGACGAAGCTCTCGTAGAGCACGCCGAGCACGATGTAGATGGCGATCACGGCAGCCAGGATCAGCCAGGGTTGCCCCCTCAGCGACCGGGTGAACTCGTCCGCGTCGCCCGAATAGCTGCCGGTCACCGACGTCGGCATGCCGATTTCGCGCTGGGACGTGGTGATGGCGGTCACGGCATCGCTGAGCGAGCGCCCCGGAGCCAGGTTGAAGCTGATGGTGACGGAGGGGAACTGGTCCTGGTGGCTGACGGCCAGCGGCGCGGTGCGGCGCTCGATGCGGGCGACCGCGCTCAGCGGCACCTGCGCGCCGGCCGAGGACGGCACGTAGATGCGGTCCAGCGCCGTCGGGTCGCCCTGGTAGCGCGGCTGGGCCTCGAGCACGACGCGATACTGGTTCGCCTGGGCATAGATGGTGGAGATCTGCCGCTGGCCGAAGGCGTCGTTCAGCGCGTCGTTGATGGCCTGCATGGAGACGCCGAGCCGCCCAGCGGTCTCCCGGTCGACACGCACCATCGCGCGCAGGCCGCCGTCCTGCGCCTCCGAGACGACCTCGCGCAAAGCCGGCGACTGGCGCAGCCTCTCGGTCAACCGCGCGGACCAGGCCGCGACCTCCTTCTCGTCACTGCCCACGAGCGTGTACTGGTACTGCGCCCGGCTGACGCGCGTGCTGATCTGCACATCCTGCACCGCCTGGAAGTACACGATGACGCCTGGAATGGCGGCGACCTTGTCCTTGAGCCGCTCGATGACGGTGGCGACGCTCGCCCGCCCCGAGTCCTTGGGCTTCAGCGTAATCTTGAGGTTGCCGGCGTTGGGAGTGGGATTGAGCGAGCTGACGCCCACGACGGTGACCACCGCGTCGACGTCGGGGTCGCTGCGGATGGTGCCCGCCACCCGGTCCTGCACCTTGACCATCTCGGCGAAGGAAACCTCGGGCCCGGCCTCGAGCACGGCCTGGACGAGGCCCGTGTCCTGCACCGGCAGGAAGCCTTTCGGCACCACCAGGTAGAGGCCGATGGTGATCGCCAGCGTCGCCGCCGTCGTCAGCAGCGTTGCGCGCTCATGGCGCAGCACCCACAGCAGGCTCACGTGGTAGCCGGCGATGACCTTGTCGACCAGGCCGTTGAGGTAGGCGCCGATCCGACCGCCCTGGTGCCCGCCGCCCTGGTGGCGCAGCATGCGCGAGCACATCATCGGGGTCAGGGTCAGCGACACGACGGCGGAGATGACGACGGCGATCGTCAGCGTGAGCGCGAACTCGCGGAACATGCGGCCGACGAGCCCGGTCATGAACAAAAGCGGGATGAACACGGCGATCAGCGACAGCGTCAGCGAGATCACCGTGAAGCCGATCTCGCGCGCGCCATCGAGCGCCGCCTGCATCGGCTTTTCGCCCTTCTCCATATGGCGCACGATGTTCTCGATCATGACGATGGCATCGTCGACGACGAAGCCGGTGCCGATGGTCAGCGCCATCAGGGACAGGTTGTCGAGCGAGAAGCCGCAGAACCACATGACGCCGAAGGTCGCCACCAGCGAGACCGGCAGCGCCACGCCGGCGATGATCGTGGCGCGGATGGTGCGAAGAAACAGCAGCACCACCAGCACGACCAGGGCGACGCTGAGCACGAGGGTGAACTGCACGTCGCGCACGGAGGCGCGGATTGTGCCGGTGCGGTCGTGCACGACGGTCAGCCTGGCATCGCTCGGCATGGCGCGCTGCAGGCGCGGCAGCTCCGCCCTGACGCGCTGCACCGTGTCGATGACATTGGCGCCGGGCTGGCGATTGACGTTGATGACCACCGCCGGCTCGCCCTGGTACCAACCGCCGACCTTGGCGTTCTCCAAGCTGTCGATGACGTCGGCGACGTCCTTGAGCAGCACGGGGGCGTTGTTACGATAGGCGATGACCAGGGTCCTGTAGGCGTCGGCGCTGGAGATCTGGTCGTTGGCGGCGATGGTGTAGGACTGGTGGGCGCCGTCGAGCGAGCCCTTGGGCCCCGAGACGTTGGCAGCCACCACGGCCGCGCGCAGGTCCGCCATGCTCATGCCGTAGGCGGCCAGCCGCGAAAGATCGGCCTGGATGCGCACCGCCGGCCGGATGCCGCCTTCGACGGAGACGTGGCCGACACCCGGCACCGAGGCCAACCGCTGGGCCATCATGGTGTCGGCGAGGTCGGAGAGGCCGCGCAGCGGCACCGTCGGCGAGGTGAGCGCAAGCGTGATGATCGGCGCGTCGGCCGGGTTTACCTTGGAGTAGGTCGGCGGGTAGGGCAGGTTGCGCGGCAGGGTCGAGCCCGCGGCGTTGATTGCCGATTGCACATCCTGCGCCGCCGCATCGATGTCACGGTTGAGGTCGAACTGCAGCGTGATCTGGCTTATGCCGTAGGAGGAGGTCGACGTCATCGTCGCGAGCGCCGGGATCTGCCCGAGCTGGCGCTCCAGCGGCGCTGTGACCAGGTTCGCCGTCGTGTCGGGATTGGCACCGGGCAGCTGCGTCGTGATCTGGATGGTCGGAAAATCGACCTGCGGCAGCGAGGAGACGGGCAGCCACCAGTATCCCAGCGCCCCCGCCAGAGTCACGGCAAAGCCGAGCAGCGAAGTGGCGATGGGACGTCTGATGAACGGCGAGGAAACGCTCATTGCGGCGTGCTTCCGTCCGGCTTGCGCGCGTCGGCCTCCCGCGCGCCGGCGCCGCCGCCCTTCCCCTGCCTGCCGGCCGCCAGTCTGCAGCTCTCGGACAGCTTTGCGGCGTTCGCCTGCAAGCAGCCGCGGATGGCCTCGCGCGAGCGCTCGACGTTGGCGCACAATTTCTCTATGTCGCCGGCGCAGGCCTTGCGCAGGCCGCCCCCGCCTTCGGGCCTGACGGCGGCGCCGATGGTTTGCGGCCGCTCTGTGGCGCCCGCCGGGTCGTCCTCGGGCCGGGCGATCGAGACGCGGCTGCCGTCCTTCAGACGCGCAAAGCCCGTGGTCACCACCCGATCCGTCGCCTCGATGCCTTTGGTAATCACGGCGCGGGTTTCGGTCTGCAGCCCGACCGTGATGGGCCGAAGGCCGACGCGCTCGTCCTCCTGCACGACGTAGGCGAACGTGCCGTTGGGCCCGCGCTGCACGGCGGGCGTCGGCACGACGACGACCTCCTTCAAGGTGTCGACGAGAACGCGCACGTTGACGAACTGCCCCGGCCACAGCTGCTGCTGGGCGTTGGCGAACTCCGCCTTCATGCGCACGGTGCCGGTGGCCTGGTCCACCTGGTTGTCGACGACTTGCAGCGTCCCGCGATCGAGCACCGACTTGCCGTCGCCGTCGAGCGCCTCCACGGATACAGGTCCCTGCGCCAGGGCCGCATTGACCTGCGCCAGCTGCTGCTGCGGCAGCGTGAAGATCACGCTGATAGGCCGCACTTCCGTGATCATCACGATGCCGGCGTTGGCATCGCTGCCGCGCACAAGGTTGCCTTCGTCGACCATGCGGATGCCGGTGCGGCCGTCGAGGGGTGCGAGGATCGTGGTGTAGTCGAGGTAGGCGCGGGCGTTGGCGATCGCCGCGTCGTCGAGTTTGAGCTGCGCGGTGAACTGCGCCACCAGCGCGCGCTGGGTATCGATGGTCTTCTGCGCGACCACGTTGTCGGGCAGCTTGGCGTAGCGCTCGAGGTCCCGCTGCGCATTGGCGAGCTGGGCTTCATCAAGGGCCTTTTTTGCGATCGCCTGATCGAGTTGCGCCTGGTACGTGGCAGGATCGATCTTGGCGAGCACGTCGCCGCGCTTCACTTCCTGCCCCTCCTTGAAGTTTATGCTGACGATGCGGCCATCGACCTGGGCACGCACCGTCACGGTGTTGCGGGCCTTGGCCGTGCCCACGCCGCTCAAGAACACGGGCACGTCGGCGATGCGCGCTGCGGCGTCGAAGACGGGCACTGGCATGTCGGCCAACATCTTGGCCCGTCGCCCGCCGACCTGCTTCTGCATGGCCGGCACGACGGTCACATAAGCGAGGATGCCCGCCGCCGTCGCGAACAAGGCGACGACAACAGCGCGTTTGAGCAGCCTGGCCACGTGGCATCCTTTCGCTCTAGAGATGACCGCGGAGCGCCCCGCGGCCGATCATGCCGGCACACTGACGATGTCCGTGATGCTCAACGCTTGGTCGAGCCCGCAGCCGTCGGTCCATCCCTTGCAAGTGTTCCTGGACCAATCCGCCCCGGCAGGTGCGTACCCGCTTTCCTGCCCCATCCCCATAGCGCAATTCTAGCCCGCCGGCCCGGACGACTTGCAGGACCAATTCCACTGTCGACACACAAAAAAGGCCGGAGCGAAGCAGCCCTTCGCCCCCGCCGTTCTGCGGAAAAACAAGGTTTCGATCAGCTCTTGTCCTTGGCGCGGGCGGCGTCACGTGCCGATCTGGCGGCCCGGCAACCCTCCGAAAGCTGCGTTTCGTGGGCCTGCAGGCAGGTGCGCATGGCTCCCTTGCCGCGCTCGACATTGGCGCAGAACCTCTGCGCGTCCGCCGCACAGGCCTCCCGCACCTTGGCCCGGGCTTCGAGCTGAGTCTGGGGACCGGCGCCTTCGGCCAGGGCGGCTGCCGGCAGCAGCGCAAGGGCGAGCGCGATGCAGAAGGCTTTGGACTGCGACATTGCAGGTTCTCCAGGTTTGGTGGTGCACCCCGCATGATCCCCTGGGCACGACCGTGTCGTGCCGGCGCCGGGTGGAAACGGCATGAGCGGCCCTTTCCGTCGCTGGCGCCTCGCCTGCGCCCTCCCGAACAGCAAAAAGCCCTGCGAGCGCGCTCGCAGGGCCAGTTTTCGGCCTACTCTGGGGAGGAACTTAGTAGGCCTGACGCGACTGGGAGTCGAAGACGTTCCTGTTGTCGTCGGCGCTGGCCGGCGCGGCGGCGATGCCGGCGAGAACGGACAGGGCGAGAAGGGCGGAGAAAATGGTCTTCATGGCTATGCTCCTGAGATGTGTGGTTAGGGGTTGGGTGCTATCGGCTCAGTAGTGTTCGCGGTCCTGCTGCGTCCAAAACTTCTCCGAATTGAACTCCGCGGCGGCGGCCGGGAGGGCGGCTATGCCCGCGAGAACGGACAGGGCGACGAGGGTGGATACGAAGGTCTTCATGGCATTCTCCTGCTTCCGAATTCTTGTTTCGGCGGCGGGACTTAGCCGTGGGTCTCGGTGGGCGTCCGCGCCGCTCGTGACCCTGATATGGGCTGTTTCGCGAATGCGAAAAGACCTGCTCGCAAATGCGTGACAAACCGTGACGCAGGGCGTCGCGAGCGTGAGGTGTTCGTGATTTCGGCCGAGTCGTGCGCCAGGCCTCGGGGCGGCCGGATGGCGCTTCCCGAGCGCCCGAACCTTGCTGCCTCGCCGACGTGAGTGCAAAAGTCGATCGGGCCGGCGAGGACCGCGGGCCGGCAGGGAATGCTCGGATGAACTTGTCGCAAACGCTGCAATCGGTGTCCCGACACAGGCCGGACGGTCCCGCAATCTCATGGGAGGAAGGCTCCTGGAGCTATGGAGAGCTGGAGGCCCAGGTCGAGCGCATCGCCGGGGCCCTGCGGGGCCGGCATGGGCTGAGGCCGGGCGCGCGGGTGGCATTGGCCATGGAAAACTGCCCGGAGCTGCTGCCGGCGCTCTACGGGGTCTGGCGCGCTGACCTGGTGGCCGTGCCGATCAACAGCAAACTCCATCCGCGCGAGATGGCCTGGATCCTGGCCAACTCGGACGCGAAGCTCTGCCTGGCGACGGTCAGGATTGCCGAGGCGCTGTCGGCTCCGGGACTATCAGCCCACCCTCTGCCGCCGATCGTTGCCACGGGCAGCCCG
>Ga0111539_10005260_pt1 | contig 16759 bp, 15 predicted proteins | sample RhiMethybrSRZTD1_FD_79667 | JGI IMG/M metagenome (GOLD analysis project Ga0111539, IMG submission 79667) | Populus rhizosphere microbial communities from Tennessee, USA - Rhizosphere MetaG P. TD hybrid SRZTD1 (version 2) (version 2) | ecosystem: Host-associated > Plants > Roots > Rhizosphere >... | reverse complement strand
TTTCGCCGAAAGACTCAAGGTTTACGGCATGCAGTTGCCGCGGTCGTTCTTCGAGGAGGTTCACGCCTAATGCTTCTCATTCCCTTTCTAGTTTTCGTCGCCTGTCTGTTTTTGACCTACGCGCTTTATCTCTTTACGTCGCGCAGCTCCGACAAGAGACGGCAGCTTTTGAATGAGCGACTCGCGGAAGCCATTCGCTCGTCGGCCCATTCATCCGACGCGGAAGTGCAACTGGCGCGCGAAGAACTGCTGAGCGAAATTCCGTGGCTCAACCGTTCACTCGTTAAGCTCGAAATGTCGTCGGACCTCAAACGGTGGATCGACCAGGCCGATCTGAACATCACCGTGATGCGGCTGCTGCTGTTTTCAGCGACGGCCGCCGTGCTCGCGTTTCTGGCGACCTCGATGGTGAGCCAATCGTATCCGTTGAGATTAATTATCGGTTTGCTCGCGGGATCGTTCCCGTTCCTGCACGTGATGGGCAAACGCAAGAAGCGGATGAACCGTTTCCTCCAACTGCTGCCCGATACGCTCGACCTCATGAGCCGCGGCCTGTCGGCTGGTCACGCCTTCACCGAGGCGCTGCACATGGTGGCGACGGAAATGCCGGAACCGATTGCGAGTGAGTTTCGCAAGACCTACGACGAACAGAACCTTGGTCTATCGCTGAAGTTGGCGCTGGAGAACCTGGTCCATCGCATGCCGTTGCTCGATTTGCGCATGTGCATCACCGCGATCCTGATTCAGCGCGAAACGGGCGGCAACCTTTCCGAGTTGCTGGAGAAGGTCGCGTACACGATCCGTGAACGGTTCCGCATCCAGGAAGACTTGAAGACGTTGACGCTGAGCTCGCGCTGGTCGGCCTGGCTGCTGTGTCTGTTGCCGATCGGCCTCGCGGCGTACATGACCGCGATGAACCCACAGTACATGGAAGTGATGTGGCGCGATCCGCGCGGACACTGGTTCCTGGCAGCCGCCGCGATCATGCAGGTGCTGGGCATGTTGATGGTCCGAAAGATCATGCAGATCAAGATTTAAGGGTGACAACTATGGCACTGATTTCAATCTCTACCTTCATTTGTATCGCGTTCGGAGTGATGGCTGTTTACTGGCTGATGTTCCGCCCGGCCAACGCAACGGCTACGCGTCTCGCCGAATTGGACGAACCGCGTGGCGCCGGCGTGCAAACGATCGAATACAGCCCCGTAACCAACATCGCCGAGCGAATTGCGGATCCCATCAGTCGTCTATTGCCGCCGTCCGCGGCTAACGTGAAAAAGCTGCAAAAGGAGTTGATGCAGGCAGGGTTTCGCTCGCATTCGGCGCCGGCTGTTTACCGTGCGTCTCAGCTTCTCTTGATGGTGACTCTTCCCGCAGCGGTAATTCTGACGACGATGGCGCTGGGACGCCCGCTGAACAAGGCGACAATCTTTGTGCTTATTGCATTCGGAGTCGGGTTCATCCTGCCGCGCCTGGTGCTCAGTCGCATGATGAACAACCGCCGCTTGCGCATCACGTGGGGCCTTGCCGACGCGCTCGACCTGATGGTCATCACCATGGAAGCGGGACTTGGTTTGAACGCGGCCATGCTGAAAGTTTGTGAAGAGCTGAAAGACGTTCACCCCGACATCAGCAAAGAATTTGAACTGGCGAACCTCGAGATCCGAGTCGGTCGCGAGCGAAGCGAAGCGCTGCGTAATCTCGCGGATCGTTCCGGCGTCGAAGACTTGAACAGCCTCGTCGGCATGCTGATCCAGGCCGATCGCTTCGGCACCTCGATCGCCCGCGCCGTGCGTGTTTACTCGGACAGCTTGCGCACGAAACGACGTCAGCGCGCCGAACAGGCCGCCCAGAAAGCGGCGTTCAAACTGCTACTGCCGTTGGGTGGGCTCCTGTTTCCCACGATGTTTATCGTCATTCTCGGTCCGGCATTGCTCAACATTTCCGACATGCTGGGCGGCGGCATTACTAACGCGATCCACTTAAAGTAAGGAGGCCCGAAATGATAAAGCGCTTAATGATCGTCCTGTCGTTAGTGGCGTTGTTTGTTGTCATGGCCGAACCGCGGCACGCAACAAACAGCATGCTGATGACTGACGCAGAAATCGCGATGGTCGATGCTGCCGAGGCGAGTGCGAACGAGAACAGCGCTCAGACAGACGGCAAAGGAAACGTTTTCGTCCGTGCTCTCAAAGCGCCCTTCAAAGCGATCGGCCGTCTTTTCGGCGCTGGCAAAAAGAAGGACGATAACAAGTTTCATCGCCTGTCGGAGAAAGACGTCAAGCAATTTGAGAGCGCACCAAGCACCCGAGTGAACGGCGCGATACTGGCTAACAAACCCGCCGGTGAAATCGCGGTTGACGATGCTGACGCCGCGACTCATCTCGAGCGCGGTCGTTCGTACCTCAACAAAGGCAAGCTCAACGAAGCAATCGCGGAGCTCTCGAAAGCTTCGACGATGGACGAGAAATTGGCGGAGGCCCACAGCCTGCTCGGCGTTGCTTACCAGTACAAAGGCCTGCCGGAGTCGGCCAAACGCGAGTTTGAAATGGCCGTCAAGCTGGACAAGAACAATGCCCAGTTTCTGAATAACTACGGTTATCTCCTGTACATCACCGGCGACTACCGAGAAGCTCTCGAGCGTCTCTCAAAAGCTTCGAAGCTTGCGCCCAACGACAAGCGCATTCTTAACAACCTCGCGTTGGCCCAATCGCAGTTAGGAAAGTTCGACGACGCCTACGAAAACTTTGTTCGCGCCGGCGGTGAAGTCTACGGCCGCGTCAGCATCGCGAACCGGTTGCAACTCGCCGGCCGCACCGAAGAAGCGATCAAGTACTTCGAGGCTGCAAAGGTCACGGCGGAGAATCAGAAGAAAGAAGATCCAAACGCCCAGGCGATCACCGTGTTGCTGGAGATCAAAAACGGAAAGATCACGTTTGCATCAGTGCCTGAGCGACGACCGGGATTGGAAACGTACGAAGCGACTGCGTTGCGCTTCGCGCGAAAGCTGCGTTTCCCGTCCGATAAAAATGGCTCGGAGTCAGTTGTTGTTCGTGTCAGCCCGACGCCGGGGTCATAACTCCGGCTTAATCCGCCTCTCCGTAGTCGAGGCACGTGAGACTACGGAGCTGCGGGGCTTTGTAAAACCCCGACTTGTCAACCCTGAAAACTCGAGGAATTGATATGCCGCACCTGAACATACTCACGCGCGCCGAGATCGAAAGCCTGGGCCCGCCGGCACTAGATGAGCTCGAAGATACTGGTGTAGCACAGCAGTTTCTGTGCGACCTTGCCCTAAAACACGTCGCTTCCCTTCCTGATCCCAGCACTGCTTCAGTTGCGGAGCGACTCAAGTTGCCAAAAGCACTCACGGAAGAGTTGCTCTATCACCTTTACCGCGAAAAATTGATCGAAATGCGTCTGCAAAGCGCAGTTGGTGCAACGCGCTATGCGATGTTGGATCATGGCTGGGAACGGCTATCGCGGCTGCAGAGTCAAAACGGCTATGTTGGGCCAGCTCCTGTTTCTCTCGCTGACTACGCACACATGATGCGTCTTCAGGCTGTGCCGTTTCGGCCTGCGTCGATGGAGAACGTGCGCCACGCGTTTCGCGATCTCGTTTTGCCCGACTCGCTGTTGCAAACTCTCGGCTGCGTTATCAATTCGCGCTCGTCACTCTTTTTGACGGGCCTTCCCGGCACCGGCAAGACTGCGGTGTCGGAACGCATGAACCAGGCGCTCTTCGGTCACATCTGGATTCCCTACGCGATCGAGATCGACGGGCAGATCATCCGCATCTTCGACGCGCACTGTCACAATCCGGTGCCGGAAAGTAATACCGCACTCGAACACGATCGCCGCTGGGTCGAGATCGAACGTCCGCTGATCATAGTCGGCGGCGAACTGACTCTCGAAAACGCGGACCTCGCCTGGTCCACCGCCGCAAAGTTTTACGAAGCGCCTTTCCAGGTGAAGTCAAACGGCGGCACGCTCGTGATCGACGACTTCGGCCGCCAGCGCATGCCTCCCCAGGATTTATTGAACCGCTGGATCCTGCCGCTCGAGCGGCGTGTGGATTTCCTGACGTTGCACAACGGTAAAAAGATCGAAGTGCCGTTCGAGCAACTCGTCGTGTTCTCCACGAACCTCGACGAAAAGGATCTGGTTGACGAGGCGTTTCTGCGTCGCATGGGTTATCGGGCACGCGTTGAGCTACCGACGGCCGGCGCGTTTATCCAGATCTTCAGACGCACTGCCGCTGACCGTGGAATTCAACTCGATCAGCAGTGCATCGATCACATTCTGGGCAAGTATGCGAATGAGAAGCGAATCATGAAGGGTTGCGAACCGCGCGACCTGCTGAACAAGGTAAATGACATCTGCATCTTTGAAGGTCGCGCTCCACAACTGACAACGCATTTGATCGATCTGGCGTGGGGAAATTACTTTGGCACGGCCCACGGGTTCGCGCCGGAGTACCAGCGATTCGAGATGGCTTCTTCTCAGTGAAATTCGTGTTACCGAGCCGGCTATTTCTTGTTTGTCTTTTGTGGGTGTCGGCGGGAGTCGTCGCCGCGCAACAAACCGTTCGTATCACGCTGACCGACGGCTATTCGTTCGAAGTGGACGAGGTCTGGAAGCAGGGCGAGGAGATCTGGTTCCGCAAGGGCGGGATTTCCAAGCGGCTCGAAGGCTCGGTGAAGAAACTAACACCGCTCACGAAAGCAGAACCGGCGACCTCAAAAGCAGCGCCCGCACCCGCAAACACAAAGCCGGCGTCCGCGCCGGCGTCGGACGCTGTTACCGCCAAAGCTGACGCTGAACCCGCGCCGCTGGCGATCTGGATTTACCTCGACGGGGGCGCCCGGATGCGCGTCGACGAAGTGACCGAGCAGGCCGATGGAGCGTGGTTTCGCCGCGGAAATGTGCAGAAGTTTCTTGAGCGCGACCACTACGTCCGTATCGAACGAGAACAGCCCGTAATCGCAGCCGCGCCAGGCACGGCCTGGAAAGAAAACGGCTGGACTACGGGAAATGCGCGTATTGATAGTTTAATAAAGATGAATGCCGCCCGGTTTGGGGTCGACCCCTACCTGGTCTTTTGCGTGATCGAGCAGGAATCGCAGTTCAAACAGTTCGCTCGAAGCCCAAAAGGCGCGCAGGGATTGATGCAGTTGATGCCCGGGACGGCGCGACGCCTTGGTGTTCGGCGGCCCTACGATCCGGTCGAGAACATCATGGGCGGCACTCGTTATTTGAAGGAGCTGATGACCATGTTCGGCGGGCGGGTCGATCTGGTGCTCGCGAGTTATAATGCCGGGGAAGGCGCGGTGATGAAATACGGTCGCAACGTTCCCCCATACCGTGAGACTCGTGAGTACGTAAAAAAGATCGGCAAGCGTTATGGAATTGACGGTCGCAAGCCGCAGGAAGAAAACGATGTGCCGGCTCCGCAGAGATAATTTCGCTTGAAAGTATGGGGTGACAGCATGAATTCAATCGCAGCGCGCATTATCTGTTCAGTCTCCCTCGTTCTCATTTTTTCGCTGGCGGCATTTGGACAAACGCAGCAGTCAGCGCAGCAACAGGCGCTCACCAACGCCGCAGTCGTCAAACTCGTCAAGGCCGGCTTCAAAGAAAAGACGCTCATTTCCATCATCAATTCACGCATTCCAAACTTCGATCTGTCACCCGATCGCATGATCGAACTCAAACGCAACGGCGTGAGTGAGAAAGTAATCCTGGCGATGCTATCCCGTCAGGAAGGTCTGGACATGCTGCTGGATGATGAGAACTGGAGCGACGAGTCGTTCATGACGCAAGGTCTCGATCCGAAGACTGGAAACACCGGCGGTTCCACCAGCGGCAGCGCGCCCGCAGACCCCGGCACGAACATTTTTGGATCCGGCACCGGCGTCAAAGGCCACAGCAAGTCGCGCAGTGGAAACGGATCGGTCGACACTGACACGATTACGACCGGTAGCGCGACAGTCAAAATCATCAAACCCCCAACCGAACCAGGTGGCGCCCCAACCTCTACGAAACTGGAAAAAACCAAGAGCCTCACTAACGATTCGATCATCGAGTTGGTCGAAGCAGGATTCTCGGAAGGCACCATCATTCGTCGCATCGAACAATCGCCCGTGGAATTTGATCTCGCCGCAAACAAGCTCGAAGAACTGCGGCGGCGCCGCGTCAGCGACAAAGTCCTCGCTGCCATGAAGGCCGCGATGGGCGACGACAAATAGTCTGGTTCAAAACTAACGATTTTTATGAGAAGCCAAGCAGGTAAATCCCGACCGCTGTTCGTGCTGTTTCTGTTTGCAGTGGTCGTGTTGTCATTACTCGACTTGCAAATCGTGGACGCACAGCGAAAGCGGACCACTCCGCAGCGTGCGTCTCAAACGCAACCGAAACCAACCCCGAAACCGCGTACCGCGCTCGAACAAATGGGCGCGCCACCGCCTGTTCCCACGCTGAAGAAACAACCCGAGCAGGAAGTCAGTCCCGGCGACGTCGTTTCGGTGGACACAACCGAAGTGATGTTTCCCGTCACGGTGCGCGATTCCAGTGGTCGTCTCATAAACGATCTTACGCGGAACGATTTCCGCGTCTTCGAAGACAACGCGCCGCAACCACTCAGCGATCTCGCGCTGCGTCAGGTACCGGTTGACGTAATTCTGATGGTCGACGCATCGTCGTCAGTCGCCAACAATCTCGACGATTTCCGTCGCGCCGCGCAGGGGTTCGCCGCCAAGCTTGCAGCGGAGGATCGCATCAGTCTGATCAAGTTCGACGATCGCATCGAGCTCTTGCAGGATTGGACCAAGAGCCGTTTCCAACTGCAACGCGCGTTGAATCGCATCGAGCCGGGTATGTACACGCGCTTCAACGACGCCTTGCTGCTCGCATCGAGAGAACAGTTTGGCTCACCGTCAATAAAATCTCGCCGCGCGGTGATCGTTTTGTCCGACGGTCTCGACAACGGCCAGGGCACGACGACACTCGAAGCCGCGCTGCAAGCGATGATCAAAGCGCAAGTGACGGCTTACATCGTCAGCAACACCGAGATTTCGCGCGCTGAGAAACGCGCCCAGCTCGACTCGTTGTTAGGCGGAACTGACGCTTCAGTCAGATTTAACCAGGTAAACATCGATCGCCTGCGACTTGGATTGCAGGCTCTCGATCAGAGTGAAGAAAATCTCGCTCAATTGGCGCGCGCCACCGGCGGCCGTCTCTATAAGCCGCAGAGTTTCGACGCGCTCGAATCCACCTACGCTGAAGTGGCGGACGAACTGCGCCATCAGTACGCGCTCTACTTCACGCCACTCAACAAAGCGCGCGACGGAAGTTTTCGCCGCGTTCGAGTGGAAACGGCGAACCCCGCTTACCACCCGCACACGCGCGTCGGCTACTTCGCGCCGAAGAGTTAGAGACCCGTGTCATCCGTGTTCTATGCGTGTGCAATAACGCTGGCCCTCGCGGTCACCTGCGCTCACGCACAGACCAAAACGGAAACCGCTACGCCTGAGAAGATCACGATCGTCCTTGCGGATGGTCCACTGCTCGTCGACGAGGTCACCGAGGCAGCCGACGGCTACTGGTACAAGCGCGGAAACATCTCGACGTTTCTCGATCGACAACGCGTCGTCCGCATCGAGCGGCCAAAACCTCCGGATGAAGAAAAGGCGACCGATGACGACGTCGTCGAAGGTGCCGGCAAATGGAAACTCTCCGACGCCGGCAAAGTTGAAGAATTTTTCGTCGCAAAGTTTAAGAAGCCACTGCCGTTGAGTGCGTTCGGCCAATCTGATCTGCACACTCGCTGGGGCTGGGACCATCGCAACGGGATGGACGTCGGTCTTCATCCGGACAGCAGCGAAGGCCGAGCGTTGATCGAATTTCTGCGTGCCGAGTCGATTCCCTTTCTGGCTTTTCGCGGTGCCGTGCCCGGTGTGGCAACCGGCCCTCACATCCACATCGGAAACAGATCACCAAGAATTTCCAACCGCCGCTGAAAATCGGCGGTCATTTTCTGCGTGAGGTAATGAGATGAAATTCATCGAATTCGTCCATCCCGAGGGCGGAACGATGCTCGTCCACGTCGATCACATCACCGCCGCGGTCTTTCGCCGCGGCGAAGGCGACGTAAAGACGCGGCTCGGACTGGATCTCGACGAGCGTCAGTCAGAAATCATTCTTTTCGGCGAAGAAGCAGAACGCACCTGGCAGCAACTGCAAACTCTATACAAGACGAGCGTTTAAGACCTGTGTCGACTGTCACCCCAAAACCAACGCCCAGGAGCAATCCGTTAACAGAGCAGTGGATCGATCTGCGACTGATTGCCGGCATGCGCGTGGTGTTGGGAACTTCGGCGCTGCTCGTGGTCCTGATCGAGTCGATGGAAGCGCGCGTATGGGCGACGCCGATCCATCTGACGCTGGCGTTTTACTCGCTCTACGGTTTGCTGGTTTACCACTTGTCAGTGCGACGCAACCCTATCGTCGCGCACAAAGTAGTTCCGTGGCTTGACTTGTTATGGTACCTGCCGCTTGTTTTCACGAGCGGCCCCAACAGCAGCTTCTATTACTTCTTCTTCTTCTCGATCATCGTTGCGTCTTTCACGTGGGGTCTCACCGACGGTCTGCGACTTACACTCGCGGCCGCAGCGCTCTACACAATCGTCGCCGTAGTTGCGCCCGGCAACCGGCCGATCGCATTGAATCGTCTCCTACTGGCGCCGATCGGTCTGCTGATCTTCGGCTACATCATCGCGCGTTGGGGCGGTTACCACACCGAGTTGAAGAACCGTCTGAAACTTTTGAAAGACGTGACGGTCTTCTCCAATCCGCGATTCGGAATCGATCGCACGATCAAGGCGATCCTCGAGAGCGTCCGTGATTTTTACGACGCCGAAGCGTGCCTGCTCGTCATTCCCGGCAAGACAGGCGATGCTGACAGTTACCAGATGTATCGCGTGGCTCGCGGGATCTATCCGAGCCGTTCTGCCCCTCCGGAGCTCGGTTCCGAAGCGGCGGCACAGTTTCTCTCGCCTTCTCTCGATCACGCCGTGATTTATCGCAAGAACCAGGGATCGCATGCGCGGCTGTTCGACGTGAAGACTCGAGTCTTTTCAGAAGCACCAGCAGGCACCGGCGACAAGCTGTCCGGCATGCTGGACGCACAGCGTTACTTGTCCGTTCCTGTTTACTATCGTCACCAGGCAGTCGGACGACTGTACATCGTCAATGGTCCAACGCAGATCGATGGTCTGGACATGGACTTCATGTTGCAGTTGATGGACCACGTCACACCGGTGATGGAAAACATCCGGCTGATCGACAACCTTGCTTCCGACGCCGCGGAAACTGAGCGACGGCGCATCGCGCACGACATTCACGACAGCGTCATCCAGCCTTATCTGGGAATTCAGTTTGGACTCTCAGCGCTGGACCAGAAGCTCGAAGCGGGGAATCTCGACATTCGCGCAAACGTTCAGGAACTGCTCGAGCTCACCAGACATGAGCTGGCCGAGTTGCGACGTTTCGTTTGGGGCCTCAAAGCCGGTGAAGAACGAATGGACGTTCTGTTGCCCGCGATCGAGCGTTACGCGGAACGGTTCTCACTGGTCACTGGAATTACTGTCGACGTGGAAGCGCACGGCAAAGTGAAGGTCAACGATCGTTTGGCGGCAGAGTTGTTTCAGATCGTCGCTGAAGGACTCAGCAACGTGCGGCGTCATGCTTTTTGTCGTGACGCGCGCGTCGAGATCTCGTGCAAAGAAACTTCTCTCCAGTTGCAGATTAAGAACAGCCGGCCGCGAGCGGGTTCGCCTGTTGAGGTCGAGCGGGCAGATGGCCACGACGGAGTTCGCGCCTTTCGTCCACATTCGATAGCCGAGCGTGCAGCGGCCCTGGGCGGCGAGACCCAGGTTTACGTCGACGAGAAAGACTACACCGTCGTTAGTGTCGGAATTCCCTTATAAGCGGTAGAATATGTACACCTCTCAAAACACTTTTCAAAACTCTATGACCGTGCCCCCGATTAACATCATGATAATTGACGATCATGTCGTCATCCGCAGTGGATTACGCATGCTCATTGAACACGATCAACGAATGCGCGTCGTCGCGCAGGCAGGCAATCGAGAGGAAGCGCTGGAACACGCGTCCACCGAGAAACCGGACGTAATCATCCTCGATCTGCTGCTCGGCGACGACGACGGTCTCGCTTTCCTGCCGGAGCTTTGCCAGGCCAGTCCCCAATCTCGCGTGCTCGTTCTTACCGGCGTCCAGAACCCCGACGCACACCGCCGCGCGATCCGTCGCGGCGCCATGGGTATCGTCCTGAAGGACCACGCCGCCGACCAGCTTCTTAAAGCGATCATGAAGGTTTACGAGGGTGAAGTCTGGATCGAGCGCTCGATGATGGGCAGCATGATTCAGGAGTTCACCAAACCGACGCTGGCCGATCCGGAGGCCGCGAAGATCGATTCGCTGACCGACCGCGAACGAGAGGTTATCGCGCTGATTGGCGAGGGGCTAAAGAACAAGCAAGTGGGCGAAAGGCTCTTCATTAGCGAGACGACAGTGACCCACCATCTCAGCTCAGTTTTCTCAAAACTGGACGTTTCCGACCGGCTGGAACTCATCATCTACGCGTTTCGCCACGGTCTGGCAAAAATCCCCCAGTAGAGCGGCTGGTTTCCTCTATTTTTCAGCCGCAGATATCCAATCAAGTGAAGAAATAGCAGCAGTTAAGTCCCTGGCAGGATCCTGCCATGTACCCTGCTTTAAAAACCATTAATTCCTGCCAGACAAATGGGCAAAGACCTCCATTGTCACCATTTTGCAACAAACTGATAATCCAGTTGTCGAAAACCTTGGTCGTGACTGTGCATTCGGGACATTGCTCAGTCAGGACCAGAGTGCACGGGTAGCGGGCACGGGATGGCGGTTGCTCCGCCGCGGCGTCCCAGTGCCAATCGGGAGGCTGAATAGTTTAGGGACCAGGTGATTGCCCCCTTGGTATCGGCTCTACAGCCTCCCTACGAATGGTCCACACGTGGCCCAGACGTGTGGACCATATGATTTCAAAACAGCTGGAGTGGTTTGACGCGGGCCAAAGGCAGCGCTTCTCCTACCAATCCACCGGCCACTAACCTGAAGACGTAGCGAGGGACGGTCTAGCTTCGCTGACCCCACGTCTTCGTTACAAGCAAGGAAGGAGTCAGAAATGTCCTCAGTAATAAATATTCGCAAATTCGCGATCTCACTGGCGCTGTTTGCGGTGGTCGCTCTTGGTTCGTCAATCGTAGCGAACGCGGACCAGGTAGTGATCAACACCCCGAACGCAGGATTGAGTGGTACACCTGGTCCATACGCCACGGTCACCTACGTTCTGAACGGGAGCAACATCGACGTGACAGTAACAATGTTTCCGGGGTTTGAAGCTTTCGGCGAAGGCAACGGAAACAACGGGATCTTCGGATTCAATATTGTGGGCAGTACCGCTGGATTGAGTGTGACGAACTTGACTTCGCCACTGACAGCCAATCTCGGCGGCGGGCAAATGGACGGGTTTGGAGACTTCGAGGTGACGTTGAGTTGCTGCAACGCGGCTAACGCCATTTCGAGTTTCAGCTTCACAGTAAGTCGCACCGGAGGTTTCTCGTCTGCAAGCGATCTCTTTGAAGCAAACTCGACTGGAGCGCACTTCGCGATCCACATCGCGCCAACAAATGGAAATCCGACCGGATTCGCAGCAGACACGCAGGTACCTGAACCTACAAGCATGCTGCTGCTGGGGAGTGGTCTCGTCGGACTGGCCGCGGGCCTACGGAGAAGATTCAAAACCTAATCTCCGCTTAGGCTAAACAATCAGGGTACGTGCGAGCAAGGCATTGGTCCAGCTGAACACTATATGTGTGTTCGCGTTTTAAAAATACTCGAAATGGAGTCGGCTGTAATCGCCCGACAAATGCCTCATGAGCGCGATAGGAACGTTGAAAAGAGTGTCCGGCCGGCTCAGAGCACTTTTGCGTGGCCGAGACAGCGCGTCGGTTGAAGGATCTGGCACGAGAAGTTTGCTTGTTGTTGACGACGAAGAGTCGATCTGTTTTTCAATGAGCGAATACTTCTCGCAGCACGGATTCAAAGTCGACACGGCGCGCGAGATGGAAGAAGCAGAGGGATTAATCAAGGCCACTGAGTACAAGGTGATCATCCAGGATCTGCGGCTTGGCCTGGCGCGGCATCCTGATGGTCTCGAAATAATCAGATTGGTCCATAAGAGAAATCCCGAGACTCGGATCGTAGTGCTCACGTCATACGGTTCTGCTGAAGTTGAAGAAGAAGCCCGGCGGGCGGGAGCGGATGCATTCTTAAGAAAACCGAAGCCTCTTTCACAAGTGGCTCAGGTGGTGCAGGGTCTCATTGAATCACCTCGCACGCGCACGGTGCGAGCGTGAGGATGTGGGATCTTGTGCCGGGAAGTAACCGCAGGTTCTTTCGGGTGCTGGAAATGAGAGGACGGCACCCGCGAGATCAACCCGACCGGTGCTTCCAAAGGGGGCTCGGCGCCGTCCGGGCCCCTCTTTTTTGTGTGTCGTTCTCGATCTCAGCAATTGTGTGGTCCACTCATCGGTGTTTCTACTGACACGTCGTAGCAGAGACGTGCTCTTATCACCCGTTAAAAAATTCGACAATCCTGCCGTCAAAAATCGGCACAATTCCTCGTTGTAGCCATTTCTCGCCATCCCTAGAATCTGGTCCAAGGTAAGTTCATCTGCAAGCGCAGATCCTCTCTCATTACCGTGTGTAAGCAATGAAACGCACGAGATTCCAGCCCCAATCTTCACGTTTCAACCAGCCCCTGCTTGAAACAATCCTGTGCAAATCTTCATTCCGAAGACTGCATAAAGACCTCATGTAACCGGCAAGGCCGGTGGACATGGTCTCCCACCGGAGAAGCTGGTCCTTCCAACAAGGAGAACGACCTATGAACCGAAAGACACAAACCAGACTCTCCCTCTCCAGAGTTCGAATGAGGAACATCCTGTTGACCGCAGGTGTCCTTTCTCTGTTGATCTGGAGTCTTACCGGATCGGCATCACTGCGATCCCGATCAGACAAAGCAACCCGCCCAGAGGTTGCTCCTGTCGCCAATGCCGTAAACACAACAATGGTCCCCTTCAAGCCACCCTCCGCAAATCTCGATCAGGTCCGCAATGGCGGCGTGGGTTGCGACGATACGGTGCCTAACTCATGCACTGACCCTGCGGATTGGGTCAACGGAAACGCCGGCGCCTCGAACGCGCACTACCAGGAAGGTCAATCTATTCCTTATCGATTGGTCATGAAAGATCTTCCGTTAGGAGCCAACACAGTAGTAATCGAGTGGGACGTCAAGCATAGCGATCGGAACGCGATTGATTTCATTACGCATTATCAACGAATCAACGAAAGCGTTCAGCCGTGCGGCGCGGCGGCACATCCCGAAGACGTAGTCCCGGGTTGCAATCCCGCAAGCTTCACAACTTTCGACCTGCCCACGCCGACGGGTGTGAATTCTCCGATAGCAAATTTCCCGCAAAACATCTTTCTTGCGATCGCACTCGCGCAGCGGCGCATGACGGTGTACAACGGCTCCATCACGAGCATGGTCTACGGCACACCGCAGGGAGACTTGTCGCAGGCACAAGCCTCCACACGCGTGACGATAAACTTCAACGCCACGAACTCGACGGTCGTAATGGCCTGGGGCGGTCACATCGCCCGAGCGATCGACTGGGGCACAGGTAGTTCAGCCAGCGGCATCAGCGGCTCGCCGTACCACACGCGTCTGATCTCGTTGAATGGCAGCGGTGGTAACCAGGATCGTTCGCTCTCGGCAGCGGCCGTGGAAGCGCCGCCACCATGCTCTCTCAGCAACGACAACATCGACGTCTGCGATCTGCCCGCGATCACTACCCACGCTTTGCAGGGTACCGCGGTTGCCGGTCAAACCTATTCATTCACGATCGTAAACAGTGGAGGCTCAAACGCCTTCATCAGTAGTTCCGACACCGATCCCTCGGACGGAACAATCTCAGCCAACGTCACGACTAGTGGCGCGGGCTCGTACACGATCACGCTTCACACTACAAGCGCCGGCGGTGCGGCCGACTGCGCGGCGACGGTGCGGGTCCATCAACAACCCGCAGCAGCAGCCGGAACCAATCAGGAACAGTGTGAAACTGCCGGATTCGCCTTCACCATGAACGCTACTTCGACTGTTCCGACAGGTGGCACCCGCACATGGTCCATCGATGCCGCTAACAGCACGACCACCGCGAGCATCGTCAACCCAAGTGATGAAGATCCGGTGATCACGCTTGCCGGCGTAGGAACAGTGAGAGCTGTACTCACTGTCGCTGGTCCATCCTGTCAAAATGCAGTCAGCAGCGTTGATCTAACGGTGTCGCCGAAGGCCAATGCCAACGCCGGCGCCGACCAGGAGGTTTGCGCTGCCAATCCCGCTGTCACGTTGAACGGAAGCATCAGTGGTTCCGCGCTGAGTGCAACGTGGAGTGGTGGCACAGGGACGTTCAATCCGAACGCGAACACCTTGAACGCTACTTACACGCCATCGGCGGCGGAAATCACTGCCGGATCAGTGACCCTAACTTTAACGACTAACGATCCTCCCGGATCCTGTGGCGCGGCCGTGGATACGATGACGATCAAGATCAATCCAAACCCGACGGTGTCGATCAGTTTGGAAGATGCGTGTCTCGACACCGCGCACTTGCATGCAACAGTAACCGGCGGCACTGCGCCGTACACCTTCACCTGGAAGAAGAACAACGTCGCAGTGGGAACTAACTCCGCCAACCTGACGCTTACAGGACCTGGTACATACACGGTGAGCGTCACAGACAGCTCGCCGACGAGTTGTCCCAGCAACACCGATACGTTTGTGGTCTGCTACACGGAAGGAGCGGTTGCTTCGGCGCCCGCTGCCGGCGCGTCGAAGACTGTGGACGTGGCGCAGAGAGCGAGATCGGAGAGCTCAACGCTCGTCGTTCGGCTCATCCTTGCGCTGTATTCCGCTTTCGGTTTGGTGATTCTGTGAGTCGCTAGTGGAGACTGGAAGCAATCTGTGTTTTCCGGTGGTGCGGGTTGCGAACGCATCATCGGAGAACGCGGGTTTCGACTCCTGAGTTACCTCGGTGGGGTGCCGGTCGTTTCTGCGGCCGGTACCCCTTAAATGCACAGCTTTATGTGCAACAAGTGTGCGCTGGCGAGCAGTGTGTGCGTTTGTCGGTGCCAAACTGTGATCGTGTAAGTCTCACGTTACCCGCCTTTATCGTTTCTGCTGACGTTCAAAAGATTGGCCCACGTCTTGCAGCGGCTCCGCTTACACGAATGTCCACGCCCTGAGTTAGTGGTCCTCCCGTGCGGGGTTTGGCCGCTTTGTTTGGACGGCCAGTGTCGCAATTCCACCTCTTTATCTTAGGAGCTCAATTAGAAATGTTTGCCCCCGACAGCCCAGCCTCTCGCGTCCGTACCCTTTTCTCCAAAACCCAACCTGCTCGCGTTTTAGTGCTGATTCTGGCGATCGCCATTAGCGCAATGGCGCTTGGCGCGACGTCTTCGTCAGCCGGCACGTTCGGCCAGGTGTTACTCACGAAGGCCGCAGCCATGATTGGCGTCAATGCTGCGCCGGCGGCGCATGCGCTCGCCGCGGAAAGCAATGCTGACTCGAGTATGGCGACCGAGCGACGAGGCCACACCGCGACGCGTCTGCAAGACGGCCGCGTGTTGATTGCGGGTGGTGAGAACTCCAGTGGCGCGCTGAATGGGACTGAAGTATTCGATCCGGCTGACGGGACGTTCTCTGCTGCGGGCAACATGAGCGCGGCGCGCATGGACCACACTGCAACGTTGCTCGCCGATGGACGCGTGTTGATTGCCGGCGGTCGCAACGGTGGGGGCTCGTTAGCGACAACTGAGATCTTCGATCCGGCGACTGGCACTTTCGCCAGTGGTCCGTCGCTGGGCGTCGCGCGTGCTGGTCACAGTGCGACGCTTTTCGCTGACGGTCGGATCTTGATCGCCGGTGGTGATGCTAATGGAACGGCTGAGATCATTAACGCCTCGTTGAGTGGTTCCAGTGCAACGGGGTCTCTCGGAACAGCGCGTTCGATGCACTCGGCAGCACTTATGCTGGACGGTCGAGTTTTGATTGTTGGAGGACGTGACGCAAGCGGCAATCTGTCTTCCGGCGAAGTTTTCGACAACGGAAGCTTCACGGCCGTCAATGGCAGCATGAAGGTAGCGCGTGCGCGTGCGCTCCTGCGCGTGTTGTTCGACGGTAAAATTCAGATCATCGGCGGCAACGACGATGGATCGATGGAAATCTACGATCCGTCTATCGCAACATTCGGTGCTTATGCCCACGTGCTTCCCGAGGGTGACACGTGCGCCGGATTGCCGGGACAGATTCAGATTTCGGAAACGAGGGCAGCGCTGTTTCATAACGGCCAGTCTGATCCGACCTTTGACCGATCGAGCCACACGATCAATGAAGTGTCAGGCGCAGCGCTTGTAGCCGGAGGTGTGAATAGCGGCGGAACTGTGCTGAGCTCCACTCAAGTGTTGACGAGTTCGAACGCCCAGATTTCAACTGACAAACTTGATTACGCGCCAGGAGAAACGGCACATATCAGTGGTCGCGGTTTCCAACCCGGCGAGACGGTAAGACTGAAGATCCACG
>Ga0111539_10005258_pt1 | contig 16760 bp, 17 predicted proteins | sample RhiMethybrSRZTD1_FD_79667 | JGI IMG/M metagenome (GOLD analysis project Ga0111539, IMG submission 79667) | Populus rhizosphere microbial communities from Tennessee, USA - Rhizosphere MetaG P. TD hybrid SRZTD1 (version 2) (version 2) | ecosystem: Host-associated > Plants > Roots > Rhizosphere >... | reverse complement strand
GCCTGGATGAGCCGCTCGACCTCGTTCGGTGAAAGCGTGCGCGGCAGGCGGGTGCGGCGCTTCGGCAGGTCGACCTCCGCGGCGGGATTGTCGTCCCGCCGGCCGAGGAGCACGAGGTGGTTGTAGAAGGAACGCGCGGCCGCAGCGCGCCGCGCGACGGAGGACGACGCCTGGCCTCGCCCTCTGAGGTCGGCGAGCCATGCCTGCAGGTCGTCCGTGGTGGCATTTGCCGGCGAGCGGCCGAGGAAAGCGGTGAGGTCGGCGAGATCGCGGCGGTAGGCGTCCACCGTCCGCGCGGCGCGGCGCGCGGCGAGGAGGGCGAGGAAGCCCTTGACCTCCGGATCGGCCATGTCCGAAGCGGACACCGGGGTCTGACCCCGGGTGTGGATGCGCCGCGCGCCTTCCGTCATAGAAGCGCGCCTTGCTCGGGCCGGAATCTCCAGGGAACAAGCGGCACGCTCCCGAATGGTCTACGAACTGGCCGTGTCCCCAGAGAACACGGGGGTCTGACCCCCGCGTCCGTATTCGACGCGGCTCGCTGAGGCATGGCCGGGATCTGATCCCGGCCATGGCGCTTCGGGTCAGGCACGCGGGTGGGCTTGGTCGTAGACGCGCCTGAGTCGCTTGGCGTCGACATGGCTGTATACCTGGGTGGTCGAGAGGGACGAGTGGCCGAGGAGCTCCTGGATCGTGCGCAGGTCGGCCCCGCCTTCGAGCAGGTGGGTCGCGAAGGCGTGGCGCAGGCGGTGGGGATTCGCGACGAGGCGGCGGAGGGTGGAGGTGTCGAGCGGGCGCCCGTGCGCGGAGAGGAAGACGTGGTCGTCGGCGCCCTTGGCGAGCGCCGGGCGACCGTCCTCGAGGTACAGGCGCAGGCGGTACGCGGCCTCTTCCCCGAGCGGGACGGCGCGCTCCTTCCCGCCCTTACCGAGGACGAGGAGCGCCTCCTGCTCGAAGTCCACGGATGCGAGGGTCAGGTCGACCGCCTCCTGCGTGCGGAGGCCCGCGGAGTAGAGGAGCTCGAAGAGCGCGCGGTTGCGAAGCGCGAGCGGATCCTCGCCGGTAAGGGCATCGAGCAGCTCGTCGGTCTCCTCAGGTCGCGGGGCGTGGGGCAGGCGGCGGCCCTTCCGCCCGGCCAGCGAGACCTGCGGAACCTGCGCCGGGCCGAGGGCCGAGCGGATGAGCGAGCGGACGGCGGCCAGCTTGCGTGCAAGGGTCTGCGGCGCGAGCTTGCGCGGCGTCCGGCCGGGCCGGTCGGCGCCGAGGTCGGCCGCGTACTCGGAGATTGCGGCGCTGTCTACGTCCTCGAGGGCGAGGCCTTGCCGGCGCAGCCACGCGGCGAATTCCTCCAGATCGGAGCGGTACGCGCGTTTGGTCGCATCCGAGAGCGCGGGGCTCTCGAGAAAGCGGTCGATCGCGGCTCTGGTCTCCACGGCAGGGTTTTTCGCCTGCGAACTAGGGTTCCTGCCCGTGCGCATCCGCCTGGACGTCCGCAACCTCCTGCTCGCGAGCTGGGAAACCGACCGGGAATCGGTCGAGCGCGCCGCTCCGCCGGGCACAGAGCCCGCGCAGGTCGACGGGCGCTATCTCGTCTCGATCGTCTCCTTCCAGGTGCGCGGCGGCCGGGTCGGGCGCTGGCCCGTGCTGCCGTTCTCGCAGCTGAACCTGCGCACGTACGTGATGTGGAAGGGCGAGCCGGCCGTCCTCTTCCGCGCCTCTCGGGTGACTCCGGGCGGCCTGCCGGGACTTTTCCTCGGCGCGCCGTATCGGAGCGCGCGGGTCCGGGTGAAGCCCGGCGAGCTCCGCGCCTCGGGGCTCGGCGTGGAGATCCGGTACCTGCCGGGGGGCACCGCCGATCCGGGCGAGCTCGGCCGCCACGAGCTCGGGATCTTCGAGTCGGACGGGCTCAGGGCGATCCGCATTGCACGCGGCCCGGCCGAATGGCGGGGCGCCGAGCTCTCGGCGCCGGCGAAGGCGCACATGCTCCTCGGCTACGGCTTTTCGCCGCGCGGTGAGCCGGACCTCGTCTACACGCCGGAGACGTGGTTCGAGACCGAGCCTGCCAGGAAGCTCGCCTAGAGGCCGGGCGGGCGGTCGGGGCGCTCCGTGCCGGTCTTCCGCTCGAGCCACTCGTCCACGCTCTCGTACGCCGTCGTCGCGACCTCGCCGTCCTCCGTCCGGACGGCGTAGACGTGCCCTTCCTCGCAGCGGTAGAGGCGCTCTTCGAAGGACCGGCTCCGCCACAGCGTTCGCTTGGCGCCGCCGTAGACGGGACCGACGGTGTTCGCCGCCTCGGCGCCGCACACCGGACAGGGCTCCGAGGTCATCCGAGAATCTCCTCGAGGCGCGCGGCGCGGTAGTCGAAGATCTCGTCGAGCCACCGGCCGACGAAAGGTCTCTGCACGAGCGGTGCGAGCATACCGCCGGGCACGCGGTAGCGGACATGGTCGTAGATCTCCGTGCCGCCGTCCATCTCGGAGAACCGGTGCGTGTGCTCCCAGAGCGGATACGGGCCCGAGATCTGCTCGTCGGCGAAGCTCCTCGGCGGGTGCCAGGTCGAGATTCTCGTCAGCCAGTGGATCGGGACGCGGAAGAGCTCGAGCCGGTAGGCGAGGAGCGAACCGTAGCCCAGCCTGTCCGGGGCGCACAGCACCTCGAACCGGAGCCAACTCGGCGTGATCTCCTCGAGGTTGTGAGCCTCGGAGAAGAAGCCGAAGGCCTCCTGGATCGAGACCGGGACGAACTGGGTACGTTCGAGGATGTACTCCATTTGCAGGGCTCATCCGGCCCCGGAGACCGGATGATGCGTACGATACGGCGAGCATGGCGATCACCACGGCCTCCAGCGGACTCGACGGTCACGGGCTCGAGCCCGAAGGCCGGGTCTTCTGGGACCCGACCACCTCGCTCCTCTACACGCACGCCCTCGCCCGCGGGGACGCGACTCTGGCCGAGGGCGGCCCGCTCGTCGTGGACACGGGCAAGCACACCGGCCGCTCGGCGAAGGACAAGTTCTTCGTCCGGGAGCCCGAGTCGGAGGACCGGATCGCGTGGGGCGAGGTCAACCAGCCGATCTCCGGGGAGCACTTCGACGGTCTCCGCGAGAAGATCGTCGAGCATCTGAACGGCGGCGACCTCTACGTCGTCAATGCCTTCGCGGGCGCCGATCCGGCACACCGGATCCGCGTCCGCGTCCTCACCGGGTCCCCGTGGCATGCGCTCTTCGCCAAGACGCTCTTCATCGACCCGGAGGAGTCCGAGCTCTCCGACTTCGAGCCGGAGGCCGTCGTCTTCCACGCGCCCGAGGTCGACGCCGACCCGGACGAGGACGGAACGCGCACCGAAACGTTCATCGTCCTCCATCCCTCCCGAGGCGAGGTGCTGATCGGCGGCACTGTGTACGCGGGCGAGATCAAGAAGTCGATCTTCACCGTCATGAACGACCGCCTCCCGCTCGAGGGCGTCTTCCCGATGCACTGCTCGGCGAACGTCGCCGAGGACGGCCGCGTGACCGTCTTCTTCGGGCTCTCCGGGACGGGAAAGACGACGCTCTCGGCCGATCCCGAGCGCCGCCTCATCGGCGACGACGAGCACGGCTGGGGCAACTCGGGCGTCTTCAACTTCGAGGGCGGCTGCTACGCGAAGGTGATCCGGCTCTCCGCCGATGCCGAGCCGGAGATCTACAAGGCCACGCACGCGTTCGGCACGGTGCTCGAGAACGTCATCGTGGACGAGCGCGGCGTGCTCGACCTGGACGACGACTCGAAGACCGAGAACACGCGTGCCGCCTACAAGCTCGAGCAGATCGCGAACGCCCTGCCAGAGAAGCAGGCGGGCCATCCGAGCTCGATCGTCTTTCTCACGGCCGACGCGTTCGGTGTGCTGCCCCCGATCGCCAGGCTCACGCGCGACCAGGCGCTCTTCTACTTCCTCACCGGCTTCACGGCCAAGCTCGCCGGCACCGAGATCGGCGTCAGCGAGCCGCAGCCGACCTTCTCCTGCGCCTTCGGGGCGCCCTTTCTCCCGCAGCAGCCGACCGTCTACGCGCGCATGCTGGGCCAGAAGCTCGACGAGCACGGCTCCTCGGTCTGGCTCGTGAACACGGGCTGGACGGGCGGGCCCTACGGCGAGGGCGAGCGCATGCCGATCGACGCCACGCGCGCGCTCCTGCGCGCTGCGCTGAACGGCGAGCTCGACGACGTCGAATACCGGCAGGATCCGGTCTTCGGCTTCGACGTGCCGGTCGAGGTCCCGGGCGTGGACACGAAGCTCCTCGACCCGCGCTCCACCTGGAACGACCCGGCCGTGTACGACGAGAAGGCCGCGTACCTCGCGCGGCGCTTCAAGGAGAACTTCGAGAAGTTCGACGCCGACGAGAACATCGTCTCGGCCGGCCCGCGCGTCTGACGCCCGCTCGCCTCCGCATCGGATAGCGTCTTCCTCAGTGGAAGCGAAGCACGACGTCCTGATCGTCGGTGCCGGCTGTGCCGGCATGCGCGCGGCTATCGAAGCCCACGACCAGGGGGCGGACGTCGCGCTCATCTCGAAGATCCATCCGGTGCGCAGCCACTCAGGTGCGGCCGAGGGCGGGATCAACGCCGCGCTCGGGAATGCGTCGGAGGACAGCCCCGAGATCCACGCGTTCGACACGGTGAAGGGCTCCGACTACCTCGGGGACCAGGACGCGATCGAGGTTCTCTGCGACGAGGCCCCCGGCGACGTCTACGAGCTCGAGCACTGGGGCGCGGTCTTCTCGCGCACCGACGACGGGCGGATCGCGCAGCGGCCGTTCGGCGCCGCCGGCGCTCCCAGGACGGCCTACGCCGCCGACATCACCGGCCACGTCCTCGTCCACGTCCTCTACGAGCAGGTGATGAAACGCGACCTCCAGGTCTACGAGGAGTACTTCGCCTGGCAACTCGTCGAGCACGAGAACCGCTGCCAGGGCGTCATCTGCTGGGATCTCCTGAACGGCGGGCTCAAGACGATCGGCGCGAAGACGGTCATCCTCGCCACCGGAGGGGCAGGTCGGCTCTACTCGGGGACGACGAACGCCTACGCCTGCACGGGGGACGGCATGGCGATGGCGTTGCGCCTGGGTGTCCCTCTCAAGGACATGGAGATGATGCAGTTTCACCCGACGACGCTCTCGCCGACGGGCGTGCTCATCACCGAGGGCTGCCGCGGAGAGGGCGCGTACCTCCTGAACGCCGACGGCGATCGCTTCCTGAAGAACTACGCGCCGAACGCGATGGAGCTCGCGAGCCGCGACGTCATCTCCCGCGCGGAGCAGGTGGAGATCGACGAGGGGCGCGGCGTGGACGGCAACGTGCTCCTCGACCTGCGCCATCTCGGCGCGGAGAAGATCATCGACCGCCTGCACGGGACGCGCGAGCTCTCGATGGTGTTCGCCGGAGTCGACCCGATCCACGATCCGATCCCGGTCCGGCCGGGCGCCCACTACCACATGGGCGGCGTCGAGACCGACCTCGACGGCAAGACCACGCTCGAAGGGCTGTACGCCGCCGGCGAGTGCGCCTGTGTCTCCGTCCACGGGGCGAACCGCCTCGGCGGTAACGCGCTCATGGAGACGATCACCTTCGGCAAGCGGGCAGGCCGCGCCGCCGCCGAGTGGGCTCTCTCACACACAACGGTCACGGTCCCCGAGGCCGCAGAAGCCGATGCGAAGCGCGAGCTCGAGGAGCTCCTCGAGCGCGCCGACGGCGAGCGGCCGCACGCGATCCGGGACGAGATGGCTCGGACGATGCACGAGAACTTCGGGGTCTTCCGCCGCGAGGAGCAGATGCGCCGGGAGGGCGAGACCATCGCCAAGCTCAGCGAGCGCTACGAGCGCGTCGTGGTCGACGACAAGAGCGACGTCTTCAACAACGATCTGACGCAGGCGCTCGAGCTCGGCTTCCTCCTGCAGCTCGCGGCCTGCATGGTCGAGGCCGGGATTGCGCGCAAGGAGAGCCGTGGCGCCCACGCACGGCCGTACGACTTCCCGGACCGCGACGACGAGAACTTCCTACGGCATACGCTGGTGTCATGGAGCGACGGTCGGCCGGAGCTCTCGTGGGAGCCCGTGCGCATGACGAAGTGGCAGCCGCAGGAGCGCACGTACTGATGCGGCGCCTGTGGATCGCGCTCGTCCTGGTGCTGGCCCTGGCCGCCTCCGCGTGCGGCGGCTCCGAGCCCGCCGTCGAGCAAGTCCCGCAGGATGCCGTCGTCCTCGCCGCCTCGAAGACGAGAGATGCCGGGACATACAAGGCGGACACGACCGCCTCGAGCGAGATTGCCGGCCAGGCGGTCGAGATGCACGGCACCGGCGCGTTCGACGGTGAGAACCAGCGCGGTCAGATGACGATGACGACCTCGTTCGCGGGCCAGGATCTCGACATGGAGATGGTCTACGCGCTTCCGGCCATCTACGTCCAGTATCCGTCCGGGCTTCTGCCCGGCTTGCCCGCCGCAAAGCCCTGGGTCAAGCTGGATCTGGAAAAGCTGGGACAGCACGCCGGCTTCGACCTCAATCAGCTCATGCAGGTCGGGCAGACGGATCCTTCGCAAGGCCTTCAGTTCCTCCGCGGCGTCTCCGACGTCCAGTCGGTGGGCGAAGAAGACGTGCGCGGTGTCCCGACCACGCACTACACGGGCACGGTCGACCTCCGCGCGCTGGCCGAGACGGACCCCGCCTTGAAAGACGCCCTCGACGAGCTGATTCAACGTTCCGGCATCACCGAAGTGCCGATCGAGGTCTGGATCGACCACGACAACTTCGTTCGCCGGATGAAGCAGACCCTGGAGGGCGCAACCGCCGGCTCGGGCGTGAAGATGGACCTGACGACGACGACCGAGCTCTACGATTTCGGAACGGACGTCAACGTCGAGGAGCCGCCGGCGAGTCAGGTCGTCGACCTCCAGGACGTACTGGGACAAAGCTAAGGAGAACGCGTGGACGTCGCTCTCAAGATCTGGAGGTACGACCCCGACACGGGCGAGCAGGAACTGAAGGACTACGAGGTCGAGGCGCCCGAATGGGCCTGTCTCCTCGACGTCCTCGACCTGATCAAGGACCAGGTCGACGGGTCACTCGCATACCGCAAGAGCTGCCGGATGATGATCTGCGGCTCCTGCGGGATGCGCATGGACGGCCGCGCCATCCTCGCGTGCAAGGAGCGGATGAAGCCGATCGTCGACCGCGGCCACGTCCCGGTCATCTCTGCGATGGGGAACATGCCCGTCCTCAAGGACCTCGTCGTCGACATGTCGCCCTTCTGGACGAAGATCAAGAACATGAAGCCCTGGCTCGAGACGGGCTACGAGGAAATTCCGGAGAAGGAGTTCATCCACTCGCAGGAGGAGATGAACCCGATCCACAAGGAGGCGCTCTGCATCATGTGCGGCTGCTGCGTCTCGGAGTGCAACTCGATGGAGTCCGACCCCGAGTTCTTCGGGCCCGCCGCGCTCGCCAAGGGGTTCCGCTTCGTCGGCGACCCGCGCGACCGGACGAAGATCGAGCGGCTCGAGGACTACAACGACGAGCACGGGATCTGGGACTGCACACGCTGCTATTTCTGCAACGAGCGCTGCCCGAAGGGCGTCGACCCGCGCGATGCGATCGCGAAGCTCGGGGCCGAGTCGATCGCGCAGGGCATCGACCGTGACATGGGCGCGAAGCACGCGAACTGGTTCGTGCACTCCGCGCGCACGACCGGGTGGCTCCGCGAGACGGAACTCGTCCCGAAGACGCAGGGCGTCGTCTCCGCGATCAAGCAGACGAAGTTCGCGCTCTCGCTCGCGAAGCGCGGCAAGGTGCCGCCTCCCTTCCCGCCGCACGTCGCCGAGAACGTGCAGGAGGCCCGCGCCCTCTACGACGTCGTCCGCAACCGCGGCGTGCGCGGCGCGGCCGGGATCGTCCAGGGCGAGCGCGCGCTCGCGCGCATCGAGCACACGGATCACGGCGGGGCGCGACGCGACGCGCCTGAGATCACGCCCGGCGAGACGCCGCCGAGGGCAGAGGGATGAGGGTCGCCTACTACAAGGGCTGCCTTGCCTCCCTCTCCGCGAAGGAGCTCGACAGCTCCACGCAGGCGCTCGCGCCGAAGCTCGGCATCGAGCTCGAGGAGCTCGAGTCCGTCACGTGCTGCGGCGCCGGTGACATCCACGAGGCCGAGCCCGACTACTACCTGCACCTGAACGCGCGCATCCTCGCCTACGCCGAGGCCACGGGCGCGGACACGCTGATGACGATCTGCAACGTCTGCACGCTCAACCTGCGGCAGGCGAACTTCCAGCTCCAAAACGACGACGTGCTGCGCGAGCGCGTGAGCGACAACCTCGAGACCGTCGGCGCGCCGCGCTACTCGGGCGGCGTCGAGGTGAAGCACCTCCTCTGGCTGATCGCCGAGGGCGACGGCTACGAGAAGCTCAAGGAGGTCGCACACAAGGGCCTCAAGGGGCTCAAGGTGGCGCCCTTCTACGGCTGCCAGATCTTGCGTCCTTCGAAGATCATGGGCTTCGAGGATCCCGACCGGCCGTGGTCGCTCGAGGCGATCATCGAGGCCTGCGGCGGCGAGGCGATCGACTATCCCGCGAAGATCAAGTGCTGCGGGTTCCCGATCATCCAGGCCCGCGAGGAGCTCGCGCTCGGGGAACTGATCCAGCCCATCGAGCAATCGCTCGAGGCCGGGGCCGATGCGATGGTGACACCGTGCCCGCTCTGCCACCTCTCGCTGGACGCGTGGCAGCAGAAGCTCGAGGGCTCGACGGGCAAGAGCTACCAGATGCCGATCCTGCACCTCTCGCAGCTGATCGGGGTGGCGGCCGGGCTCGACGACTCCGAGCTCAAGTTCAGGCGCCACGTCGTTCCCGTCGACGGCGTTCTCGAGAAGCTGGAAGCCCCCTAGGCTCGTGCCCGCGCTGGCCGGCCGCCCGGCGCCGCCCGGCTCAACGATCGGCGTCGTCACTCCCGGCAGCGCAGCCGAGACGCGGGCCGAGGTCGAGCGCGGCATCGCGTGGTGGGAGTCGCATGGCTACCGCGTGAAGCTCATGCCGGGCGCGCTCGAGCGCGAGGACTGGCACGGCGGCAGCCCCGAGGCGCGCGCCGCCGACCTGCAGGCGGCGTTCGCGGATCCCGAGGTCGACGTGGTGCAGACGATGCGCGGCGGCTACGGCTCCGCCCAGACGATTCCCCTCCTCGACTTCGAGGCGATCAAGCGGACGCCGAAGGCCTTCATCGGGATCTCCGACATCACGGCGCTGCACGCGGCGCTCCTTGCCCGCGCCGGGCTCGCGACGTTCTACGGCCCCAGCCTGACGATGCTCGGGCAGCCGTCGCCTTCCGCCTTCACAACCGAGCGTTTCCTTCGTGTGCTGGGAGGCGAGACAACGGGCCCGGTTCCCGAGGACAGCGAGCGGCTGACCGTGGTCTCGATCGCGGGCGGCAAGGCGAGCGGGCGCATCGTCGGCGGCTGCCTCCTCGACTTCATCTTCACGATCGGCACGTCCTGGGAGCCGGATCTCGACGGCGCGATCTTTTTCTTCGAGGACTCGGGGAGCGCGCCGATCCAGATCGACCGCGCGCTCCTCTATCTCGTCCAGCTCGGGAAGCTCGAGCACGTGGGCGGCATCGTCGTCGGCGAGCTCGCCGGCTCCGAGTGGGACAACTTCACGACGGCGCCGCACTCGAAGACGCTCGAGGAGGTGCTGGCCGGGCGGCTCGGCGGGCTCGGAGTCCCGATGCTCTACAACCTTCCGCTCGGGCACGGCTCGAGCCTCGCGACGCTTCCGCTCGGCGTGGAGGCGACGCTGGACGCCGACGCGAAGACGCTGACGATCGACGAGCCGGCTCTTCGGTAGCGCAAGTTTTTCGGTGCGAACGGACTCTCTCTATGTGGAGGGGCATTTCCGGCCTGGTTCTCTCAACCCGCTCGAGGGCCAGGCCGGAGCTCTATTTCCTAGAATCGCCCCACCGATGGTTCGCAGGTTCCTCCTCCTCATCGCGGCCGCAGCAGTTGTTGCGGCCGCGGTCCGCGCTCTCCTCGGCAGGCGAGCGGGCGGTAGCGCCGAGACGAACGGTGGGCTCGAGCGCACGGAAGAGCTGCGGCGCGAGATCGAGGCGGCGCGCGCCCGGCTGCGCGAGAGCATCCGCTCGCAGGAGGGGTAGGCGTGCTCCGGCGCGTCATGGCTGCCGCGGGCGCGACCGCGGCGGGCGTTGCGGGCTGGTCGCTCTTCGAGTCCCAGTGGGTCGAGTTCCGCGAGGTGGAAGCGGTCCTCCCTCAGCTGCCTCCCGAGCTCGACGGACTGACGATCGTGCACCTCTCGGACTTCCACCTCGGGACGATCTCCTTCAACGCCCGCACGCTCGGGCGCGCCGTGCGCTGGGCCTCCGAGCAAGCGAGCGACATCGTCGCCATCACCGGCGACCTGCTTTCGCGGCCGCGCGGTGAGGCGCAGCTCGAGAAGGCGATGGCAGCGCTCGAGCCGCGCCTCGGCGTGTTCGCGGTGCTCGGAAACCACGACGTGGAGGTGACGCGCGACCCGTTCTCGCAGCCGACCGACGCGTCGGTGGTCGAGAGCGCGGGGGCTCTCCTGCTCGAGAACACCGCCGTGCTGCGCGAGCTCCACGGCAAGACGGTGCAGATCGTCGGCGGCGATCAAGGTTTCGGGCCGTACTGGAGCCAGCTCGCCGACCTGGCCGACCCCGAGGCAGACCTCCGCATACTCCTCTTCCACTTTCCGGACGTCGTCAGCTACCTGCCGCCCGGCGCATTCGACGTCGTCCTGGCGGGTCATCTGCACGGGGGTCAGATCTGCGTTCCGACCCCTCGGGGCAAGGTGCGGTTGGAGCATCTGAAGGCGGAGCACTGGGAGGGATTGCACGAAACTCCCGCCGGCCTGCTGCACGTCTCCCGTGGGCTCGGGACGAGCTTCGTCCCCTTCCGCTTTCTCGCGCGCCCCGAGGCGACCCGCCTCGTGCTAAGAAGTGCGGCGCGTTAGATGCCGACCCGCCTGCACCCCGTCACCGCTGCCTCGATCGCGCACGCGCCGCCGCCGTGCGTCGGGTGCGTGTTCTGGCAGTCGCGGCCGGAGCGCTCCGCCGAGAAGGGAAAGTGGGCCGAGCGGATGGAGGACGACTGGGGCCCTTGGGGGACCCTGTACTACGACGACGGGGATCGCCTCCTCGGTTTCATCCAGTACGGGCCGGCTGGTCACTTTCCACGCGCGGACGAGCTCCCGGCGGGCCCGCCCTCGGACGATGCCGTCCTCATCACGTGCGCCTACCTCGTCGACTCGAACGCGCCGTGGGCGATCCAGAGTCTCTTCCTCTCGGTGATCGGCGAGGCGCGCGACCGCAAGGCGAAGGCGATCGAGACGTTCGCCTACCGCTACCCGGAGGGTGAGAGCGCGTACGAGCGCTTCCTCGTCCACCGGACGATCTTTCCGTCGGACTTTCTCGCCGATCTCGGGTTCTATCCGCTTCGCTGGGACGGCGAGGTCGCGCTGGCCCGCCTGGAGCTCGGCGGGCTTCAGCCCGTGGCGGAGGGCTCGACCGCGCTCCTGTGGCGCAAGGTCAAGGAAGTGCTGACGCCCGCGCCGGTCCCTCAGCGGCCGTAGGCCGTCGTCACGCGCTCGACACATTTCGCGCGCCACACACGCGTCGGAGCGGGTTACGCTTGAAAGCGGGTGGTGGCTCGGGGTGGCCCCAGGGGTTAGGCCCGCACCAGTCGCCGCTCGAGGAGCGCGTCCGCGATCTGCACGGCGTTCAGCGCCGCGCCCTTGCGGAGGTTGTCGTTCACGCTCCAAAGCGCGAGCCCCGATCCACTGGCGGTGTCCGCCCGGACCCGCCCCACGAGGACCTCGTCGCGGCCGGCGGCGTCCTTCGGCGTCGCGTAGTCCTGCAGCGCTACATGCGGCGCCGACCCGAGGGCCTCGCGCGCATCATCCGCGGAGAGTGGCTCAACGGTCTCGACCCAGATCGCCTGCGCGTGGCCGACGAGGACGGGCACCCGGACGCACTGGGCCTGCAGCGGCAGGTCGGGGAGATCGAGGATCTTGCGCGTCTCGGCGCGGAGCTTCGACTCCTCCGAGAATTCCTCGCCTTCGAGATCCCAGTCCATCGCCAGGTCGCCCTCGGCCGGCGCGATGGCGCGAAGCCTCTCGATGCCGGCGTCGCCGATTCCCGACATGGACTGATACGTCGCGAGGCGCACCGAGGCGAGACCGGCCGCTTCGTGCAGCGGCTTGAGCACGCACGCAAGCTGGATCGCCGAGCAGTTCGGGTTCGCCACGATCTCGTCGTGGTCGAGCGCCGCGTCGTTCACGCCCGCCACGACCAGCGGCACGCCGTCGGCCAGACGGAACGCGTCCGACTTGTCGATGCACACCGTGCCGCCCGCGACGGCGTGGGGGACGAGCTCGCGGCTCGCGTCCGTGCCGACCGAGAAGAAGAGGAGGTCGAGGTCGCCGGCGCTGAGCTTCTCCGCGGTCGCCTCCTCGACGCTCAGCTCACCGTCGCCGTACGGAACCCGCTTTCCGGCCGAGCGCGACGACGCAAAAGCGCGCACGTTCTCGAACCCGCGCTCGGCGAGGAGCCCGAGTGTGACGGTGCCAACCGCTCCCGTCGCTCCGACGACGCCGACCCTAGTCATGCGCGCGCTCCGCCTCGACGGAGGAGAGCTCGAAGGCCTCGTGGAGCGCGACCACCGTGCGCTCGACGTCTCTCTGCGGGACGTAGAACGCGATCTTGATCGGCGAGGTGGCCACGAGGTCAGGCTCCACTCCGAGGTCGCGCAGCGTCTGGAACGTCCGCGCCGCGATCCCAGGATGGCTCTTCATTCCAGCGCCGACGACGCTCACCTTCCCGAGGCCGTCGCGCTCCTCCCAGTTCGCGTCGAGGCGCGCGAGCGCGTCCTCCGTCGCGGCGCGGTCCTCGATGGGCGCCGAAAAGACGATGTCGTTGCCGGTCTGGATGATCGTGTCCACGCTCACCGAGGCGTTCGCAAGCGCATCGAAGAGTTCGGCGCGCTCAGCTCCGGACACGCGGTACACCGCCTCCTCGAGGGTGTGCGTGACGCCTGAGATCATCGCCTTCTCGAGCATCCGCTCGTCCTCCTCCGTGACCCACGTGCCTTCCTCGCCGGTGAAGGTGGAGCGCACGTGCAGCTTGACGCCGTGGTTCCTCGCGAACTCGACCGAGCGTAGCGCAAGCACCTTCGCGCCCGAGGCCGCCATCTCGAGCATCTCCTCGTAGCTGACCGCATGGAGCTTCCGCGCGCCCGGTACGAGGCGCGGGTCGGCGGTGAAGACGCCGTCGACGTCGGTGTAGATCTCGCACGCATTGGCGCCGAGAGCGGCAGCGAGGGCGACAGCGGTCGTGTCGGAGCCGCCGCGCCCGAGCGTCGTGATGTCGTAGGCGGTCGAGACGCCCTGGAAGCCGGCGACGAGGACGATGCGGTCGGAGTCGAGCGCTTCGTGGATGCGGTGGGCGCGCACCTCGACGATCTTCGCCTTGCCGTGCACCGTGTCGGTGACGATCCCGGCCTGCGAGCCGGTGAGCGAGATGGCGTCGAGGCCGAGATCGGCGATCGCCATGGCGACGAGAGCGCACGAGATGCGCTCGCCGACCGAGATGAGCATGTCCATCTCGCGCGGCTTGGGCTGGGGGGAGACCTCGTAGGCGAGAGAGACGAGCTCGTCCGTGTGCTGGCCCATCGCCGAGACGACGGCGACGACGCGGTTTCCCGCGCGCTTCGACTCGACGAGGCGCGAGGCCACGCGGCGGATCTTCTCGGGGTCGGCCACGGACGTCCCGCCGAACTTCATGACGAGGGTACCCGCGGCCGCGGGCGGCTCGGCCGGCTGCACGGCGGGGACTGGCTCGAAGGTGGTCTCGCTCATCGCCGTGTTTTACATGGGGCGCCGACCGGAGAGCGCGCGCCCCAGCGTCACCTCGTCCGCGTACTCGAGGTCGCCGCCGACGGGGAGGCCGCTCGCGAGGCGTGTCACCCGCACGCGGTCGCGCAGGCGGTCGGCCAGATAGGCGGCGGTCGCCTCGCCGGTCATGTTCGGGTTCGTCGCCAGGACGACCTCCTCGACGCCGTTTCGATCGACGCGCTGCAAGAGCTCGTCGATGCGGAGGTGGGCGGGCTCAACGCCGTCGAGCGGTGAGAGTGCACCGCCGAGCACGTGGTAGACGCCGCGATACTCGTGCGTGCGCTCGACCGAAAGGAGGTCCGCCGGCTGCTCGACGACGCAGATGATCGAGCGGTCGCGCCGCGCGTCGGCGCAGATCAAGCAGAGCTCCTCCTCGGTCAGGTTGCCGCACTCGCGGCAGAAGCCGATGCGCTCCTTGACCTCGCGGATCGCATCCGCGAGGGCGAAGGCCTCCTCCGGTGGGACGCGGAGAATGTGGAACGCCAGCCGTTGCGCCGTCCTCGTGCCCACCCCCGGAAGTCGGGAGAGCTGCGCGATCAGGTTGTCGGCGTGCGGGCTGAACATGCCCGCATTCTGCCTAGGATGGGCTGACGGAAGGTCGCTCGTTGCCGGGACGCGAGGGTCGTTTCGAGGCAAGGACGCAGGGAGCCTTCGTATCGAATGTCCGATACGGAGGCGATCGAGGACGCCGCCTGGGGACGAGCGGCGCGCCTCCGGCCACTCAGCCGATCTTTCGTCAGACCGTCCTTTAAAGGCCCGGCAGGCCCAGTCCCTTGAGGCCGCCCATGGCGCCTCCGAGCTTCGACTGCATGAGGTCCTGGGAGTTCTTGAGCGCCTGGTTCACGCCCGCGAGGACGAGGTCGGCCAGGCCCTCGGGGTCGTCCGGGTCGATGACGTCGGGGGCGATCGTGATCTCGACGATCTCGCCGGCTCCGCTCGCCTTCACCTTCACCACCCCGCCGCCGACCGACGCCTCGACGATCTCCTTCGCGAGCTCGTCCTGCGCCTTCGCCATCTCCTCCTGCATCTGCTGCACCTGCTGGAGCATCTTGTTCATGTCCATCTTGGTCACTCGTCGACCTCCCGGGCGTCGAACGTCGTCTTCATGAGAGAGATGATGTCGTCTTCGCTCGCCGGCGCTTCGGCCTCGAGAACCGCCTCCTCCGAGTCGCCCTCGCCGACGGCGAACGCGAGCGCGAGCTTGTGGCCGGTGACCTCGTAGAGGACTTCCGCGAGGAGCGTCGCGTTCTTCGGCTCCTCCGCGAGGTTTCGGTGAAAGGAAGCCGCGGGCGGGAACTCGATCACGAGCCGGTTGCCCGAGAGCTCGATCGGCTTCGCCTCGCCGAGGACCGAGGCCGTCGGGATCGAGCGCTCGCCGATCGCGGGCAGGACCGCCTGGCCCCAGACCTGCTGCACCTGCTCGAGGTCGAGATCCGGGAGCGGTTCGGCGGGCGCGGCCGCCGGAGCCGGAGCATGCGCCTCAGCCGCCGGAGGGTGGTGGGGCTCGCCGCGCACCTTTCCCTCGAGCTGCTCGATCCGGAAGGAGAGCGACTGGCGCGAGAGGTCGGCGCCCGGGCGTGTCACTTTCACGAGCGCCAGCTCGAGCGGCAGGCGCGGGTCGCCGCCCTGGCGCACGTCGTCGACCGCGACGGCGAGCAGGTCGACGAGGCGGATGACGTCCGGCTCCCCGATCTGGTTCGCCTGCGCGTGCAGCCGCTCGCGCGTCTCGGGCGTGACCGGCAGCGAGTCCGGCACCTCGCCCATGTGCTGGACGAGGAGGAGGCAGCGCAGGTGCTCGAGCAGGTCGGTGACGAGGCGCGAGAGATCCTGGCCCTGCTCGGCGAGCTCTTCCACGAAGGAGAGAAGACCGGCGGTGTCGCGATCGACGATGAGGTCGCAGATGCGGAAGAGCGCTTCCTCTTCGACGGCGCCGAGGAGCTGGAGCACCGCCTGAACGGTGATCTTCCCGTCCGTGGCCGCGGCGAGCTGGTCGAGGGTCGAGACCGCGTCGCGGAAGCTCCCGCGCGCGCTCCGCGCGATCAACGAGAGCGCAGCGTCGGGCGCGTCGATCTGCTCGCCGTCGGCGATCCGGCGCAGGAGCTTCGTCAGCTCGGCCAGGCGCGGGCGCGAGAAGAGGAACGTCTGGCAGCGCGAGCGAACCGTGGGAAGAACCTTCGAGAGCTCCGTCGTGCAGAAGACGAAGACGAGGTGGGGCGGGGGCTCCTCGATCAGCTTGAGGAGCGCGTTCCACGCGGCGTCCGTGAGCTGGTGCGCCTCGTCGAGGATGTAGACCTTGAAGCGCCCCTCCACCGGCTGGAGGATGACGTGCTCGCGGATCTCGCGGATGTCGTCGATGCCGCGCTGGCTCGCCGCGTCCATCTCGACGACGTCGAGGGAGGTGCCCGCGGCGATCGTCCGGCACGAGTTGCAGGTCTTGTCCGGCGTGACCGTCGGGCCCTGCTCGCAGTTGAGGCCCTTGGCGAGAATGCGCGCGAGCGATGTCTTGCCCGTGCCCCGCGGCCCGGCGAAGAGGTAGGCCTGGCGAACCTTGTCGCCCGAGATCGCGTTGCGAAGAGTGCGGACGACGGCTTCCTGGCCCACGACCTCGTCGAAGTCCTGCGGGCGGTATTTCCGGTAGAGGGCCGTCACTCGGAGAGAGTTTAACGCCCGGTCGCGCACCCTCCGTCGAGGGCGCTTTCGAGGCGGTGCCGACGCTGCTCACTCGGGCCAGGCTGATCCGCGGCACCTGAGAGAAACTGCTTAGCGCTGCTTCCTCCCGGACCTGACGCGGTTCGCAGGCTCCCAGTGCGCGGAACCTGGCCGTC
>Ga0111539_10005257_pt1 | contig 16763 bp, 12 predicted proteins | sample RhiMethybrSRZTD1_FD_79667 | JGI IMG/M metagenome (GOLD analysis project Ga0111539, IMG submission 79667) | Populus rhizosphere microbial communities from Tennessee, USA - Rhizosphere MetaG P. TD hybrid SRZTD1 (version 2) (version 2) | ecosystem: Host-associated > Plants > Roots > Rhizosphere >... | reverse complement strand
TGCTCGTCTTCATCGTCTTCCAGAACGACATCCGGCGCGCGCTCACGCAGGTGGGCACCGGCCCGCTGTTCTCGCCGCGCGAGCGCGTGGCGCAGAGCCAGGGCGTCGAGGAGCTGGTGAAGGCCGTCACCTCGCTCGCCGCGCGGCGGGTGGGCGCGCTCGTCGTCTTCCAGAACGAGGTCGGCCTGAACGAGTACATCGACGTCGGCACGCGCCTCGACGCGCAGGTCTCGAAGGAGCTGGTGACGAGCATCTTCATGCCGTCCTCGCCGATCCACGACGGCGCGCTCATCATTCAGCAGGGGCGGATGACGGCGGCGGGCTGCTTCCTCCCGCTGACGAGCAACCCGGCCGTGTCGAAGACGCTCGGCACCCGCCACCGCGCGGCGATCGGCCTCACCGAGGAGACCGACGCCCTGGCGATCGTCGTCTCCGAGGAGGACGGGATGATCTCCCTCGTCCGCGAGGGGAAGATCACGCGCGACGTCGAGCCGGCGACGCTCCGCACGACGCTCATGCAGCAGCTGGTGGGATAAAGGATGCGACTCCCGGCCCTGCGCATCGTCCGCCGCACGCCTCCCGGCGAGGTGCCGCCGCAGCAGCCGGGGCCGACGCCGCCGTGGTGGCGGATGCTCGACCGGCTCCGCCCGCGGAGCCTGCGCGAGGCGCTCCGCCACAACCCCGGCCTGAAGGCCATCTCGCTGCTGCTGGCCTTCTTCCTGTGGTTCTCGATCAACGTGAGCGAGCGTGACGCCGAGCGCGTCCTGGAGCTCCCCGTGGTGGTGCGGAAGCTGCCGCCGGACCTGATCGTCGTGAACGCGCCCGACCGCGCCGTCACCGCGACGGTCCGCGGGCCGCGCACGATCCTCGACGGCGTCGACGAGCAGCGCGGCCGCCTCGCGGTCGACCTCTCCGCCGCGGCGGTGGGCGAGGCGCGCATCGAGCTCGCGCCCGACATGATCCGGCCGGAGCTGCCGCGCCGGCTGAAGCTCGTCCGGCTCGAGCCGCAGCGCCTGAAGGTGCAGGTCGAGCGGCTGCTGCGCCGGCGCCTCCCGGTTCGTCCGGAATTGGCGGGCGCGCCGGCCCTGGGCTATATGACCGCCGAATCGTCGGTCCGCCCCGCGGAGGTCGAGGTCGCCGGGCCGAAGAGCAAGGTCGAGGACCTGAAGGAGATTCGTACGGAGCCGATCGACATGCAGGGGCTGGAGCACGGGCTGCAGCGAAACGTCCTGCTCGCGTGGGCGGGCGACCTCGTGAGCTTCACGCCCGATCACGTCCTCGTGTCGGTGTCGGTCGAGGAGGTCTCCGTCTCGCGCGAGTTCAAGGACGTGCCCGTGGCCGTCGTCAACGCCGGCGGCCGCGAGGTTGCGCTCGATCCCCCGCGTGCCGACGTGATCCTGAGCGGCCCGCAGCGCGTGCTGCACAACTTCAAGCTGGACGACGGCGCGGTCTTCGTCGACGCCGATGATCTGCCGGCGGGCACGCACCGCGTGAAGGTGCAGGCCTCGCTCCCCGAGACGATCGAGGTGGCGCGGCGGCGGCCCGAGCAGCACACGCTGCGCATCGGCGGAGGCTCGTGATGGGGGAGGGACGGCGGCTCTTCGGCACCGACGGCGTCCGCGGCATCGCGAACATCGAGCCGATGACGTCGGAGACCGCGCTCCGCCTCGGCCGCGCGCTCGCCCACGTGAGCAAGCGCTCGCCGCGCCGTCACAAGATCCTCATCGGCAAGGACACCCGCCTCTCCGGCTACATGCTGGAGACGGCGATGGCCTCGGGCATCTGCTCGATGGGGGTCGACGTCCTCCTGGTCGGGCCGCTGCCCACGCCCGGGATCGCGTTCCTGACCCGCTCGCTCCGGGCCGACGCCGGCGTCGTGATCTCGGCCTCACACAATCCGTTCCAGGACAACGGCATCAAGATCTTCGGGCAGACGGGCTTCAAGCTCCCCGACGAGGTCGAGGCGGAGATCGAGCACCTCGTGCGCTCGGACTCGATCGACACGCTCCGCCCAACCGCCACCGAGATCGGGAAGGCCTTCCGCGTCGACGACGCGGTCGGGCGCTACAACGTCTTCGTGAAGAACACGTTCCCGCGCCATCTGACGCTCGACGGGCTCACGATCGTCATCGATTGCGGCCACGGCGCCGGCTACAAGGTGGGCCCCGAGGTGCTCGAGGAGCTCGGCGCGCGCGTCGTCGCGCTGGGGGTGGACCCCGACGGCGAGAACATCAATCGCGACGGCGGCGCGCTGCACCCGGCGAACCTCCAGGCCCACGTGCGGCGCCACGGCGCGCACGTCGGCGTCGCGCTCGACGGCGACGCCGACCGGGCCATCCTCGTCGACGAGCACGGCGTCGTCGTCGACGGCGACGCCGTCATGGCGATGCTCGCCTCGGAGATGCACGCCCAGGGCGGCCTCCGGCAGAGCACGCTCGTCGCCACGGTGATGAGTAACCTCGGCCTGCACGTGGCCATGCGCGATCGCGGCGTCACCGTCCTCACGACGCCGGTCGGGGACCGCTACGTCGTCGAGCAGATGGTGCGCGGCGGCTTCAACCTCGGCGGCGAGCAGTCGGGCCACGTCGTGTTCCTCGACCACAACACGACCGGCGACGGCATCATCACCGCGCTCGCCGCGCTGGCGCTCGTCGTCGAGAAGGGACGCCCGCTCTCCGAGCTGCGGGGGATCATGCAGCGCTTCCCCCAGGTCCTGCTCAACGTCCCCGTGGCGAGCAAGCGCGACGTCACGACCGTGCCCGCCATCGTCGCGGCCATCGCGGTCGCCGAGAAGGCGCTCGGCGCGCGCGGCCGCGTGCTCGTGCGCTACTCGGGGACGGAGCCGCTGCTGCGCGTGATGATCGAGGGCGAGCGCGAGGGCGAGATCGCCGACCTCGCCGAGGCGATCGCCGCCGCGGCCCGCCGCGAGCTCGGCGAGGCCGAGCGGCCGGCGCGACGCGCTTAGTATATGCGGTCCGAGACTTCGTCTCGGACCGGGTCTGACGAGCATGAAGCTTCCTGCCAAAATCCAGCGTCGTGCCGCGGTCGGCGAAGCCGCCGCGGCAAAACTTGCCGGAGGGAAGCAGTGTTCGTGAGTCGGCCGGCGTAATGCCGCCGCGGCTGGGCGTGAACGTCGACCACGTCGCGACGCTGCGCCAGGCGCGCGGCGTCGACTACCCGGATCCCGTCGAGGCCGCGCTCCTCGCCGAGGGGGCAGGCGCGGACGGCATCACCGTCCATCTGCGCGAGGACCGCCGGCACATCCAGGAGCGGGACGTCGAGGTGCTGCGGCGGCGGCTCCGCGTGCCGCTGAACCTCGAGATGGCCGTGAGCGAGGACGTGGTCGGCGTCGCGCTGCGCGTGCGGCCGCACGCGGCCTGCCTCGTGCCCGAGAAGCGCGAGGAGGTGACCACCGAGGGCGGGCTCGACGTCGCCGGCCAGCTCGAGCGGGTGGCGGCGGTGGTCGCCCGCCTCGGCGCGGCAGGCATCCGCGTGAGCCTGTTCGTCGATCCCGATCCGGCGCAGCTCGCCGCGAGTGCCACCGCCGGCGCCGCGGCCGTGGAGCTCCACACCGGCGACTATGCGAACGCGGCAGCGGCTGGCGCCGCGCGCGAGCTCGCGCGCCTCGCGGCCGGGGCCACGATGGCGGCGCAGCACGGGCTCGCCGTGCATGCCGGGCACGGCCTCACGGTGGCGAACGTCGGTTCCGTCGCCGCGCTGCCCGAGGTCGAGGAGCTGAACATCGGGCACAGCATCGTCGCGCGCGCAGTGATCATCGGGATGGTGGAGGCGGTACGCGAGATGAAGGCCGCCATGGCCGGACGCCGCCGGTGATCGCGGTCACCGCGGCCGAGATGCGGGCGCTCGACCGCTGGACGATCGAGCACGGAACACCGGGCCACGTCCTCATGGAGCGCGCCGGGGCGGGCGCCACGCAGGTGCTCCGCGAGCGCCTCCGCCGGCCGCGTGCACCCGTCGTCATCGTCGCCGGGCGCGGCAACAACGGCGGCGACGGCTTCGTCATCGCGCGCCACCTGAAGCGTGCCCACATCCCGGTCGAGGTCTGGCTGCTCGGGCGTCCCGAGGACGTGCGCGGCGACGCCGCCCGCGCGCTGGCGGCGTGGAAGCGGGCGCGCGGCGTCACGCACGTGCTGACGGACGCCGACCTGGGCCGCGTGCGTGCGCGCCTGACGCGTGCGGCGGTCGTCGTGGACGCGCTCTTCGGGACCGGGCTCAACGCGCCCGTCGGGGGCCTCGCGGCCGCTGTCGTCGAGGCGATCAACGCGTCGGACGCACCGGTCTTCGCGGTGGACATCGCCTCGGGCCTCTCCGCCGACACGGGCATGCCGCTCGGCGCGGCGGTGCGCGCCACGGTGACGGCGACCTTCGCGCTCCCGAAGATCGGCCAGCTCGTGTACCCGGGCGTCGAGCACACGGGGCTTCTCGCCGTCGTGGACATCGGCATCCCGCCCGAGGCCGTGGCCGCCGTGAACCCCCGCGCGTCGCTGCTCGAGGCGGAGGAGCTTGGCGCGCTGCTGCCGCCGCGCCGCCGCGACGCCAACAAGGGCACCTACGGCCATGTCCTGGTGATCGCGACGTCGCGCGGCAAGACGGGAGCGGGCGTCCTCGCCACGGAGGGCGCGGCGCGTGCCGGCGCGGGCCTCACGACGCTCGCGGTCCCGGCGACGCTGCAGCCGATTCTCGAGGCGCGTGTCCTCGAGGCGATGACGGCGGCGCTTCCCGACACGGGTGACGGTGCGGCCGCGGCAGGTGACGAGCGCGCGCTCGCTGAGCTCCTCGCCGGCCGATCGGTCGTCGTGTGTGGTCCGGGCCTCGGCCAGGCGCCGCCGACCCGTGCCTTCGTTGCGGAGGTGGTGCGACGAACGACCGCGCCGCTCGTCCTCGATGCCGACGGTCTCAACAGCGTCGCGGGCACCACACTCTTGTCCCAGCGGGCAGGGCCGACCGTCCTCACTCCGCATCCGGGCGAGATGGCCCGGCTCGTCGGGAGCGACGTGCCGGCGGTGCAGCGCGACCGCATCGGCGCGGCGCGCACGCTCGCGCGGACGTCGGGCGCCGTCGTCGTGCTGAAGGGCGCCCACACGGTCGTGGCGTCGCCGGACGGCGGCGTCGCGATCTCGCCGACGGGCAACCCGGGGATGGCGAGCGGCGGAACGGGCGACGTGCTGGCGGGCGTGCTGGGCGGGTTCATCGCGCAGGGGCTGACACTCTTCGACGCCGCGGCGCTCGGCGTGTTCGTGCACGGCGCGGCTGCGGACGCGGTGGCGGCGCGCCAGGGCGAGGTGGGCCTGCTCGCCCGCGACCTGATCGCAGAGCTGCCGGCCACGATCGCGCGCCTGCAGGCGGCCGCGCGGCCCGACGTGCGCGCGGCGCGGGGATACCGTGGCGGTGCGTGAGATCGAGACCGCGTCGCCCGAGGAGACCGAGGCGCTCGGCGCGGCGCTCGGGCGCGCCGCCGTGGGCGGCGAGCTGCTCGGGCTCGTCGGCGAGCTCGGTACGGGGAAGACGTGCCTCGTCCGCGGCCTCGCCGCCGGCCTCGGCATCGACCCGGAGCACGTGCACAGCCCGACGTTCGTGATCGTCCACGAGCATCACGGTGGCCGGCTCGTTCTGCAGCACGTCGACCTGTATCGGCTGGAACGGGTGGGGGACGACGAGCCGCTGCTGCGCGAGGTGCTGTACGGGCCGGGCGTGGCGGCGGTGGAGTGGTTCGATCGGCTGCCGGCGGACGCGGGCGAGGAGGCGCTGATCGCCACGCTGCGGCACGTGGCGGGGGACCGAAGGGTGGTCCGGCTGGAGGCCCGGGGAGCGCGGCATACGCGGTGGCTGGGGGCCGCGCTCGGCGCCCGGGCCTGAGCGCACGATGCCCGACGCCCATCACTTCCTCGTAACCCTGTCGGTCGTCCTCTGCGTCGCCGCGGTGACGACCGTCCTCTTCCAGCGGCTCCACCAGCCCGTGGTGCTCGGGTACCTCCTCGCCGGCGCGCTCGTCAGCCCGCACTCACCGTTCCCGCTCTCCGCCGACGAGGACACGGTGCATGCGCTCTCCGAGCTCGGCGTCATCCTCCTCATGTTCTCGCTCGGGCTCGAGTTCAGCCTGCGAAAGCTCTTCCGCCAGGCGCAGACCGCGGGGCTCGTCGCCATCATCCAGTGCTCGCTGCTGATCTGGCTCGGGTACCTGGTCGGCCAGCTGTTCGGCTGGACCTCGCTCGAGAGCCTCTACACCGGGGCGCTCATCTCCATCTCCAGCACGACGATCATCGTGAAGGCGTTCGAGGAGCAGGGCATTCGCGGGCGGCTCGCGGACATCGTGTTCGGCATCCTGATCTTCGAGGACCTGATCGCCATCGTGCTGCTCGCCATGCTGACGACGATCTCCACGCAGGGCGACGTCTCGACGGCCGAGCTACTGACCACCACCGGCCGCCTGGCCGCGTTCCTGGCGCTGGTCGTGGGCGGCGGGCTCCTCGTCGTGCCGCGGCTCGTCCGCGCCGTCGTGCGCGTCGGCCGGCCGGAGACGGTGGTCGTCGCGAGCGTCGGCCTCTGCTTCGCGCTCGCGCTCCTCGCCGACGGTGTGGGCTACTCGGTCGCGCTCGGCGCGTTCCTCGCCGGCGCCCTGGTCGCCGAGTCGGGCGAGGGCGGCACCATCGAGCATCTGGTGCAGCCCGTCCGCGACATCTTCGCCGCCATCTTCTTCGTGGCGGTGGGGATGCTCATCAATCCCGTCCTCATCGCGGAGCACTGGGCCGCGGTCCTGGTGCTGACCGTGCTCGTCGTCGTGGGTACGGTGATCGGCGTCGGCACCGGCGTCTTCCTCACCGGCGAGGGCATCCGGACCTCGATCAAGGCGGGCCTCAGCCTGGCGCAGATCGGCGAGTTCTCGTTCATCATCGCCGGCGTCGGGCTGTCGACGGGCGCGACGCGGCCGTTCCTCTATCCGATCGCGGTCGCCGTCTCGGCGCTGACCACGCTGCTGACGCCGTGGCTCATCCGCGCGTCGGGCCCAGTCGCGGGCGCCGTCGAGGCCCGCCTACCGGGGCCGATGGCGACGTTCGCGGCGCTCTACGGGACCTGGATGGCGGACCTGCGCGCCCGTCCGCGCCCGCGCAACGTGGCCGCGCGCATCCGGCAGCTGATCTCCTGGCTCGTGGTCGACACGGCGTTCCTGGCGGCGATCGCGATCGCCACGGCCGTCTGGGGTCCCGAGGTGGCGCGCTCCGTCGGGCCGCGGCTCGGGCTCGAGGTGGACATCCCGTGGGTGGCGGTGGTCGCCGCGGCGGTGGCGCTCGCGTTCCCGTTGGCGGTCGGCATCGCGCGCTGCACGGCGGCGCTCGCGCGGAACCTGGCCGCGATCGCGCTGCCGCGCCCCGAGGCGCGGGCGGACTTCGCGGACGCGCCGCGCCGCGCGCTCATCGTGGCGCTCGAGGTGACGATCCTCCTCGTCCTCGGCGTGCCGCTCGTCGCGGTGACGCAGCCGTTCCTGCCGCGCTTCCCGGCCGTCGCGCTGCTGCTGCTCCTGATGATCTTCTTCCTGATCGTCGGGCTCCGGCGGCGTGCGGCGAACCTCCAGGAGCACGCCCGCGCCGGCGCGCAGGCCATCGTCGAGGTGCTCTCGCAGCAGCTCCGGAGCCCGGCGGGCGGTGCCGCGGGCGACGGCGATCTCGGACCGCTCGCGCGCATGCTGCCGGGACTCGGCGAGCCGGTGTCGGTGCCGATCCGGCCGGAGCACTACGCGGTCGGGCGCACGCTCGCGGATCTGAATCTCCGCGGCCTGAGCGGCGCCACCGTGCTCGCGCTCGTCAGGGAGGGCCACGGCACCCTGATCCCGACCGGGCGCGAGACCCTGCAGGCGGGCGACGTGCTCGCGGTGGCGGGGACCGTCGAGGCGATCCGGGTGGCGCGCGAGGTCATCGCGCAGGGTGGCGAGAGTCCCGACACGGGCGCCTGAGCGTCGTCCCCCACGCCCGTGGATCGCGCGCCTTGAGGGTACAACCCGCGCTAGGTATCCTTGCCGATCTTGCTCATGGACCCCGCATGCTGATCGTCCAGAAGTACGGCGGAACGTCGGTCGCCGACGTCGACCGCATCCGCAACGTCGTCGGCCGCATCGCGCGCACCAGGAGCGCGGGGCACGAGGTCGTGGCGGTCGTCTCCGCCATGGCAGGAGAGACGAACCGGCTCCTGGCGCTCGCCAAGGCGGCCGCGCAGCGGCCGGACGAGCGCGAGACCGACGCGCTCATCGCGAGCGGCGAGCAGGTGACGGCCGCGCTCACCGCGCTCGCGCTCCATGACGCCGGCGTCCCGGCGCAGTCGTTCCTCGGCCACCAGATCCGGATCGAGACCGACACCGCGCACGGTCGCGCCCGCATCCGCCGCATCGACGTCGACGGGCTGCGCCAGGCGGTCGGCGGCGGCCGCGTCGCCGTCGTCGCCGGCTTCCAGGGCGTGAGCGAGAACGGAAGCATCACGACGCTCGGGCGGGGCGGGTCGGACACGAGCGCGGTCGCCCTGGCCGCCGCCCTCCGCGCGGACGCCTGCGAGATCTACACGGACGTCGACGGCGTCTATACGAGCGACCCGCGCATCGTCCCCGGGGCGCGGAAGCTCGCCCGCATCGCGTTCGACGAGATGCTCGAGCTCGCGAGCCTCGGCGCGAAGGTGCTTCAGATCCGGTCGGTCGAGTTCGCGAAGCGCTACGGCGTCCCGCTGCACGTGCGGTCGTCGTTCAACGATTCCGAGGGCACCTGGGTGATCGAGGAGGATTCGAGCATGGAGGAGGTCTCCGTCTCCGGCGTCACCGTCGACCGCGACGAGGCGAAGCTGACGCTGAAGAACGTTCCCGACCGCCCGGGCGTCGCCGCTCGGCTCTTCGGTCCCATCGCAGCGGCCAACATCGTGGTCGACATGATCATCCAGAACGCCAGCGCCGACGGCACGACGGACCTGACGTTCACCGTGCCGCGCGCCGACTACGACAAGGCGCGCGCGCTCGTCGAGCAGGTCGCGCGCGAGATCGGCGCCAAGGGCGTCGCGAGCCAGCTCGACGTCGCCAAGGTGTCGATCGTCGGCCTCGGCATGCGGACGCACGCGGGCATCGCGGCGCGCATGTTCGACGTGCTCGCCTCCGAGGGCATCAACGTGCAGATGATCTCCACCTCGGAGATCAAGATCTCGGTCGTCATCGACGCGAAGTACGCCGAGCTGGCCGTGCGTGCGTTGCACGACGCCCTCATCACGGCGCCCGCGCCGGGAGTCCCGGCATGAAGAAGATCCACGTCTACGACACGACGCTCCGCGACGGCGCGCAGTCCGAGGACGTCTCGTTCACGGTCGAGGACAAGGTCCAGATCGCCGAGCGCCTCGACGCGCTCGGCGTCCACTACGTCGAGGGCGGGTGGCCGGGCTCCAACCCGCGCGACGAGGAGTTCTTCCGCGCCGTGAAGAAGGCGGGGCTCCGCCACGCGAAGGTGGCGGCCTTCGGCTCCACCGCGCGGGCCGGTGTGCGGCCCTCGGAGGACCGGAACCTCCGCCTCTGCCTCCGCGCCGAGACGGCGGTCGTGACCATCGTCGGCAAGACCTGGGACCTGCACGTGCGCGAGGACCTGCGCATCCCGCTCGAGCAGAACCTCGAGGTGCTGCACGACTCGATGGCCTACCTCCGGAAGCACGTCGACGAGGTGATCTTCGACGCCGAGCACTACTTCGACGGCCTCGCCGCCAACCGCGAGTACACGCTCAAGTGCATCGCGGCGGCCGCGGCGGGCGGCGCGACGACCATCTGCCTCTGCGACACGCGCGGCGGGTCGCTGCCCGAGCAGGTCGCCGCCGGCGTCGAGGCCGCGCGCGCTGTGGTCGAGACGCCGCTCGCCATCCACTGCCACAACGACTGCGAGCTCGCGGTCGCCAATTCGGTCATCGCCGTCGAGCACGGCTGCATCCAGGTGCAGGGGACGATCAACGGCATCGGCGAGCGCTGCGGCAACGCGAACCTCGTCTCCGTGCTGCCCGTGCTGCAGCTGAAGCGCGGCTACCAGTGCGTCTCGGCGGCGCAGCTGAAGGGCCTCGCCGAGGCGTCGAACCTCGTCTACGAGCTCGCCAACATGGAGCCGGCCAAGCGCCAGGCGTTCGTCGGCCAGAGCGCCTTCGCCCACAAGGGCGGCCTGCACGTCGCCGCGGTCGCCAAGAACCCGGTGACCTACGAGCACATCGATCCGTCGCTGGTCGGGAACACGCAGCGCGTGCTCGTCTCCGACCTGGCCGGGCGCTCGAACATCCTCTACAAGGCATCGAAGTTCGGGATCGACCTCGAGAGCGACACGCCGGCGGTGGCGGCACTCCTCAAGGAGCTGAAGGATCTCGAGGCGCGCGGCTTCGCGTTCGAGGGAGCCGACGCCTCCTTCGAGCTCCTCATGCAGAAGGCGCTGAACGGCGACCGCGTGCGGCACTTCCGGCTGATCGGGTTCCGCGTCATCGACGAGAAGCGGACCGAGGGCGAGCCCTCGCTCTCCGAGGCGACGATCATGCTCGAGGGCCCCGACGGGCAGATCGAGCATACCGCCGCGCAGGGAAACGGCCCGGTGAACGCACTCGACCAGGCGCTGCGGAAGGCGGTCGGGAAGTTCTATCCCGAGGTCGCCGAGGTCCGGCTCCACGACTACAAGGTCCGCGTGCTGGGCGGCGCGGAGGGGACGGCCGCGCTCGTGCGCGTGCTGATCGAGTCCGGCGACGAGCACGAGCACTGGGGGACCGTGGGCGTGTCGTCGAACGTCGTCGAGGCCAGCTGGCAGGCCCTGGTCGACAGCATGGAGTTCAAGCTCTACAAGGAGCGTAGAGGCCAGCGCCGCCGCCGCGGCGGCGAGAGCGCGCACCGGCGCTGACCCGGTCCTCGGGCCGCGTCATGCGCATCTACCTCGACCACAACGCCACCGCACCCCTGCGGCCCGAGGCACGGGACGCGATGGTGGCGTTCCTCGGCCCGCCGTCGAACCCCTCGAGCGCGCACCGCGAGGGCGCGCGCGCGCGGGCGGCGGTCGACGCGGCGCGGGCGGACGTCGCCGCGCTCGTCGGGGCGGCGCCGGGCGAGATCGTCTTCACGAGCGGGGCCACCGAGGCGAACAACCTGGCGCTGCGCGGCGCGCTCGGGTTCGCGGGAGCCCCCGCGACGCTCGTCACGACCGCGATCGAGCACACCTCGGTGCTCGAGCCCGCGCACGCCCTCGCCGGCGCCAGGCTCCGGGTCGTGGGCGTCGACGCCGAGGGTCGGGTCGGCGTGGAGGCGATGCGCGCGGCCGCGACGGGCGCGGCCCTCGCCAGCGTCGGGCTCGCGAACGGCGAGGTGGGCGCGGTGGCGCCGCTCGCCGAGATCGCCGCTGCGGTACGTCCCGCGGGCGTCCTCCTCCACAGCGATGCCGCGCAGGCGGTGGGCCGCATCCCCGTCGACGTGCGGCGCCTCGGGGTCGACCTGCTGTCGCTGTCCTCGCACAAGCTCGGGGGACCGGCCGGCGTCGGAGCCCTCTGGCTGCGGCCCGGCGTCCGGATCGCGCCGCTTCACCTCGGCGGTCCCCAGGAGCGCGGCCGGCGCGCCGGCACGGAGAACGTCGCCGCGATCGCCGGCTTCGGCGCGGCGGCACGCGCGGCGTTGCAGGAGCTCTCCGCGGAGCAGGCGAGGGCCCGCGCGCTCACGGACCGGCTCTGGGAGGGGCTCGTGGCCCGCGTGCCCGGCGTCGTCCGGAACGGGCCCGCCCGCGAGCGCCTCCCGAACACGCTCAACGTGAGCTTCGCCGGCTGTGCCGGCGAGAGCATCGTCGTGCTGCTCGACCTGGCGGGTGTCGCCGTGTCGGCCGGCTCGGCGTGTGCCGCGGGCGCCGTCGAGCCGTCGCACGTGCTCCTGGCGATGGGCCGCGACGCGACCGCGGCGCGCGGCGGGATCCGCCTGAGCGTCGGCCCGACGACGACCGCCGCCGACATCGACCGCGTGCTCGACCTCCTCCCGCCGCTCGTGCGACAGGTACGGTCGGGAGCCGCGGCGTAGGCGCAGCATGGCAGAGCGGGTGGTCGTCGCGATGAGCGGCGGGGTGGACAGTGCGGTCGCGGCGGCGCGGTGTGTGGCCGCGGGCGACGAGGTGATCGGGATCTCGCTCCGCCTGCTCCGCGGCGCGGGGGGGCACTGCTGCTCGCTCGACGATTTCCGCGACGCGCAGGCCGTCGCCGACCGCCTCGGCTTCCCGCACTACGTCATCGACGCGGCGGAGACCTTCGCGGAACGCGTCGTCGCGCCATTCGTGGCCGAGTACCTCGCCGGCCGCACGCCCAACCCCTGCGCGCGCTGCAACGAGCACGTGAAGTTCGGGCTCCTCTGGCAGCGGGCGCGCGAGCTGGGCGCCGCGCGCCTCGCGACGGGCCACTACGCGCGGATCGGCGCCGATCCCGCGACCGGGGCGCCGCGGCTCCGCATGGCGGCCGACGCCGCGAAGGACCAGAGCTACTTCCTCTTCGCGCTCGGCGAGGCGGAGCTGTCGCGGACGTCCTTCCCCGTCGGCGAGCTGACGAAGGCCGACGTGCGCGCCGAGGCGGAGGCGCTCGGGCTTCCCGTGGCGGCCAAGCCCGAGAGCATGGAGGTGTGCTTCGTGCCGGACGGCGACGCGGCGGCGTTCGTCGCCGCGCACGCGAAGCCGGAGGCGCTGCGGCCGGGGGCGATCGTCGACGAGGCGGGACGCGAGGTGGCGCGCCACGAGGGCATCCACGGCTTCACCGTCGGCCAGCGGCGCGGCCTGGGGGTGGCGGGCGGTGCGCGCCGCTACGTGACGGCTCTCGACGCGGCGACCGGCACCGTGCGCATCGGCGACGCCACGAGCCTCCGCGCCCGTGGGCTCGTCGCGCGCGACGTGTCGTGGGCCGGCGCGACGCCGGCGGACGGCACGGCGCTCGCGGTCCGCATCCGGCATCGCCACGGCCTCGTGCCAGCACGCCTCGCCGAAACGGCGTCAGGTAGCGCACGCGTCGTCTTCGACGAGGTCGGACCCGCGGTCACGCCCGGACAGGCGGCCGTCTTCTACCGTGGCGACCTGGTCCTCGGCGGCGGATGGATCGTGGAGGGGCTCTCGTGAGCGCCATCCGCGTCGCCGTTCTCACGCTCGGCTGCAAGGTGAACGCCTACGACAGCGCCGCCATCGGCGATCGGCTCGTCGGAGCCGGATGCCGCCTCGTGGACCTCGACGAGGGCGCCGACGTCGTGGTGGTGAACTCGTGCACGGTGACCGATGCCGCCGACGCCGAGAGCCGCCGCCTGGCCCGCCGCGCGCGCCGCGCAAATCCCGAAGCCCGCATCGTCCTGACCGGCTGCTACGCGCAGACGCAGCCGGATCGCGCGGCGTCGGAGGCGGCCGTCGATCACGTCATCGGCCTGAACCGGCTCGACGCGCTCGTCGAGGCCGTCACGGCGCCGGCGCGCGTGCCGCGTCTGGTCGTCGGCAACAGCCGGCGCGAGCGGACGGTGTCGACGTTCGGCGCGCGGACGTTCCCGGGCCAGACGCGCGCGTTCCTCAAGGTGCAGGAGGGGTGCGACCTCTTCTGCACCTTCTGCATCGTCCCGATGGCGCGCGGCGCCAGCCGGAGCCTCGAGGCGCGTGCGGTGCTGGACGAGGTGCGGGCGCTCGCCGCGGCCGGCTTCGAGGAGATCGTCCTCACGGGCGTGCACCTCGGCGGCTGGGGCGAGGATCTGCGCCCCGGCGCCGACCTGGCGGGCCTGGTGGCCGCCATCGCCGAGCACGCGCTCGTGCCCCGCCTGCGCCTCTCGTCGATCGATCCGCACGAGGTGACGGAGCCGCTCCTGCGGGCGATGGCGGAGAGCCCCGGCGTGTGCGCCCATCTGCACGTGCCGCTCCAGGCGGGCGACGACGGCGTGCTCCGGCGGATGCGGCGGCGCTACGACACGGCCCTGGCGCGCGAGCGGCTGGCGATGATCCGCGAGGTGCTCCCCGACGCGGCCATCGGCACGGACGTGATCGCCGGCTTCCCCGGCGAGGACGGGGCGGCCTTCGAGCGCACGCTGGCCCTCGTCGAGGAGACGCCGATCACGTACTGCCACGTCTTCCCGTACTCCGTCCGGAGCGGCACCACCGCGGCGAAGCTCGATGGCCACAATCCCCCGGCGATCGTCGCGGAGCGCGCGCGACGGCTCCGCGCCCTCGGCGAGCGCAAGCGGCACGCCTTCGCGCGGCGGTTCGACGGCGCCCCGGCCGAGGTGCTGGTCGAGTCGACGCGCGATCCGCAGGGCGGCACGCTCCGCGGCTACACCCGGAACTACCTCCGCGCGCGGATCGACGGCCCGGATGCGTGGCAGGGGAGGCGCCTCCCGGTCCATCTCCGCGTCGGGCCGGGCGGGCGCGTGGATGCCGTCGCGGAGGGCGCGGCATGAGCGACGACGTGCGCCAGCTCCTGGAGGAGCGGTTCGGGCATCGCTTCGTCCGTGGCGAGCACGTGCTCGACGCGGTCACGCACCGCTCGTTCGCCGCCGAGAGCGAGAACAACGAGAAGCTCGAGTTCCTGGGCGACGCCGTCCTCTCGCTGGCGATGTCGGATCTGCTCATGGCGCGCTTTCCCGAGGCGCGCGAGGGCGACCTCTCGAAGATCCGCGCCTCGCTCGTGAACGCCGACGTCCTGGCGCGGCACGCCCGCGCGCACGACCTCGGCCGCCTCCTCCGGCTCGGCAAGGGCGAGGAGCGGAGCGGCGGACGCGAGAAGGTCTCGATCCTCGCCGCGGCGTACGAGGCCGTCCTGGGTGCCGTGTACCTCGACGCCGGCTACGAGGCGGCGCGCGCAGTCGTCGAGCGCGACTTCGCGAACGATGTCGCCGAGCACCTCCGCGTCGGGCTCCGTGACTACAAGACGCGGCTCCAGGAGGTGACGCAGCGCCTCTTCCGCGAGACGCCGAGCTACACCGTCGTCGAGGAGAGCGGGCCGGACCACGAGAAGCGCTTCGTGTCGGAGATCGCGATCGCCGGCCAGACGCGCGGCCGCGGCGAGGGCCGGACGAAGAAGGCGGCCGAGCAGGAGGCCGCCATGCAGGCGCTCGCGCGGCTGGCCGCCGAGCATCCGGAGCTGGACGGATGATCCCGCGCGCGGCACTCGCGCTGGCGATGCTCGCCTGCGCCGCGGCGAGCGCGCCGGCGCTCGACGGACAGGCGCTTCGCGGCACCGTCCCGCGCGTCGTCGAGCGCCTGCCGGACGCCGGACCGGTGCCTGCCGACCTCGAGCTCGACCACGTGCTGGTGTTCCTCGGCCTCCGCGATCGCGACGCCCTCGAGGCGTTCATCGCGGCGCGCCAGGATCGCCGCTCGGGACGCTTCGGCGAGCGCCTCGATGCCGCCGAGATCGCCGACCGCTTCGGCGCCCGGCGAGCGGACTACGAGCGCGTCCGCGGGTGGTTCACGCGTCAGGGGCTCGAGGTGGTGCGAGACTCGCCCTTCCGGATGGCGTTCGTGCTGCGAGGCACGGCCGCCCGCTTCGAGCGCGCGCTGGCGACGCGGCTCCGACTCGTCCGCCATCGCGGACGGATTCATCACGTGCCCGTGTCCGATCCCATCGTGCCGGCGGAGATCGCGGCGTCGGTCCGTGGTGTCCTCGGCCTCGACGATCTCCCGGCCTACCGGCCGCTGCACCTCGTCCCCGAGACCGGCACGATCGGCCTCTCGCCCGACGACTTCGCGACCGTCTACGGCGCGCAGGGGCTGCGTGCCGACTTCAGCGGCGCGGGGCGCTCGATCGCGGTCGTGGCGCGCAGCAACTTCGACGACAGCGACATCAAAGGATTCGAGGGCCTCTTTCCCGGGGTTGAGCTGAACCCGGTGCGCAAGCTCGCGGGACGCAGGGACCCCGGCGTGCTCAGCGACGAGGGCGAGGAGACCGAGGTGCTCCTCGACACGCAGTGGGCGGGCGCGCTGGCGCCGGGCGCGCAGCTGAACGTCGTGATCGGCTCGCCGCGGGGCAACATCCCCGAGGCGCTCGAGAAGGCGGTGAACGACCGCGAGGGCGACGTCATCACCATCAGCTTCGGGCTCTGCGAGCCGTTCACGTCGACCCTGGCCGCCGAGCTCTTCGACGCCTTCTACGCCATCGCCAACGCGCAGGGGCAGACCGTGGTCGTGGCCTCGGGCGACGGCGGCGCGACCGAGTGCGAAGGGGACGACCGGCTCGCGGTCAACGCGCTCGCGTCCTCACCGCACGCGGTCGCCGTGGGTGGCACGAGCTTCGTGCTCGCCCCCGACGGCTCGCTGCCCGCCCCGCTCGGCGAGAGCGTGTGGTCCGACGCGTTCGGCGGGAGCGGCGGCGGGGTGAGCGTCGTGTTCGCGCGCCCCCGGTATCAGCTCGGCCCCGGGATGCCGGCCGACGTCGCCGGCCGGCTCCTTCCCGATCTCGCCGTCGCGGCGGGGCCCGACACGCCCGGCTACATCATCTTCGAGGACGGTCGCCCGCAGGTGATCGGCGGCACCAGCGCGGGCGCGCCGGCGCTGGCGAGCGTGCTGACCCTCGTGAACCAGCGCCTCGCCGCCGTGCCGGGCTTCGACGGCCTCGGGCACGTGCTCCCCACCGTCTACCGCGTGGCGTCGGAGTCGGCGCGCGGCCTCCGTCCCGCGGTGTTCCGCGACATCGTGAACGGGAGCAACGCGCTCCCGGGCTCGGTCGGATTCACGGCGACGGCCGGCTTCGACCTCGCGACGGGGTGGGGAGCGCCGATCACGGAT
>Ga0111539_10005256_pt1 | contig 16764 bp, 14 predicted proteins | sample RhiMethybrSRZTD1_FD_79667 | JGI IMG/M metagenome (GOLD analysis project Ga0111539, IMG submission 79667) | Populus rhizosphere microbial communities from Tennessee, USA - Rhizosphere MetaG P. TD hybrid SRZTD1 (version 2) (version 2) | ecosystem: Host-associated > Plants > Roots > Rhizosphere >... | reverse complement strand
GCTTCGCGGAATTCCAGTCCGTAGCCGATGCCGCTGCGATAGTTCACCGACAGCACGATGTAGCCCTGGCTGGCGAGCCACTGATTCATCGCGTAGGAGTTCCGGTAGTAATACATGTAGTGCCAGTTCAAGAGCATCTGCCGGCGTGACCCGCCGTGGAAGAAGATCAGCGCCGGCCGCTTCTCGCCGGCCTTGATGTCCTTCGGCATGAACAGCTGTGAATGAATCGGCATGCCGTCGGTCGCGGTGAAGATCACCTGTTGCGGAGTGACGAGCGCCGTCGGGTTGAAGCCCGCGGGCAGCATGTTCTCGAGCAGGTTGTGCGCGTTGCCGTCCGGCTGGATCACCATCACGCTTGGCGGCATCTGCGCGTCGGCGTGCAGGACAGCCACGTTGCCGTCGCTGGCGACGACCGGTTGCCACTCGCTGCCGATCGTCTTCACCGCGTTGCGAACCGGCTTCGTCGATCCATCGACGGCGACCGACCAGATGTGCCGCTTGTCGATGTCGTCCTGGTTCGAGTTGTAGATCACCCGCGTCCGGTCGGGCGCGAGGCTCACGTACTCAACTTCGAAGTTGCCTGGTGTGAGCAGCGTTGCCTTTCCGCCGGAGGCAGGGATCGAGTAAAGGTGAACCCAGCCGTCCTTCTCCCATGGGAAGACGAGCCGATCGCCGGCGCCCCAATACAACTGGCTGTCGGCCGACACACCCTGGAACGCGCTGCCGTATCCGGCATCGGCCTTCCACACCTGCCTGGCCATGCCGGTCTTCACATCGGCGATCCGTATCGACCACGGTTCATCGACTTCACGGCGCGGTGAGAACATGCGCGCTCTCGGCGCGGCACCCTGGCGGATCCACGCGATCCGCGATCCATCCGGCGACCACACCGCGTTGCCGTCGCGATCGAGCGATGGATCGATGTAGCGCAGCTCCCGCGAGGCGAGCGTGAACACACCTATATAACTGTGTGTGCCGCGGCCGCTCGTGAATGCCACCATCGATCCGTCCGGCGACCACGAGATGCCCGATGCCCCGCCACGAGCATTGACGAGCCTCGCCGGCGCGTCAGTACTGGCGAGATCGACGCTCCAGATCTGTCCGCGCGACACCCAGGCCACGCGCTGACCTTTCGGTGAGGGCACCACGCCGCTGCCGGGGCCGAGCCGCTTCGGCGCTCCGCCCGCCACCGGCACCGCGAACACCGCTTGATCGGTGCCGTCCTGCAGCTGCGCCGGATTCGGCGATTCGCCCTGGCGGTTCGCGCCGTCGCCGCGCACGTAGACGATCGTCTTCGCATCGCTGGTAAAGCCCGGCTCGGTGATCCACAAGCCATCGTCTCCGGTATACGTCGTCACCGCCCGCCACTTGTGATCGGTGCGGCCGGCCATCGGCCCCGATCCGGGCGTTGGCTCCGCAATCAGGATGTTGTGCACGCCGCTGTTGCTCGACACCCACGCAATCGCGCCGCCCGTGGGTGCCGCGATGAGGTCGGTGGGGAACGGCGTTGCCATGAGCGTGTCGATCGACAGCGCCTGCCGCGCCTCAGGCGTTGTGGTGATTACGGCAACGGCCGCCAGCGTCAGGACGAGACGAAAGGTGGTCTTCATGATGGTCCGCATGTTAGCTCAGTCTGCTGTAGAGTTTCCTGCCATGACCACGCTCAAACGCGCCCTTGTTGCAGCGTTATTGATTGTCACCCTGACTTCAGTATTCGCGCACGCGCCCGCCGTAGCTTTAGCGCAGGCGGGGCGGACCATCGATCTCGATGCCGCCACGATTGCCGACGTCAATGCGGCGTTCGCGAAAGGCACGCTGACGTCCGAACGGCTGACGCAGATGTTCCTGGCGCGGATCGATGCGTACGATCGCAAGGGCCCGACGCTGAGGGCGATCATCACGCTCAATCCCAAGGCCCTCGACACCGCGCGAGCAATGGATGCCGAGCGCAAGACGAAAGGCCCGCGCTCGCCGCTGCACGGGATTCCGATCGTGTTGAAAGACAACATCGACACGGTCGACCTGCCGACGACCGGCGGTTCCGTCCTGCTCGAAGGATCGATGCCGCCTGACGATGCGTTCGTGGTGAGAAAGCTCCGCGCTGCCGGCGCGGTGATCGTGGCGAAGGTGAACCTTTCTGAGTTCGCATCGGGCGCCGCGCACAGCTCACTCGGCGGGCAGATTCTGAACCCGCACGATCTCACACGATCGCCGGCCGGATCATCGGGCGGCACCGGCGCGTCGATCGCCGCGGCGTTCGCCATGGCCGGGCTCGGCACCGATACCGGCGGATCGGTCCGTGGTCCATCGACCGCCAACGGCATCGCCGGCCTGAAGACGACGATGGGATTGGTGAGCCGTGACGGCGTGATTCCGCTCGCGCTCAGCTTCGATACCGTCGGGCCGATGGCACGAAGCGTCTACGATGTCGCCGCGATGCTGAGCGTGATCGCCGGCGTCGATCCCGCCGATGCCGCCACCACGGCGGGTGAGGGCAGAAACGCCGCCGACTACACGCAATCGCTCAAGTCCGACGCGCTCAGGGGCGCGCGCATCGGCATCGCGCGTGATTTTCTCGGCCAGGACACCGATGTCGACTGGGTAATGGAGGCGTCGCTCGAAGCCATGCGCAAGCAGGGCGCAACGATCGTCGACGTGCGTTTGCCGAAGTGGCTCCTCGATGCAAAAGGCGAGTACTACAACGCCATTCGCTATCCCGAGTTCGTCGTCCAGATCGCCGATTACCTGAAGACGCTGGGCCCGAAATATCCAAAGAACATCACCGAGCTGATCGAGCAGGCGCGCCGCGTCAATGCACCACGGCCCGACGGCGCGAGCCCGAATCCGGCGCGGTGGTCGCTGATGCTCCGCGAGTCGACGAGCGGCACGATCACCGATTATCAATACACGTCGGTGCGCGATCACGCGCTGCCGCTCGTGCGCGCGATCCTCGACGGGATCTTCAAGGCCAGCAATCTCGATGCGATCGCGTACCCGACCTCATCACGGCGGCCGCAGCGCATCGACGCGCCGCCGGATCCGCCTGGCGGCGCCGCGACCAACGGCAGCAACCTCGCGAACCTCTCTGGTTTTCCGGATTTGATCGTGCCCGCGGGATTCAGCACCGAAGATTTGCCGATCGGCATTTCATTTCTCGGTCCCGCATTCAGCGAATCACGATTGCTGGCGATCGGATTTGCGTTCGAGCAAGCGACGAAGGCGCGCCGCTTGCCGGTGCACACACCCTTGCGCATCGGCGATTCGATCGCGATCCAGTAGAGCTTCAAACTCGTCGGTCACTACTGTCGCGCTGCGTACTCGATACGGTCGCGCTGCACGTGTGTTGCGGTCGTGCTTACACGATCGTTACTGAATCACGATTGTGTAGCGTGATACATTCGTGAAGTTCGACGCATGCGCTCACTTCCCCCCGTGAGACGTTCCCGAGTCGCGACGAGCGACTCTCAAGTTGTTCGCGATCTACTTTCAAGCCAACTCAAGCACTCGGGTCTTTCCTTGTGCGCCCACCGGGTGAAAACCCGATACCGCCTCGCGCATCTACCTCACAGACTGTTGGAGACAACCTATGCGTGAAACGACGACTGCGGCTCCGCCGCCGCCAATGGTTCAAGCCACTCCGGAGACCGCCACCGCGCTGCTGCGCGAGCTGGTGTCGATTCTGCGCGAAAGCCGCACCGAGCTGCGCGAGGAGTGGGCGAGACGCATCACCGAATCCCGCTTGCTGATGGCGATGACGCGCGAAGAAATCTTCGCGGAAGCCACCACCGTCTACGACAACTACGTCGCGGTGTTGGAGACCGGCAGCGTCGAAGCGCTGCAAGCCTACGCGCGCGACCTCTCCGAACGCATCATCCCGCGCGGCGTCGAGACGCAGGAAGTCCTTGGCGTCGTGCTGCTGCTGCGCGACGTGCTGGCGCGGTCGCTGTTCAAGAAGTATCAGCTCGACTTCGATCTCCTGAACCGCGTCCTCGACGCCTACGAGCCGGCGGCGAACCGCATCGCCAACACCGTGGCGGTCGGCTTCGTGCAGGAGCGCGAACGCATCATCCGGCAGCAGCAGGAAGCGATCCGCGAGCTGTCGACGCCGGTGCTGCGCGTCCGCGAGCGCCTGTTGATTCTGCCGATCATCGGCCTGATCGATCCGCAGCGCGCGCGTCAGCTGACCGAGCAGCTGCTGCGCGGCATCCGCGAGAACCGCGGCAAGGTCGCGGTCATGGACATCACCGGCGTGCCGTCGATCGATTCGGCGATCGCCAACCGCCTGGTGCAGACGGTGGAAGCCGCGCGCCTGCTCGGCGCCACCGTGATCGTCACCGGCCTGTCGCCGGAAATCGCGCAGACCCTCGTCACCATCGGCGTCGACCTCAGCAAGATGAACACGGTCGGCGACCTGCAAGGAGGCATCGAGCTGGCCGAGCGCGTGCTCGGCTACAAGGTCATACCCATTGAGGAAGTAGCGCCGCGCACCCATTAACCGACGGCCGATGGCCGCAACGTGAACGCCGGTGCCGGCTCCCCCAAGGCATCGGCGTTACGACTGTGCCGCGCCACCGCCGCCGGGAAATTGGAGCAAGCACCGCATGGCCGTCCCAATTCTCAAGCAGCGTCATCACTTGATCGCGAGCATCCAGTCGGCGCTCAGCGATCAGGATCTGCTTGGACTCCGGGACGATCTCGCCCGCCTCGTCGGCCAGCACCGCGCCCTTGGCGTAATCATCGACGTCACCGCCCTCGACGTGCTGGATTCCTTCGCCACCCGCACCCTGCGTGCGATTGCCTATATGACCAAACTCCGCGGCGCCGAGACCGTCATCGTCGGCATCCAGCCGGACGTCGCCCTGGCGATGGTCCAACTGGGCTTGACCCTCGAAGACGTGCTCACCGCGCTCGATCTCGAAGAGGGCCTCGCCCTCCTGGATCAGCGGCTCGAGGAGAGTCATGGCAGTCAATAGGGACAGTCACGTGCAGGTGCGGATTCAGAATTCCGCCGACATCGTGGCCGCCCGGCAGCAGGGCCGCGCGCTCGCCTCGCAGGCGGGGTTTTCGCACAGCAACCTGACGATCATCGCGACCGCCATTTCCGAAGTCGCGCGCAACATCGTCGAGTACGCGAAAGAAGGCGAGGTGATCATCACGCTGATCACCGACGCCAGCAAACGGGGCGTCGAGATTGTCGCCTCCGATGCCGGACCGGGCATCGCCGACCTGACCAGCGTGATGCGCGACGGCTTCTCGACCGGCAAGGGCCTCGGCATCGGCCTGCCCGGCGCGCGGCGGCTGATGGACGAATTCGCGATCGCCTCCGCGGTCGGCAGCGGCACGGTCGTGACGATGAAAAAGTGGGTGGCATGACGACCCCGACATCCGCGGCCGACCGTCGTCGCGAGTGCATCACCTGGGCGGTCGCCGAGGCGCCGCACCCGCGCGAACGGGAGTCCGGCGATCGCTACGTGTTCCAGCCGTGCGCGCATGGCGTGCTGATTGCCGCGGTCGACGGGATGGGCCATGGCGCGGAGGCCGCTGCCGCCGCGAAGACCGCCACGGCCACGCTCGAGGCGCACGCCGATGAATCACCAATTGCGCTGCTGCTGCGGTGTCACGAAGAGCTGAAAGGCACGAGGGGCGCGGTCATCACCACCGCGTTCATCGATCTCGACGATCACACCCTGACGTGGCTCGGCGTCGGCAACGTCGAGGCGATGCTGTTTCACGGCGGACACCACGCGATCGCGAAGCCGGAGCGCGCGCTGCTCCGCAACGGCATCCTCGGCTATCGATTGCCGTCGATTCGCGCCGAGGTCCTGCCGTTGAAGCCGCTCGATACCCTGGTGATCGTGACCGACGGCATCGAGCCGGATTTCGGCGACGGCCTGATCGTGCGCGACGATCTGCAAGCCGCCGCCAATCACATTCTCGCGCGTCATCACAACGGCGCCGATGACGCGCTGGTCATCGTCGCGCGCTACCAGGGAGGCGAGTGTGAAAGACCGAAGGCCTGACCTGGTGGTCGACTATGCCGTCGCCTTTCAGCACTATCTTGCCGAGCCGGAAGAGGCCGCGCTATCGCGCGCGCATGAGCTCGGCCGCAAGGCGCTCACCGAAGGGCTCGGCGTGCTCGACATGGCGACCCTGCATTCGTGCGCGCTGGCCGCCACGCTGAAACAGCCGCTGACGGACTGCGAGCGCGCGCGCGTCCTCGAGGCGCTCGAGAAGTTTTTTCTCGAGACGCTGTCGCCCTTCGAGATGGCGCATCGCGGATTCTGGGAGGCCAACGTCGTGCTGCATCGCCTGAACGACGTCCTCGAGGGGCAGGCCAAGCGCATCGCCGCCCAGTTGCACGACGAATCGGCGCAACTGCTCGCCTCGGTGCATTTCGCGCTCGCGGATCTCGCCACCCAGCTGCCGGCGGAGCGGGTCAGCGCGATTCATGCGGCGCGCGACCTCCTGACGCAAATCGAGCAGCGGCTGCGCAGCCTCGCGCACGAACTGCGACCGCCGATCCTCGACGACCTCGGCCTCGTGCCCGCGCTCGAGTTCCTCGGCGAGACGGTCACCAAGCGATGGGGACTGCCGGTCACCGTGCAGGTGTCGCTCGATCGCGAATTGCCGCCGACGGTGGAAGCGACGCTCTACCGGATCGCGCAAGAGGCGCTGACCAATGCCGCGCGACACGCGAAGGCCACGCAGGCCCGCGTCACGTTGCAGCAGGCGGCGCATTCCATTGCCTGCTCAATTTGCGATGACGGCATTGGCATCGACACCGCGGCCGTGGCTCCGGGCAAGGGCAGGCGCGGCCTGGGCCTTCTCGAAATCAGTGAACGGGTCGTCGCGCTGGGCGGCGCGCTGCATCTCGGCGCCCACGCCCCGCAGGGGACCGAATTGCGGGTGGAGATTCCGCTGGAGAGTTGAGGTCGAGCATGCGAGTCAGCGTGGTGTTGGGAGACGATCATCCCCTGGTCCGCCAGGGCGTGCGGCGAATGCTGGAACGCGAGGAGTTCGACATCCTTGGCGAGGCGTCCGACGGGCTCGAGGTGGTGGGCCTCGCCGAACAGCATCATCCCGATGTGGTGCTGCTCGACCTGTCGATGCCGACGTTGAACGGCATCGGCGCCGTCCGCGAGCTGGCGCGAGTGTCGCCGCTCACCAAGGTGATCATCCTGACCATGCACACCGAGGAGCATCACATTCTCGAAGCGCTGCGCGCCGGCGTCAAAGGATGTGTCTCGAAGACGCAGGCGCCGGAGCACCTGCTCCAGGCGATTCGCGAGGTGTGCCGCGGCGGCGTCTACCTCAGCCCGAGCGTGTCCGGCGTCGTCGTGCAGGGCTATCTCGCCAAGACCGAATCGCCGTACGATCCGTTGACCGCTCGCGAACGGCAGGTGCTGCAGTTGATTGCCGAAGGCAAGACCACCAAGGAGATCGCGGTGATTCTCGGCGTGTCGGTCAAGACGGCGGAATCGCACCGCAGCTCGCTGATGTCCAAACTCGACATTCATTCCACGGCCGCGTTGGTGCGCTACGCCATTCGTCGCGGCCTCGTGGAGCCCTGACGGCCTCTAGCGGACTTCTTTCACCGTGCAGGGTTTTTCCCCGTGAAAAATCTACGGTTTACCTGATGCCTGCCCGCTTTCGTTGCCGTATGCTTCTCCCAGTTCCCCCAAGAACAGAGATCGCATCGTATGAGCGCGCAAAGGCTTTTATTTTCGCGGCGCTATCGTGCCGCGCTGCTTGATTACTTGCTGGGCAACGGTGAAACCGGGCTGGCGAATGCTTACGACCTCGGCCGCAGCGCCATCGAGGAACAGTTTGGATTGCTGCAGATCCTGCGCGCGCACCAGCGCGTCGTCAACGGCGTCCTCGAGTCGACCCACAGTGTTCCCGAGAGCCTGAAGCGCCTGCGGGCCGCTGAAGACTTCCTGATGGAGACGCTGTCGCCGTTCGAAATGACACACCGCGGTTATGTGGCCATGCTCGACGGTAACGATCGCGACGGGGATGAAGACCAGGGCAATGAGCGCCAGTCTGAGAACCGAAGGGTTCGCCGGCGCCAACCCCATCCTTGACTTGACGTGCCATGCACCGCGATCTTCCCTGCCGATCTAGGGGCATCACCTGATGCCGCTTTTCTTCACGAAGCCTACGATGGCCCTGTTGTGCCGCATTGTGTCGAGACTGACGCTCCAATTGCTTCCCAGGGATCGCGGTCCGTGCCTGACCCACACCAGCTGATCCAGGTCATCATCGCCGACGGCCGCCCGATCTTTCGCGATGGCCTGCGCCGATTGCTGCAGACCGAGCCGTGCTTCCGCATCGTGGGGGAGACCGGGCCCGGCTTCGATGCCGCCACGCTGGTGCGTCATCTGCGGCCAGACATTCTGCTGGTGGATTTCGCGCCGCAGACGACGTTCGAGACATTGAAGAGCCTCGCCGAATCAGGCGAGGCCGTGCGCACGATCATCCTCGCAGAATACGTGGACAGCGCCGATCTCGCCAAGGCCCTCGAGCTTGGCGCGCGCGGACTGGTGCTCAGGGATTCCGCCGAAGACGTCCTGTTCAAGAGCATCCATTCGGTGTTGGCTGGTCAGTACTGGATCGCGTCCGATTCGGTCGTCGATGCGCGTGCCGGCTTGCGCAAACTCGAAGCCGAGCTGCGGAGCCGTCGAGTCTTCGGGTTGACGCCTCGTGAGCTCGAAATCGTGCGGATGGTCGTAGCTGGATTAACCAACAAAGAGATCGGCGTGAAGCTGGCGATCGGTGAGAACACGGTCAAGTGCCACCTTACGCACATCTTCAACAAGGTCGGGGCGTCGAGCCGGATCGAGCTCGCGCTCTTCGCCAAGCACCATAGCCTTCTCGATAGCGTGTAGGCGCGGCGCGATCCTTGCTTCGAACGGAGGTGCTCACCGAAGTGTGAGCAGAAAAGTGACGTAATGACTGTGGTCCCCCCGAACTCCCACCCGGGGAAGGCAACACGGGTGGTACTTGCTGACAACCATTCCATATTCCGGGCGAGCCTTCGTCAGCTGCTCTCCGTCCCGCCCGGCACCATCAAAGATGTCTACTCCGTCGAGGTTGGAACGGGATTTCAGGTTGTCGGCGAGGCCGGCAGTGGTGAAGACACCGTCAAGGTTGTCGATTCGGTTCAACCCGATCTCCTGCTTCTCGATCCGTTCATGCCGCGGATGTCGGGCCTCGAGGCGTTGGGGGAATTGCAAGGCCACAACGATCGGATGCGCACGGTCCTGCTCGCCACGGCGATCGACAAACCTCAGCTGCTCACCGCGGTGCAGCTCGGCGTACGCGGCCTCATTCTGAAAGATTCCACGACCGAGGTATTGTTCGACGCCATCGTGTCCGTGATGGCGGGACAGTACTTCCTCGGCCGCACGCTCATTACCGATTTCATCGAGACGGTCCGGCCCCTGATCGATTCGTCACGGGCGCAAGGCGGCAAACTGGCGTTTGGTCTCACCCCCCGGGAGCGCGAAGTGCTCGCGCTCGTATCCGCAGGCTGCGCCAACAAGGAAATCGCGCGCCAGTGCAAGGTCAGCGAAGAAACCGTCAAGCATCACCTGACCCGGATCTTCGACAAGGTCGGCGCCTCGAATCGCACGGAGCTCGCCATGCTCGCCGCGCGCAATGGCCTCGACACGGCGCCCGGCGGAGCTCAGCGTTCGGCCGAATCCCGCGCCGTCCTTCAATAGTGGTACGACCACCCGTCACCTTCGGGTGATTGGCCGCCTGGCGGACCACGGTCAAGCTAAAGGTAGGCACCCCCGTTGACGCCCATTCACCGCTCGATCGTCCGAACCTTCGCCGTCTTACTGATGCTGTCGGCCTTTGGCGCGCCCGCCGGCGCGCAATTCCCGCCGCTGCCGCCACCGCCGCCGCCACCGCCACCACCACCGTGGGTGCTGGCGAAAGTGGATCCGCTGTTGCTGGAGCAGTTGTCCGAGCCGGGTCAGTCCTACGTGATCGCGCAGGCGCAGGACGCGGGTGTGGTCGGCAGCGTGTCGGCGCTGATTACCGCGGCCGGGGGAACGCTCGGTCTGCCACTGCCGATTCTCGACGCGCGCGCCGCCCGCCTCCCGAACACCGCGGTGCTGACCCTGGCGGCGAGTCCGCTCGTCAAGCGCCTCGCCCTTGATCGCCTCACGCTCGGATTTGTCACACCAGAGCGCACGAGCGCCACCGTGGGCGCCGACACCGTCCGGCAACAACTTGGCTATGACGGTGCGGGCATTGGTGTCGCCGTGATCGATTCGGGCGTCACCGGCTGGCACGACGATCTCAGCGATCCGAATGCGCCCACGACACAGCGCGTCGATCGGTTCGTGGACTTCGTCGGTGGCCAGACGCAACCGTACGACGACTACGGACACGGCACGCACGTCGCCGGCATCATCGCCGGCAATGGCGCTGATTCGAGTGGCGCGCGCATGGGCATTGCTCCCAGGTCGCGGCTGGTGGTGCTCAAGGTGCTCGACGCGGTCGGCCGCGGACGCATCAGCGACGTGATCGCGGCGATCGACTATGCGGTGACCCACAAGAGCGAGTTCAACATCCGCATCATCAACATGTCGATCGGCGCGGGCGTCTACGAGTCGTACAACACCGATTTCCTCACGCAGGCCGCCAGGCGCGCGGTCGAGGCAGGCCTGGTGGTGGTCGCGGCCGCCGGCAATCACGGCCGCAGCGATGATGGCGTCACTCAGAACGGGGCGATCTCCGCGCCTGGCAATGCGCCGTGGGTGATCACCGTCGGCGCCTCGAGCCACATGGGCACGTCGAATCGCGCGGACGATACCATCGCGGCCTTCAGCTCGCGCGGTCCGACGGCCTACGATTTCGCCGCGAAGCCCGATCTGGTGGCGCCGGGTGTGGGCATCTACTCCCTCAGCAGTCCCGGGAGCACGATGTTCAATCGGTGGATGAACTACCTGCTTCCCGGAGTGGGGACCGCGCCGCCGCAGCCGTATCTGAGCTTGACCGGCACCAGCCAGGCCGCCCCGGTCGTCGCCGGCACCGTGGCGCTGATGCTGCAGGCCAATCCGTCGCTCACGCCGAACGCCGTCAAGGCGATCCTGCAATACACCGCGGAGATCTACGCGGGTCATTCCTATCTGGCACAGGGCGCCGGTTTTCTGAACGCGCGCGGCGCGGTTGACCTCGCCCTTGCCTTCAACACGACGCCCGCCAATCGGCCGCCGTCCTCACCCGCATGGAGCCGACAGATCATCTGGGGCAACCACCAGGTGCAGGGCGGCGACCTGATCGCCGGCGTCAATGCGTGGGCCACCGACGTTGTGTGGGGCACGGCGTGGGATCCCGAGGAGGAGCTCATCACCTGGGGTCTCGTGTGTTCGGGAACCGAGTGCGGACCTGGCGGGAGCGGATGGAGCGACTGGGGCGCGACCTGTTCGCCCAATTCCTGCGACACCATGGTCTGGGGCTCCGAGCTGTCGGTGAACGTCGTCTGGGGGGCGACCTGTGGCGGTGAAAACTGCTCGACCGTGTGGGCAACGAGCGACGACGACATCGTGGTGTGGGGCAACAGCGGCGACGACATCGTCGTGTGGGGCAACAGCGGCGACGACATCGTGGTGTGGGGCAATAGTGGCGACGACATCGTCGTGTGGGGGAACAGCGGCGAGGATCCAGACTGCGCGCCGCTGCTCTGGCCGGAGTAAACGATCATGTTTGCCTGGCTTCATCCGGGACGTGTTGCGCGCCGAGGGCAGCTCGTAGGCCAGGGCGAGGCCGCGCCATCGCTGACCGAAGAACGACGCTCGGCCTGGGCCGCGCTCCCGCGCATCGCGCAGTTCTACATCGCGGGCGTCATCGCCCTTGGTGCGTACGGACTGGTCACGTGGTTCCCGCTGTCGTATCCCCGACCGATCGCGTTTGCGGTGCTGCTCGTTGTTGCGTGCCTGACCTCGGTCTACAAGGTGAAGCTGGTTCTCTCAGCCAGGAACGAGTCGACGCTCTCGGTCGCGTACTCGTCAGTACTGATGGCGCTGATTCTGCTGGGGCCGCAAGCCGCGATGGTGATCGCCGTCGCCGCGGCCTTCACGCAGTGCACGTTCCGCGTCCAGCGCCGCTATCCGGCGCACTGCACGATCTTCAGCATGGCCGCCGAGGCGATTGCCGTGCAGGCCACCGGCGTCACGTATGCGTGGCTCGGCGGAGTGGCGGCGCCGCAGTCGTTCGTCAACCTGTCGCAGCCGCTGGTCGGCGCGATCGCGGTGCATTTTCTGGTCAACACCGGCCTGATCGCCGGAGCCATTGCGATCTCCGCGCGTCAGCCGCTGTGGAAGGTCTGGCACGACAACTTTCTCTGGAGCGGTCCCAGCTTCATGGTGGCCGGCGTCGCCGGCGCCGCTGCGGCGGTGGTCATCGAGCGCGGCCACTATGCGGCAGCCATCCTGATGCTGGCGCCGATTTACCTGACCTATCGCACCTACCGCGTCTTCCTCGGACGTCTCGCCGATCAGAAGCGGCACGTTGAAGAAACGGAAGCGCTCCACCAAGAAGCGGTCAAGGCACTCGATCAGGCCAGGCGCGCCGAGCGCGCGCTCGCCGACGAAAAGGAGCGCCTCACCGTCACGCTTCGCAGCATTGGCGATGGTGTCATCGCCACCGATCTGCAAGGGCACGTGCAGCTGGTCAACCAGGCGGCCGAAAAGCTCACCGGCTGGACGCAGGACGAAGCCATCGGGCTGCCGATCGCGCGCGTGTTCCAGAGTTTGGATCACGACACTCGAGAGGTCTGCAATCCGCTCGAGGACTTCAGCCGCGATCCCAACCGGCCCGGCGCCGCGCGCTTCACGGTGCTGGCGGCGCGCGATGCGTCGGAGCGGCCGATCGAAGAGATCGCCGCGCCGTTGCAGGATGCGAGCGGGCGGACCATCGGCATGGTCGTGGCCTTCCGCGACATCAGCGATGCGCTGCGGATGCAGGCGGAGCGCGCGCGCGCCGACAAGCTCGCGTCACTGGGCCTGCTCGCCGGCGGCATCGCGCACGACTTCAACAACATTCTGATGGCCGTGATGGGCAACGTCTCGATGGCGCGGGCGACGCTGCCGACCACCGGTCACGCGGTGACGGCGCTCGCCCAGGCCGAACAGGCGTGCATTCGCGCGCGTCACCTCACGTGGAACCTGCTGACGTTCTCGAAGGGCGGCGCTCCCGACAAGAAAACGATCACGCTGCCGCGCCTCCTCGAAGAATCGGCCCGCCTGGCCCTCTACGGCTCGGGCGTCCCGTATTCGCTCGATGTCTATCCCGATCTCTGGCCCGTGCACGCCGACGACCGGCAGATCGTGCAGGTCATCACCAACGTGCTGATCAACGCGCAGCAGGCCATGCCCCGCGGCGGCACCATCGAGATCGTCGCCGAGAACATCGTCGAGCGCGAACACCGCTCGGAGTACGCACTGCAGGGCGACCCCGGCCCGTACGTGAGGATTTCGATCACCGACAAGGGGATGGGCATTCCGCCCGAGAACCTGGCGAGCATCTTCGATCCGTACTTCACGACCAAGCAGACGGGCAGCGGCCTCGGGCTCGCCACCTCGCACTCGATCGTCAAGAACCACGGTGGCTTCTTCCTCGTGGAATCAACGCTCGGGCGCGGGACGACGGTGCGCGTGCACCTGCCGGCGTCGCTCGACCGCGAGCTCGAAGAGTCGACGGGCGGGATCGATCACGTCAGCGGGGCGGGCCGCATCCTCGTCATGGACGGCGACGCGACCATCCGGGCCCTGGCGGTCGGCATGCTCGAGTCCCTCGGCTATACGCCCGAGGTCGTCAGCAGTGGATCCGCGGCGGTCGAGCGCTACAAGCGCGCGCTCGACAAGGGCCATCCGTTCGACGCGGTCATTCTCGATCTCGTCGTGCCCGAAGGCATGGGCGGCAAAGAGACGATGGCGCAGCTCGGCGTGATCGACGACAAGGTCACCGCGATTCTGACGAGCGGCTACGTCGAAGACTCGATGATTCAGGATTTCCAGAAGCTTGGCTTCAAGGCGGTCATCCCGAAGCCCTTCACGCTCAGCGAGCTCAGTAAGACTCTGCACGCGGTGATGTCGCCGCACTCGCTCAGCGTGCACTGATCTGCCGATCGTTCCGCTCCAACCTCCTTCACATTGTTCGATGGTGCCAGAGGCGATAGTCACCTCCGTGTGATAGCGCCCTTGCATTGCGCGCCGTATCGTTGAACCTGCAACACCCGCCGGCCGCTGGCGGTCGGCTCATCTGAAAGAGATCGGTTTACACCGAAGGGGGCGAAGCCTTGCTGCATCAAGTGGAAGTCGGCGAATCGAGTCTCAATGCGATGCCGCCCACCGCGGTCGCGGCCGGATTGGGATCCTGGTACGCGATCTGGACACACAGCCACTGCGAGCAGCTCGTTTTCGATCAACTCATTCAGAAAGGCTTTTGCGCCGCGCTGCCGACCGTCGACGTCTGGTCACGACGCCGCGGCGTCAGGCGCCTGGTCCCGGCGCCGATGTTCCCGAGCTATCTCTTCGTTCGCGGCACCATCGACAAGTCCGCGTACATCGAAATCAGCAAGTGCCGGGGCCTCGTCTGCATGCTCGGCGAACGATGGGACAGCCTGACGACGATTCCCGACGACGAGATGCTGGCGATCGAAAGAATTTCCGCCGCGCGGCAGCCGGTCCTGCCGTATCCGTACCTGAAGGAAGGGCAGCGGGCCCGCATCACGAGCGGGCCGCTCGCCGGTGTCGAAGGCATCCTGGTCGAAAGCAAGCCCGAACAGGGATTGCTGGTTCTCTCGCTTCATCTCCTGCACCGCAGCGTGGCCGTGGTCGTCGACGGCTGCGACGTCGTGCCGGCATGAAAGCGCCGCTCGCCGCGTTGGCACTGGCGGCATGGCTCGCCGGGCCGGCGCCGGCATTCGCGCAGGCAGATACGTACGCCCGGCTCTCGGCTACGGTTTCACAAATCTACGACGGCAACCTGTTTGCCACTCCGGCTCCCCGCGGACCCCAGGACGACTGGATCACCCGCACCGGACCATCACTCGAAGTGGGTTACCTTTCTCTTCCGCTCGACATCGTCGCTCGTTACGGGATGCAAGCCGAGCGATACGTCAATCATCCCGCCCTGAACGCGAACGCGGCTCATCAGGACGCCAGTGTCGCGATCCGTTATCTGCCGATGCCGCGGCTCGATGTCAGCGTGGACGCCGGATACATCGCCACGCAGACACCTTCCGAATTGAATCTCGAAAGCCAGCTCGGAGTGGGACGCGCGCCTGCGGAACGCATCGCGCTGACCTCCCTGGCAACCTACGACTGGAATCCCGTGACCAAGTTGAGCGGCGAATACACCTTCGGCAGGGACAGTGTCGTGGGTGGAGTGGCCAGCTCGACCCAGCGATCGCGCATCGGCCTGCAGCGTCGTACCGGACTGCGGAATGCGTATCGAGTCGATTATCAGTTTCGCGACTCCGGCTTCAGCGACGGATCGTCGTCGAGGTCCCACGTTCTAACCGCCGGGTGGATCCATGCGATCACGTCCCGAACCGGTCTCGAGATCGCCGCGGGACCTCGCGTGAACGCGGGCTCGATTCGTCCGGAGGTATCCGCCGTGCTGCGCCGCCAGCTGTCGCGCGGTGAACTGTCGGCAGCCTATTCGAGCACCGAGATGACCACGATCGGCGAGCAGGGCACCATCAACGTCGATCGCGTCGCGCTTAGTGGCAGCTATCGTCCCGCTCGCCGCCTGAGTGTGACCGCCACCCCGTCGTGGTCACGAAGCACGCGCGGCCGCCGCCACGTTCCGGTTTACGCGCTGGATGTCGAGTCGACGTTCGCAACGACCCGTCACATGACACTCATGGCGTGGGCGCGTATTGGCCGGCAAGACGGCACGCTCTCGGGATCGCCCGAGATGATTCCGTATCGAACGCTCGGGTTGAAACTGACGATCGCGCAGCCACGCCGCACTACCGGCGACGCCGGTAGCGAGACGCCATAGGCACTTCCCCCTAATCACAACCGAGAAGCTGATGGTTCCAAAACTGGAGCGCATCCTCATCCTTGGCATGACCCCGCTCGCCGAGCAGCTGCTCCGCGAGATTGACGCCCGGCCTGCGTGCCGATGCGTGGCGGTGGGCGTGCTCGACGACGTGGCGCCGACGGAGCGATGCGCGAGCCGCCTCTTTGCCGGCGAGCTGTCGCGGCTCCACGCGATCGTCGACGAGCTGAAGCCCGACCGGATTGTGGTCGCCTTCGCCGAGCGGCGCGGCCGGATGCCATTGCGCGCACTGGCCGACACCTACATCTCGCGCGGGGTCGTCGTTGAAGACGTCACCGAGTTCTACGAGCGCTTCACCGGCAAGCTCGCGATCGAGTGGCTGACCCCGATGCGGGTCATCACCTCGGGGAAGTTTCAGCCATCGCCAGCGCAGCGCAGGTTCGCCCGCCTGCTCAGCCTCGGTGTGGCGCTCGCGGCGATCGCGATCATGGCGCCTCTCCTCGCCGTGATCGCGATTGCCATCAAGCTCGATTCGCGCGGGCCGGTGCTGTTCAAGCAGACGCGTGTTGGCCTGCGCGGCCGGCCGTTCACCTTGTTGAAGTTCCGCACGATGTATGTCGACCGCGCGCGCCGCTCCGAATGGGAAGGCGACAATCGCGATCACGTGACCCGCGTCGGCAGGTGGCTGCGGCGGTTCCGGCTCGACGAGCTGCCGCAGTTCGTGAACGTGCTTCGCGG
>Ga0111539_10005255_pt1 | contig 16767 bp, 16 predicted proteins | sample RhiMethybrSRZTD1_FD_79667 | JGI IMG/M metagenome (GOLD analysis project Ga0111539, IMG submission 79667) | Populus rhizosphere microbial communities from Tennessee, USA - Rhizosphere MetaG P. TD hybrid SRZTD1 (version 2) (version 2) | ecosystem: Host-associated > Plants > Roots > Rhizosphere >... | reverse complement strand
ATCTGGATCTCGCGCACCCGCTCCTTGAGGAGCTTGGCGCCCGCGCCCTTGTAGCGCTCGAACGAGAACTTCACGTCCGCCGCGGTGACCGGATCGTTGTTGTGGAACCGCACACCCTTGCGGATGACGAACTCGTAGGTCAGCCCGTCCTTCGACGGCGTGAACGACTCGGCCAGGCTCGGCGTGTTGATGCCGGCCGGCATGGGCTTCACCAGCGCATCGTGCAGCCCGTAGAGCACCATGAAGGGCGTGATGATCCCCTCGGTCTCGGCGGGGTCGAGCCAGCGCGAGGCCAGCGTGATGTGCACGCCCCAGGTCATGGTGCCCTCGGGCGCGGCGGTAGCCGGGTGAGCGACGCCGAGGATCAACAGCGCCGCGACGAACATCGGAGCGACACGCGAGGTCGATGGCCTCAAAGGGAGCCTCCTCCGGTCGACGAGTGGCGCCGAGCAGACCACGGCCCCCGCGTCTGCGCAAGGGACGGCGCGTCGGATCTACCCGGCTTTGGCCTCGTCGGGCCGGGGGCCCCCGGACCGCAGCTTCACGAAACGGTTCAGCAGATCGAACCAGAACGGCGCGCCGAACGAGGCGCCGATGGCGGTCAGGAGCCAGCCGGCCAGCAGGGACCCGTCGAATGTCTTCCACTCGAACGGGCGCTGGATGAAGGGCAGGCCGTCGGGCCATCCGAGGGGCAACCGGGTCGATTTCAGGAGATCGCGCGTCTGGTCGATACGCGGGCTCGACTCGGACTGCTGCGCGAGCCGCTCGGCCTCGGCGACGATTGCGCTTCGCAGCGGGATGTCGTTCCACAGCGTGAGACCGATCGTCACCACGTTGATGTTGAGCGCGATGGCCAGGATGAGGCCGATGACCAGCTGCCAGAGCTGCGTCCAGCGCTTGTACCAGCCGGACACGCGGTCCATGCCGGTGTCGAACCACGTCTCGATCGCGGCGCGCAGGCGCTCGACGCTCCCGGCCGCCTCCTCCGTGAGCACGCGCAGCAGGGTGGCGAGCTCCGGCGAGTGCTGCGCCGCCGCCACCTGCAGCCCCGCCGACATCCGCGCGGGTAGCGACTTCTGCACCGCCTCGACGACGGGGAGGAGCTGCGCGGCGGTGGTGCCGGTGGTCGTGATCAGCGTGGCCAGGCGTGTGAGATCGTCACGCACGGCGCGGCCGACGTCGGTGGCCGGCATCCGCGCCACCAGGTCGGCCACGGTCGCGGCCAGCGCCACGGCCGGCGCTGGGTTGCCGGCGCGGAGCGCCGCTGCCAGCTCACCCAGCGCGCGCTCGGCGTCCTTGAGCGGGGCGTGCGGCTGCTGCAGGAGGTCCAGCAGCGTCAGCGCGAAGACGTGTCGGGGGATGTACGACGGACCGGTCATGGATCGCGGGGTCATCCGCGCGCCCGACACCGGCGGCCCGAGACTCTTGAGCATCGGGTGATCATAGAAAGCGTCCCGGAGCGAGTCGGACCGGATCAGCTCGCCGACCCCGCGCCACAGCGCCTTGGCCCGCTGCTTGAGCAGCCCGGCCACCAGCTCGTTCAGCGCGCTGACCAGCACGCTGACGAGGACGAACACATAGACCAGCGCGACACCAACGTCGACGACTCCCGAGTTGAGCATGGCCGACCTCCTGGCCGCGACGAGCGCGCAGCAGGCCGCGGTCCTGCGTATTCTCGTGTCGAGGAGTATAGTGCTGCGGCGAGGTGATCAATGCGCAAGACCATTACCGGCACCGGCGGGATGCTGCTGATCCAGACCCTGAAGGACGCGGGGGTCGAATATATCTTCACGAACCCCGGGTCAGCCGAGACCGGTATCTTCGCGGCGCTGGCCGAAGACGGCGACCAGAAGCTGATCATGGGCAAGCACGAGGGGCTGGTTGCCGCGATGGCCGACGGGTATCACCGCATCAGCGGCAAGGTCGGCGTGGTCATCGCGCACGTGATGGGCGGCTCCTACCAGCTGGCCGGACAGCTCTTCAATGCGCAGGTCGCCGGCTCGTCCCTGCTGGTCATCGCGGGTGACTGGGCCTCCGAGCTGCAGGACTATCGCGGACTGGCGCCGTTCCCCGGCCTGACGCAGGCCGAGACGATGCGGCCCATCACCAAGGAAGCGCGCTGCGCCTACCAGGTGCACACCAACCCCAAAGCCATCACCGTCGCGACGATTCGCGGACTGCGCGAGGCCACCACGCCGCCGACCGGGCCCGTCTATCTCTCGATCAGCGCCGAGCTGCTGAATCGCGAGGGGCTGGAAGCCACGATCGGCGAGGACGCGGGGTACCAGATCGAGCGGCCCGGCCCGGCGCGCCCGCAGACGATCGAGGCCATCGCGCGCCGGTTGGCGGAGGCGCAGTGCCCGGTGCTGATGTTCGGTGACGACGTGTGGCGCGGTGGCGCGCAGGCCGAGGCGGTGCGCCTCGCGGAGCTGCTGGAGGCTCCGGTGTTCACCAGCCGCACGATCTTCGCCAACTTCCCCACGCGCCATCCGCTCTTCTGCGGCAACTATCCAGCGTCCAAGGACTTCGAGAAGGTGACCGGGCTGCAGCCCGACCTGCTCTTCCTGGTCGGCTGCCAGGGCGTTCATGGGAGCGTGCAGGAGCCGACCGTCATGCAGATCGGGCCCAATCCGCTGCTGATGGGCCGCCACTATCCGCTCGACGTGGCCGTGCAGTGCGAGCTGCGCGACACGCTGCGCGGCCTGAGCGACGTGCTGGCGCGCTCGAGCGCCTCGAGCGGCTGGGCTCGCCAGCGCAGCAAGGTGCGCGCGTTCGCCAAGCTTCTGATCGAGCGCGAGGAGACGCTGGTGCGCGAGCATCAGAACGACACGCTCACGCATCCGAGCGTGCTGGAGGCGCACCTGGCCAGCCTGCTCCCGAAAGATGCGGTGGTGGTGCAGGAGAGCTCGACGGCGCGCGCGACGCTGATGTCGTTCGGGCATGGCGGCATGACGTGGACGCGCAGCGGCGGCGGCTCGCTCGGCTTCGGCGTGGGCGCGGCCATCGGCGCCAAGATCGCCGTCGGCCGCGACCGCCCGGTGATCCTCAATCTGGGCGACGGGGCGCTCGGCTACAGCGCGGTCGGCTTCTGGACGATGGCCCGCTACAACACCGCGATCCTCACGGTCGTCTCCGCCAACGACAGCTACCAGATCGTTCGCCACAACTGGGCCAAGGACATGCCGGACGCCAAGATGATCCGCGACGGCAAGTATCCTGGTCTCTGGCTGAGCGATCCCGCCGTCGACTACGTGAGCCTCGCCCGCTCGCAGGGCGTGGACGGCGAGTGCGTGAAGACCGTGAAGGACCTGGAGCCCGCGCTGCGGCGGGGGCTCGACATCACCACGCGCGGCAACCGTCCGTACGTGGTCGAGGTCGCCGTGGCCCGCGAGGGCATCGGTGCTGACTCGACGTGGTTCCAAGACTGGAAGATGTAGGAGGACATCGAGAGCCATGGCCCCCAATCAGGCGCTGCCGCTGTCCCGTTACACCGTGCTCGACCTCACCCGGGCCCGCGCCGGACCAACCTGCGTACGCCAGCTGGTCGATTGGGGCGCGACGGCGATCAAGATCGAGATGCCGGGTGGCCGCTCGGGCGACGGCATGGGCGGCAACCGCCACGGCTTCGACTTCCAGAACCTGCACCGCAACAAGAAGGCGATGACGCTGAACCTGCGCGACCCCGAGGGCGTCAAGGTGTTCAAGGAGCTCGCGAAGAAGGCCGACATCGTCGTCGAGAACTACCGTCCAGACGTCAAGCGCCGGCTCGGCATCGACTATGAAGATCTGAAGCCGATCAACCCGCGGCTGATCTACGGCAGCATCTCCGGCTTCGGGCAGAGCGGTCCGTATCGCGACCGCCCCGGCGTCGATCAGATCGCGCAGGGCATGGGCGGGCTCATGTCGATCACCGGCATCCCCGGGCAGGGGCCGGTGCGCGTGGGCATCCCCATCGCCGACCTGTGCTCGGGCATCCTGCTCGCCCAGGGCATTCTCGTCGCGCTGCTCGAGCGCGAGACCACGGGCCAGGGCAAGTGGGTGCACACGTCGCTGCTCGAGGCGATGCTGTCGATGCTGGACTTCCAGGCCTCGCGCTGGCTGATGAGCAAGGAAGTGCCGCCGCAGGCCGGCAACAACCATCCAACCGGTATTCCCACCGGCGTGTTCGAGACGAAGGACGGCCACATCAACATCGCCGCCGCCGGCGACGAGATCTACGAGCGCTTCTGCCGGGCCATCGAGCGCCCGGATCTCAAGACCGACGCGCGCTTCTCGACGTCGAAGGCCCGCTCGACCAACCGCGACGTCCTGACCGACGTCCTGATGCCGGTCACCCGCCAGAAGACCAGTGCGGAGTGGATCAAGATCCTCAACGACGCCGGCGTGCCGTGCGGACCGATCTACCGGATCGACGAGTCGTTCGCCGATCCGCAGGTGCAACATCTCAAGATGGCGCAGCCGGTGACGTCGGCGGTGCTGGGCGACATCACGATTCTCGGCCACCCCGTCTCGCACGGGACCGAGCGCCTGGCCATCCGGACGCCGGCGCCCGAGCTCGGTCAGGACAACGAGGCGATCCTCAGCTCGCTCGGCTACTCCAAGGACCAGCAGACAGACCTGGCGAAGCGCGGCGTAGTTTAGCTACGTGGGGGCCCCGAAATGGCCCCCCACGTCAGAGGTCCACGGTGCCGGTGATGCAGGTCGTGACGGCGCCGCCGATCCAGATCTCGGTGCCGCTCCGCTCGACGTGCACTCGTCCCGTGCGCCCCAGCGCCGTCCCTTGGCTGGCGACATACGTTGGAGGCGCGATACCGGATCCGATCAGCCATTGTGCGATGCCGGCATTCAAGCTGCCGGTCACAGGATCCTCGTAGCCGGCGGCGGTGAAGGCGCGCACCTCGAACTGTGCGTCCGCGCCATCTTTTTCTCGGCTCCACGGCCCGACGACGCCGACACGCAACCCCGCGAGCGCCATGTAGTCCGGACGGAGCGCGAGCACGGCCTCACGGGAGCGCAGCAAGACAGCCAACCAGCCGGGACCGTTGTCCACCCAGCTCGCTGCAACGATCGCGTCCGGCGTCAGGCGCAGCCCGTTGGTGACCCGCGTCTGCAGATCAGCATCGAGCGGCCCGTCGCGGCGCAGTGTCGGCGCCTCGAAGGCGAGCCGGCCGGGTCCACGGCGGATGCGGACAAGGCCTCCCTCGCATTCCTGCACCAGATCGTTCCCCTTCGCGATGCCACCCGAGGCGAGCCACACGTGGCAGCTTCCCAACGTGGGATGGCCAGCGAACGGCAGCTCTCGCTGAGGGGTAAAGATGCGAACGCGATAGTCCGCGCTCGCCGCCCTCGGCCGCAAGAGGAAGGTCGTCTCGCTGAGGTTCGTCCAGTTGGCAAACGCGGCCATCTGGGTATCGGGTAACGCATCGGCGCCGACGACGACCGCCAGCGGGTTACCGCGCAACGGCTGGGCTGCGAAGACGTCAACCTGCTGAAACGTGAACTGGGCCAAGGCCGCTCCTTGAAGTGCCGTTAGCCCGACAGGCTTCTCGCCAGGGCCGGGGTAGCGCGGCGCGTCCAGATGCTGGCGCGCCAGCGCAGGCCGATGAGGAAGGTGAAGAGCAGGCCGAGGGTGGCCGAGAGGCTGATCGTCAGCGGGTAGCCGATCCGCTCGATGAGGAAGCCGGAGGCCATGAGCCCCAGCGGCAGGCCGTAGACCGCCAGCGTCCGCACGCCCATCACCCGTCCGCGGAATCCCTCGCCGGCGGCGGCCAGCAGCGTGGCCGTCATGGCGATCATCGCCACGTTCTGCACGAAGCCCGCGACCATGAGGGTGAGGCTGCCCACCCCCGTGCTCGTCACGTGGCCGAAGCCGAAGACCATCACGTACCAGATCGCGGTGCATACCAGCGTGGCGCGCTCGGGATGCCGCGGTCCGCCCGTGAACACCATGCCGAGCGAGGCGAGCAGGCCGCCGAAGGAAAAGCTCGCCACGAGGAATCCGAGCCCGGTGGCATCGACGTGATAGATGCGCTGCGCGACGTAGGGCAGGAGGCCGCCGGAGGCGGGATAGGCGGTGAGGTTGATGAGAAACGCCAGCAGCATCATCGCGAGGACCTCGGGTGTCGTCCAGACGTGCACGAGGCCTTCCTTGAGGTCGCGCCAGCCCGACGGCCCGGCGACAGCCCGACGCGGCGACGCGGATGGATCGGGCGCCGGTGGTCGCTGTGCGATGCCGAAGGTCAGCGCGAGGCTGACCGCATAGAAGATCACGACGAAGGCGTAGGTGGCAGGAACACCGAGCGCGGTGGACAGCGCGGCGCCGACCAGCGCGCCGGCCACCCTCGCTGAGTCCATGGTCGCGCGCGACATGCCGAGTGCGCCCATCAGGTCGACGGGGCCGATCGTCTGGCCGATGAGCGAGTTGCGCATGATCAGGTCATTGGGGCGGACGAGGCCGGTCAGGGTGGCGAGCGCGAAGACCCACCCCGGCGTCATGGCTCCGGCCAGGGCCAGGCCGGTCATACCGGCCGCCAGGCCCACGTAGATCGCGCGCATCGCGCACAGCATCGTGCGCGCGCCGAGTCGATCGCCCAGCACGCCGAACAGCGGCGCCACCAGCGTGCCGAGGAACTGCAGCGAGCCGAAGACGGTCAGCAGGAGCACCGAGCCCGTGCTGGTGAGGACAAACCAGCCCAGGATGATCGTCTCCATCTCGGAGGCCCAGGAGGTCAGGAGATCGGCCGACCACTGGAAGCGGTAGCTACGGACGCGAAAGGCCCCGAGACTCAACGGACGGCGCTGTCCTCCGAGTGTGGCGTCGCTTCGCACGCTACCACGTTTCGGCCGGCGATTCGGCCGCTGACGTCACATCGCGCTTGTCGGGCTCTCCGGATTGCACGATGATGCCGTGTACAGCGGATCGACCTTGAGCGTCTTGTGAATGAAGAAGTCATCGGCCCACACGCCGAATCGCGTGTGGTAGATGACGTGGCCTTGGATCGAGTAACGGCGGTGGACGTGACCTACTACGCGGGCGGGAAAGCGACGGTCGACGGCAAGGAAGGCGAGCGGCAGGAGAACGTCCGGGTGGGGGGCACGATCGCCATTCCCGTCAACCGCTACAACTCCGTCAAGCTCTACGGCAGCACGGGCGCCGTCGCCCGCGTTGGCGGCAGCTTCAATGCGCTCGGTATCGCCTGGCAGTATCGCTGGGGCGCGGGCCTCTGAGAGCCCGCGCGTACCGGCCGCTCAGTGCGACTCGGCACGCCGCGCGTCCAGCGCCCGCTCGATCTCCATGAGGTGAGCGCGCAGCCGCTTCTCGGTGTCGGCCAGGCGTGTGAGCACCGTGGCGCGCTGCAGGTCGAAGCGCATGCGCTCTACCAGCATGCCGGACAGGAATCCGATGCCGCCCAGATAGACGCAGACGAGGCCGATCATCACCGCGCGCCGGTAGCGGGCATTCATCGGGCCACCACGATGGCGCGCACGCGCGCGGCCATGTCCCCATCGCCCAGGGCGGCGAACGCCTGCGCAACCCGTTCGACGCCTTCCGGCGAGCGTTCATGGCGGGCCTGGAACAGGGCGCGCAGGTAGGCCTGACGGGCCTCGGCGCGGAAGCCGGTGGGATTGCCGGTCGGGCGACCGACCAGCGTGTCGATTTTCATCGCGGCGTCCCCGACGTCGGCCATCGCTTCCCAGCGGCGTGATCCGAGGGCCACGCCGTAGGCGTCGCGCCATTCGCGGACGGCCGTGCCTTGATCCCGCCGCGCGATCGCCGCGTCCACCGCGGCGAGACGCGCGGCCAGCGTGGACGCCGGCCACGACGCTCGCAGCCCCGGACGCTCGAGCTTCGTGGCGCCGGCGCGGTCGATGGCCAGGCCTCCGAGCGCGATGCCGGCGATGCCCGCCAGGGCCACGATCGACAGGACGACACTGCCTCGCTCCATTCTGGGTCTCTCCATCAGCATGAGCGGTTCTCCATGACGACGTGCCGGCGACACGCGCCTACCCGAAGAGCGGCACTAGGAGCGGTGCCACCACGGAGGTGAAGACAGCGGCGAGCCCCATGGCGATGCCAGCCGCGGCGCCCTGCAGCTCGCCCTCGATCACCGCCTGGGCCGTGCCTTGACCGTGCGAGATGGTTCCCAGCGCCAGGCCGCGCGCGAGGGGGTCGTGGATTCCGACGGCGTTCATCAGCCAGGGGCCGAGCATCGCCCCGATCATTCCGGTGGCGACGACGAACGCGATGGTCAGCGTCGGGCTCCCGTGGACGATCGGCGCCAGCTCGACCGCGATCGGCGCCGTGACCGACTTGATGCTGATCGACGCGCGAATGACGCTCGGGAGGCCGAGCAGCTTGGCGAGAGTCACGGCGGCCGACAGCGTGGCGAGCGAACCCACGACGAGCCCGACGAAGGCCGGCAGTGTGTTCGCCAGCAGGGTGCGCCGGCTCTTGTAGAGGGGCACGGCGAGGCTCACCGTCGCGGGTCCGAGCAGGAATATCATCGCCGGCTTCGCCAGTTCGTAGTCGGCGAGCCGCACGCCGCTCGGCGCCAGGATCAGGATCGTCAGGACCGTGCCGAAGAAGACCGGCGTGGTGAGTGGCGAGGGGTACCTCCGGGCCACGACGCGGCTGAGCGCGTAGGCTCCCAGGGTGATCGCGATGCTGAACCAGGTGACCCAGGCCATCATTCCGTCTTCCGTCCTTTCCTGGATGCCAGCCGCTGGGAGCTGAGTCCCGCCACGCCGATCCCGATTCCTGCGCTCACGATCAGGACGGCCAGGATCGCCGGGCCGTTGTCGAGGAAGAGCTCCACGAAGCCCAGCAACCCGACGGTGAGGGGAATGAAGAAGAACGCGAGATGCCGGGTGAGGAGCGACGCGCTGGTCTCGATCCACGTCAGCCGCACCAGGCCGGTGGCCAGCAGGCCCAGGAGAAAGAGCATGCCCACCAGGTTTCCGGGCACCGGGAGCTGCAGGGCCGCGGCCACGGCATAGCCCGCCTGGCTGATGGCCACCAACGCGACGATCTGCATCACGATCACGCTCAGCGTTTTCATCATGTCGACCGGGAGGAGAAGGCAAACGCGATACCAGACCGGGACTTGCCGGCACGTGCCGCCGAAGTGCCCGAAAGAACGCGGGGAACCCGCGGGGCACCGGACCCGTCAGGCCGGAGCGAGGCCGCGCCGAGCGTCGCGCTTCAGCGACGCTTCAGTCGCAGAGTTGCTTCAGTCGATGGCGAGCGCGCGGATCAATCGCAGCAGATGCGTGCGGTGGAGGCCCAGCGCGGTGGCGGCCGCCGCACGATTGCCGCCGGTGCGCGCCAGCGCGGTCACAATCAGCTCGCGCCGATAGGCGTTGACGGCGGCCTGATAGGACGCGGCGTCCGATTCTCGGTTCGGTTGCGCGGCGACCACCCGCGGCGGCAGATCGTGCAGCGTGATGGCCGGCCCGCGACCGAGGACGACGGCGCGCTCGATCACGTTGGCGAGCTCGCGGACGTTCCCCGGCCAGGCGTAGGCGAGCAGTCGATCCTGCGCCTCCGGGGCGATCGCGGTGAAGAGCTTCTTCGTCTCCCGGGCGAAGCGATCCAGGAAGAACCGGGCAAGGTCGACGATGTCATCCCGCCGCACCCGGAGCGGCGGCAGCGTGATCGGAATGACGTTGAGCCGGTGATAGAGGTCCTCGCGGAACTTGCCCTCCTTGACGGCCTCGTCCAGGTCACGGTTGGTGGCCGCGATGATCCGCACGTCCACCGAGATCGGCCGGGTTCCCCCCACCCGCTCGAAGTCCCGTTCTTGGAGAAACCGAAGGAGCTTGGTCTGCAGCTCCTGCGAGATGTCGCCCACCTCGTCCAGCAGCACGCTGCCCCGGTGGGCCAGCTCGAGCTTGCCCTTCTTGAGCCGGTGGGCTCCGGTGAAGGCGCCCTTCTCGTGACCGAAGAGCTCGCTCTCCAGGAGCTCGCGCGACAGACCGACGCAGTTGATGGCGATGAACGGCTCGTGCCGCCGCTCGCTCCAGACGTGGATGGCCCGCGCGAAGATCTCCTTGCCCGCCCCGCTCTCGCCCAGGAGCAGCACGGTGGCCCGGCTGGCGGCCGCCTTCCTCGCCAGCTCGACGGCCTGCGCCATCTGCGGGCTTTTCCCGACCACGAGACGATAGCGCTCGTCCGCCTCCTCGGCGACAGCCGCGGCGCCGCGCTGCAGGCGCCCGTGCTCGAGTGCCTTCTGCACGGTCAGGGCGATGTGGTCGGGCTCGAACGGCTTGACGACGAAGTCGTACGCGCCGAGCTTCATGGCCTGCACGGCCACCTCGATGCTGCCGTGGGCGGTCATCATCACGATCGGTACGTCGGACTCGCTGGCGCGGATCTCGCGCAGGACGTCGAGCCCGCTGAGCCCCGGCATCATGTAGTCGAGGAGCACCAGGTCCGGCCGCAGCGCGTCGTTCTTCTGCAGGGCCTCCGCCCCGTTGCGGGCCCGCTCCACTGCGTAGCCACGATCGGCGAGCTCCTGCTCCAGCAGGTCGAGGTTGAACGGCTCGTCGTCGACGATGAGGATCTTGTCGGTCATGGGAGTCCTATCCAATGAAATGTCTGATCTTCGCCAGCAGATGGTCCTCGTGGATGGGCTTGGCCATGTAGTCGTCGCAGCCGGCCTGGCGTGCCTTCTCCTCGTCGCCAACCATGGCGTGGGAGGTGATGGCGATGATCGGGATGTGGCGTAGCTCGGGGTGAGCCTTGATCCGTCGGGTGGCCTCCCAGCCGTCCATCACCGGCATCCCGAAATCCATGAGGATGAGGTCGGGCCGCCCACCCGCCGCCCTGGCGATGCCCTCGACGCCGTCGCCGGCCACGATCACCGCGTAGAAATCCTCGAGGATCTGGATCAGCAGGTCCCGGTTGATCTCCTGGTCCTCGATCACCAGGATGGTCTTGCGCGGACTCACGAGGCCACCGGCACGCCGGCCCGCTCGGCGGTGAGGGGCAGAGTCACCGTGAACGTCGAGCCGCGACCGAGCTCGCTCTCGACGGTCACGTCGCCGCCGAGCAGATGCGTGAGCCGGCGGACGATGGCCAGGCCCAGGCCGGTGCCGCCGTGCTTGCGCGTGCTCGACATGTCCACCTGGCGGAACTCCTCGAAGATGTAGTCGAGCGCCTCCCGCGGCATGCCGATGCCGGTGTCCGAGACCGCCAGCGTCAACCGGTTGCCCGTCCGCCACGCCGCCACCTTGATGACACCCTCGTCGGTGAACTTGGCCGCATTGGACAGGAGATTGAGGAGGATCTGCTTGAGCTTCTCGCGATCGGTGTGCAGCGGGGGCAGATCGGGATCGATCTCGGTGACGAAGCGGACGCGGTCGGGCTTGAGCAGGGGCTCGACGGTGGCGGCGGCGACGTGCAGCAGCTCCTTGAACTCGAAGCGGACGAGCGCCACGTCCATGTGACCCGCCTCGATCTTGGACAGATCGAGCAGCCCGTTGATCAGCTCCAGAAGGTGATCGGCGCTGATGAGCACTTTCTGGAGGTTGGCGTGCTGCAGGGGGGCGATCTGGCCATCCGTCTTGCGCATCACCAGGCGGGTGAACCCGATGATCGCGTTCATGGGCGTGCGCAGCTCGTGGCTGACATTGGCCAGGAACTGCGACTTCAGGCGATTGGCCTGCTCGAGCTGCTGGTTGAGCTCTACCAGCTCCTGGGTGCGCTCAGCCACCTTGTGCTCCAGTCCCGTGTACGCCTCCTGCAGCCGCTCGCTCATGCGATTGAACTCGTCGGCGAGTGTTTCCAGCTCGTCACCGGTCTTCACCTGGAGCCGGAACGCCAGATTCCCGCGCCCGATCCGCTGGACGCCGTGACGCAGCGTCTGCAGCGGCCTCAGGATCCGCCGGGCCACCAGCAGGCTCGCCAGCAGCGCCATGCCGAGGCCGACGAGCAGGAGCGCCGCGGTGCGGCGAATCGACGCGTACAGCGGCCCGTAGACCTCGTCGGCCGGCCGTTCGACGAAGACCACCCAGTCCAGATCGGCCAGGGCGGCGTAGGAGCTGAACACCTGCTCGCCTTGAAGGTTGCGGGTGAGCGTGCCCTTCGAGCTGGCCCCGGGTGTGGCGGAGCTGAGCGCGCCGCCCACCTGGTCCAAATGGGTCACGTTGCGACGCTGCAGGACCAGGGCGACGTGCGGATGCGCCAGGAGATCGCCGGCCCGGCTCACCACGTAGGTGTAACCGGTCTCGCCGTCGGTCAGACGGGAGACCACGTTCTCGCCGATGTAGATGAGGCTCACCTCGGCCAGCAGGACCCCAACCACCTCACCGGCCAGGTGCTCGATCGGTACCGCGATCGTCATGAACGGCTGGGAGTCACCGACGAAGTGCGCGGGGCCGAAGTGCGTCTGCCCCCGCCGGGCTTGCTGGAACGCGAGCGAGGCCGAGAAGTCGCGCTGGCCCTCCGGAAGCACGGTGCGCAGGCGGGCGGCCTGGGCCCGCACCTTGCCCCCCGCATCGAGCGCGACCACCTCGGTGATGGCCGGCGTGATGAGCAGGAGTCGCTCGAGCTCGAACCGGTAGTCTGGCGAGAGGCCGGCGGCCGTGACGTCGCGGCTCCGAGTGGCGGCCGCCAGGGAGCGGTGCGTCTCCTGGATGAACTGGCCGAGCCGGAAGGCCGCGCCGGCCGCGGCCTCCTGCTGAGCCAGCGCGATGTGCTCGCGGATCTCCTGGTAGCGGAAGTAGATCTCCCACAGGCCGCTCGTGATGAGACCGCCGGAGAGCAGGACGAACGAGATCAGGAAGTAGTTGCGGAGCAGCCGGCCACGCCGGCGTTCCTTCGCCCCCGGCGGCGCCGCGTCCGGCGTGCCGTCGACTAGCGCGTCTTGAGCTCGTCCCATACCGCCTCGATCTGCGTCCGGAACGTGTCGTTGACTTCCTGGTACCGGCTGCGCGCGAGCGCATCGTCGTAGATGTTCGACACGGGCGGGTCGAAGAACGAACGGATGCCGCCCGTGAGCTGGACGGCGAGCTCCGCCGTCGATCCGGGAGGGCCGTGCACCTTGTACTTCGGTGTGACGGAGAAGAGCCCGCGCCCCATGAGCAAGGACTGCCCGCGCTGCGAGAGCAGGAAGTTCAGGAACTGGCCGGCCGCGCGCGGGTGCCGGGCACCGGCCAGCGTGGCGTACGGCTCCGGCGTCACGAAGGCATGCCGGGGCGCCACGAAGCGGATGTCGAACCCGGCCAGCTTGTCCTCGAAGGCGAAGTACGACGGCACCGCGAAGCCGACGGCGAACTCGGCGCGGGCCACGACGGACGGCACGTCACGGCTGGACGTCACGAATGCTCCGGTATGCCCGGCGAGCTTCTTGAGCCAGAGCCATCCCTCGGCCTGGCCCTTGCTCTGGAGGATGACCTGATAGGTGGCGTGGCTCGAGGACGACCGCGTCGGCGTGCACTGCGCGATCTGTCCCTTCAACTTGGGATGGAGGACGTCATCCCACTCGCGGATCTCCGGCACGCCCAGCCGCTTCAGCAGCCGTGGGCTGTACACGAGGCCGTAGGCTTCGAGCGCCGTGCCGACCCAGAACCGAGCGGGATCCTTCAACGGGATCGGCTTCGGCGCGCCGATCGACGGCGGGATCGACTCCCAGACGTCACCGCTGATCTCCAGCTTCGTGAGCAGCTGCTGCCCGGCCAGGTCGTTGAAGAGCGCCGGCTCGCCGCCCCAGAACACGTCGGCCTCGGGCTGCCCCGCCCACTTCCGGACGGCCTCGTAGGACACCGGCGTGCCGGCACGGAACACGCGCGTCTTCAGGGTGACGCCCCACTTCTCCCTGGCAAACTGCACGAACTCCTTCAGCATCGTGTCCACGACGAAGGATGACATCGGCGTCTGGATGACCAGCTCGTCTTCGATGGCGGGGGCGCGGGCGCCGACCGGTGCCAGCGTCACCAGCAACGCGAGGAACGCGACGGCCAGAGATCGGGCTATCACTGGAACCCGTAGCTTACCGCCGGTACGGTCGGAGAATGCGGTCGGCTTCGGCCTGCGCGTCCCGCATCGCCTGGGCCGCCGTCTTGGCGCCGGTCAGCGCGGCCTCCAGGCCGTCGTCGAGCGCCTTGATCACGCGCTGGTTGTCGTGGGTGGCCAGCTCAGCCACCGCGTACTGGAGCTGGTCGCGGGCGACGGCCGCGGCGGGGAAGGAGCCGACGTGCTTCGTCATGGTCGGGGTCGTCCAGGCGTCCCGCCGCACGGCCACGTAGCCGGTCTCGACGCCCCACTGGGCGGCGCGCTCCGCCGAGGTCATCCATCGCACGAGCTTCACCACCGCGGCTTGCTGGGCCGGTGTCGTCTTGCGGAACATGTAGAAGTTGCCGCCCCCGGTGGGCGAGCCGCGCTGGCGACCCGCTGGCAGCATGGCCACGCCGAAGGCGAACCGCGCGTTGTTCTTCACGTTGGTCAGGTTGCCGGTGGTGGTCCACATCATCGCGGTCCGGCGCTCGAGGAAGTCCCGGGGCGTTGTCGCCCACTCGATGATCCCCGACTCCATCACGCCGTGCCGCTGCGCCAGATCGACCCAGTACTGGAGCGCTTCGATGCTCGCCGGCGTGTCGAAGTACGTGTGGGTTCCGGTGTCGTTCACCAGGAGCACGTCGTTCTGGGTGGTGAATCCCTGGAACAGCCAGTAGGGATAGCCGGTCGACGGCACCTGGATGCCCCACTGGGTCACGCGACCGCCCAGGGCGCGCTTGGTCAGCCGCCGGGCGAAGTCCACCTGCTCGGCCCAGGTGGCGGGCGGGCGGCTGGGATCGAGCCCGGCCTCCTTGAAGGCTTCCTTGTTCCAGTAGAGAACGATGGTCGAGCGTTGAAACGGGATGCTCCAGGTCGTGCCTTTCGTTCGGCTGTTCAGCATGAACGCCGGGAAGAACCCGGTGATCCACGCGCGATCGGCCTCGTCCTTGATGAAGTGATCCCACGGCACGATGGCGTCGGCGTCGATGAGCGTGTACATGTCGGCCGACAGCATGATCGCGGCCTGGGGCGGCTCACCGGCCTTCACGGCGGCCAGGGCCTTCGCGATCGTCTGGGCGTAGCTGCCGGTGTAGACCGGCTTCAGCTTGATGTCGGGGTTCGCCTTCTCGAAGTCAGCCGCCAGCCGCTCGATGATCTTCGTGACGGGGCCCCCGACCACCACGGGGCAGTAAAACGTGATCTCCACGGGTTGGGCGGCGGCGGGAGCGATGCCGGCGGTCAGCGTGAGCGCCAACGCGAGTCGCAGGAGAGGCGTCATGTCGTCCTCCTCGTCGGCCCAGCCGTCAGGCGAAAATAGACGAACCCCCGACGACCGTCAAGCGACGGTGGACACGGCGGTCGGGAGAGTGGAAGATCCCGGAATGCGAATCGTCTTTCCAGATGGCGCCGGCTGCGTGACGCACCCCTCGGAGCTCGAGCCGCTACGCAAGCTCGGACCGGTGGACTTCTACGACGGGCCACCGCCCGACAAGACCCAGCTGATCGAGCGCCTGCGCCCGGCCGAAGCGGTCGTGCTCGACTACTCGGAGATGGACGCCGAAGTCCTGCGCGCGTGCGAGCGCCTGCGCTTCATCAGCTTTCTCGGCATCGGCTACAACAGCTGCATCGACGTGGCCGAGGCGACGCGCCGCGGCGTCACCATCGCCTACACGCCGGACTACGGCGCCACCTCGGTGGCCGAGCACGCGCTGGCCATGATCCTGGGTCTGACGCGCCACATCGGCCAGGCCTTCGTGAGCGCCCGTGAGGGCCGCTGGGAACCCGGCCGTTTCCAGGGGATGGAGCTGCGGGGCAAGACGCTCGGCATCGTGGGGCTGGGGCCGATCGGCACCGAGATGGCCCGCCTCGGCGCTGGCCTCGGGATGCGGCTGATCGGCTGGACACGCCACCCGTCGCCCGCGCGTGCTCAGCACGGCCTCACGCTCGTCTCGCTCGAAGATCTGTTCTCTACGGCCGATGTGGTGACGCTCCACGTGGCCTACACGCCCGAGTCGCAGGGGTTGATCACGCGCGCGCTGCTGGAGCGGATGAAGCCGGAGGCGTGGTTCGTGAATACGGCGCGTGCCAAGGTCGTCGACAACGCGGCGCTGGTGGAGCTGCTCCGGAGTGGACGGCTGCGGGGCGCGGCGTTCGACGTCTACGAGACGGAGCCGCTGCCGGCCGACAACGTCTTCCGGACGCTGCCCAACGTGCTGTTCACGCCGCACATCGGCTACAACACGCGCGAGGCGTCGGCCAACATGCTGCGCATCGCCATCGCCACGGTGGAGGCGTTCGCGCGCGGCGAGCGCCTGCACGTCGTCAACAACGTATAGGCGAGCCCGCCGAGGGAGGATCGTGCATGAAGGCTTACTGGATTGCGCCCGGGACGAACGGCACGGGGGCCGAGCTTCGCGAGACGCCGACGCCCGAGCCCAAGGCCGGCGAGGTGCTCGTGCGGGTGCGAGCCACGTCGCTGAATCGCGGCGAGCTGCTCGGCGGCAAGCCCGGGGCGGCGGCCAAGCCCGGCGGCGGTGAGTGTGCCGGAGAGGTCGTCAAGGTGGGTGACGGCGTCACGGGCGTCTCGGCGGGCGATCGCCTGATGGGTCGCTGCAGCGGCGGCTTCGCCGAATACGCGCTGATGGACGCGCGCGAGGCCATGCGCGTGCCCGCCCGGCTCGGGTGGGAGGAGGCGGCGGCCACGCCGCTGGTCTTCCTCGTCGTCTACGACATGCTGGTCGCGCAGGGTCACCTGACGGCCGGGCAGTGGT
>Ga0111539_10005251_pt1 | contig 16780 bp, 17 predicted proteins | sample RhiMethybrSRZTD1_FD_79667 | JGI IMG/M metagenome (GOLD analysis project Ga0111539, IMG submission 79667) | Populus rhizosphere microbial communities from Tennessee, USA - Rhizosphere MetaG P. TD hybrid SRZTD1 (version 2) (version 2) | ecosystem: Host-associated > Plants > Roots > Rhizosphere >... | reverse complement strand
CACCGTGCTCTCACAGGCGGCGTGGTTGCCGGTGGTCCGAACGCTCGGCATGCGGCCGTGGTTTGAAGGACGTGTGAACGTCTCGGGTGCTGGGAAAGTGTTCGATGCTGATGGACGTGTGGCTGATGAGGCCACTCGAGACCGAGTCCGGACCTTCGTGGAGGGCTTTGCGGCGTTTGCCGACAGCCAGCGAGGTCGCTGACACACATTGCGATCAGGGCCTGACTCTGCTCGAGCCTCAGGCCCGTGAGTCAGCGGGCTCGGAGACGGCTCTGCGAATCGCCGGCTCCAGGTCTTCATGGACCAGGGCCTTGGTGACGAAGTCAGAGGCACCCGCCCGCAGTGCGGCCTCACGAATGCGCTCATCGTCCATCGCCGTGAGCATGACGATCTTCACGGCAGGTTGAACCAATCGGAGTTGCCGGCATGCCTCGATGCCGTTGCGATCCGGCAGCGAGATATCCAGAACGACGACGTCAGGCTGGCAGATTTCAACGAGTTCGAACAGTTCCGCCACCGTTGTGGCGTGTCCGACCAGGTGGCAGTCGTGCTCGAGCAGTCGTGTCAGTGCCTTCAGCAGGGGCACACAGTCATCGACCAGGAGGACGCGCGGTTTCGCCGGCGACCTCTTTGGCAGATTTGGAGTGGGGCGGAGTGGTGGGGCTAGCGCCTGAATGGTCGGCACCATGGTCTTCTGTTCTTCGATGTCACGAACACCGCGTCTTGCGGTGTCCGCGAAATCTCGTGGGTGTCAGAGCTCAGCACGAACGAAAAAGTCGTCACAACCGTCGTCCAGCCTCGAGTTCCGAAATCTGTTAGCACAAGGCATACCGACCTGTGCCTGTCGTGAGGTCTCAAGGGACAGCCGTGGCCGCTCGCGGACCTGACCAATCGCCTTGCTGCGCGTTCAGCGTAACCGGACCGTTTGATCCCATCCGTCGCTGCTCGAATACGGCGAACCGCTCGCCGGTTGCGTTGTAGAACTCGAGCCGGCCCATGACGATGCGCCATTGACTGGCACTTAGGAGCACCGCTCGAAACTGCTCCGCCATCTCACTGTTCGAACACGCCGTCTCGCTTCCTGCGATCTTTCCGAACGTGATGCCACTCGTCGTCACCGTGTACGGAGCCGTGAGCCAGCTGCAGCCGTCTGCGCCGGACATTCGGCCGTCAGCGCCGAAGACGAGGTGCGGACGATCGCCGGCACCCGATCGCGGCGTCACCGCCTTCCCATACAACTCAACCGCGTTCCACGCCGTGCCCTGGATGGATTGGGCCATCACCTCGATGAACATGCCGAGCAACAGCATCGACACGGAGAACGCCGGAACACCAGCCCGACTCATGGTCCGCCACATGGCACGCACCTCTGACGTCTGCGTGAGTCCGCTTCCCCTGGCCGCGTCAGTCGCGGTTTGCTCGAGCCGTCACGAATGGCGAACCCATCTCGCGGGATCTCGTGGTTGGCTCGCGTGAGACACCTGCGCAGTGCCTCGGAAGCCCTTGAAAAAGCGCGCTCACAGCTGAACGCGTAGTGGATGCCGCACATTCCGTGCCCGTGCGATGTCATCCGGTAGATGTGCGGCGACGCGCCTCGTGCGTGTCAACGCCGCTCGAAATCGCGGCCCGGTTACGAGTGGTGTGCCAGCAACGGCCGGTTCGCGTCGACGTCGCTGCGCATGTAGATGAACTGCGTCGGGACCGCAAACGCGCTGCCCGACGATTCGACGATGTGGGCGATGTGCAGGAGCAGGCTCTCGCGAATCTCGAGGAACGCCGCATAGTCCGCCGTCATGACGTAGGCGAACAGTTCGATCTCGATGGCCTGCGCGCCGAACGAGGTCAGTCTCGCGCGCGCGCCGTCCTTCTCGATCGAGGGGTGCTGTGCCAGGAGTTGTCGCACGTCTTCCAGAACGACGTGTAGCTGCTCGCTGGTCGTGCCGTACCGCAGCCGCAGCACGGTCTGGAGAAGAATCTTGCCGCGCGTCGTGTAGTTCTCGATGCTGCCTTGTGACAACAGGCCCGCAGGCACCGACAACAGCGTCTGATCCAGCGTGCGGAGGCGCACCGACCGCAGCGTGATGTCCTCAATCCATCCCACGCGATCGGACAGGCAGCAGAAGTCGCCGACCGCCAGCACGCGATCGGTCAGGAGGAACACCGCTCCAAGCAGGTTTTCAACGCTCTTCTGGGCGCCCAGGGCGACGGCGACGCCCGCGATGCCGACGCCGGCGAGGGCGGTCGCCGGGTCCACGCCGCTCAACGCGAGCAGGACGAGCAGCGCGACCAGCACCACCAGGACTTTAATGACGCGCTCGCCAAGCTGGACCAGCGAGCGCGTGTTGGATCGTCCTCTGCGGATGGCCGCCAGACGTGCCCGCTGGAATGTCGCCGTTACGAGCCGCCAGACGAGCACCGCGGCGATGATCACTGACACGATGAGGATGAAACGCGTGTAGGCGACGCGAAATCTCACGCTGAAGCCAATGAGAGGGACAGTCACCAGGTGACTGATCAGGGTCAGTGTCAGGACGAGCGGCCATCGGACGCGACTCCACGACGAGAGGAACAGCGACCGGCCCGTGCCGCTACGTCGCTTCGCCAGCCACAGGACGAGCCAGGCGAAGGTCCCGAACAGCAGCAACGGCAGAAGAACTGTCGAGGCCCAGAGGATCCACTGCGCCAGCGAGAGACCGTAATACGAACGGGACACCAGCGACGCCGGCATGACCCGCTCGACCCAGGTGGCCGCCTCGTCGCGGTGCAACGTGGGTACGCGCGTCAACGACTCCGACGAGATCAGCCAGATCAATCCTGCCATCGGATCCTTGACGCGCTTCAGAAACAGGTCTACCGGTCGGTCCCCGATCACGAGATGGATACCTTCGCGATCCGGGTCGAGTCCATCGGCCAGATTCCCGGTCGGCTCCATACTCAATGCACTGAGTCGCTCTGTGAAGTAGCGGTCGAGCAGATCGCTCAGATCACGTGCGAGGTCTTCGAGCTGTTGCGGGCCTCGCCGTTCCCGTTGCATGTAGCGGGCGGCGACCGCGAAATCGTCTCGATGAACGGCGGAGCTGAACCCTGTGATCGTCCCGAAGGGGGAGTCGCGACCGAGCGGATCGGTCGCAGGCGCTGGGGGTTCAGCCGGTGCAGGTGCGCGGGGCGACTGCGCCGCCGCCGGAGTGCAGACGCTGAGCAGCCACACGCAGACAACGACCAGGAGATGATGATGGCGACGGCCGATGTCGAACATATGTCCTACTTCTGAAACGGATAGATCACTTTCCAGTCCCGCTGCATATCGACCACCGTCCAGCCTCGTGTGGGCGCCTCGTCGAGCGCTCGCATCAGCGCGCCGATCTGGGACGCTCGGTCGTAGGCCCACTCTCGCGTCGCGTCGGTATGATGAACGAGAAGCCCGAACCGTGCACCGCGGCCTGACGTGGTCCACTCGAGCATCTCGAAATCGCCGTCCGAATTGCCGAAGGCGGCGATCGGACGCCGGCCGATCGCCTGGTGAATGCCGACGGGTTTCCCTGCGCCGTCGTTGACGAGGTCGACTTCGGGTAAGCGGAGGAGCACGGGCCGTCTTTCGCGGCGCTCGTACTTGACCTTCGCCCGGCTGCCGACCACCTGCTCCGGCGCCACACCGTAGACGCGCTCCGCCCACGGGCGCATGAACTCGACGCCGCCACCTGACACGATGAAGGTCTTGAAGCCCTTGGCGCGCAGGTAGGTGAGCACTTCCAGCATGGGCTGATAGACCATCTCTGTATAGAGGCGCTGCGTCGTGGGATGTCGCGCCGTGTGAATCCAGTCGCGGACGATCGTCTCGAATTCTTCCGTGGTGTTGCCGGCGTGCGTCGCCGCCATGATCTCGAGCAGTCCGCGCTCGCCAGCGGCGGCCACGGCCTTCATGTCGCCGTCGAGGACTCCCTTGAACGGCTGTTGCTGCTTCCACTCAGGACGTTGAGACGCGAGGGCTTTGACGCGATCGAACGCGAACGCCACCTGCACGTAAACCGGCTGCTCGGCCCACAGCGTGCCGTCGTTGTCGAACGTGGCGATCCGCTCGAGGACAGGAACGAAGTCGGCCCCGCCCTCCTGAGTCACTTTCGTGACGAAGTCGACGATGGCCTTCTTGGAAGTGGAGTCGTTCCACGAGGGCAGAGGATCGGTGTCCTGCGCGGCAGCGCCGCATCCCGCCGCGCAGACGGTGATCAAACACACCCAACGCGTTCCGACCTTGAGCATCGCTATTTCACCTTGGCGAAATCACCGGGTTTCCAGCTGCCGTCGAATGCGTGGCTCTCCGGTCCGTAGATGCGGAAGTAGACAAACCAGCCTCTCCCGGGCAGTGTCTGGATCCATCGGTTCGCGCCGCCAGCAGGTTCCGTCGGTCCGAAGAACAACTCCACAGAGGACCCCGTCACGTCCTTCAGCTCGAACAGCGATCGGAGCGCCGCTTTCCGCTGCGCCGTCTGAATCTGCGATCGTGTGTCAGCGTCATAGACCGTCACCGACCAGAACAACTTGCCGGGAACGGGCAGCGGGACCGAGAGCTTGTACTGCTGCGCGCCCTCGAGATAGAGACCCTCGCGGTCGCGCAGGCCGAGCCAATACAACGAGCCGGCATTCGCGTCCCGTCTGAACATCGCGGGCGACGCGCCGACGGCCTGATAAAACCACTTCTCACGCGCTTCTGTGTCGAGTCGAGACTGCGTGTTGAAGTCGCCGTCCTCGAATCTGAGGCTCGCCCATTGCCAGCGCCGATCCTTCCAGACATTGCGGTCGGGACGGCGATCGCCAAACGACTGGACGCGCATCTGTGCGTTGCCGACCCGCGCGGCCTCCTCGAGGATCCGCTTCAGGCGTGCGTCTGGCGCAAACCGTTTGCCTTTCTCGATGCCAAGTGCCGCCAGCTCGCCGTAATAGTCGTGGTAGCCGGAGTAGAGCGGTTCTTCGCCAACGGTCGTGGCCAACACTTCCCAGAACTGGACGTTGTCCTCCCACGCCAGCGGCGTCGTGTCCTGCGTCCTGCCGGTGATGTCGAGCCACTGCGGTTCCCGCCAGCCGGGCGTCTTCTGATACGGATAGACCTTGATCGTCTTCAACCGCTCCTTGGCCGCCTGCACGTCGCCATTCACCGGGAGGGACCTGGCGCCGACAATCTGGCGGTTGCTGCTCGCGTGATGGACGTAGTACCCGGACGAGGGCACGTCGCCGGTGTAATCGGGCGGCAGTAGCAGATGTTTGCCGCCTTTGCCGGCGTCGGGACCCGGCAATCCCATATCGGCGACCCAGCGCTGATTCACATCCATTGAACAGACGATGAGCGGACCCGGGGCGAGCTCGACGACCAGCGGGCCAATGCCGAGGTCGAGCAGCATCGGTCCGTACGGCGTATCCGAGTTCGCGGTGAAGACCAGCTGTTCGGGCCCGCAGTCGAGGATGCCGAACACTTTGTTCGGGATCACGCCGATGGCTTCGTTGCCGCGGACGATCGCCTCACCCGATACGGTTGGATAGAAGAATTTGTAGGCCTGGATGGCGCGATTGAGATCCGCATCGTTGTAGGACTGACTCATCGTGTCCGCGGTCGGAAATCCGTGGTCGAAGGCGTAATGGCTTTCGTGCGTGGTGTCGATGCTGCGGGCAGGCGATGCGATCATGTCGTTCCTCCAGTCACTCGCTCGTCGCGCAGGCCACGACATATCGCGGCCTTGAGAGAGACACACATCGCTAAATATCAACGAATGGCGCGCGGCCGGCGTGTGCCTCCCCTGGTTTGAGCAGGACGCGTACCCGGCACCTGCAGGTGAGATCACGTCGCACACTCGAGCTACGTGCACACGATCGACGCGGCGACGCGAAAAGAAACTGAAGTTTGACTGACTGATCGTCCGAGTCTGCTGTAGATTGTGCCCGGTTGCACGTCGGTGCTCCAGGGGCCGAGCATGAACATCGAAGGCAGACACGTCCTGCACGTTCGAACGGGCGACGTCAGTGCCCAGTTCCGCGACCTTGTCACGCGCTCGGTGGCCGAATTCGGAATTCCCCTTGCCGCCGCGGCAGCGTACTACCTAGGTTGCCTGATCGGATTCGCTCTCCGCTTTCCGTCGAGCGGCATCTCCTTCTTCTGGCCACCGAACGCGATTCTCACCACGGCGTTGTTGATCGCCACACCCGCCAGATGGCCGCTCCTTCTCGCGAGCACGTTCGTGGCTCATGCCATCGCGCACAGCTTGGACGGCATTCCGATCGCTGCATTGTCGATTCAGTATTTCGGGAACGCGTCGCAGGCCCTGTTGGCGGCGTGGATCATTCGGCGCTACGGCAGTCTGGTGCTCTTTGCCGATCTGCGGCGAGTGCTGGTCTTCGTTGTGGGTGGGTGCCTGCTGGCCCCTTCCGTCGCTTCCGTCGTGCCTTCGTTCGCCTACGTCAGTCTCGGATGGGCTCCGGATTTCTTCGAAGCCTGGCGCGCCAGGGCCGTGTCCAACACGGTGGCGACACTGACGCTCGTCCCGTCGATGCTCATCGTGTGCCGGTCTCTTGTGATCAGACCGGTTGTGCAGCCATGGCGCCTTGCGGAGTATGCCGCCTTGTTGCTGGGACTGTTCGCGGTGGAAAGTGCCGCCTCCTACACCGGACGCGCCGATCTCCTTGCTCTGTCGATCACGCTGTATGCGATGACACCGGTCCTGCTGTGGGCGACGGTGAGGTTCGGCGGCGCGGGACTGTCATTGGCCCTCTCGGCGACCGTCCTGATCATCTCGAACGCCGCTGGCCGGATGACTCCGTTTGCCGGTGGAGATCCCGCTGACGCCATTGTTGGTGTTCAGTTGCTGCTCACCGCAAACGCGGTGCCCCTGATGTTGCTCGCCGGGCTGCTCGAGCAGAACCGCGCCGAGCACCGTGCGCTGGTCGACATGGAGCAGCAGACTCGGGCGATGCTTCGAGCGCTGCCAGACATGGTGCTCCTGCACACGGTTGGCGGGGTCATCTTGCGGTCGTATCCGGACCCGTTCGACGACGGCTCGAAGGCGACTGGCGTACGCGCACGCCATATCCCGCCGGCGTTGATGGTGAATGAGACGGCGCTCCCGTTGAGCCAGGCTGGCGACGCGTTGCGTGTGACCGAATACACCGAGACGGCCGATGGGACGATTCGCCGGTATGAAGCTCGCTCCGTCGCCGTGGACGAGGAGCGTGTGCTCACCATCGTTCGCGACATTACGGAACGATGGCAATCGGAGCAGGCGCTGCGAGAGACGCAGCATCGGTACGCGCTGGCGACGGGCGTTGGGCTGATCGGGGTCTGGGACCTTGATGTCGCGACCGGAACGATACATGTCGAAGGCACGTTGAGGGCCGCGCTCGGCTACAGCCAGGAGGAGATTCGCGACAGGGTGTCGGATTGGCTCTCACTCATCGTCGCCGCGGACCGTGACGAGCTGACGGCGCGGCTCTCGGCCCTGATGGAGGGGACCGCGCGCACGTACGAGGCCGAATTCCGAATGGCCCACCGAGATGGGTCAGTGCGGTGGATCATTGTCAAGGGCGGGGTCACGGACATGGTCCACGGCAAGCCAACGCGGATTGTTGGCACGTACGTGGACGTGACCGAACAGAAGGAGTCCACGGGCGCGCTCAGACAAGCCAACGACAGGTTGGCCCGTCTTGGTCGCACCGCCGTGATCGGAGAGGTCACCGCCGCGATCGCGCATGAACTCAGCCAGCCGCTGACCGCGATTACCACGAACGTGACCGTGTGCCTTCGAACGATGGACCCAGCCGTGACGGAGTCGATCCGTGAGGCGCTCAACGATGTTCGGAACGATAGCCGTCGGGCGGGCGAGATCCTCGATCGGACGCGGCGGCTGTTTCGTAATCAACCCACGCAACCCTCGTCATTGAACCTGAACGACGTCGTGCGTGACGTTGTCAAGTGGGCGACGCCGCGGTTACGCGAGCTCGATGTCCGCCTCACGCAGGTCCTGGAACCACAACTGCCTGACGTGTATGCCGACGCTGTTCAAATGCAGCAGGTGTTGTTCAACCTGATCGTGAATGGGGCTGATGCGATGCACGCCGTCCCTGGCCACTTGCGCCATATGCGCATCTCGACCCGGCACGGAGCGAGGCATGTCGTGGTGAGTCTGCGGGACAGCGGAACCGGACTCGACCGAGCCGACGCGACCCGCGTCTTCGAGCCCTTCTACACCACGAAGGCTGGGGGCAGCGGGATGGGCCTCGCGATCAGCCGCTCGATCGTGCAGAGCCACGGCGGGGCATTGTGGGCGGTCTCGAATCGCGATCGTGGCTCGACGTTCCGCTTCAAGATACCGATTCCGACGGCAGCGCGCGGCGGCTGACGGCCGCCCTTCTCGGAATCACAGTCGTCACCCTGGAAACAGGAACGAAACCGTAAAGCGCAGTTGCTGTCCTGCGGCGCCGTCCGGGTGCTCGAGGTTGTAGTAGTACTGAACGCCGAGATTCATCGGGTGACGGTTGAAGACCGTCGTGCGCGTGAACCCGAAGCCGAGCGGCACCGTCCATTGGTTGTCGCTGTCGGCATTCCAATTGGCCGTGATGATCGGCGCGAACGCCAACGCCCAGCCGTGACCGAAGTTGTAGTTGACGAACGGTTGGAATGTGAACAGGTCGGTCTCCGGATCGCCTGCCTCGTCGCTCAGCGGCCAGAGCTGCGAGATAAGGCCACCGAATACCCACTGCCCGGTGGTCTTCAAGACGACCCCGGTGGGCCCAGCGGCCCATGTCCCTGTCTCTACTGCGGACGTCGTTGACGTGGGCAATGAGAAGATCGGACCTGCGCCCCAGATGATTCGACCCGGTTTCGCCGGGGCGAGGAACACCTGCATCTGAATGTCGCCGACACCGCTGTAGCGCGTGCCCTCCGGTCCAGGAACACTGCCGATCGGCACGATCGTGCGCGCAATCACATTCCAGTCGGTGGTCGCCTTGAAGGGAATGACCGGCTGGAAATTGAGCGTGAGCTGCGTGCGGTCCTCGAGATCACCGCCGGTGTTGAAGTTGAACTGCAGGGGAACGGAGATCAGACTGCTGACTGGATTCTGCGTCTGCTTGGCCAGCGCGTCCACGTCCGGCTTGGGCCCCGCCTGTGGCGTCTGCGCGAGTGCCGGTAATGCGGTGCACGTCAGTGCCAGCGCTACATGGAAGAGCGTTCTCATCTCGGCTCCTGAATCGTCGGCGTCGGGCACTCATTTCATGCCAAAGACAGTCACATCGGCTCGGCCCCGAGCCACGCCCGCAGTGTCGTACCAGAACTCGATCTTGCGAAGACTGCGCTGCCCGGCACCGCGGAGGTCAATCGTGCGGCTCTCCCCGCCCTGGTCGATCCGCTCGCGGACGTCGAGACGATCCGGTTCGCCGTTGTCGTAGGTCACGAGCAGTCGCTTGAGGTTCAGCGGCGCGTCGGTCACCTTGAACTTGATCCGGCGGAAGTTGTCGAACGGGCCCCTCACGACGATGACATCGTGATCGGCTGTCAGGTTGGCTGTGACCTGCCCGAGCAGCCGCCACTGGCCGGGTGCGCCGGCGCGAGGATGCGTCACTTTGTCTTGGGCGTTCGCGTTCAGCGCCAGGCGTCCGCCACAGCACGTCACAATCACCACGGCGACCACAAGACGATTCATCTGTGGCATCGCATACTCCTTCCTCGGTCCGTTTACTGATGGGCCATTGCGACGTTGAACTGTTGCTCGCTCCTCGCTGAACACTCTTCTTTACATGTGACCGACTGCTGCGAGTGACCGATTGCCGGCCACGCAATGTCGTGGCTGGTGGCAAGAATCGCACTCGCGCGCGGCCGGAATCCTGCAAAAACCGATCAGGATAACCAGGCCTCACACGTGAGGAGCACGAGACGTACCGAACCCGACGCCTGCCGTTCTGATCAGCAGCTCAAGCGATTCGCGCACGGACACATCGTCATCAACAACGAAGACAATCGACGCGACGTCCGTCATTGTGAAGATCCCGATCGAATTCGAGGCGATGGGCGAGGTCAGGAGCGGCTGACGAACAACCCGATGCCCATGCCGCCGCTCTTGGTCGTGTAGAAGGCATCGAACAGCGAGTCCATGCACGGCCAGTCGTACACGCGGGCCATCCTCACGCTCGGTTTTTGATCAGCAGCTGTCGCGGCCGATCGTGCACATCGACCATCGCGTCCGAGGCGTTGCGGAGTAGGTTCAGGATGACCTGCTGCAACTGGATACGATCGCCCGTGATGACCGGCAGTCCGTCGGCGGGTTCCGACTGCAGGATCACGCGGTTCCTCTGGAGATCGTTCGACGACAGGGGATCAGTCCTGCTCTGCGAATACCTGCGCGTGCGTTTTTCCGTACGGATGGAACTTCGCCTTGTCGCCCTTTGCCCACGCGGCTCGGTGCTCCGGACTACCGATGTCCCAATCGGGACGGCAGCGCCGCAACACCGCGCGCAGGTCGAGTCGCAGCTCCTCCACGGTCGGCCGGCCGAAGAACCAGTAGCCGTTGTAGACCTTGTAGACACGCAGGCCGGGCTCGAGCACCAGCGTGTGAGGGATCATCGGGTTGTGAGTCGGATCGGTGTATTCCGCGATGTCGAGATCCTTCTGCAGCTTGCGCCCTGGGTCCGAGAGAAACGGCCACTGGGCGCCGATGCCGGTACGAAACTCATTTGCCTCGAGCAGGTTGTCGGTCGAGATGGTCACGAGACGGCAGTAGCCGACCAGCATCTCGCGATGGAGTTGCAGGAGCCCTTCGTGTTGTCTCCTGTCCTTCGGACAGAAGCCTCCGCGAGAGAGCACGAGCACGAGCGGATCGTCTCCCTGCAACTCCGCAAGCGTGCGGCGCGTGCCACGATGGTCCGACAGCTCGTAGTCGGGAAACACGGCGCCGGGAACGATGTCAGCTCTCATCGGCGAATGGCTTCCATATGCTGCCCGCCAGCCTTCACGGATTCCTCGGGAGTCTTCCCGTTCTCACGCGCCACCATATACGCGGCGTACCACTCCGACCAGTGATGCTTCGGAGCGGTTCGTTCGTATTCGCCGTGGTGCTCCTCGGCCTCCCGCAGAAGTTCCCGCATACTCGCGATGTCCAGGTTGCTGAGTCCCCGACCGGGAAGCCGCGTCGTGACCTCCTGGAGCAGCCAGCTGTTGCCGTCCGGATCGCTGAACGTGGCATAGGTTCCGTAGGTCCGATTGTTGGGGTCGTGGCCCGGCACGGGAGGTCCGCCGAACGCGGTGAAATGGAACGCCTCGCTCACGTTGGCCCCGCGGGCCGTGAGCTCGGTTCGTGCCGCCTCGATGTCCGAGACCACGAGATACAGATTCTTCACTGAGCCCGGTGTCGCCGCCGTGATGCCTTTGCCAAAGTGGATGGAGCACGGCGAGCCGGGAGGTGTCATCTGCACAGCCCGCCAGTCCGGACCGTTGGTGAAATCGGCATCGACCCGCCACCCCAGGCTCTCGTAGAAGCGCTTCGCGCGTTCGGCGTCGGACACCGGGATGACGACTACTTCGAGCTTCAGATCGACCGTCGCGGCGGTACGAATCGGTGTGGCGTCCTTACTGATTGTTTGTGTGCTGCTCATCGTGTGACCTCCGTGTGTTGCCGCGCCACTTTAGTGGCGAGCTCGTTCAGGCTTTCACCCAGCACGCGGTTGAAGGCTGGGAAGGGGTGAATCACGTCGGCCAGCGTCTTCAGCGGTGTGCCGAGCTTGATCGCCAGCACCAGCTCGCCGACGATCTCGCCGGCGCGCGGGGTGACCAGCGTGGCGCCGATCAGCACGCCGCGATCGCGGTCGGCGACCAACTTCAACGCGCCTCTGTGAAAGTCGTGGATGTAGCCTCGCGCGGTCTCCGCCGGATCCGCAGTGGTGACGAGGACGTCGATCCCTTTCGCACGCGCGGCCGCCTCCGAGAGTCCGACTGAAGCGATTTCCGGATCGGTGAAAGTCACGCGCGGGACCGCCGTGTGATCAGCTCTGGCATCGACGCCACGCAATCGCTGTGCGATCACCTGACCGTGGTAGTAGGCGAGGTGGGTGAAGCCACCAAGCCCTGTGACATCACCTGCTCCGAAGATGCCGGGTCGCGCTTCGAGTGTGGTTGGGTCCACTCTCAACCAACCGCGCTCCGTCTGTTCGAGCCCGAGCCCGCGCCACGCCTCTACGTTAGGGCGGCGGCCAGTGGCCACGAGCAACCGGTCGGCGGATACGATCGCTCCGGATTTCAAGTGGAGAGTGACAGCCGCGCCTTGTTGCTTGTCGACGCCGACACAGGGGTCGCCAATCGACAGCGTGATGCCGTCCGCCTCCATATGCGGTCGCAGCGCTGCGCCAGCCTCCGGTTCCTCGAGGCCAAGAAACCTCGGTCCGGCTTCGATCACCGTCACCTTCGAGCCGAGTCGTGCGAACGCTTGACCGAGCTCGACGCCGATAGCGCCCCCGCCGAGGATCGCGAGCGACGCTGGCAGCTCTCTCGGAATCGCTGCCTGCCGGTTGGTCCAGAAGTCGACGGTGTCGAGGCCGGGAGTGGTTGGAATTGCCGCGGTGCTGCCGTTGGCGATCACCACTGCTCGCCGCGCGATGAGCCGCTCGCCTCCGACGTCAACCGTGCGCACGTCCGTCAGTCTTCCTTCGCCTCGAAAGAGCCGGGCTCCGGTCGCCTCCATCGCCGCGGCAGGCCGGCTGTCATCGAGGTCGCGCGCCATCCCCAGCACGCGTTTGGAGACTTTGGGGAAGTCAACGGCCCATTCCACTCGTGACGCGGCAAGGAGGCGGGCGCGATCGGCCTCGGTCAACGTTTCGCCGGAGCGAAGCAAGGTCTTCGACGGCACGCAGCCCCAGTACGGACATTCGCCACCGACCAGCTCTCGCTCGACAACCGCGAGCGACAGCCCGCTGTCCTGCAGGCCCGCGGCGATCGCTTCTCCGGCGACGCCACCACCGAGGCAGACGACATCGAACTCCTGCGGCATTGCGGAAGGATGCTCGCCGGACGCGCAGTCGTCCATAAGACCTTGGTATTGGTGCCGGCCGGACCATATCAAGGTGTGGTCGATACCTTCGTCTTATAGATCCCGCGTCGCGCGTCTGGTGTGATGCGCTCGAGGACATCGTATGAGCACCAGCGTGAGAGCCAAGGCTGAGCAGAGGCTGATCGACCTCGCTATCACGCTGCCGGCGCCGCCGACGCCGTTTGGCGCGTACGCAGAAGCCGTTCAGTCCGGCAGCCTGCTCTTTCTGAGCGGCATGCTTCCCATCGACGGTCGCGCGGCGGCGTTCGTGGGCCGTGTGGGCGCTGAACTGGACGCTGCCACAGCCGCGCAAGCGGCGCGGCTCGCTGCGCTGAATGCACTCGCTGTGGCGCGCCAGTATCTCGGTTCGCTCGACAGGGTGATCCGGATCGTTCGGCTCGGTGTGTCGATCGCGACGTCGGGAGATGTTCGCGATCAGCCGAAAGTCGCAGACGGTGCCTCGACACTGCTGCAGGACGTATTCGGCGAAGAGAAAAACCCCTGTCGCCTCGTCTACGGCGTCGCGAGTCTTCCGCTCGGCACTCCGGTCGAGTTGGAAATCATTTTCGAAGTGGCGGGATGAAGAGGCAAGAGCCAGTTGCCCTCCGAAGGAGTCGTCATGCCAACTACGCAAGTCGCAATCGCCACGATGAAGGTGGCGCAGATTACGAAACCAGGAGCCGACTTCGAGATCGTCGACCGTGAGATTCCCGTGCCGGGTTCAGGACAGGTGCGCATCAAGGTGCAGGCGTGCGGCGTCTGCCACAGCGACGTGTTCACGAAAGAGGGCCAATGGCCAGGCATTCAGTATCCCCGTGTGCCCGGTCACGAAGTGGTCGGCATCGTTGATGACGTGGGTGTCGGTGTCACCGGCTGGAACAAGGGACAGCGCGTCGGTGTCGGGTGGCACGGTGGCCACGACGGCACATGCCTCGAGTGCCGGCGCGGAGATTTCCGCAATTGCCGGAACCGGAAAGTTCCCGGCATCAGCTATGACGGCGGATACCAGCAGTACATGGTGGCTCCGGTGGAGGCGCTGGCGGCGATGCCGGACAGTCTCGGCGACGCGGAGGCCGCGCCGCTGCTCTGCGCGGGAATCACCACGTTCGGAGCGCTGCGCAGTTGCGGTGCGCGTCCCGGCGACCTCGTGGCCGTGATCGGCGTCGGCGGTCTGGGGCACCTCGCCATTCAATTCGCCAACAAGTTCGGCTACAAGGTCGCGGCGATCGCGCGTGGATCCGCAAACGCGACGCTCGCGAAAAAGCTCGGCGCCACCCACTACATCGATAGCACATCATCCAACGTCGCAGCCGCGTTGCAGCAACTCGGCGGCGCACAGGCCATTCTGGCGACAGCCCCGAGCTCGAAATCGATGTCGGAGGCGATCGACGGTCTCGCGCCGAACGGCAGGCTGATGGTGGTTGGTGCTGACTCGGCTGCCATCGAGGTCACACCCATACAGCTCATTACAGGGGTTCGAACCATCCAGGGTTGGGCCTCAGAAACACCGGCTGATTCCGAGGACACACTGCGCTTCGCCGAGCTGAGCGGCGTACGGCCGATGATCGAAACCTATCCGCTCGAGCGCGCGGCGGAGGCCTACGCGCGAATGATCAGCGGCAAAGCACAGTTCCGCGTCGTGCTGACCATGTGAAGAAGACAGGAAAGGAACGTCCGGTGGAAGCCTCGACGGTGTATCGCACGACGCAGATCGATGGGCTCTCTATCTTTTACAGAGAGGCCGGCCCGACGGACGCACCGACGATGCTCCTCTTGCACGGACTGCCCTCGTCGTCGCGGATGTGCGAGCCGCTGTTGGCGCGGCTCTCCGATCGGTATCATCTGGTCGCGCCGGATTATCCCGGCTTCGGCCATAGCGACTGGCCGGATCCCAGGGCGTTCGCCTTCACGTTCGACCATTACGCGGAGATCCTCAATGACTTCACCGATGCCGTCGGTCTCGACCACTACACGCTGTACATGCAGGACTACGGCGGGCCGGTAGGATTTCGGATGGCGTTGGCGCATCCGGATCGCATCGAGGGATTGATCGTGCAGGACGCCGTCGCCGCGCTTCGAACGAACCTTTTGTCGATGAAGGCGACGCGAACGCGTCACGTGGGAAGCGATCCGAACGTCGAACGCTACGACCCGGATCTGTGGACCGATGAGTTCGCGTTTCTGAGCCAGCCAGGCCAGGCGGACATTCAGAGCGACCTCTTCTACGACTACCGCACCAATGTCGATGCCTATCCGACGTGGCAACGCTGGATGCGCGACACGCAGCCGCGACTCCTCGTGATCTGGGGCAAGTACGACCTGTCGTTCGAGCCGTCCGAGCCGGAGTCGTACCGGCGCGAGGTTCCGAACGCCGAAGTGCATGTGCTCGACGCGGGGCATTTCGCACTGGACACAGCGGCGGACGAAATCGCTGGACTCGTTCGCAGCTTTCTCAGCTCTCACACATCGTGATGAATCCGACTCGCCGGCTCTTTCTCGGCAACGCGGCAATGACGATCGCGGCCGCGCACCTCGGTCCTCTCTTCGCTGAGGAGGCTGCGGATCGTCCGCCTCGCGAGTTGACCGCCATCGGCCGTGCGACGCAGTGGCTCAATTCGCCACCCCTGACGGCGGAGAGCCTGCTGGGGAAGGTGGTGCTCGTCGATTTCTGGACCTACACCTGTATCAACTGGCTGCGCACGCTTCCGTACGTTCGCGCCTGGTCGCAGAAGTACACGCAGGGACTCGTCGTCATCGGCGTGCACACGCCGGAGTTCCCCTTCGAGCACAACCTCGACAACGTGCGTCGTGCCGTGCAGCAGATGCGAGTCGAGTATCCGGTCGTGATCGACAACGACTACTCAATCTGGCGCGCGTTCAGGAACCAGTACTGGCCGGCGCTGTATCTCCTCGATCGCGGTCGTACACGCCACAAGCAGTTCGGAGAGGGCGAATACGCACGGTCGGAGCAAGCCATTCAGCGCGCGCTGTCGGAGGCGAATGTCCCCAATGTCGGCAACGGGATCGTGTCAGTTGAGGGCAGCGGCCTCGAGGCCGCCGCTGACTGGAACAACCTGCGAACGCCTGAAACCTACGTCGGATACGAGCGCAGCGAGAACTTCGCCTCGCCTAACGCTGCGGTGTTGAATCAGCGTCGGGTGTATGTCGCCCCCGGGCGATTGGGGCTCAATCAATGGTCCCTCGCGGGGGAGTGGGCGATGGGCACGCCGGCGACGGTCCTGAGCAAAGCCTCCGGTCAGATCGCCTTCCGCTTCCATGCGCGTGACGTGCATCTCGTCATGGGGCCGCCACGGCCAGAAAGCCAGGTCCGGTTCCGGGTGACCATCGATGGGCAGCCTCCAGGTGCCGCGCATGGCATCGACGTTGACGAGAGCGGCATCGGGACGGCTGTCGACCAGCGGCTCTATCAGCTGATCCGACAATCCGCACCGATCGTCGATCGCACGTTCGCGATCGAATTTCTCGACGCCGGCGTCGAAGCGTTCTCCTTCACGTTCGGCTGACATCCCGAACTACATGAGGGAACTCGAAGGACTGCTTGCGCTTGTGCTCGCGGCTGTGGTCCTCGCTGCGGTCGCGCGCCGCCTGGGAGCACCGTATCCGGTATTCCTCGCGCTAGGCGGCGCACTCCTCGCGTTTCTTCCGGGCACGCCCTCGCTGACAGTGCCGCCCGAGCTCGCCCTGGCGATCTTCGTCGCACCGGTGTT
>Ga0111539_10005250_pt1 | contig 16782 bp, 11 predicted proteins | sample RhiMethybrSRZTD1_FD_79667 | JGI IMG/M metagenome (GOLD analysis project Ga0111539, IMG submission 79667) | Populus rhizosphere microbial communities from Tennessee, USA - Rhizosphere MetaG P. TD hybrid SRZTD1 (version 2) (version 2) | ecosystem: Host-associated > Plants > Roots > Rhizosphere >... | reverse complement strand
TAACAGCCGAAATCGACATCATTTACTGGACCTTGCCGCATTTGGCCGGCCCTTGCCGAAAGTCGCGTGAGGCGCGATGAATTCGAACTCAAGTCGCGGAAAACATTTGCCGGAGTTTGCCGCAATTGGCCGGGCGTTGTGGCGGCCAAAGGGCAAGAAAAGGGCAAAGTGTCGTTCACCAGACTCCGTGTTCGACGGCACATGGGCCGGCTGTCCAAGACAACACGCGCAAAGAGGCTTGCACAGCGTCACGGCCGTGAGAGGTCTTCCCCTCGATCCATTGAACGCCATTCTCAGGAGGAAACCTGCGTGCCGCGCCGATCCAGCGCGCCGCCGACCAGTCTTGGATCACGGTGCATTGCGCGAAGAGAAGGACAATTCATGTTGAGGATTCTCACGGATCATTTCGCCCATCCCATGCGGACGTGGATCACGTCGGAGCCCGGTTGTTCCAGCGCCTGCGGGATATAGAAGCGTGAGCCGTCGCGCGACACGGCCAGGAAGTTCAGGTCCGCGAGAGTCGTCGCGGGAAGACGAGCCGGGAACAGCGGCGATGGGTCACCGACCTCGAAATCATTGCCCCGAGGGGTCAAGGGAACCGACCAGATGTAGTTTCGACCCTGGTGTTCATCGAGGTACACGATTTCTCTTTCTTTCCCATCCTCGCGCCACACAGGATAGTTCCCGCGGCTGGTCACTGTCCTCCGGAGTCCCGGTCCTGGGTACCGCTGCACGTAGATCCCTCCGCCGGTGCGGATCCCTCCCCCCGCCGCGGAGGCCGTGTACACAATCCAGTGCCGGTCTCGCGAAAAGCGGGCATGTGTAATCGTCTCGCCCGTCTGAACCAGAGATTTCGGTTCCTTCTGTACGGCGTCCCGCGAAAGCGAGAACACCGACGTATCCAGTGCTCCTCGATTCAGCAGCAGCTCCTTGCCGTCCCGAGACATGTCTTGCAGAGACCAGAATCCGGACAGTTTCGCCAACTCGGAAACTGGCCCTTGCCCGCTAATAGAGCGTTCCATAAGGCGGCTCTCGCTTCCGGGGATCAAGCTGAGGAGCTTGGACCCATCCAGCGGCGACCACATGGTGCCGAGACTGCCCTGCTCCAACTGCTCCCGCCCAGGCCGGCCGGGCTCCAGCAGCCACGCGGTCAGGTTGAATCCCACGAGGAGATGTTTCTCGTCGGGCGCGAGCCTGAGCGTCTGGACGACGGTTGGGGGACCCGCCGTGCCGATCTCCTTTCCTTTTCGATCGAACATCGTCACCTGCGACAGACCTGCCGTGCCGGGACGCCACGCCACGACGCCCGTACGTGAAACGGAAAAGTGTGCGGCAAAGAACGACGGCGACGACGCGACCTGTTGCTGGATCAACTCCGCTTCGCCCTGGAGCTTCCTGGTCGTGCGGTTCAACGTTTGCGCGTAGAGGTTGTCGTTGCGAACAAACAGGATACGTCCTCCGCCCGCGGGCGTATAGCGGACCGCCGTGGCGTTCTTCATCAGCAGAACAGGATCGGCCGCGCGGCCGTCGCGCAGCGTGGCGAGGTAGATTTCCGACTCCTCGAGTTTTTTCGACGCGGCTGCCACGAACAGAAAATCCTCGCTGCCCGGCAGGAACTCCGGCCAAAATAGGAAAAAGAACTCGTCCTTCGTCAGCGAGACTTCGACTCGTTTGGCGACGCCGCCGGCCGCCGGCACGAAGTACAGACCTCGACCGCCACCCGACACCGACACTCCTGCAACGAGCAGGGTACCGTTGTCGCTCACACTCCCACCCACGATCGTGGCCACACCGTTGGCGATCGTTTCCGGCGCGCCGTCCGGCACTCGCATCTTCTTCAGATTGGTGCCATCGCTGAACACGAACGACCGCGAGTCCGGAGACCAGAATCCCGGATTTCTGAAACCGCCGGTGCGCACGGGTTCCAGCGTGAGCGCGTTCAAGTGTCGGACTTGAACGTCGTCTGAGCCGCTGAAAGCCGATACCTTGGTAGTTCTATAAAAGACAACGGCAGAGCCGTCGGGCGAGATCTCGGGGGTTGCATGCAGGTCGCCTACGGGCGTGATGCGTCCTGCCGGTGGCACGATCGTCAACGCCAAATCCGCGGTCGTTTCGCCGCTCGCTGCCGGCCGCGGCCGCAACCAGCCAATCGTGGCGATCGTGGCCAGAACCGCCGCCGCGGCCCAGGCAACCCACCGATAGACGGGCCTCGGGCGACGCGGAACGTCTGTCCCGGTCGTCGGGTCGATGAGATACTTCGCAATGGCCACCCGCGCCTCGCCGATATCGCGCAGGCGCATCTTCACATCCCGATCGAGGCACCGGCGCAGCAGGATATCGATCGGCGTCGGTAGGTCCAACTTGTCGAAGTCGATCGAGCGCCGCAACACGTCGGCGAGCGTCTGTACGACCCTCTCGCCGCCGAACAGACGCTGGCCGCTGAGCATTTCCCACAGGATGACGCCGTAGGCCCAGATATCGGCGCGGCGATCGACCGGAGTCCCCGCGGCCTGCTCCGGGCTCATGTACGCGGCGGTGCCCAGGATCATCCCGGCCTCGGTCATCGCAGGCGTCGTGATCGTCGGCACCTCCGAGGTGTTCACGGCCGACGAGCCAGCAGACACGACCTTCGCGATCCCGAAGTCGAGCACCTTCACCGTGCTGTCAGATCGCACCTTGATGTTCGCCGGCTTCAGGTCGCGATGAATGATGCCCTGCTCGTGGGCGGCCTCGAGCGCTTCGGCAATCTGCTTCGCGATCGGCAGCGCCTCGTCGATGGGAATCGGCCCTTTTCCGATTCGGTCGGCGAGCGTCGGTCCCTCGACCAGCTCCATCACGAGCGCGGTCGTGCCCCCGCTCTTCTCCAGGCCGTAGATGGCCGCGATGTTCGGATGGTTCAGCGCTGCGAGGGTCTTTGCTTCACGGTCGAACCGTGCGAGCCGCTCGGCGTCGGCAGCAACCGCCTCGGGGAGTACCTTGATGGCCACCTCCCGCGCCAGGTTGGTGTCCGTTGCGCGATACACTTCGCCCATCCCACCCACGCCGATCTGGGCGGTGACTTCGTACGGGCCGAGGCGCGTGCCAAGGGCTAACGACACGGTGCGTTCTGGAATTATAAGGGGGGCGTTGCGTCGCGAGCGGATACGTACGGAGTGACGCTGTCGGCATCCTCGGCCCGTCCTAGCCGTCGGGCTGCAGCGCCTTGCGGGCCCGTGAGGCCCTGGGCGTTAACATGCGCTCGACTGCGAACGGCGCGGGGGTTAGTGAGCCTGATTTTTCGTATCATCTGACGGCGTGAGCGGTCGTCAGCCCAGTCAGACCGCGAAGAGCGTCGCGGTGCGTCGAGCCGCGCACCAGGTGCTCGATGTGCCGCCGGTTTTCGCAGATCCACTCGCGATTCGGATCGCCGGCACGGATGTGGCTGAATTGCAGTCCGCCGATGCCGGAGATCCGAAGTTCGTCATGTTGGGCCGGATCCTGCGTGCAACCGTTGCCGTTCGCAGCCGTATTGCCGAAGACGAGGTCGATGCAGCTGTAGTGCGCGGCGTTCGGCAGTATGTCGTTCTGGGTGCCGGCTACGACACCTTCGCGTATCGCAACCCGTACGAAACGCTGCGCGTCTTCGAACTCGATCAGCCTGCGACGCAAGCTGCAAAACGACAGCGACTGGTCGAGGCCGGCATTGGCGTCCCTGCCGGGACGACATTCGTACCGGTCGACTTTGCGGCGATATCGCTGGCTGACGAACTGGAGCGACACGGCTTCGACGCAGGCGCTGGGGCAGTATTCTCGTGGCTCGGTGGGACGCCATACCTCGAGCGGGACGCCGTTCTGCACACGATCCAGACGGTGGCCCGCATCGCAGGAGGCGGTGGCCGTCTCGTGTTCGATTACAGCCTTCCGCCTGCGTATCTAGATCAGGCGCACCGCGCCGCATTCGATATGCTGCTCAGGCGGTTTGATGCTCTCGGCGAGCCGTTCCTGACGGCCTTCGAACCCGCGGCGATCGCGGGTGCCCTGACGGCATGCGGATTCACGTCCGTGACCGATCTCGAGCCGGATGCGCTCAACGCGCGATACTTCAGCGGCAGGACCGACGGGCTGCGCGTCGGGACGCTCTTCCACGTGATCGTGGCAGCGAACCCGGACTGACATGATGGCGTGACGTTAACATCACTCCGCCGTGCGGCCCCCTAAGGCGCACCCCGCTCCGGTCAGCTCGAGACGGCGAGCTCGGGACAGTCCACTTTGGCACTGACAATTCGTGAATCTAGCGGGACCGGCCGCTCGTCTCGCTGAGAGAGCACGAACCAATCTGTTGTTCGAGCATGTCGCCCGACCCTCCGGGTAAACGCCGGACGCTGTTACATCGGGCGAATCGATCGCGATCGGTTTTCCCTCTGAACGCGGCTCAAAGCGACACGGAATTCGATCGAAATCGATAACTGAAAAGGGCAAGAAGAGGGCAAAGTCGCTCGGGAGCACTTTCAGTCGGAAACCGGCGGGCGTAAGTTATTGATTTTGAACGAATTGGCTCCTCGGGCTGGACTCGAACCAGCAACCCTCCGGTTAACAGCCGAAATCGACATCATTTACTGGACCTTGCCGCATTTGGCCGGCCCTTGCCGAAAGTGGCGTGAGACTCAATGAACGCGGCCTCAAGTCGCGGAAACCCGTTTGCCGGAGTTTGCCGCGATTGGCCGCCCGCTGTGGCGGTCAATGGGCAAGAAAAGGGCAAGGTTTTTCCGTCGGCCGCGGACCTGGGCGGCCGCAGGCCGGCCTTTCAAGACGCCCGAGAAAGATCTGCATAGAGTTACTGCGTCCCAAATCAGATCGTCTCTCATGCTGATCGAACGCCCAAATCGGGAGGAACCTGACTGCGTGGGACTCGCTAAATCGCAGCTGCCCTCCTTCATTGATCACCGATTTGGACGGTCCGCCGATGAGAGCCGGCGAGTTGAGGGTGACCTGCGCGCCGGCAAGGACGCCGCCCTGTTCGTCTCTCACGGTGCCGATCAACCGGGCGGAAACTCCCTCACCGGGCGCGTTGGATCTCGCCTATGCTGAGCCGCAGGAATGGCCGACAGCGAACCGGACATTGCGGGGATCACGCAACTTCTGATTGCGTGGGGCGACGGCCACCGCGAGGCGCTGGACCAGCTCCTCCCGCTCATCTACGACGACCTGCGACGGATCGCCGCCGGGTTCATGCTTCGCGAGACGCCGGGTCATTCGCTCCAGCCGACCGCCCTCGTTCACGAAACGTACTTCCGTCTCATCGATCAGCGGAGGGTGCAATGGCGCAATCGCGCGCACTTCTTCGGTGTCGCCGCCAGCATGATGCGACGAATTCTCGTGGACCATGCGCGAGCACGCCGCGCTGAAAAGCGGGGTGGCGACGGGGAGCGGGTCACGCTGATGGCAGATGAAGTGGCAGCGCCAGAACAGAACGGCATCGATGTGCTGGATCTGCACGAGTCGCTTGAACGTCTCGCCGCGTTCGATCCACAGCAGGAGCGGATCGTCGAGCTGCGCTACTTCGGAGGACTCACCATCGACGAGGCCGCCGAAGTGGTCGGAATCTCGCAGGCGACCGTCGTGCGCGAGTGGACGATCGCCAAGGCGTGGTTGCGCGCGGATTTGTCGGGTGCCCGGTCCGGTTGACACCGGACACTGCGCACGTCAACGCGCAGCGGCTTGCGCGCGCGCACGCTCCTTGGCCTTCAGTTCGTCTGCCCAGTTGAGCACGACGATCGCACGGGTGCCGAACCCGCCGCCGCTGTTGTCACGGACCATCAGAAAGCGCTGACCATCGGGCGTGACGTCGTAGTTTGCGGCTGACGCCCCGCCCATCTCGCAGGACGCGCCCGTGCCCTGATAGTAGGCGCCCTCGAACAGCTTCTTCGGCGCCGACGCTTGCAGCTTCGGGCCGCTCGTCACGACCGAGACGGCCATCATTTTGGCGCCTTCGCGATAGTAGAGCTCTCCGCCCATCCGTCGCCACATCGGATCGGTGCCGCCAGCATTCGAAATCTGGGTCTTCGGTCCGAGCCCGGGGAACGGCTGAACGTAGATCTCGTCCTTGCCCGACTCGTTCGATGCGTACGCGACCCAGCGACCGTCCGGAGAGAACTTGGCTGACCCTTCGTCAACCTTCGGCAGACGGGAGATTGGCCGCGCCTCGCCTCCACCAGACAACGGCAGGATCCAGGCGTCATCGTCGGTCTGCGCGTCCTTCTGGTCGAACGTCAGGAACTTCCCGTCCGGGGAGAACGAGACAGGGTTCTGCCGGATGTTCTTTGGATCGAGTCGCACGGGCGTGCCACTTCGATCCGCGTTCATCAACCACATGGTCATTCCGCCGGCGATCCAGGACCTGTAGGCCAGAAGCTTGCCATCCCACGACCAAACGGGATTGTGGCTCATGCCGTCTGTGCTCACCTTGCTGAAGACCGTGCGGGCGAAATCGTAGAAGTAGAGATCGTGATTCGGCCCCTCGATTTCAACGGCCATCGAGCTGCCATCGGGCGCAAGCCGCGGGTAGAGATAGGAGGCAGGTTTGAGCGGCACCGGATCAATCTTGCCCGAACGGTCCACCCAGACGAGCTCGCGATTGCCCCCTTCGACGCCGCCGGGCACGTAGGCCAGGTCGCCACGGCGTGACACCGCAAAGTGCGCGGCACCCGTGTTCTGACTCATCATTACGCCGTCGACGACCGGCATCGGATCGCCGGTCACCTCGCGCCGTTGGAGATCGAACGGCGCGGCGAAGAGCTTCCCCGCACGAGCGTAGACGATGTGGCCCGACGGAGAATAGACGGCGCCGCTGCCGCCGGTGATCAACGTCTTCCGCTGACGTGTCTTCAAGTCCCACAAGTCGATCCGCGCATCGTCATAAATGGTGATGCCTGCGAATGCGACCGTAAAGATGAGGGCCTGGCCTCCCGGAAGCAACTGGGCAAAGCGATGGCTCCGCTCACCGTTCTTGACATCGAGCTCCGTCACGGTCTCGATGGGTCCGCCCGAGTCGCGCACGCGGACGATTCCGCCCGGATACGTGTTCGTCCAGTAGATCCACCCATCCTCTGACCAGGCGCCGCTATGGAAGTTGTCGTAGTCGGCCAACTTGACGCTGGGTCCGCCTGACAGCGGGAGCTTGAGGAACGGCTTGACGGTCGCAATGATCCCGTTCCCGTCGATGACGGACACGAATTTGCCGTCTGGCGAAAACTGCGGCCCCTGCTGCCAGGCGCCCTTGGTCACCTCAATCGGCTGGCTATCGAGGGCGTCCAACCGGCGGACAACCAGCCCCTTCCCCGGCCATGGGGTGAGGGCGAGCTGTGTCCCATCGGCCGACAGTGCGATGGTTGGGTTGAGCGTCGGCACGGTGCCGCTCTTCTCCGGAAAATCCACCGTGAAGCGCGTGACGCGCGCGTCGCCGGGCGCGGCTGGTCGCGTGAGCGCCATCCAAACGAGCGCGGTCGATGTGGCCGCAAGCACAACCGCCGCTGCGGCAGCCCACCTGGTGCGGCGACGCCACGCCGTTGTCTCCTGCATGACGACGGCTGGATCCATGTCGTCGCCGGGCGCGCGAGAGATCTGCTCGAGCTCGACCCGCGCGTCGCCGATATCCCGGAGCCGCTGTTTCGGATCCTTCTCGAGGCAACGCTGCAGCAGTCGTCGCAGGGATCGAGGGGTCTCGGCCGGGAGCGTCGACCAGTCCGGCTCACGTTCGAGAATCGCGGCAATGGTCTCCGAGAGCGTGTCGCCCTCAAATGCAATCTTTCCCGACAGCATCTCGTACAACACGCAGCCGAACGCCCAGATATCCGTGCGCTTGTCAACGATCTTCCCGCACGCCTGCTCGGGGCTCATGTAGCCGGCCGTTCCCATGATCACACCTGGCGCGGTGCCGCCGGCGGTCACCGTATGCGTCTTGGTCAGATCAAGGCCCGGCCCTTCTCCACCAACGACCTTGGCAATGCCGAAGTCGAGCAGCTTGACGACGCCCTCCGGCGTGACCTTGATGTTCGCCGGTTTGAGATCGCGGTGGGTCACGCCCCGTTCGTGCGCGGCCTCGAGGGCGTCAGCGATTTGATGCGCGTAGTTGAGGACCTCGGGCAGTCGCAGACCAGGTCGCGACGATCCGGCAGACTGCGACAACCTCTGCGCGAGCGTGTCACCCTCGACCAGTTCGAGCACCAGACCGCGAACGCCCTCACTCTCCTCGAGCCCGTGGATCGCGGCGATGTGCGGATTGTTGAGCGACGCGACGACGCGCGCTTCGCGCTCGAGGTTGGCCAGGCGGCCCGCATCAGTCGTGAAGGCCCTGGGCAGTACCTTGATGGCCACGTCCCGACGAAGCTTGGTATCGTGGGCACGGTACACCTCACCCATCCCGCCACGGCCCAGGAGCGCTTTCACTTCAAACGTCCCGATACGACGGCCTGTCAGGGGCACGTGATCCTCCGCCAGCGCCTGTGCGGCCAGGATCGACGACGGCCCACCCACCATGCTGACGAAGCCGTCCGTGGAGAGCGGCTGGTCGAGGAGGGTCTGGACCTCGCGTTGCAGCTCGTGATCGTCGAGACAGGCTCGAGCAAGGAATGCGGTCCGATCGGTGGCAGGGCGCGCGCGGGCTTCGTCGTACAGCGTCTTTACTCGGTCCCAGCGTTTCGGATCCATGGCGGTTGGGGGCGGGCGGATTCTAACACCCTGCACCATCCTTCTCCCCATAACGCGTGAACGGGAGTCTTTCTACCTCACCGCCTGGTTCCGGGCGGGCTTTCCCATGCTCGCCGACGTCAAGGCGACTCGCGCTGCTCCCCACTTCGACTCCGGCCTTGACACCGGTTCCGCGCCGGGGAACTCCTTCCGAATTCTCGAGAAACAGGGCGTTGACCTGGTTTCCCAGCGGAATACGCGTAAGGAGTGATGGAGGTAGGACCATGAAAAGGCTCTCAGTCGTTGCACTGGTCATCGGGGTGTTGCTTCTCGCCAGCCCTGGCTACGCCCAGCAATTCACCTACGCTTATGTTGTGGTGCCTTGTAGTCCGCTGCCACCCACAAGCTGCCCGAACGGGAGTGCCAGGCAAACCACCGCCAGCGGAATCAATCCCGCTGGAGACATCGTGGGCAATTTCATCGATGGCGTCGGCGTGCAGCACGGATTCCTGCTGAGCAATGGAACGTTCAAAATCATCGACGTGCCCGGCGAGCTCTTCGGCACCACCGGCTCCCTTCCCACGAGCGCCAACGGGATCAATCCGGCCGGAGACATCGTGGGGAACTTCAGGGTCCCGATGAATGCGCTCGTTCCACAGGATTCGCCGGCCTATTGTCCGGGGCCTGGCTCGGCGGCGTGCACGAAGGGCTTTCGGTATTCCCGGGGCAGGTTCGACGTGGTGCTGTTTCCAGGCCATCCGGGCGCCATTCCACAGCGCATTTCGCCAGACGGCGATATCTACGGCTGCTTGCACGACTTCGACACTGGCATGTCGATGTTCGGCGCGGTGTGGAGCCGTAAGGGCAATCTGAGCTTAGTCGCGGGCGGGGGGCACCTGGCGGATCCGTCAATTGAAGTGCCAATGTCAATGAGCAACGGCGCCACGCCCGACGGGCACACGATCGTGGGCTTGTGGGACGCCATGCCCGGCCAGCGTCACGGCTTTGTGGTGGTGAATGGGATCTTTCACTCCTACGACGCGCGACCTGGTATCAGCACGTTGACGGCGATTTGGGACATCAACCCTCACCGGGAGTTCGTCGGCACCTATGTTGACAACACCGGCCGACACGCATTTCTACAGCGCCCGGATGGATCTGCGCCCATCATCGTGGACCCTCCCGGCGCGACATCCGCCACCGCATTCGGCATCAACCCGGCTGGAGTGATCGTCGGCGTGTACACCGCCGGTGGCGCGACCCGTGGCTTTGTGGCCGTGCCTGTCAATTGATGCGCCACTGGCGGTCTCCCTTCATTCGTTCTTTATGGAGAAGTCTTGCGCTGCAGCGTCTCCGTCATACGCAGCGCCACGACCACGCCGGAACCGAAGGTGACAGCGGCCACGAGCCACATCGCTCTGACCAACCCCAGCGTGTCTGCCGCCACGCCTGCCACGAGCGCTCCAATGACGTAACCAGAATCGCGCCAGAATCGGTACACGCCGACCGCCGAGCTCCGCCAGATGGGGGCGGCGACATCGCCGATGGTGGCGAGAAGCGTCGGATACACCATCGCCGTGCCGACTCCAAGCACGACGCCGCCGACGGCGAATCCAGAAAACGTCGTGGAGAGACTCACGATCATCAAGCCGACCGCCTGTACCCACATCCCGCAGGCGATCAGCCACTTGCGACCGAGGCGGTCCGAGATCGCCCCGGTGCCGAGCTGAGCGATGCCCCACGTCGCTGGATAGATAGCGACGAGCGTCCCGATCTGGTCGAGACTCACCTGCGCGCCAGCGAATACCAGGGGAAACAGCCCCCAGGCCATTCCGTCGTTGAGATTGTTCACGAGGCCTGCCTGGCTGACGGCCGACAGAGTGCGGTCGTCGAAGGTGGTGCGCCGAAAGATCTCGCGCGCCGACAGCGTGTGGACGGCGTCGGCGCGGAGCGTCGATTCCAGCGCCACATGGGCGGCGGTTTCACGAACGAAAAGAAGGGAAAGCAGAAGGCCCGCGCCGACGAAGACGAGGCCCAGATAGAAGGGCTGCGGCCGGAGGCCATAGCGCGCGGCGATCCAGCCTGTGGCCAAGGCCGCGCCGGCGACGGCGATGTAGCCGGCGCACTCGTTCACGCCCATCGCGAATCCGCGCCGCTCGCCTCCAACGAGGTCGATCTTCATGATGACCGTGGTCGACCACGTCAGGCCCTGGCTCACCCCGAGCAGTCCGTTCGCGATTAAGATCCAGGTCCAGCTCGGTCCCCACATCAAGAGAAATGGCACCGGCACGGCGACGAGCCATCCCGCGATGAGGATGCGCTTACGGCCGAACCGATCCGCCCAGCGTCCGGCGGCGTAGTTCGTCACCGCCTTCGTCAGCCCAAACACGAGGATGAAGGAGAAGAGCGCGGTCCGTGCCGTCAGAGCGAACTCGTGTTCGGCAATGAGCGGGAGGAGGCTGCGCTCCATCCCGAACATCGCCCCGACGAACGCGTTGACCAGCACGAGCAACGAAAACTGCGCCGCGTTCTCCCGCAGACCCAAGCGAATGGTCGGACCCACGTACGGCACCACGCAAGTCGTCACCGCGCGACTTCTTCTCGCGCACCACCTTGTACAGCGGATTCAACGGGAAGCCCGGCGGCTTTCCATTCCGGAAATCCTTCCGTCAGGCGTCGCGCCCGACGTCCGCTCGCGTGCAAGATCTCGACCGCGCGATCGGCATACACGCAATATGGACCCCGGCAATAGGCGACGTACTCTTGGCGCTTTGGAAGTCGCCGAAGGCGCTGCTGCAGCTCGTCCACAGGAACCGACAGCGCGCCTGGAATGTGTCCCGCCAGGTATTCATGAGCGGGGCGCGTGTCGAGCACCACGACGTCATCGCGTCCGGCCCGCTCGAGGAGCTCAGACAAGCTGACCGGCTTCGCGTCGGAGCGACCTTTGAATTCCTCGCGTACGATCCGTTCGAGCTCGGCCAGGCGGCGCTCCGCCACGATGCGCAGCGCCGTCCCGAGGCGAACGACGGTGTCATCGGCAAGACGGTAGTGAATGAAGAGGCCCTCGCGGCGCGTCTCCACCAACCCGGCCGCCCGAAGAACCTGCAGGTGTTGCGACGTATTGGCCATGGACAGGCCGACCTCGTCGGCGAGCGATTCGACGGTGCGCTCGCTTTGCGCCAGGAGCTCCAGCACCTCGAGGCGGTGGGGGCTGGCAAGCGCCTTGCCGATACGGGCGTACTGGCCGTAGAGGCGATCCTTGAAGCGTCGGTGGCTCGGCGTCGTCGCCATGAAAAAGTAATCAATATAATACTTGATTAATCCGGAAAGCGCAAGTATAGTGCGGGCCGTGTTGAGGCAAGAAGTACGGCGTGGCAGGAGCATTTCGATGAATCCGAACAAAGCACTCTGGGAGAAAGGCGATTTCACGCGGATCGCGCGGACGATGCGAGACAGCGGCGACGCCGTCGTGAAGGGCCTCGGGATCGCGAAAGGACTGGCGGTTCTCGATGTCGGTTGCGGCGACGGTACGACGGCGATTCCTGCAGCCAGGTTGGGCGCGGACGTGCTGGGTGTGGACATTGCCAGCAACCTCGTGGCGGCCGGGAATGAGCGGGCCCAGGAGATGGGGCTGCACAACTGCCGGTTCCAGGAGGGTGACGCATCCACGCTCGCCAACGTGCCCGACAAGTCCTTTGACCTCGTCGTCAGCGTGTTCGGTGCGATGTTTGCTCCCAAGCCGATGGACGTGGCAGCAGCGATGGTTCGTGTGACGAAGCCAGGCGGTCGCATCGTCATGGGCAACTGGATTCCCGGCGATCCCTCGCTGGTGGCGCAGATCCTGAAGATCAGCTCCGCTTACTCGGCTCCACCGCCGGAAGGCTTCATCAGTCCGATGCTCTGGGGTGTTGAGCAGAACATCCTTCAGCGGTTCGGCGCTGCGGGAATTCCGCCCGAAAGGATCTCCTGCGTTCGCGACACATACACGTTCAACTTCGACGGGTCGCCAGCCGACTTCGTCGCCGAATTTCGAAATTACTATGGACCGACCATCAACGCATTTGCAGCGGCGGAGCAAAACGGCCGAGCGGATGATCTCGCGAAAGAGCTCGTCGCGCTGTTCACCGCACAGAACCAGAGCCGCAACGGCACCTGCTCGATTCCGGCCACGTTTCTGCGCGTGACCGTCTCGGTCTAAGCACTAATGAATTGCTGCGCGCCGACGAGCCGGGCCATCGCGGGGCACTTCGACGCGAAGGTCGCGCAGGGCGACTTGCAGCGCTACAAGACTCACGGTCCGGACAAGCGAGCGCTTCGGTTGATTGGCGCCCTCGAACGCCTTGGTGTTCATGGCCGGACGATTCTCGACGTCGGCTCGGGGATCGGTGTCATCAGTCTCGAATTACTGAAAAGAGGCGCTGCATCCGCCACGCTCGCGGATGCGTCGCCTTCGTACCTGAACGCGGCCCGCAACGAAGGACAGGCACTCGGCCTCGCCGATCGGCTTGACTTCGTCGAAGGCGACTTCGTAAACACGGCGACGCGCCTTCAAACCGCCGACTTCGTCGTGATGGACCGATCTGTCTGCTGCTATCCGGACTGGCAGCCGCTTCTGGTGGCGGCCGCCAAACACACCAGCGACGCGCTGGCGATGACATACCCACGCGACCGCCTCGCAGTTCGCGCGATGATCGGTGTCGAGAACCTGCGAAGGCGCTGGGCGAAGGACGACTTTCGGGCGTTCGTCCATCCGCCTAGGGAATTAGAGGCCGCACTCCAGGCATCAGGATTACGGCGCGTCCATCGGACGCAGACGCTAGCTTGGCGGATTGACATCTACAGAAGAGTCGACGCGTAGACACATGCAAGGGTTTCGCTGATGCAACTTCCCGATCGTCCCAACGAGGAAATTACCCAGCTCAAGCGAGCGATTGCGGCCGACGACCACACGCGTGCAGCGCTTTGGCTAAATCAGTTTCCCTAAGGGGCGCGCGCGATGAACGCGTGAAGGCTCGCTATTCCGGGACGCGGCGCTTCAGCTCGGCGAACCACTCCAGGACGACCTGGAATTGCGTTGGCGACGAGTTGCGGTCGTCGGTTCTGACCATCAGGAACCGCCTGCCGTCGGCGGTGTCGTACGCCGGCCGGGAGTCGCGCCCTTTCTGGTAGGGTCCCTCGAAGAGACGCTGGGGTGGGTCGGCCTGGAAGGCAGGCGCCGTCCTGTAACTTGACGCCATCATCCTGGCCCCCATGCGGTAGAAGATCTCGTTCCCCGCGGGGCTCCAGAGCGGCTCCGTCCCACCGTCCGTCGAGACCGGCCGCGCCACTCGGGCTCCGGGACCGCTCATCAGCGAGACGACATAGACCTCGTCGCGCCCGGATTCGTCCGAAACGTAGGCCAGCCACCGCCCGTCCCGCGACACGGTGGGACCGGTCTCGTTGAAGGATGACTGGAGAAGGGCCCGGGGCTTGCGGTCACCGTCGGTGGAGACCATCCAGATGTCGCGGCCGGTCGTGGGCGATGACTCGACAAAGACGAGGCTGTTAGTGGCGGCTGACCACGCGTGCGGGGCCTGCGGTTGTTCGCTCGGGGCCAGTCGTTCATCGGTGCCGGTGCCGTCGGCCGGTCTCCAGAAGAGGTTCAACGCACCGGCTTTCGTGGAGGCAAACGCCACGCGGGTCCCATCCCTCGTCCACACGGGCATGGAATTGTTGCCCTCCAACGTCAGTTGGAGGAACTCTCTCGTCGAGATGTCGAACGTCCAGATGGTGTCCGACGCTTGCGTGGTGGTGACCGCCACGCGCGTGCCTTCCGGCGACAGCCTCGGCTCCGAGTAGTTGCCCGTGGGCGCCGCCAGAGGTTCGATCACCTTGTTGTTCCTGTCCACCCACACCAGGGCGCGCTCGCGGCCGGAAGGGCTGCCTTCCACGTACACGATGTGGCCGAGCGGCGAGAGGCTGAATTGCGCGGCGCCGTCGACGGCTTCCCACAGCTTCGGCAGCACCACGATCGGCGTCCCCACCACCCGCTGATTCGCGACATCGAGCGGCACCGCCCACAGCGCACCGCGTCGCGCAAAGACCAGATGCCCGGTGGGGACGTAATGCGGGAACGTGCCCGCGATGAGGTTCTGCCGTGCGCCAGATTTCAGCGACTGCATCACGATCTGCGCATCATCCCAGCTGCCCGTGCCGCCCGTGGTGAACAGGAGCGTGTCCCCGTCGGGCAATACATCCGGCCAGCGATGGCTGAATTCGCCCTTCTCTGTATTCAGCTTGGTGACCTCACGCGTGGCACCACCGGTGGCGGGCACCTGCATCAACCCCGATCCTCCTGTGGGCGCGAACGTGATGATGTTGTCGATGCCCCAGACGGCGCCGAACCCAATCGGCGCATTGCACAGGTCGATTGGGATGCCGCCGTCTATCGAGGTCTTTTTCAGCTTGCCGTCAGCGAAGAACCCCACCCATTTCCCGTCGGGCGAAAAGAACGGGCCGATGGCGCGCTCCGTGCCCGGCATCGGTTCATCCTGAAAAGACTCCATCCGGTGCAGAAGGAGACGAGAGGTACTGCCGCGACTCCCGACATATGCCAAGTGGGCGCCGGTCGGAGAGAGGGCCACGCTGGGAAAGTCCAACGCGCCCAACTGCTCATTCGGCGGGAGCGTGAGCGAGAAGCGCATCAGCGGGCGGTGCGCGGACGGCGGCGTACGGCTCAGCGTCCAGAGGCCGGCGCTGACGGCGGCGCCGATCATCAGGCTGATCCATGGTGTCGCCCGTTGCCGCCACCACGGCCGCGAGCCCACCGTCGAAGGCGCCGCGTCCTGCACGCCGGAGAGACCCGAGGCGATCACCTCCTCGATTTGCAGCCGCGCGTCGGCGATGTCGCGCAGGCGCTGCCGAGAGTCCTTCTGGAGGCACCGGCGCAACACTTGGCGCACGCCCGTCGGTGTCTTTTCGGGAAGCCCGTGCCAGTCCGGTTCGCGCTCGAGAATCCTGGCGATCATGTCGGATACGGTGGCGTCGCCAAACACGCTCTTCCCCGTCAGCATTTCGTAGAGCACGCAGCCAAACGACCAGATATCGGTGCGCCGATCGAGCGGCTTGCCCCGTGCCTGCTCCGGGCTCATGTACGCAGCGGTGCCCAGAATCACGCCTATCTCACTGCCGACTTCGCTGATCGTCGGGGACTCGGCCATCTCGCTGGCCGAGGCGGGACCGACGAGGGCCTTCGCCAGGCCAAAATCGAGCACCTTCACGGTGCCGTCAGCGGTGACCTTGACGTTGGCCGGTTTCAGGTCGCGGTGGATGATTCCTCGCTCGTGCGCGGCCTCCAGCGCCTCGGCGATCTGGGTGGCGATGGGCAACGCCTCGTCGAGCGGAATGGGGCCGTCGTGCAGGCGGTCGGCCAGCGTCCGTCCCTCCACCAGCTCCATCGCGATGGCGCGCACGTCGCCGGATTCGGCCAGTCCGTACACCGTCGCGATGCCCGGATGGTTGAGAGACGCCAGCAGGCGGGCCTCGCGAGAGAACCGCGTCATGCGGCCGGCATCGCGGGCGAAGCGGTCCGGCAGCACCTTCAGGGCCACGTCACGCCCCAACTGGGTATCGGTCGCGCGATAGACGACACCCATGCCGCCGGCCCCAATCTGTTCGAGAATCCGATAGTGTCCCAGCGTTGTGCCGACCATGGCCCTCGTTCCGCGTCACTCCGCACCCGCGTGACGAGCGGGTGTCCGCCTCAGAAGCTCCGCGCTCGGTCCGCGCGATCGGCTCGTCCTACCCGGTGTAAGATCGGCGCGTCGTCGCAGCCCGGCAGGGATCTGGGAGTCTTACATGCGAACGTTCCGCATCGTGATCGTGCTCCTGGCAATCGTCGCCAGCACCAGCGTGCTGCGAGGCGTTTCGGCGCAAACGCCGGTCCAGCTCAAGCCCGGGGATCCGGCGCCGCCGTTCTCGCTCGTCGGATCGGACGGCAGGACGTACACCCTGGCTAGTTTCCGCGGCAAGGAGGCGGTGGTGCTAGCCTGGTTCGTCAAGGCCTTCACCGGTCCGTGAACGGCGGAATGCCAGTCGCTCCGTGAGAGCGGCATCGAGATCAGTCGATTCAAAGTCGCG
>Ga0111539_10005249_pt1 | contig 16783 bp, 16 predicted proteins | sample RhiMethybrSRZTD1_FD_79667 | JGI IMG/M metagenome (GOLD analysis project Ga0111539, IMG submission 79667) | Populus rhizosphere microbial communities from Tennessee, USA - Rhizosphere MetaG P. TD hybrid SRZTD1 (version 2) (version 2) | ecosystem: Host-associated > Plants > Roots > Rhizosphere >... | reverse complement strand
GATCCTCTCGGACATCCACTCCAACTGCGAGGCGCTCACCGCCGTCCTGGCCCGCGTCAAGCGCAAGCGCTGGGACAAGGCGGTCGTGCTCGGCGACGTCGTCGGCTACGGCGCCAATCCGAACCAGGCGGTGGAGCTGGTGCGCCAGCTGCGGCCGCTGGTGGCGATCCGGGGCAATCACGACAAGGTCTGCTCGGGCGTCGAGGACGGCGAGATGTTCAACCGCGTCGCGCTGCAGGCCGCGATGTGGACGCGCCAGAAGCTCACGCCCTCGAACCTGCGCTGGCTGCAGTCGCTGCCCGAGGGTCCCCAGATCGTCGACGGCACCTTCGCCGTCGCCCACGGCACGCCGATCGACGAGGACGCCTACATCTTCGGCGAGATCGAGGCGCTCAACGTGTTCCGCCAGACCGCGTTCCCGCTCTGCTTCTTCGGGCACTCGCACTTCCCCGTGCTCTTCGGCCTCTCGCCCGACGCGATCCAGACCGTGCTCACCGACACCGAGGCGTTCCGCTTCCGGCTCGAGCCGGACGTGCGCTACCTCGTCAACCCGGGCTCGATCGGCCAGCCGCGCGACGGCAACCCGCTCGCCTCGTTCGCGATGTTCGACAGCGACAGCCGCAGCGTGACGATCTACCGCGTGCCCTACAAGGTCGAGCGGGCGCAGCGCAAGATCCTCGACGCCGGCCTGCCGCGCCCGCTCGCCGACCGCCTCGCCCTGGGGCGTTAAGGCACGCGGAAGGCCGCCTCGCGCAGGCGCCTGCGCAGGTCGGCCGGCACGGCCACGATGCGGGCGCTCGACACACCCGAGCCGTACTGCCACGGCAGCGCCGCGCGCAGCTGGACGAAGGCCGCCGTCGCCGGCGGACCGTAGTCGGCCGTCGCCTTCGGCTGGCCTCCTCCCGTCCCGATCACGACGGTGTCGGTCAGCAGGGCCGCCCAGTGCCGCGCGAGCACCATGGGGGTGGGCGGCGCGCCGCGCCCCGGGAAGCCGGGCGGCGTCTCGTACGCAGCCGCGTCCTGCGGATAGACCCTGACGATCCGGTCGGGCGCGCCGACGATGCCGACACAGGGCTCCGGATCCTCGCGCGCCTCGAAGGCGACCGCCTTGCCCACGCGCGCGCGGTCGACGGCCGCGTTCAGGTCCTTCGCGACGGCGAGCGCCCGCTCGCCGACCGATCGCGAGTCGCCCTTCCACGACAGCATCAGGACCGGCGCGAGCTCGGTCCCGACGGTGACCTGGCCCGGCAGTGCGCCCTCGCCCGGCACGCCCGCAAGGAAGCGCGGCACCCAGGCGCCTTCGACCAGCCGCTGCAACGTGAAGCGCGACCCGTCGACCGAGGACTTGCCGCCGGCATGCACCACCACCGGCAGCGTGACCTCCGGCTGGGAATGGGGCATCGCCGGCACCACGACCACCAGCTCGTACGCCGACCCGGCCACGACCAGCGCCGGCTCCTTCTCGAACACGACCGCGGTCGACGCGTCGAAGCCCGCGCCCTTGACGCGCACGAGGTCGCCCGCGACGCCCCGCGGCGGCTCGAGCGCCGCGACGAGCGGCAAGCGGCCGAGGTAGATCGAGACGGGCGCCGAGCTGCGGCCGCCGACGGTCGCGACGATCGTGTGCCGGCTTCCGACGGCGGCCTCGAGCTTCGGCATCTGGAAGCGCACCGCCTGCGGCTCCGTGTTCACCACGGTCGCGGCCTGGCTGCCGACCGTCAGGGTGAGGCCGTCGCCGAAGCCGTTGCCGGTCAGCGTCACTTCGTCGCCCGCGAGCGCGCCCGAAGGCTCGACCGCGGTGACGCGCAGCGGCGCGAGGGCCATCAGCGACACGGATCGCGAGCGGCCGACGCTCGTCTCCACGGACACGGCGACGTTTCCGGAGGCCTTGAGCTGCGGGACCTTCACCTCGATCCGGTCGCGAGTCCCGCTGGCCGGGACGACCGCCACGCTGCCGAACCAGACCTTGTTGTCCATCGGGTCGCCGGCGAACCGCGAGCCCGTGAGCGTGACGGTCTGCCCCATCTCGGCGCGCGCCGGCTGGACGGACGCGAGGCTCGGGATCGTGAAGAAGTAGTACTTCAGCAGCCAGCCCAGCGCGAGAAGGGCGAGCAGGCCAAAGGCGACGAGCGCGAGCTGGCGGGGGTCGACGTCGGGCATGCGGAAGGCGCTCGCCTTGCGCCGCGCCGGTCCGCGCGCCCGCGCGCGCGGCGCGGCCGCCGCCCGGATCTCCTCCGGTGACGGCGGCGGTGGCGGCGGCGGGTCCGGCACGGACCCCTTGGGGATCCGCAGCTTGACCTTCGGGGCCGGAGGGCCGTCGTACTTGGGCGGGACGAACGTGATCACGTCCCCGTCCAGCAGCCCCGCCGTCTCCACCGGCTCGCCGTTCACCCAGGTGCCCCTGCGGCTCCCGTTGTCGACCATGGAGATGCCGAGCTCGTCCCAGCGGATCTTGATGTGGGCGAGCTCGATGTCCGGATGGTCGAGCCGCAGGTTGGCGAGGCGGCCGGAGCCGACGATCAGGCTCAGGCCCGGCGTCAGGACGACGTGGTGGCCGTCGATCATCCCTCCGACTACCAGGACCGAGGGTTGCTCGGGGACTTCGTCGGACATGCCCTCTCCAGACGCGCGCGCCGCGCCGCGCGTCGCGCCGATGATAGCAGGCTCAGGGCAGAGGCCAGCCGAGGTCGAGGCCGGCCTCGCGCACGAGGCGCAGCAGCAGCCGCACCGGCAGCCCCGCCACGTTCGAGGGCGACCCCGAGAGCGACTCGACGAAGAGGCCTCCCAGCCCGTAGACGTTGTAGGCGCCGGCCTTGTCGAGCGGCTCCCCCGTCGCGGCGTACCACGAGAGCTCCTGCGGGCTCATCGCCGCGAAGCGCACGCTCGTCCGCTCGACGGCCGAGTGCAGGCTCGCCCCCCGCGCCAGGCAGAGGCCCGTCACGACCTCGTGCTCGCGCCCGGCGAGGCCTCGAAGCATCGCGCGCGCGTCCTCCGCGTCCTTCGGCTTGCCGAGGATGCGGCCGTCGCAGACCACTTCGGTGTCGGCCCCCAGCACCGGCAGCGTCTCGCCGCGGGCGACCGTTGACGCCTTCTCGCGCGCGAGGCGCTCGACCGTCGCGGCGCCGTCCTCGCCCGGGCGGAGCGCCTCGTCCACGTGCGAGACCTTCACGCGGAACGGCACCCCGAGCTCGCGCAGGAGCTGGGCCCGCCGTGGAGAGGCCGACGCGAGGACGAGCCGCGGCTCCACGCCCGGCTCAGCGGCGGAAGAGCGTGATCACGCGCGCGACGAGCGCCGCCGCGCCCTGCGACTTCGCGACCACCTCGTCGGCACCGTGGATCTGGCGGGCCTCGCGCTGGTTCGAGACGTTCTCGCGCGTCCAGAGCACGACGGGGATGTCCACCCACTCCATCGTGGCCTTGATCATGTTCACGAGGTCCTTGCCGGCCATCGCGCCGCCGACGGCGAGCTCGAGCACGATCACGTCCGGCTTCTCCTGCGCGATCGCGGAGAGCGCCTTGTTGCCCTCGGCGAACGCGCGCACCGGGATGTCGGCCTTCTCGAGCTCGGCCGTCGCGGCCTCGCGCGTCTTCGAGTCGTCGTCGACCAGCACGGCCGTCTTGCGCTGCTGCGCGCGGATCTGGGACAGCGCGGGCGCAGCGCTCATGTCCGCGACCGGGACCCCCGTCGCGGGGGTCGCGAACGGCTCGGGAGAGGCCGTGCGCGCCGTCAGCGCGGCGAGGATCGCCTGCTGGGTCTCGCGTACGGCCTGGATCTCGTGGAGCAGCATCTCCAGCGTGACCTCGGACGACCCGGTGCTCTTGCGGCCGGCGCGCACCGCCCCCCCGGTCGACTTGCCCGAGAGGGTCGTCTGGCCGACCTTCACCGCCGTGCGCTGCGGGACGAGGCCCGGGCTCGTGTCGGTGCCTGCCTTGACCTTGGCCGGGGCGGCCGATGGCGGCTCGGCGGCTGACGGGTCGGCAGCCGGCGGGTCGGCAGCCGGCGAGACTGGAGCCGACGGGTCGGCGGGCGGCGCCGGCCGTGCCGCTCCCCCCTGCGAGCGCAGGGCCGCCGAGCGCGTCATCAGGCGCGAGCCGCAGCCCGGGCACGTGACGATCGCTTCGGGGTTCGACAGCGGGCCGATCTCGGCCTTGCAGCGCGGGCAGTTCATTCGCGGCCCGGCTCGTGGCGCCCGGGCCCGGGGCGCGAGTATAACGTAGGCGGAGCGATCACAAATGCAGCGCCCGCGCCACCCCGACCTCGCCGCCCGGCTCTTTGGGGCGAAGCCCGAGCACACACTGGCGCTGCTGCGCGCCGCCTGGCCGACCGCCGTCGGCGAGGAGCTGGCGCGCCGCACGCAGGTCATGGCGCTCGACCGCGGGGTGCTGCGGGTGATGGTGCCCGACATGCGCTGGCAGCGCAGCCTGCTCCGCGTGCGCGGGGACATCCTCGCGCGACTGCGGATCGTGGCAGGAAGGGCCTCGCCGCGCGCGCTAGGCTTCGTCACCGGACCGGTGCCGGAGGCGGCCGCGAAGGCCGCGCCCGCGACCGCCGTCGAGCCGGCCGAGCCGCCCGCGGCGGTCCGGCAAGCGGCGGAGTCCATCCCGGACCCCGAGCTCCGCGACCGCTTCCTGAAGGCCGCCGGCCGCTACTTCTCCCGCTTCGGGAAGGATCAGCCGAGCCCGACGGGCGCGCCGCCTCCGGGCTCGGGCTCCGCCGGCGGTTCCACGAGCTCGGGCTCGGGCTGAGGCGGCGGGGCCGCGGCCGGCGGGGCCGGCGGGCGCGGGCGAAGCGCCGCGACCAGCTCGATCTCGGCGCCCAGCAGCGCCACGCGCAGCCCGCAGCGGAGCAGCACGAACGCCTGCTGCAGCAGCACGAGCACGACGAGCAGCTTGCCGGGCGGCACGGCGCTCGAGAGCGCGAGATAGAGGGCGAAGAGCACCGACAGCAGCACGGCGTTCCACGACCACACCGACAGCCACTTCAGCGGATGCCGGAGCACCGTGCCGAGCGCGGGGCGCAGCAGCCGCCGCACGCGCCGTTCGTCGTCGCGCACGAGCAGCACGCGCGCGGCGTCCTGCACGAGCAGCACGAAGACCAGCACCAGGCCCGCCACGGCGGCCGCCAGCACCCAGACGGAGACCGCGAGCCATTCCGAGCCCGACTCGCGACGCAGGTGGCGGCTGAGCGCCAGGAGCGGCGCGGCCGCGAGGCCCGTCGCGAGGGGCGCCGCCAGAAGCGTGATCAGCCCCAGCCGCAGGAAGCGCAGGAAGAAGCGCCCGGCGCCGCGCCCGAAGCGGTGCGCGAGCGAGCGCTCGTCGGCGCTCGTCAGCACCTCGAGCGTGCCTCCGGTGGTGGCGAGCGCGACGACGAGCCCGAGCCCGAAGGTGGCGAGCGCGGCGCGGCCGAGGCCGGAGACGAGCCCCGGCTGGAGCTCGCTCAGGTCCGAGAGCACGCCGAAGCGGAACGCCTCGCCGAGCGCGTCCGCCCCCGGCAATGGGCCCATCAGCGCCGACAGCGTCATCCATCCCGGCAGGGCGCCCGCGAGCGCCAGGGCCAGGTTGAAGAGCCACAGCGTCGCCACGAGCCGCGGGTTCCGGCGGGCCACGGCGGTGCCTGCGAGCGTCGCGCGCCAGCTCATCGCTAGAGCCCCGAGAGCGCGAGGAGCTGCTGGAGCCAGAACACGAGCCGCGCGCCCCAGCGGTTCGCGGCCGCCGTGTCGGGCTCGGCCCGCCTCGAGTTGTTGGCCGCGTTGACGTCGAGCTTCAGCCGGTCCTCGGGATCGACGGTGGCCGAGACGAGGCGCTTGGCCGACAGCAGCTCGATCTTCTTGAAACGGCCGCGCCACGGCTCGCCGCTCGCGGGGCCCGGCGAGAGGCCCGTGTTCTCGACCCCGGCGCGGTCCTGCTCGACGAGCGGCAGCGTCTGCGTCTCGCCGCCCTCGTAGTCGAGCCGCAGCGACGTCGGCAGCGTCACCTCGCCGCGGCGCCGCACCATCACCGTCGTGCGCCAGCGCCGTCCGCTGGCGGCGTCCGCCTGCTTCTCCTTCTCGTGCGCCTCCTTCCCGGTGACGTTCTTCTTGCCCTCGCCCTCGCCGAAGAAGCCCTGCGGCTCGTCGACCTTCTCGCTCCTGACCGACGACACCTCGTCGTCGAGGATCCCGGGCCGCTCGGTGGTCTGCGCGAAGAAACCGGAAAGGTCGCGTCCCGCCACCTCGCTAACCACGGCGTAGAAGTCGTCGCTCGTCGGGTGGCGGAAGCGGAAGCGCTCGTGGTAGGTGCGCATCGCGCGCGCGAGCGTCTCCTCGCCGACGAGCGCCCCGAGCGTGAGCAGCGTCAGCTCGGTGCGCGCGTAGGAGTTGAAGCCGTAGTTGCTGCCGGAGGAGTAGCCCCAGGCGGGCGTCCGGATGCGGTCGAACATGCGCTCGACCGAGTTCTGCAGGCGTGACAGCTCGAGGCCGCCGAGCCGCAGCCCGAAGGCTTCGATCATCCACTCGCCGTAGACCTTGTCCATCACCCTGCCGGTCGAGTAGCTGTTGAAGCCCTCGTCGAGCCACGACTCCTCGAACTCGTTCGAGGCCACCATGCTCTGCCAGTACTGGTGGCCGAACTCGTGCACGACCACCTCCTCCGGCGCGAGCACGCGGTCGAGCGGCCAGCGGTTCAGCAGCACGGAGGTCCCCGCGGTGATGAACGTCGGGTACTCCATCCCGCCCGAGCCGCCGGCGCCGAACGCGGGGTCGACGATCGTGAGCGTCGGGTAGGGGTAGCGCCCGTACCAGAGCCCGAACCACTTGATGGCCGCCTTCGCCGCGCGCAGGTGGCGGTCGCGTTGGGCGAGGTGCTCGGGCTGGAGCAGCAGGTGGATGTCCACGTCCGTGAGCTGCACCTCCTCGCGGCTGCGGCCGACGAGCGCCGCGACCTCGGCGTACTCCTGCTCGCTCACGTCCTGCTGGCCCGAGAAGCGCGCGGTCACCTCCACGAAGCGCGGCGAGGCGGCCCAGGCGAAGTCGATCACGTCGTCGCGCTCGAACACGTGAGTCGACGTGGAGTCCGGGTTGTCGCGGCGCTCGCTGCGCGTCCCCGTCGCCCCGATCACGTAGCTCTTCGGAGCCGTGATCTCGACGCGGTAGCTTCCGAAGTCGGCGTAGAACTCCGAGTTGGCGTGGAACTGGTGGCAGTTCCAGCCGGACGTGGCCCGGCCGCGGGCGCCGGCCGGCTCGAACACGGCGAGCTTGGGGAACCACTGCCCGACCAGGAAGTAGTCGCGGAAGTAGCCGGTGCGCGCGAAGACGCGCGGCAGCTTCGCCGTGAACTCGACGTCGAGCTCGATCGTGCCGCCCGCCGGAACGGGCTCGGGCAGCGGCACGCGCCACACGGTCCGGTCGGCGGCGTTGCCGTCGTCGGGCTGCTCGAAGCGGGCGCCGCCCGCGAGGTCGACGCCGTCCTTGCGGCGGATCGACGTCACGTCGATGAAGCCCCAGCCCTCGTCGGGCATCAGGTCGCCGCGCAGCTGGCCGCCCGACTCCTTGAAGAACGTGCTCTCGGAGTTCTTGAAGGCGTTCAGGTACAGGTGGAACCAGAGCTCGCCGACCGGCTCGGTCGCCGGGTTGCGCCAGGTGACGTGCTCGGATCCCGCGAGCGTCTTGGCGTCGGGGTCGAGCTTCACGCGGACGTCGTAGTCGGCGACGCGGGAAGCGTGGGCCGGCAGCGGGTCGGCCGCAGCGGGCGCGGCGAGCGCGAGCGACGCGAGGAGGGCGAGCCGGCGCATCCGCTCAGCCGAGCGCCGCGATGTCGTCGTCGAGCGCCCGGAGCGCACGCTCCAGCATTTGACGGTGCGCCTCTACGCTCGCGGTGGCGAGACGGCGCTCGACGTCGGCACGCGCGAGCTCGAGGCGCCGCTTTCGCGCGGCCAGCGCCGGATCGATGGCAGGGCCGGACCGGCGCGGCGTGCGGTCAGCGGCGCTTTCCTGCTGATCGGCCACCGACTTGCTCTCGAACCCACGTGCCACTGGGGACCTCCTCGAGGTCGGCCGAAGTCTACCCCCGAAAACGAAGGAGCGGCTTCAGGCACCGGCAGCTGAAGGCGATGGGCGGCGAACAAAGCCCGATTCACCCGGGCGCTGCGAAGAGACTGGCTATCGGTAACGGGCGGCGGAGCGAGCCGGATTCACTCCGGCGAGCGGAGCGGGGGGGGTGTCAGGGGGGACGCGACTCAGCGTCCCCCCTGCTTGTTACAGCCGTCTCTCGAAGATCTTGAAGTCGCTCTTCTCGGCCTCGACGATGTCGTCGAGCAGCGCGTAGATCGCGGCGATCTTGCGATCCTTGTGGAACTTGTCGTCGAAGGCGGTGAACTCGATCTCGTCCTTGAAGCGGAAGACTTCCATGAGGTAGTTGGGACGGCTGCGATCCTCGTAGATCGCGACGTCGCCGCCGCCGATCGTGTGGAGCATCGGCTTGAGCTCGCGCATCAGGTCGAAGAACTCGCCGCGACGGCCCTCGCGAATCGAGTACGTGATCGCGAGCAGCACTCCCGCCTCGGCGAACTCGGGAAGCGCCACGACGGCGGGCTTCGACGCGACCGCGGATAGCGGCCTGCGCTGGTCGCGGGTGGGCGGCATCGATCGCGCGGGCAGCGAGACGGCCACGCGCAAAGGCGCCACGTGCTTGGTCGGGAGCGGCGACGGAATCGGGGCGCGCCGCGCAGGCGCGGCACCGTGCGTCGACCGCGCCGGCGTCGAGGCGCGGGACCTGGAAACCGACGCGCGGCGTGCGGGTTTCGAGCGCGCGCGGCTGCGGTTCCGAGTCTGCGGGTGCTTCGCGCGCTTGGACGTCTTCGCAGAGGATCGATGGGATGGACGACGGGCCTTGCCCTTAGCCTTACGGTGCGATGCTGCCTTCAACTGCAACCCCTTGCTTTGGAACTTGTCCCCGGCGAGCGGGACTGACCGGCCGGCCACTCCCGCTGCGTCAGTAACAATAGTGTAACAGGGGGGGCCTCTTCGACCCTAGCTCTTTTTTCGGAAGCCGCTCCAGAGGTCCGAATCCCGCTGCTGGACAGCATCGATCCGACTGTATCTAATGGCGTTATACCCGAACCGGACGATTGGATCTGGCACTGCAATTTTTGCGGCGGCCGCTTACGCGCCTGTCGCGGGCCAAGGGCGTGAGCTCAAGCGAACGGCATTCTCGGCGCGGACCTCACCTGTCCACCTCGAGGGCTAGGATCGCACTCGAACGTGCGGCGTGGAAGGCCACGCCGCTCTCCCGAGCAGACGATAGGAGACAAGGCGATGGCTGACGACAAGCAGGAGCGCGCCAAGGCGATCGAGGCCGCCCTCGCGCAGATCGACAAGCAGTTCGGCAAGGGATCGATCATGCGGCTCGGGAGCCGCGAGACGATCGACGTCCCGGCCATCCCCACGGGCGCGATCTCGCTCGACGCCGCGCTCGGCGTCGGCGGCCTGCCCCGCGGCCGCGTGATCGAGATCTTCGGCCCGGAATCCTCGGGCAAGACGACGCTCTCGCTCCACGTGATCGCCGAGGCGCAGCGCCGCGGCGGTATGGCCGCCTTCGTCGACGCCGAGCACGCGCTCGACGCGACCTACGCCGGCAAGCTGGGCGTGGACATCGACAACCTGCTGGTCTCGCAGCCCGACAGCGGCGAGCAGGCGCTCGAGATCGCCGAGGTCCTGATCCGCTCGGGGGCGGTCGACGTGCTCGTGGTCGACTCGGTCGCGGCCCTCGTCCCCCGCTCCGAGCTCGAGGGTGAGATGGGCGAGGCGCAGATGGGCCTGCAGGCCCGGCTCATGAGCCAGGCGCTCCGCAAGCTCACCGCAATCGTCGCGAAGAGCAAGACCAGCCTGATCTTCATCAACCAGCTGCGCGAGAAGATCGGCGTCATGTTCGGCAACCCCGAGACCACGACCGGCGGCCGGGCGCTCAAGTTCTACTCGTCGGTGCGCCTCGACATCCGCCGGATCGCGTCGCTCAAGGAAGGCGAGGTGGTCGTCGGCAGCCGCGCCAAGGTCAAGGTGGTCAAGAACAAGGTCGCGGCGCCGTTCCGCGAGGCCGAGTTCGACATCCTCTACGGCGAGGGCATCAGCAAGGAAGGCGATCTCCTCGACCTCGGCGTCGACCACAAGATCATCGAGAAGTCGGGAGCGTGGTACGCCTTCAACGGCGAGCGCATGGGCCAGGGCCGCGAGAACGCCCGCGCGTTCCTGAAGGAGAACAAGGACATCCGCCAGGAGATCGAGAACCGCCTGCGCCAGGGCCTCGGCCTTCCGGTGCCCGACCTCCCCGCAGCTGAGTCCGTCGCGGCGGCCGGCGGAAGCAGGGGCGGCGCTGTCGTCCAGATGCCGGAGAAGAAGAAGGGCGCATGAGCGGGCTGCTCGCGCCGCACGGCGTTGCGGCGCGAGCCTCCTTCCCCGCTCCGGCCAGGCCACTCGGCGCTTCTTTGACGCTCCCCGGAGCGCTGTGGTTGAATAGCCGTTCGCCTGCTGGCCTGGTAGCTCAGCTGGTAGAGCAGCGGACTGAAAATCCGCGTGTCGGCGGTTCGATTCCGTCCCAGGCCACCAATTCGACGCACGCGGGCCGTGGGCTGCCCGCAAATGGAGGGTGTTGATGGTTCGAAAGAGCGTTCCCGCGGGGCTCGGCCTCGTGTTGTCCTCGGTCGTGCTCGCGAGCTGCGGGGGCTCCTCGTCTCCAGCGCAGCAGACGCCTGTCGCAGTCGCTACTCCGACGCCGACGCCCGTTCCCACGCCGCCGCCCAAGGCGCTGAGCGTCATCCCCGCCTGCACGCTGCCCGCGAGCCGCCCGGCCAACCCGGACTGCCAGAAGCCCACGGCGCGCATCTCGGGAGCGGTGAACGCGGCGATCGATCGCGCGATGGCGGCCCGCCCGGAGCTCTTCGACTTCAAGGACCTGAACGGCGGGCCACGGATCCTCGACTACAACGCCTACATGACCGCCGTCGTCGCCGCAATCGGCGAGGCCGGGCTCTGCGGCAAGGTCGATGCCGAAGGCGAGATCGGCGTGAAGACCTCGAACTCGTTCAACGAGCAGTGGATCATCGCGTCCCGCGCCGGCTGGAACCCGCCCTCCGGCAACTGGGTGATCCGCAAGTACGTCGGATCGTGTTCGCCCGCGACGTTCTGAGGCGGCCGGGCCTCGTGCGGCAGAGGCGATGAGCGGCACCTCCGAGGCCTGGCTCTCCGGTCCGATCGAGGGCGTCACGCCGCACCTCATGCCCGTGGCGCACGCGCTCGTTCAAGTCGCGCAGGACGTCGAGCAGGTCGCGGACCTGACGACGGATGCGCTCTGGAGCCGGCCCGGCGGCGCCGCGGCGGTCGGGTTCCACCTGAAGCACATCGGCGGCGCGCTGGACCGCCTCCTCACGTACGCGCGGGGCGAGGCGCTTCGCGACGAGCAGCTCCAGGCGGCGCGCGGCGAGCGCGGGCCGGGCGAGCCGCCCGCCGACGCGGCCGCGCTCGTGCGCTCCGTCCGGGCGGCGGTCGACCGCGCGCTGGAGCAGGTCCGCGCGACGCCGCACGAGGCGCTGCTCGAGCCTCGCGAGGTCGGGAAACAGAAGCTGCCGAGCAACGTCCTCGGCCTGCTCTACCACGCGGCCGAGCACGCGACACGCCACGCCGGCCAGGCCGTCTCGACCGCGAAGATCGTGCGAGCCGGGACGTGAGAGGCCGGAAAACGACCACTCCGAAGACGCATCGAATTCCTGAAACCGCCGCCTCCGCAATGCGAATACGATTCGACCGGCCGATCTCACAGCGAAGCGTCGAAAGTGTCCACACGGTATTGCTTTCGAGGCTGGCTTGGAGGAACGTCTTTGCTGAGGCCATGCGCTCGATCCGACTGGCGTGTTTGACGCTGCTGCTGACCGTCGCGGCTCTGCCCGCGTTCCCGGACACGATCGATTTCCGCCACCTGCCCGACGTGCCCGGAGTCGGCGGCGAGATCACCGGCAGCGAGTTCGCCGAGCAGGGCCTGCAGCTCACGATGCTGGACGGCCTCTCGTTCAACGTGGGCTGCGGCACGATCGTGAGCTGCCTCGGGGCCGACCGCGCGACGTCGGACGACTTCGAGGGCACCTTCCGCGGAAGCTTCGTGTCGCCCGACACCGGGGCACCGATGTCGGTGCTGAGCTTCGAGATCGACTACTGCTGCTCGACGCTCAAGCCGTTTCCGACCGTCACCAGGCTCTTCGACTCGGGCGGACAGCTGCTCGGGGTCTTCACCGACGCCGACGTGGCCTACTTCGGCCGGACCCCGGTGGCGTCGTTCGAAACGAGCCTCGGCTACGACGCGATGTACTCGATGAGCTTCGAGCGTTTCAGCCCGGCCGTCCCCGAGCCGACGTCGCTCGTGCTGATGCTGGGCGGCGTCGGGCTGCTGCTGGCGCGGCGCCGCGGGCAGGCCTGACGCCGCTCAGTCCGAAGGACGCTGCCCGCGCAGAGCCCGCTTGGCCTTGCGCAGCATGTTCAGCGTCTCGAGCTTGACGCTGCGCTTCCGGAGGACCAGCCAGGACTGCGGCCGCGCGTCGCTCGCGAGCGACTTCTTGTACTGGTCGCCGCCCGCCAGGAAGTCGTAGCGCGCGAGCCCGGCGGCGCGGCAGTGCTCGATCGCGACGGAATGGGCGACGAGCCCGAGCTTGACGCGCTTGTCCGATTCGAGCCGCAGGCCGCTCTGGTAGAAGAGCAACGTCCCTTCGTACACGAAGCTGTAGAGCACGGCCAGCTCGAGTTCGCCGGACACGATCTCGAGCAGCGACACCCGGCCGGACGGCAGCAGGCGGCGGATCAGGCGCTCGTGGAAGTCTCGGAACACGGGAGAGACGAAGACCCCCGGCTTCCCGCGCGCGTTCCAGGATGCGGTGTGCAGGCTGGCGAGGGCCTCGAACGCCTCCTGGCAGCGCGCGGCGGTGAGCGCGGGCCGCACCTCGATCGGCCCGTTCGCCTCCAGCGCGCGGCGCGAGCGTCGCACCTGCTCGCGCGTGTTGCGCGACAGCGTCTTCAGGTAGCCGTCGGCTTCGGCGCCAAACGCGCGAAGGTCGACGAAGTGGCTCGGCGTCTCCGTTCGCGTGAGCGAGAGCCCTGAAAGCGGCGACCGCAGGAGCGCCTCGAGCGAGGGCGACGGGCCCCACCCGTTCAGCACGAGCTCGTCCCAGTCCTGCGTCTGCAGATAGGCCGACAAGGCGGAGGCGACGGCGTCCTCGGCGCCGGGAAGGCACATGAGCGCGTTGTCCTCGCTGCAGACCTCGTCGGCCTCGGCCTCACCGGACGCGTTGAGGTGGACGCGCCGCTCGGAGAGCGGGCCGACCTTGTGGCCCTGGATGGACAGCAGGCAGATGCCGACGACGCGCGGCGCTGCGGGATCCCCTTCCGAGAACACCAGGATCCGTGGCTGGAGCGCGGGACCGAAGACCTCGAGCCAGGTCTCGACCCAGTCCAGGGTGAGGAAGAAGCTCGCTTCGGAGGCGGCCTCGTGGACCTGCGACCAGACCGCCGACCAGCGCGGCCACTCAGTCCACGGATGGGACTGGACTTCGAGCGGCTTCACCCGCGAATCGCTACCACAGATCGCGCGCGGTCACGACCGCAACCGCCATCCTCATGCGGAAGCGCGACGCGGTCAGGGCGCCCACCGAGATGCGATTGACGTCGTAGCGGGCGATGGCTTTCGACGAGGTGTTGATCCCGCCGTAATAGGAGAAGGCGGTCCGATAGCCGGTCTCCTGCAGGCAGCGGACCGTGACGTCGGAGAAGCTGGCCCTCGACCCCACCGGGTACGCCAGCGTGTCGACGTCGCCGCCGATCTCCCGCACCAGGATCTCTCGCGACAGCCGGCATTGGCGGAGCTGCTCCTCGGGCGTCAGCTTCGCGAGCAGCTCGTGGTCGTGAGTGTGCGACCCCACGCTCATCCCGCCCTTCACGAGGTTGCGGGCCTCCTCCCACGTCATGAAGAGGCGCTCGCGCGCCTCCTGTGGGCGGTCGACGCCGCAGGCCTCCTCGACACCCGCCAGGAAGCGCGCGGGATCGGTCATCTGCTCGCACTTGTAGAGGCGCAGCAGCGCCTCCACGACCTCGAAGCGCGAGGTCTCACACAGGTCGAAGCTCAGCTCGCGCGGGTAGCGTATCCGCAGCGCGCGCTTTTCAGTCCTCCGCACCAGGTAGGCCACCTGGTCCCACCACGGGACGCGATGCGTCCCGACGAACCCGGTGGCGAGGAAGAACGCCGCCTTGACGCCGTGCGACCGCAGGATCGGCAAAGCCGCGTCGTGGTTGTCGCGGTAGCCGTCGTCGAGGGTGACGAGCACGCGGGAGTGCCGCATCCGCGCCGGGTGCTCGACGAGCTCCTGCGCCTCCGCCAGGTCGCAGAGCGCGTAGTGCTTCTTCAGGATCCGCATCTGCTCGTCGAACTGCTCCGGGCTGGCCTCGATCAGCCCCGGATCGTAGGCATCATTCCCCTCGGCGCCGATCCTGTGGTAGTTGAAGATCAGCAGGCTGGGGCGCCGTGGCAGGCGCTCGAGCACCCAGGCAAAGCCGAGACGGGCGGCGACGATCGACGCTTTCTCTCTCTTGGAAACCGTCGATGCCAGGGGCACGGCGGCGACAAGTCTAGCATCCGCGTGACGGCGGCGCTCACGCTTTCCCATTATCGAGACTGCAAATGATTAGGGGCTCGCCGATCGTCGTGCGTGGTATCCGTGATGCGTCTCCGCACTGACCTGCTCGGCGGCCGCATCGTCTTCGGCCTCCGAGTGGCTACCGGTAGCCCTCCGTGGCCATCGGGAGGCACGGCTCGCGCTGGTCCGGCGAGGCGCTCAAGCCTGGTCGGATTCCGGCCCCAGGTGCAACCGCTGCTGCATCGCAGGAAAGCGCTCGCCGGCCTCGCTCTCCTTCGTGAGCAGCGAGACCACGATCCCGACGACGAACGACAGCGGGATCGTGATGAGACCGGGGTTGCGGAGCGGGAACGGCGCGGAAGCGCGGCCCAGCACGCTCACCTGGATCGTGGGCGAGAGGAAGATCAGCAGCAGCGCGGACAGCGTCCCGACGATCATGCTGGCCTGGGCCCCGCGCGTGGTGAACGGCCGCCAGAAGACCGAGAGCACCAGCGCCGGGAAGTTGGCGCTGGCCGCGATCGCGAACGCCAGGCCCACCATGTACGCCACGTTCTGGCCCTTGAACACGATCCCGAGCGCGATCGACGCAACGCCGCCCAGCACGGTCGCGATGCGCGCCACCACGAACTGCTCGTGCTCGGGGGCGTGGCCGCCGCGGACGACGTTCACCCACAGGTCGTGCGAGAGCGCCGCGGCGCCCGAGAGGGTGAGCCCGGCGACCACGGCCAGGATGGTGGCGAACGCCACCGCCGCGATGAAGCCCAGGAAGCCCTCCCCGCCGACGGCCTCGGCGAGCAGCGGAGCCGCCATGTTGCCGCCCTTGTCGACGGCCTTGATCGCGTCGGGCCCCACGATCACCATCGCGCCGAAGCCGAGGATGAAGGTGAGCAGGTAGAAGAAGCCGATGAAGGCGGTCGCGTAGCTGACGGAGGTGCGGGCCGTCTTCGCGTCGGGCACGGTGTAGAAGCGCATCAGGATGTGCGGCAGCCCGGCGGTGCCCAGCATCAGCGCGAGCCCGAGCGACAGGGCGTCGAGCGGGTCGGCGACGAGCTGCCCCGGCGCGAGCACGCGCGCCCCGAACTGCTCGGCGGCGCTCGCGAAGAGCGCGAGCGGGTTCAGCGAGAAGCGCCGCAGCACCATCACCGCGAGCAGGAACGCCCCGCCCAGCAGGAGCACGGCCTTGACGATCTGCACCCACGTGGTGGCGAGCATGCCGCCGAACAGCACGTAGGCCATCATCACGGCCCCGACGATCACGATCGCCCACTCGTACGGCAGCCCGAACAGCAGCTTGATCAGGTTGCCGGCGCCCACCATCTGCGCGATGAGATAGAAGGTGACGACCGCGAGCGTCCCGATCGCCGCGGCGATCCGGACGGGCGTCTGGCGCAGGCGGTACGCCACCACGTCCGCGAACGTGTAGCGGCCCAGGTTTCTGAGCGGCTCCGCGATCAGGAACATGACCACCGGCCAGCCGACCAGGAAGCCGATCGAGTAGATGAGCCCGTCGAAGCCCGACAGCGCGACGAGGCCCGCGATGCCGAGGAAGCTCGCCGCGCTCATGTAGTCCCCCGCGAGCGCGAGGCCGTTCTGCAGGCCCGTCACGCTGCGGCCCGCGGCGTAGAAGTGCTCGGTGCTGCGCGTGCGCCGCGCCGCCCAGTACGTGATCACGAGCGTCACCGACACGAACCCGAAGAAGAAGAGGATGGCGGCGACGTTCGGGCCGCCGAGGCCGCTCGTCATCGGCCCGACTCGCGGATCCGCGCGACGGCGCTGTCGTAGGTGCTGTTGGCCCAGCGCACGTAGACCCGGATCAGCACCCAGGCGGCGACGATCACGAGCGCGCCCAGCAGGATGCCGAGGCTGAGGCCGGGCACGAGCTGTCGGCCGAGCAGCGGCTTGGCCCACGCGACGAGCAGGATGAAGCCGAAGTAGATCGCCATCATCGCGACGTGAGGCGCAGCGCCAGCTTCCACTGCGCCGCCGCCAGGGCTTCGAGCGCCTTCTGCCTCTCGCTCATGCTCACCTCGTTGTCTCGCCGCCGAGCGCGTAGGCTAACACGCTTGACCTCTCGCGCCGGCCGGGCGTAACGTGCGGGGCGTCCACGCGAGGAGAGAAGCGATGAAGCCAGGGATCGGCCGG
>Ga0111539_10005248_pt1 | contig 16787 bp, 12 predicted proteins | sample RhiMethybrSRZTD1_FD_79667 | JGI IMG/M metagenome (GOLD analysis project Ga0111539, IMG submission 79667) | Populus rhizosphere microbial communities from Tennessee, USA - Rhizosphere MetaG P. TD hybrid SRZTD1 (version 2) (version 2) | ecosystem: Host-associated > Plants > Roots > Rhizosphere >... | reverse complement strand
CGCCGGCCCGCTGGGCTTTGTCGGCAAAGTCGGCCAGGTATTTATCCAGGTGACTGAGGGTTTCATCCTTGATGGCGCGCGCCTGTTCGCGCAAGCCTTCCCAATCATCAACCGAAGCGATTGCCTGCGCCCGTCTTTCACCAAACGTGACCGTCAGTTTGCGCAAGGCGCTGCGCAACTGCGGATCGACCAGCGCGCTCCGCGCGTTTTGATCGAAAGTTTCGGTAGTTTGCTCGTGGAGATTCATCAGGAAACGATTAACAGACGCGACGATAGTGCCCTAATTTGAATGCCTTTTCAGTAGCCCAGGCGTTTACGCCTGGAAGATGAGAGCCATTAGTTTTCAAAGCCCCATTAATGGGGCTTTAATAGCGTCTCCTGTTTCCTACCCAGGCGTACACGCCTGGGCTACAGAAAACCGCGCGATCAACTTAGGTCATAGTCTGCGGGACGTCTTCGCGCGCCGCCAGAAGTTCAGCCAGGTGCATCGGCTTGACTGCGGATCCGTTTCGACTCAGGCGGCCGCCGATTTGCATCAGACAGCTGGCATCGCTCGAGACGATTGCCCGCACGCCGGCTTTTTCAATCGCGTCAATCTTGTTGTCGAGTATGGCCACGGAAATCTCCGGATACTTCACCGAAAAAGTTCCGCCAAAGCCGCAACAGGCATCGGCGTTGGCCAGCTCAACAAACTCAACTCCGCGCACCTTCTGTATCAGCCGTCGCGGCTCCCGATGCACATTCAAATCGCGCAAGCCGTGACACGCATCGTGCCAACCTACGCGCCCGCCAAAACTGGCGCCCACGTCATCGACGCCCAAAACGTTCACCAGAAAAGATCCCAATTCATGTGTGCGTGAGGCGAGCGCCTGCGCCCGGGTCCGCCACTGGTCATCGTCCGCAAACAGATCGCGGAAATGATGGACCATCGCCGTACAAGATCCCGAAGGACTGACGACTGCGTCCGCGTCTTCGAAGATTTCGATGAAGCGCCGGGCCAGTGAACGCGCCTCCGAACGATAGCCGGTATTAAAGGCCGGCTGACCACAGCAGGTCTGCCGCTCGTCAAAGACAACCTCGCACCCGGCCCGCCGCAGCACTTCGACAGTCGCTGAGCCAATCGTCGGCCATAATTGATCGACCAGACAGGTGACGAATAATGAAACGCGCATTTTTGCTCGCTGATTACGCTGCGCGCCGGTACCGCTCTTCAATTGCGGCGTAGCGGCGTTGCCCCTCTTCGCAAACAGCGGAGGTTCGGGGCGCGAATTTCTGCACTTGAAGTTGCTTCGCCAGAAACTCTCTGGCCTCAGCCAGCGACGCAAACTGTCCCGCAGAGATCGCCTGAACCAACAAGTTACCCATCACCGTCGCTTCAGATGGTCCGGCCAGAACCGGCCAGCCGGTCGCGTTTGCGGTGGCCTGGTTCAGGTAAGCATTCTGACTGCCGCCGCCAATAACGTGCACACCGTTGATTCTCTTTCCGGTGAGCGACTGGATCAGTTGCAGCACCGAAGCATAGCGGAACGCCAGCGAATCCAGAATTATTTTAGCCACCTGGCCCGGCTCGTCCGGCAGCTCGTGTCCGCTTTCGTTGAGCTGTGACGCCAACGCGTCGAGCATGCTGGGCGGATTGAAGAAACGTCGATCGTCGGGAAAGATGAATCCCGGATAGTCCTCGACCGCCGCCACCTCGCCCAGCAAGCGATCATAATCCGTTTCGATGCCTCGTTCCTTCCATTCCCGGCGACACGCTTCGAGAATCCAAAGCCCCATCACGTTTTTCAGAAAACGGATCGTGCCGAACGCCCCTCCCTCGTTGGTGAAGTTATGCTGCGCGACTTCTTCGTTTATTAGGACCCCGTCGCGTTCCACACCCACCAGAGACCAGGTGCCGGATGAAATGTAAGCCCAGCCCTCCGCCAGAGGAGTACCGGCCACCGCACTGCCGGTGTCATGCGTCGCCGGCGCTACGACGTCGACATCATCCAGTTTTAGTTCGGCGGCAATCGAACTCTTCAGCGGTCCCAGGTTGGCGCCGGCCGGAACGATCTCGCCAAACAAACCGGGCGGAAGATTAAGGCGGGCAATCAATTCCCTGTCCCAGACACCAGTCTGCGCTCTGACCAACTGTGTCGTGGTCGCGTTCGTATATTCGCTGACGGCCTTTCCGCTAAGAAAGAAATTTATCAAGTCGGGAATCTGCAGCAACCGCGCCGAGTTAGGGATGCCGGATTGCGCGTGAGCAGTCAGCTGAAACAGAGTATTCATCTCCAGCAATTGAATGCCGGTGCGCTGGTAAATCTCTGCGCGCGACACAACTTCAAGAACCTGTTCGATGCTTCCCTGGGTCCGGCCATCGCGGTAACAAATCGGCTCCTCAATCAAGTTTCCCGCCGCATCAATCAGTCCGTAATCAACCCCCCAGCTATCAACGCCAATGCTCTTGATTGAGCGGCCCAGAGCGCGCGCCCTTTCACCCGCGTCCCGCACGCCGGTCTTTATCTCTGCCAGAATCTGCGAGAAGTTCCAACGCAGATGACCATCACGCAACCCCGGCGGGTAATAAAAGCGTCGCACCTCCTCAAGCAGCAGTTCCTCCGGCGCTGCCCCGGTCAGAAACACGCGCCCGCTTCCCGCTCCGAGATCAACTGCAATGAAAAGCATCCGGTACGCACGCCTCCGGCGTGCTTTGATTCCACGCAGCGGCACGCCGGAGGCGTGCGTACCTAAACTATCCCCGACGCCGAGGCTCCCTTTCGAACCGGACGTTCCTCGGATTTCATTCTGCGGTAACCACTCTCGCGAAAGGTGCGAATCGGATCTATTGCTCCGCCGCCGCGCTCGCGCGCCACCGCCAGGATCGGCGCCACATCAGTCACAAAAGCCTGCTTCAAAATGCTTAAAGCCATTAACGGGTCGCATTTCTCCTGCGCCTCGGTCAACGCCGCCCGATCGACCAGGTGAGCCTGCACGTATGCCCGCACCAGCTCGGCCGCGCTCATCATCAACGACTCAATCGGGTCCGTGACGTTGTGCGATTGATCGAGCATGTAGGCCGGTTGAAAATTCGCCAGCTGCTTGAGTTCAGCGTCAACCAGCTCGTTGAAGATGAGAAACAGTTGAAATGGTTTGATGGAACCGGAGTCGAGATCGTCGTCCCCATACTTGCTGTCGTTGAAATGAAATCCGGCTAGTTTGCCGAACTGGATTAGCCGCGCCACGATCATCTCAATGTTGACGTTGGGCGCGTGATGTCCCAAATCGACCAGACAGAAAGCTTTGGGCCCGAGTTCGCGCGCGCAGTGATAGCTGGTCCCCCAGTCGTTAATCACCGTCGAATAAAACGCCGGCTCGTAGAACTTGTGCTCGATAAAGATTCGCCAGTCGTCAGGCAGCGCCGCATAAATCTCTCGCATACTTTCGAGATAGCGCTCGAGCGCGCCGCGAAAATGTTGTTGACCCGGAAAGTTGCCGCCGTCACCAATCCAGACGGTGTGGGCTTTCGAGCCCAGCGCCTTTCCGAGCTCGATGCACTCAAGGTTGTGGGCGACGGCCTGCGCCCGCACCGGGGCATCGGGATGCGTGAGACTGCCAAACTTGTAAGAATGCTTTTGTCCCGGCTGGTCCTGAAACGTGTTCGAGTTCATCGCATCGAAATGCAATCCTCGCCCGCCGGCAAACTCGCGCAAACGAGTAACATCTTCGGGTCGGTCCCAGGGAATATGCAGCGACACTGCCGGCGTCGAACGAACCAGTTTGAAAATGGTGCCGCAGTCTTCGAGCTTCTCGTAAATGTCGCGCGGTTCGCCCTGGCCCGGAAAACGAGCGAAGCGAGTGCCGCCGGTGCCGACTCCCCAGGAGGGAATGGCGACCTGAAAACTCTCCGCTTTCGCGACGAGGTTTTCAATCTCGACATTCTGTCGTCGAAGTCTTTTAGCGAGATCGGTGAAGTCCTCTTCAACCCAGCCTTTCGACTTCTGGTTTTGCTCGGAGATGAAAGAGTCTTCAATCTCAAAGTGCCGAGTCATAGTACTGCTCCGGATGTACCGCTCGTTGTCCAACCTGCGGCTGGCTGTGGCACAGACTTCAGTCTGTGAATAGTCTCCGCTTCAGGCTCTACGAATTTACACAGACTGAAGTCTGTGCCACTCAAACACCGGCGCTACCTTAAGAAACCGTCCTGAAGACCACCGTCCACCGGAATCACGTGACCTGTGGTTTTCGATAGCCGCGGCGAAATCAACAGAAAAATTGCTTCAGCCTGATCTTCCGGCTCAATCGGTGTCTGGGTCAGAGATCTTTTGGCGTAGAACGATGCCAGCTTATCGCGCAGTTCCTCAGTCGACTCATCCTCCGAAAAAGCGACCTGGTATTTTGCGAGCGAGGCAATCACGCGATCTCGCGGAAACATCGTGCTGCCCTTGACGACCGTCGCCGGCGCCACCGCGTTAACGCGCACCAGCGGGGCCATTTCGACCGCCAGCTCTCTGACCAGATGATTGGCGGCTGCTTTGCTCGTGTCGTATGCGAGGCTCCCTTTTTTCGCGACCACCGCGTTCGCGCTGGTAGTCACCACGATATTGCCCGGCAGTTTTTGCTTCTCAAAAATTTTGTAAGCTTCATCAGCCACGATGTAAACGCCGGTTACGTTAATCCCAAACGTCCGGGCCCACAAAGTGTCTTCGATCCGGCCGCTCTTGTCGGGCGGCACGAAGATCCCGGCCGTGATCACGACCGAATCAATACCGCCGTACGCGAGCATTACATCCCCGAACATTTGGGCCACGCTCTCGCGTCTGGTGATGTCACAGCCTAATCCGATGGCCGGCCCACAATCGCTGAGGCCAGTGCCGCCGACACCGATCCCTGGGCCGTATTGATCGATAATCTCCTGCGCCGTCTCTTTCGCGGCGGCTTCGTCGAGATCCACACAGACAATGTGCGCGCCTTCTTTGACCAGACGGTGCGCGGTCGATTTCCCAATGCCGGCGCCCGCGCCGACGATCACGACGATGCGCCGGTCCAGTTCTTTTTCGGGCGGCATCCGCCGCAGCTTCGCCTCTTCCAACGGCCAGTATTCAATGTCGAAAGCTTCCTGCTGGTCCATGGCTTCGTACTGATCGATGGCTTCTGCGCCGCGCATTACCTCGATCGCGCAGTTATAGAACTCGGCAGTCACTCGCGATTCGCTCTTGTTCTTTCCCCACGAGATCATCCCGAGTCCGGGGATCAACACCACCGTGGGATTGGGATCGCGCATGGCAGGCGAATCCGGCCGCTTGCACTTTTCATAGTAGGCTTCGTAATCCCGTGCGTACTGCACCAACCCGTCAGCAATCGCCTGAGTCAGCAGCGTGAGATCGCCACTCGCGGGATCCCAATCGACAAAGAGCGGTTTGATCTTGGTGCGCAGAAAGTGATCGGGACACGAAGTTCCCAGTTCAGCCAGACGCGGGCCATCGTGACTGTTAACGAACCGCAGCATTTTCTCGTCATCCTGCACCGTCGCAACAAAACGTTTGGCGACCGAAATCTGTCCGCGTAGCGAAGGAATGATCTCAGTTTGCATGCGCCGGCGGTCGGCCTCCGGCAACGGTTGATGTTTTTGCCCGCCGAAAGTCTGCTCGCCCCGATCATGCTGCTCGATGTAACGGGCCGCGCGATCGATAATTTCCAGCGCCGTCTCGTAACAGCTCTTGTCATCTTCGCTCCACGAACTCATCCCGTGATGGCCCAGCAAAATCCCTCGGGCCTGCGGATGGTCCTTGATCAACTGTTCAATCTGGAGACCGATATCAAAGCCCGGCCTTTGCCAGGGTACGTAGATCACTTCGTCGCCATAAATCTCTCTGGTTAGCTGCGCCTGATTCACCGAGGCCGCCACCGCAATCACCGCATTCGGGTGGAGGTGATCCACATGCTGGTAAGGAACCAGCGTGTGCAACGGCGTATCGATCGAACAGGCGCGCGGGTTGAGATTAAAGACGCAGTGGCTGTACATCGGATACATTGCGTCCTCGACCGGCGTCTTCGGTCCGCGCTCGGGATCACCGAGATAGACCGGTTTCATCGCTCGCACCTTGTCGAGATAGAGCGAGGCGAAGCCGTCCCGCCTGGCCGTTCGCAGGTCACCGCCGGAACCCTTTACCCACAATATTTCGACTGCTTCGCCGGTAAGCGGATCTTTTTCGGACAGCTTTGACGAAGTGTTACCGCCACCGGTATTGGTCAGAGTAAGATCTTCACCCAGCTTGTTGGATCGATAAACCAGGCGGTCTACTCCTGATAAACTGTTGGCAACCTCGTCCTGCCAGAGATATCTGACAAAAACAAATTGTTCCCTTTTGCTCGTTTGCGTGCTCATCCTAATTTTCAAATTTCAGATTTCAAATTCCAGATTCCAAATCATCGTTTACGAAAACAGAAGCTTCAGCATATCGTCCTTCCACCCGCTTAGTGAACTCTTCATCACCTCGCTTAATTCAGTTGCCTGCATCTGCGACATGGCGTCGACGATCTTCTCATGCATGATCGCGCTTTCGGTGTAAGACTCGGGTTCACGCCGCGTCTTCATGACGAAGAAAGCAAAAAGCGGAACGGTTACCCGTTCGAGCGCATCAACCAGATAACTATTGCCGGACATGACCCAGATTTTGCGATGAAAATCGAGATCGCTTTCGTAAAACTTGTCCATATCAAGCTCGGCCGCGGCCTGCTTCATCCTCTTAATTATGCCGCGGAGTTCTTCAATGTCTGCGGCGGTGACGTTCTCGCGAGCCCACTCGATCGCCAGTCCCTCCAACTCGACCCGCAAGCGAAAGATCTGCTTGATGTCGGCGGGCTCGAGTTTGGTGACTGTCGTGCCTTTATAAGGAGTGCGCTGGACAAATCCATGATGCTCCAGATGGATCAGGGCCTCGCGCACCAGAGGGATGCCGGCGCCTACCTGTTGCGCGATGCGGGCTTCGACAATTGAGGCGCCGGGCGGAATCGAGCCGGTGAGGATAGCTTCCTTAACAGCTCGCACAACTTGATCCCGCTTGGAGATCGGTTGAATCACTTCAAGCATGGCGGTAATTCTCAGTTCGGTTTTTAGACAGAAACGGATTTGCGTTTCTTCATCTTCATGAAGCGTTTGGAAAGGAGCACTTCTGAACGATGCTCCGGGCAAGCCATATTCAGGATTGTGTGATTAATCGTAACGAGGAAATCGGCTGGTCGCCCGCGAAACTTTCCGGTGAGTGGTGGCTCGCTCAGGTATTCGACAAGATTCTCCCGCACCAGCTTCCAAAACTGCCGTGGCGAGATCCACACACTGCCACCACGACACATGATTTTCGCTGAGCGTTTGGTCTTACTGGACACAATACACCCCAGACTAAGCCCTAATGGGAATCTCGCAAGAAACCGCAAATTCCTGGGTTTTTGAACGAGCGCCGCGCAGTTTATACCGATGTAACACGGATTACAAGATCATAATATGATCTTTTTCTGTCATAACCTGATGTTTCACGTCCTGTTGGGTTCTGAAGGGATCTGGGGAGATGGCTCTGCCACTCCGATGGGCGGCAAGTCTTGGACTTGCCGTTCGGGCCTATTATTTTCCCGGTCTCCGACCACGGTCAAAGACCGCGAAATCTCAAAGAACCCTTCTCGGCAAGTCATAGACTTGCCGCGCATCAGAGTGGCAGAGCCATCGGAAAAGACGCGTGATTTCTAATTCCTGGACCTTGAGGCGGCAGATTTACGAGTGAGCTCTATTCCACGCGGAACCAATCAAAGTCGGCGTATCCCATTTCCGAGTTTGGCGCGGCGCTAACGGCGAAGATGCCCACCTTCGCTCCTATCCATCTTCCCGGTCGGGCCTTAAATGGTTTTCCTATCGAGGTAAACGAAGTTCCATCGGTGCTAAAGCTGAAATTCGCCATCGCGTTCTCGTCAACTTTGACCCGCAACCAGAACGAGTTCTGGCTAAGCTTCACGCCGGGGGTTTCAACTTCGGCAGCCCCTTTGTCCGCGCTCACGCAAACCGTCTGGGAAACATAGAGTCCGTCCTGCTGCTTCTTCACGGAAACGTAAGCGTAGTCGGTGCCGGTCACGATCAGACCTGCTCTCTCGCCATCATTGCGAGCGGTAAAACTGATTTTGGTTGTGACAGTAAATGTGGACGCGGGAAACTTTTGCAACAGTAGGTTCGGCGCGTCCCAAAAGTTCCGGCTGCCACTAGCCGGCGGGATATTGAAGAGTCTCAGCAAACCATAGGCGGCCGAAGGAAGCGCCCAGTTCATCTGTGGATTCGCCTGCCATTGCCACTGGAGGCCGAGTCGATCCGAGCTGAATTCGTCCGTGTCGGCCGGTGTCGCTCTCGGAATATTTCCCACGACGTTTGGCTTCTTGAACTTTGACACCGGCTCGCCGGTGCCGTCGCCATCAGGATCGTTGCCGATAACCGGCCAGTCATTTATCCACTTCATCGGCTGAAGATGAACAATGCGGCCGGACGCGCCTTTGTCCTGAAAATGAATGAACCAGGATTCGCCCGACTGTGTCTCGACCCAGGCGCCTTGATGTGGTCCATTGATGTTTGTCTGCCCCTGCGCCAAAACCACCCGGCGTTCGTAAGGGCCATAGATGTTTTTGGAGCGTAGCGCCAGCTGCCAGCCTGTCTCAACTCCGCCGGCCGGTGCAAAGATGTAATAAAAACCGTTCCGCTTATACAGCTTTGGGCCTTCGACCGTGGGGTCGTTGGCGTGGCCATCAAAAACCATCACGCCCTCGTCGAGCAGTTTGGTCCCGTCCTCGCTCATACGGCTGATCACTAGAATGCTCTTGATGCCGGAGCGGCTGCGCGCGAATGCGCTAACCAGATATGCCTTGCCATCGTCGTCCCAGAACGGACAAGGATCGATCCAACCTTTGGCCTCTTTGATCAAACGTGGCTCGGACCAGGGACCGGCCGGGTCCTTTGCCTTGACCAGGTAAATGCCGAAATCGGGGTCAGGGTAAAAGATGTAGAACTCTCCGTTGTGATAACGAATGGCCGGCGCCCAAACGCCATTTCCGTGTTGCGGGCGATTAAAGACATCGAAGGGCGGCTGGCGTGGTAACGCATAACCGATGATGGTCCAACTAACCAAATCCTGTGAATGCAGAATCGGCAGACCGGGGGCCGCGTTGAAACTCGAGGCGACCAGATAAAAGTCTCGCCCCACGCGCACGACATCAGGATCCGAATAGTCTGCGTGGATAATCGGGTTCCGATAGGTGCCATCCCCGTTGTCGGGCACCCAAACTTTCGAGACGGACGTTTGCGCAGAGATTGGTCGCCAAGCCAAAATTGTGAGCAGCAGGATCAGAGCGGCGCGGCAGTAGTCAGGACGAGTCACTTTAGATTTTCAGACACGAAAACACGTTTGCGGCCCAATTCAAAATGCTAATAATCGCACAAAGTTGTTTTCATGACACCCAAACGTGTGTTAAAGACGGTACGCACGCCTCCGGCGTGCTCAACACCGACAGAAGCACGCCGGAGGCGTGCGTACCGTTTGCACGCGTACCGTTTGCACGCCGGAGGCGTGCGTACCAGAGGAACATCATGAAGCTTAGCAAAATTTTCTCGCCGGCCATTCTGATAATCATGTTGCCGGCCTTTTCTGAGGTGGCGCTTGAAGGCGCGCGGACGCAGGCCCAAACGGCCGAGAAGCGAGTTACCGTCAAGGCCGTCAACAAATTGTCGATCGCGCGTCCCAGCCAAACGATCGAGATCATGGCTAAGGACCTGACGCCGTTGGGCGAGAAGGATCTTAACAAGATTCATGTATGGGATTCTGCGGGCAAGGAGATGCTGAGCCAGTCCGTCGACACGGACTTCGACGATTATCATTTGCCCGACATGATAATTTTTCAGGCGGACTTTGCGCCGAATCAAACTCAGACTTTCACGGTGACGGCCGGAGCCAAGCGCGAATACAAGAAAGATGATTTCCGCGCCTACGGACGTTTCGTGCGCGAACGTTTCGATGATTTTGCCTGGGAAAACGATCTGATTGCTCACCGGACCTATGGCAAGGGGCTGATCACCTGGAAGGGTGAACCGCTGACCAGCAGTGCGATCGACATCTGGACCAAGCGCACTTCAAAACTGGTCCTCAACGATTGGTATATGGTCGACAACTATCACGTCGATCTGGGCGAAGGCATGGATAACTACTCAGCCGGTCCGACGCGCGGCGTTGGCGGCAGCGGCCTCTGGGCCAACAACCAGCTTTTTGCGCCGACGAACTTCGTCGATTCGCGGGTGCTGACTAATGGCCCAATCCGCGTGATGTTCGAACTGGTTTACGAACCCTTCGACGTCGACGGCGTGAAGGTCTCGGAAGTGCTGCGCATCTCGCTCGACGCCGGCAGTCAGCTGGATCACTTTCAAACCTCTCTGACCACGCAGCCGGCCAACAAAGATTTGGCCCTGGCGGTCGGTATCAAAAAGGCCAAAGACCAACAGAAAGAATTCAATGCCGGGCATGGCTGGCTGGCTATCTGGGAGCCGTCCGAAAAGAACCAGGGGATGCAGGGACTGGCCGCGATCGTCGACCCGCGCGCCTTCGACAAGCAAGCGGAAGATACTCGCAACAACCTGGTAGTTCTGAAGCCCGCGGCTGGAAAGACGTCATACTGGGCCGGTTTCGCCTGGGACCGGGCCGGCAAGATCACTTCCGCCGCCGCCTGGAAAAAATATGTCGATGACTTCGCCCAGGGCGTATCGGCGCCGATCGAAGTCACTGTCTCTAATTGATTTTGAAATCTGAAATCTTGAATCTTGAATCTGAAATCTCAGATCTGAGATCTGAATACCGCCATGGAGAGCCACCGCATGCGATTATCTTTCGCTAACCTAACCAGGAGCAGTTGTTTACTCCTGTTCGTATTCCCTTTTCTTTTTGCCGCCACAGCCATTGCGCAGGACGCTTCACGAGCACGCCAGGGCGCCGACACGGTGTTGGCAATCTGGAAGGACTATCCCGGAGCGACGGCTGGACGAACACCCAGGTGGACTTACGAGCAGGGCGTGGTGCTTCTGGGAATCACGCACGTTTGGAAGAAGACCGGTGACCAAAAGTACTTCGATTACATTCGGCAGACGCTGGATCATTATGTTGCCGACGACGGCACCATCCGGACTTACCGGGTTGAAGAATACAACCTCGACAACGTCCTGCTGGGAAGAATGCTGCTGCTGCTTTATCGCGAAACGAAAGCGGAGAAATATCGGAAGGCCGCTGATCTGGTGCGATCTCAGTTAAGTAAACATCCGCGCACTTCGGAAGGCGGCTTCTGGCACAAGCAGATCTACCCATCGCAGATGTGGCTCGATGGCCTTTACATGGCCGAGCCTTTTTATGCCGAGTACGCAGCCATGTTTCATGAAGACGCAGCCTTTGATGACATCGCCAAACAGTTCATCCTCATTGAACGACACACCCGCGACGAAAAGACGGGACTGCTCTATCACGGATGGGACGAGTCAAGAAAGCAACGCTGGTCCGATCCAACCACCGGGCGTTCGCCGAATTTCTGGGGACGGGCGATGGGCTGGTATGCAATGGCCCTGGTCGATACTCTCGACTACTTTCCGAAGACTCATCCAAAGAGAGCGGAATTGATCGCCATCCTCAAACGTCTGGCAACCGCGGTCGCAAAATATCAGGACGAGAAGGCGGGCCTGTGGTACCAGGTTGTAGACAAGGCGGGAGCCAGGGGTAACTATTTTGAATCGTCAGCTGCGGCGATGTTTGTCTACGCGCTCGCCAAAGGCGCACACATGAAGTATCTGCCGGCTCCCTCCCTGCGGGTGGCTGAGAAAGCCTACCGGGCAATGTTGAGCCAATTCATCGAGACCAGACCGGATGGGCTGGTCGATTACAAAGGCACAGTCAGCGTGGCCGGCCTCGGAGGCAATCCTTATCGCGATGGCAGCTATGAATATTATTTAAGCGAAAAAGTCGTGACCAATGATCAGAAGGGCTATGGCTCCTTTATCATGGCGGCCGCTGAGATGGAGCCGGAAAAAAAGAAGAAGAAGAAAGCCTAGCAGGCTGCTGAAAACTAAATTCAAATTGCGGGAGCCGATAATTTGGAGTGCGGCGACTCGTCGCCGCTTTGGCCGCACGTTAGATTGCTGCTAATTTCAATACTTGCTTCGGTGCTAAGGCAAAAGCGGCGACGAGTCGCCGCACTCCAAAATCGTCGCAACTAATCAGATGAATTTTCTCGGGCTCGACGTGGGGACCGGCGGGTCGCGCGCGGTCGTGATCGACATGACGGGCAGCGTCGCCGCGTCGGCTACGGTCGAGCACCAGCCGTTTACTTCTCCTCATCCCGGATGGGCCGAACAGGATCCGCGGGATTGGTGGCGCGCCTCCGAAGCTGCGATTCGCGCGGTCTTAAAGGAAGTCGAGCCGCAATCAATTAAAGCAATTGGTTTGTCGGGACAGATGCACGGATCTGTCCTGCTCGATGCCGGAGACGAATCATTGCGCCCTGCTCTTATTTGGTGTGATCAACGCACCGCCGAGCAATGCCGGGCCATAACCGAAAAAGTCGGCGCTCAAAGTCTAATCGAACTTACCTGCAACCCTGCCCTCACCGGTTTCACCCTTCCTAAAATGCTCTGGGTGCGCGAGCATGAACCCGAAGTTTGGCAACAAACTCGCTCGGTTCTCTTGCCTAAAGATTATGTGCGACTGCGGCTCAGCGGAGACAAAGCCACCGACGTGGCGGATGCTTCGGGCACTCTGCTGCTGGATGTCTCGGCGCGGAAATGGTCCACGGAGATGCTTGCCGCGACCGAGATCGACGAAAAACTTCTGCCGGCGGTCTACGAATCGCCTGAGGTTACGGGCACTGTTTCAGCCGCAGGTAATCAGGCGACCGGTTTACCTAAAGGGACGCCGATCGTCGCGGGTGGCGGTGATCAGGCTGCGGGCGCCGTCGGCATGGGAATCGTTCGCCCGGGGACGGTGAGCGCGACTATCGGCACCTCGGGTGTAGTCTTCGCGGCCAGCGACAAACCTTCACTCGATCCAAAAGGTCGGGTCCACACCTTCTGTCACGCATTGCCGAAACGCTGGCATGTAATGGGAGTGACCCAGGGCGCGGGACTGTCGCTACGCTGGTTTCGCGAACAGTTCGGCGCCGGCGTTGACGACGGCCGAGATCCTTATGAACGGCTCACCGAAGAAGCGGGCCAGGTTCCGTCCGGCGCGGACGGTTTGCTGTGGACTCCTTATCTGATGGGCGAACGGACACCTCATCTTGATCCGAATGCGCGGGCAGCCCTGGTTGGATTGACGGCCAGTCACACTCGCGCCCATGTCGTGAGGGCTCTGCTTGAAGGTGTGGCTTTTAGTCTGCGCGACACTCTCGAGATATTTCGGGAAATGAAGGTGCCGGTGAACGAGATCCGCCTGGGTGGCGGGGGCGCCCGCTCAAAACTCTGGCGCCAGATTCAGGCCGATGTTTACGGTCACGAGGTGGCCACGGTGAGGGCCGAAGAAGGCGCCGCGTATGGCGCGGCGATTCTGGCCGGCGTCGGCGCCGGCGCGTGGCCCTCGGTCGATGCTGCTTGTGAAGCAGTCGTGAGCGTAGCGGATCGCCTGAAGCATGACGCAGCTTCAGCCGGGCTTCTGGACAAGCAATATGCTCGCTTCAGAATGATTTACCCGGCTCTGCGTTCGATCAGCGGCTGCCCCGAAGCATAGGTGGTGATCTAATTTCACCGTGCGGTTTTCCGTAGCCCAGGCGTTTACGCCTGGGTACGAAACAGGTAGCGCTTTTAAAGCCCCATTAATGGGGCTTTTGAAACTAACCGCTCTTTTGTTCCCAGGCGTAAACGCCTGGGCTACGGAAAAATCATTTAAACAAGGTCAACTACCAAAGCATAAAAGTTCTTGACTCTGCGCAGTTCGCATTACAGAATCCAGCGCCATTAATCACAATCAGCGTCAAGCTCGGAGAGAGAAATGAAATCAAAATCATCTTTACGTTTTGTAGTCCTGCTGGCCATTTCGTTACTGGCAATCGGTGGATGTAAGAACCAGGCCGGAGGCAAACGCCACAAACTGGCTTTCGTTACCAACAACGCCTCCGACTTTTGGACCATAGCGCGCAAGGGCACTGAAAAAGCCGCCGCGGAACTTCCCAATGCGGATATCGAATTCAAAATCAATTCTGACAACACGGCGGCCGAACAACAGCGAATTGTCGAGGCATTACTAGCCCAGGGAACGAACGGCATTGCTATCAGCCCCGTCGATCCCGTCAATCAGTTACAGGTGCTGAATCGCGCCGCTCAACAATCCCTGGTTGTCACCCAGGACAGTGATGCGCCCGCCAGCAATCGCGTCTGTTATATCGGCACCGACAATGTTGCGGCCGGCCGGCAAGCGGGTGAGCTCGTAAAGGAAGCGTTACCGCAGGGCGGCAAAATAATGGTCTTCGTCGGCACGCTGGACGCCGCCAATGCCCGAGAACGCTATCAGGGTGTGAAGGAGGCTCTCCAGGGTTCGAACATTCAGATACTGGATGTTCGCACTGACGGCGCCGATCGCGTCCGCGCTAAATCAAATGCCTCGGATACTCTGGTTAACCAACCGGACATCGCGGGCCTGGTTGGCTTGTGGTCGTATAACGGCCCGGCGATCCTGGGTGCGGTTCGCGATGCCGGAAAGATCGGCAAGGTCAAAATTGTCGCGTTCGACGAGGAAGACGAAACCCTGGGCGGAATTAAGGAGGATGCGATCTTTGCGACCGTGGTCCAACAGCCTTTTGAATTTGGTTATCAGTCGATGAAGTTGATGGCTAAGATTCTCGACGGAGACCGTTCAGGCATTCCGGCCAGTAAGCAAATCTTCGTACCGACGCTCGCCATTAAGAAAGCTGAAGTCGAAGAGTTTACGAAGAAGATCCAGACGCTTCGCGGCCGTTAGGTTCGGAAAGTGGAGTCAGTACCACCTCCGTGAGGAGGTGGGATCAGGAGGCATTGCGAGGAACTGACGATTCCTCCTTATTCCATCCGCTGACGCGGATGGTACTGACTTCGGAATCGAACTATGAACAACATCGCTGGCAATAAATCACTGCGCGACTGGCGCTTCTGACGCGATGCCAAACCCACTCCTTCAAATGTCGGCTATCAGCAAGCGCTTTCCCGGCGTGGTCGCGCTTGAAGACGTTCACCTGAAGGTTGACGCGAGTGAAATCGTCGGACTGATCGGCGAAAACGGCGCCGGCAAATCCACTTTGATGAAAATCCTGGGCGGAGTCATCCAGCCGGACTCGGGCGCAATTGAACTCGACGGCGAAAAAGTCGTCATCCATTCTCCGAGAGAAGCAAGCGGACGCGGAATCGAATTCATTCATCAGGAACTGAGTGTCCTGGACAATCTCGACGTCGCGGCAAACGTCTTTCTGCGGCGTGAACCAACCAAGGGTGGCTGGTTGAGATTAATCGATAACCGGCGCCTTTATCGCGAAGCCGACACCCTGTTGCAAAGACTCGGGCTGAATATTTCCAGCCGCACTCCACTTGCCAGACTTTCGCTCGCACAACAGCAACTGGTAGAAATTGCCCGCGCCATTTCCGCCGGGGCCCGGATCGTAATCATGGACGAGCCGACCTCAAGTCTCACTCTTTCCGAAGTCCGCCGCTTAATCGAAATTGTCAGAGATCTCAAGGCCAGCGGCGTCAGTGTCGTTTACATCTCGCACCGTCTTCATGAGGTCGAAGAAATCTGCGATCGCGCGGTGGTGCTGCGCGACGGCCGCAATGCCGGTGAACTCGCTCGCTCTGAAATCAACCACGATCGCATGGTGCGCATGATGGTTGGCCGTGACCTGAAAGACCTTTTCCAGTCCGGAAGCAAGCACGAAGCAGGCACCAAGTCCGCTGATTGGTTTTCAGTTCGCGGCTTTCGCACCACCAGATATCCCCATGAAGCTGTCTCGATTAGCCTGGCTCGGGGCGAGGTCCTCGGGGTCGCCGGTCTGGTCGGAGCCGGACGGACGGAGTTGGCCAAAACGATATTCGGAATTGATCAAGCGGTTGCGGGCGAAATTTCGCTGGCCGGAAAGCGCATTATCATCAACGGTCCAAACGATTCAATCGCGCAGGGCATTTACCTGATACCCGAAGACCGGCGCACCTGCGGATTGATTGTCGACATGAATATCCGTGAGAACGTCTCTCTGCCGAAGTTGAATCGATTTGCCAGCCTGGGTCTGATCCAATTTGGGAAAGAAAAGACTGCGACCAGGAAGGCCTGTCAATCAATCAACGTTAAAGCGCCTTCGATTGAGATGAAAGCCGCGAACCTCAGTGGTGGAAACCAGCAGAAAGTTGTGCTGGCGAAATGGCTCACGCTCTCGCCCAGAGTTTTGATCTTTGACGAACCGACCCGCGGCATCGACGTCGGAGCGAAAGCCGAAATCTATGCGTTAATTCGTGAGCTGGCGAACCAGGGAGTTTCGGTCATTGTCATCAGCAGCGAGATGGAGGAAGTGCTGGGCATTAGCGATCGCATCGCGATCATGCATGAAGGTAAAATCACCGGCGTGCTCGAGCGCTCACAATTCAGCGAAGAAGCAGTGATGGCCTTCGCTACCGGATCAAACAGGCCCGCGCCTGTGGGAGTGTAATTTGAATCGCACGGTTCAGAGTTCAGCCATTAGGTTGCTGAAAAAAATCAGGGGGCAAGTCTGATTTAATGATTTCTCTGTGCGATCTCTGT
>Ga0111539_10005246_pt1 | contig 16788 bp, 16 predicted proteins | sample RhiMethybrSRZTD1_FD_79667 | JGI IMG/M metagenome (GOLD analysis project Ga0111539, IMG submission 79667) | Populus rhizosphere microbial communities from Tennessee, USA - Rhizosphere MetaG P. TD hybrid SRZTD1 (version 2) (version 2) | ecosystem: Host-associated > Plants > Roots > Rhizosphere >... | reverse complement strand
GGATCCTCGGGCTGCAACCCCAGGTCCGCCCCGGGAAGGCCGACTTTGGTGAGCCCGGTGCGGATCGGCGACTGCCCGGTGATGAACGCCGCGCGGCCGGCAGTGCAGCTCTGCTGTCCATACCAGTCCGTGAACAGCGCGCCCTCGCGCGCGATGCGGTCGATGTTGGGTGTGCGGTAACCCATGATGCCGTGGTTGTAGGCGCTGACATTGAACCAGCCGATATCGTCGCCCCAGATGATCAGGATATTGGGTTTGCCCTTTGCAGCCATGATTCTCTCCTCAGTCTGCTGAATGTCAGCCCAGGGGACCGGTGCGGAACGTCATGTTGAGGATCGCGGCGATGCCGAGCCCGAGCAGGGCGAGCGCCGTGAGCAGAGTCAGCGAGATGGGAAAGCTGCTCTCGCCGTGGATCAATCCTTCCAGCTTCATGCGCGCGCGCTCGTGCCGCAGTCCCAGCATGAACTGCACGTGGTAGAGGATGCCGAGCGCCAGCATGCCGATGCCGATCCACACCAGCGCCTGGCCGAAGTTGCGCGCCGCGGCGGCGCTGGTCAGCACTTCGCTCTCGCGAAGCTTCTGGAAGAACTGGAAGATGGTGAAGCCGAAGCTGATGAGCGAGAGCGAAGTGCGGATGATCGACATGAGCGTGCGGTCTGCACTCATGCGCGTGCGCTGGAACGACATCCCGGTACGTCGCGCACTGAGCTCGACGGAGACGTCGTCGGAAGGGGATTGTGCGGTGACTGCTGCCATGGAGAACTTCACTCGCCTGTCTGGCCGGTCTGGCGCAGTCCGCGCTCGTGCCACCAGCGCCCCACGCGGTCGGCCGGACCTCGGATCAGAAAGTAGGGAACGATCGCGAGCACGAAAACGACGATGAGCGCTTCGACCGGATAGAATTTCTTCAGCGCGACGATCTGATAGATCGCATCCATGACGAGGCCGAGAATTGCTATGCGCGACGTCGCCGCGAGTCCGCGGCGGATGCGCTGCCCCGTGCGGCAGCATCGGTGAGGATCAATTTGAAGTAGGGCTCACGCCCCAGGCGTGCGTCACGCAGGCCGGCGCGGACGGCCACGATCGCGGCCATCACCGGTTGCAGCAGGAAGCGGAATGACAGGGGTCCGCTCGGACGTGCGAGCAGGTCATTCCACTGACGCACGACAATGTCCTGGATGAAGTCGAGCATGGGCGCGGGAGGGCGAACATGAGCGCAGGGCCGCAGGTCGCTGCAACTTAGCTCAGCGCAGCAGCCGCCGATGATCAGTGGGACGGGTAGCGCGCGCTGCCCGCGCTACGGCGGTCGGCCGCCGAACCACTGCCTGGCGGCGGGCTCGCGCGTGCCTTCGCTGTTCTGCAGCGCGTTTGCAGCGCGAACCAGTTCCGGCACGGACTGGATCTGCAGCTTCTCGAACATCCTGGCACGTTGCGCCTTGATCGTCCGTTCGCTGACACCGAGCTCGGCGGCGATCTGCTTGTTCAGCCGGTTGTTCACCACGCCGTAGAAGATTGTGCGCTCCGCCGACGTGAGTGTCGCGAAGTGCGCGCGCAGCCGCGTGACATTGTGTCGCGTCGCCTGGCGCTGTGCGTCAGCCAGTAGCGCAGCGCGGATCACCGGCAGGAGCGTTTCGCCGCCGAGCGGCTTCAGCAGATAGCTGAACGCCCCCCATTTCATGACGTCGATGGTCGTGATGATGTCGTCGCGACCGGTGACGAAGATTACGGGCGGTGCCCAGTCGTGCTCCATCAACGTCTTCAACAGATCTATGCCGCTCGGCCCGGGCATGGAGATGTCGAGGAGGATGCAGGTCGTGCCGCCCGGTGTGTAGGCCAGCAGGAACTCCGCGGCGCTGCGGTGACCTGTCGCGACGTAGCCGGCTGCCAGGAGCATGCGCAGCATGCTCCTGCGAAAACTGTCGTCGTCGTCGATGATGTGGACCGACGTCGATGTCAATTGTGCGTCCGCGTCCATTGCGGCCCAAGGGTAGCGCCGCTCACGCGGTCCCGGCTGCGATGAAACGGCAAGAAGGTGCACTAAGGGCGTCAGCGCCGAACTGCAATGGCGAGCGCTTCCAGGAGCTGCGATGAGAGATAGGGCTTGTGCAGCACCGTTGCGAACAGTTCCGAGCGCAGGACCCAAGCGGGAGGTGTCGCCGATAGCGCGATGATCGGCGTGCCGCTCAGGTCCGCGCGCTGCTTGATCTCGCGCGCCGCCTGGATGCCGCCACCGTCCGGCATGTGCAGATCCATGAGGATCACGTCGGGCATGACTTCCGCCGCGCGCTGCACAGCCAGTGCCGCGCCCGCGGCTTCGAAGACCGTATGGCCGTGCGCACTCAGCAGACGCGCTGTGCTCGTGCGCACGCTCGGATCGTCGTCGACCACCAGGATCACTGTGCCCAATTCGCCTCGTCAGGTCATCGGTCGCTGCGGCGTGCGCGAACTCTACCGGCGCTAGCGCGGGGAATATGAGACCGATCTCAAGCTTTCGCGCGGGCGTGCGTAGTGTTTTTATTGTCGTCCGCCAAAGATGAACGCAGGCTGTCAACGTGAGGAGCCCGCAGCGGCGCGCGTCACGGCGTCGACCAGGGAAGTACTGGAGAACGGCTTGATCAGGTACGCATATGCGCCGATCTCACGCGCCGCGCGCCGATGCATCGCATCGTCATGAGCAGTGATGACCACGACGGGCGTCGTGGAACCGGCGGCTGCGAGCCGGCGCTGGAGCTCGAAGCCCGTCATGTCTGGCAGGTGAACATCGAGCACCAGGCAATCCGCCTTGTACGCGTCACGGTCCGACAGCAGCGCCCCCGCAGATTGGAAGCAGCGCGTGTGAAACCCCGCGGCTTCGAGCAGTCGGCTCACCGCGAGAATCACGCTGCCGTCGTCTTCGACTATTGTGATGGTGCTCACCCGAGACTCGCGCGCTGCCTCCGTTCATCAGTACAGGCGAACGCTGGTCGCGGCAATCAGTAGAGTGGGGTCGGGAGATCTCCCCATGAGCATCATTGTGTCTTCAACGGCACAGTGAAGGCGAAGGCAGCACCGCCGTCGCGGCGATTCTCGGCCCAGATCGCGCCGCCGTGCATCGCGACGATGGAGCGTGCGATCGACAGACCGAGACCCAGCCCCTCCTCCCGGGTGGTATAGAAAGAGTCGAACAGCTTGTCCTTCTGCGCCGGCTTGAAGCCTTGACCCTGATCGAGCACGGTTACCATGAGGTTCTGCTCCGCACACCGCTCGGTGCGCACTTCGAGAACGCGCCGGTCCGTGGGTGTGTCTTTCATCGCTTCCATCGCGTTGATCAGCAGGTTGAGCAGTACCTGCTGCAAGTGCACGGGGTCCGCGAACGCGTGCGGCAGGGTGGGCTCCAGCGCCGTGCGAATGATGATATTGCGCCGGACTGCGTCCGGTAGCACGAGCGCCAGCACGCTCGAGGCGAGCGCATTCACGTCCACGTCCTCGAGTTGCAGCTCGCGCTTGCGCAGGAGCGTTCTGAGTCGACGCACCATGCTGTCGGCGCGCAGGTCGTCCTTGCGCACGTCGGCGAGGATCTCGAGCACCAGGGAGATGTTCGGCTGTGGACTGCGCAACAGCAGGTCTGCTGTCTCGACGTTGCTCAGGATGGCGCTCAGCGGCTGCGTGACCTCGTGCGCCACTGACGCCGTGATCTCCCCGATCAGCGCGAGCCGCGCCGCATGCGTAATCTCGGCGTGCTGACGCCGGGCGTCGGTGCGGGCGCGGGAATAGCGGCGATTCTGGACGAGCAGCACGATGATGAAAGCCATCTGCAGCGCCAGCAACGCGCAGATCATGTACTGGAGCTTGTCGATGGGGCGCACTCCATCGCGGGACTGGGACCAGTACCTTAGGCCGCGCGCGCACGTCGCCAATACGCACGAGGGGAACCGGCTGCGCGGACCCGGGTAAGGCACTGGTGCCTGCGGTCGCAGGCCCGGGTGCAGCGTGCTCGGTTTGCGCGCGACCTGCTGCAGCCAAACTCTATGTTTCAGAGCATTCCTGGATCGCTATGTACGATTGCGTACAGAGAGGTAACCTGCCGAACGTGCATTTCTGCCACTTGTGTGCATTCTCCCATAGGCCACTTCCCCTGGTACGCATTGCACCGTCCACAGCCTCCAGCGCACAGTCGCTGAAACTACAGAGCGTGCGGCAACGGGGGATACGCCATGGAGATTCACTCAGCGGGAATCGCTTCGCTGGTCGAACCAGCCCGACCGCGTCTGCTGCACGACAGCGACGAGACTTCCGGCAATCCTGTCGTACACGTTATCGACGACGACGACAGCTTTCGCCGCGGCCTGCTGCGCATCCTCCAGGCACTTGGGTATGCCGCAGTGGGCTACGGTTGTGCCGGCGAGTTCCTGTTGACCGTGCGGGGTGAGCTGGCCGGCTGCATATTGCTGGACATAAGCATGCCTGGGCCAAGCGGTATCGATTTACTGCGCGGCCTGATGGAGCGCGGGACGGTAGCGCCGACGATCTTCGTGACCGCGCGCGACGACGTCATGACCAGTGTCAACGCGATGAAAATGGGTGCCTTCGACTACCTCGTCAAGCCGGTCAGCGCCGAACGCCTGTCGGCGGTCGTGGCGCGAGCCATGCGCTTGGACGCCCAGCGTGTCGCCGAGAGACACGAGCTGCAAGGGTTGTGCTCGCGGTTCGCGCGGCTGACGAATTCAGAGCACACGATTTTTGTAGGCGTTGCCTCACACCGGCTCAACAAGCAGATGGCGGGCGACCTCGGTACTTGCGAGCGAACGGTCAAAGCGCTGCGCGCGCGAATGATGGCGAAGCTCAACGTCACGACGGTTCCGGAGGTGGTCCGCGCGGCGGCAATGCTGGAACGGGCAGGCGTGGCGCTCACCGCGGATGTGACCGTCGAGGCGGACGAGCGCCTTCCGACCGCGTGGCGCTCGTCGTTCCTGCAAGCGTTACCGGCGAGCAACTAGGCGGCGTCACCAGCGGATGTCGCGTGCAACGCATGACTACGCGGGACGACGTTCGGGCAGCGTTGGACCGCGGTGAGCTGTTCCTCGTCTATCTGCCCATCCTGACGCTGAACGACCAGCGCTGCATCGGCGCGGAAGCGCTCATCCGCTGGCGGCGTGGCAACGTGGTTCTGCAGCCGAACGACTTTCTGCACGTCGTGCACAACACGGCGCTGTCGGGACGGCTGACCTATTGGGTCATCGACACTGTCGCGGCGGAGCTCGGCAGCTGGTTGGCTGAGCGTCCGCAGGTCCAGATCAGCATCAATGTGCCGGCCGAGATACTAGGCCGCGGCGGCCTGGAATATGCCGCTGCCCGCTCGGGCCTGTCCGCGCGCGTCCAGCAGATCGTGCTGGAAATCACCGAGCACGGCGTGCCGGACCAGCTCGGAATCGATGCGCTGAATGCCATGGCGGAGCGCGGCGTGCGCATCGCGCTCGACGACGTCGCCCTGAGCGGGGTGAATCTGGCGCTGCTCGCGCGGTGCAACTTCCGGATCATCAAGATCGATCGCCGCCTCACCGGCCAGCTCGTGCCCGCGAGTCCCGCCCCGGCTTGGCTGGCGGGGCTCGCATCGCTCCTGCGCAACTCCGAAATCCAGGTGATCGCCGAAGGCGTGGAGACGCTCCACCAGGCGAGCGTGCTGCTCGACGCCGGCGTGCAGATGGCTCAGGGCTATCTGTTCTCCGAGCCGCTGCGGGCCGGCGAGCTGCAGTCCTACCATTTGTGCACCAGTGCAGCCGGCCCGGACGGCTGACAGGATTTCCTAGTGCTGAGCGTGACCATCGCTTAGCATTCACCGCCAGGGCGGGTGCATAGGAGCTGCGAAGAAATTCGCAGGAGCATCATGCTATCCGGCGGGGGGAATTGGGATTCGTCGTCGACGCCGAGCCGCGAGACGGTCGCGGCGGCGATGTTGCTGCTTGCTTTCTCGCTGACGTACTACGTCGGCGTGCGCGTTGGCTTTGCGTTCACGCTCTCGGCAAACGCCGTCTCGCTGTTGTGGCCGCCGAACGCCATTCTGCTCACGGCTCTGCTGATCTTCCCGCCTCGTGCCTGGGTGTGGCTGCTCCTGGCCGCACTCCCTGCGCACCTGATTTCCGAGCTCACGGCTGGCGTGCCGCTGGCGATGGCGTCCTGCTGGTACTTCAGCAATCTGAGCGAAGCCCTGCTCGGCGCTGCGATCATTCGTGCCGTGCTGGGCGGAACGCCGCGCTTCGATCGGGTGCGTGACGCCGCGGTGTATCTGCTGGCCTGCGTGCTGTGTGGGCCGATCCTCACGTCGTTTCTGGACGCGTGGTTTGTCGCGCTGGTCGGGTGGCGCTACGACGGCGACTACTGGGCGGTGTTCAGCATGCGCGCGATCTCGAATGCCCTCGCGGCATTGATCGTGCCTCCCCTGGCGATCACCCTGCTGCAGGTCCCGACTTCCGTGTTCGCCAGAGCGAAGCGCGCCCGTCAGGTCGAGGCAGCGGTGTTGATTGCGGCGCTCATCACCGTCTGCGTCATTGTCTTTCACGACTCCACATCCGCAAGTCAGGCCGCGATGTACGTGTACGCGCCTCTGCCATTGCTTCTTTGGGCTGCCGTGCGCCTGGGCGTCGGCGGCGTGAGCGCGTGCATCGCCATCGTGGCGCTGCTGGCGATTACGGGCACGTTGCGCGGCGCGGGCCCGTTCGTCCTCGAGAGCCCCGACGTATCGGTCCTGTCGCTGCACGGTTTCCTCATCATCGTAACCTCGTCCTTCATCGTGCTGGCGGCCGCACTGGCCGAGCTGCGTGCCGCCCGTGCCGCAGCGCTGCGTCGCGAGGCGCGGCTGGATCTTGCGCTCAGCGCGGCGCACATGGGCGCGTGGGAATGGGATTTTGCCGCGGACCGGATCAGCTGGCGGTTGGGGGCGGACTCAGGCGAGGTGGTCGCGAACGAGGTCAGGTCGGCAGGCGAGCTGCTCTCCAAGATTCATGAGCACGATCGCGCGCGCATGGCAGCCGCAATGCGTGCGGCACGCGAGGACGGCAGGACCGAGGAGGTGGAGTGCCGCTTCGTGTGCGAGGGCCGCGTGCGCTGGATCCGTGGGCTCGGCAGGGTGCTGGCCGACTCTGCCGGCACACGTCATGCGATGATCGGCGTATGTATCGATACAACACGGCGCAAACACCTGGAACTGCAGCAGCGCTCGCAACGCGAGAAGCTCGCGCACCTGGCGCGGACCGCGACGCTCGGTGAAATGGTGCGCAGTCTCGCTCACGATTTGAGCCAGCCGCTTGCGGCCACAATGCTCAACGCGTACGCGGCCCGGCAGGGGTTGCGCAGTGCCGACCCGCGGATGCAGGAGGTCGCGGCGATCCTCGACGATATCGTCGCGGACACCGAGCGAGCCGGTGAGGTCATCAGCAGCTTGCGGTCATTGTTCCCCCGCGAGCCAGTGGAGAAGGAGCCGGTGCACGTCGCCGAGTGCATCAGCACCATCCTCGATCTGGAGCACGGCGACCTCGTCACCCGCAACGTCGCCGTCGATCTGACTATCCACCCGGCTCTGCCGCCCGTTGCAGCGGCGCGCCTGCAGCTGCAGCAGGCGCTGCAAAACCTGATCGTCAATGCGTTAGAGGCGATGGCGGGCAAGAGCGGTGAGCGGCGTCTGCATATTACGGCGCGCAGTCACGCGGACGAGGTCCACGTGGAGGTGAGCGACACCGGCTCGGGGGTCGAGGATTTCGAGCGCATCTTCGAGCCTTTCTATTCGACCAAGAAGCGCGGCGCCGGACTCGGCCTGGCGATAGCGCGCAACATCGTCGCCGCTCACGGCGGACGGCTGTGGGGGGCGAACAATGCAGCCGGCGGCGCCACGTTCTACATCGCCTTGCCCGCTGCCTGAATCGTGACGGGCTCCGGCCGCGGATACACGCCGACCAGTCGCGCGATCAGGATCGCCAGGAACAGCTGCCCGATGATGCTTTCGACGATCGCGGCGGAGCGGGCGATACGCGTCAGCGGCACGATGTCGCCGAAGCCCGTCGTGGTCAGTGTCGAGAAGCTGAAATACAGCAGGTCCGTCAGGTCCATGCTCGCCGGCGTGCCGCGAATCGAGAACGACGCGGTGCCGGCGCGATCCAAGATCGCATACACGAAGCTCCACAGCACGCCGAGCATCAGGTACGTAGCGGCAGCGCCCCACAGACGATCGCTGGTCAGCACTTCGCGATCGAATACGTACCGTATCAGCAGCGCAATCGTCGTTGCGTAGACAGCGGCGTCAAACCATAGCGCCATTCCGAACAGCTCTCCGCTGCCCGACTCCAGCCACAGCCAGCGCAGCGCCAACGCGGGCGCGGCCAGCAAGAGCACGATCAGGAAGGACAGCAGCGAGCGGCCGACTGCCGCAACGGCGGACAGGATGATGAACGTGTTGATCACGTTCCTGACGAGGATGCCGCCGCGCTCGGGCTCGATGAACGGCGCCAGGGCGATGAGGGCGAGCAGCGTGACGAACAGGTAGAAGCAGCGCTGGAAGAACAGCGGGCGCAGGGCTTCGCGAGTGGCGTTGATTGGCTGTCGCATCGCCGCGCTCGCGGTTTGCTGCGCGGCAGATGCGAAGCCTTTGCCCATTCACCGGACCGCTCAGTAGCGTGCCGCGATACCGAACTTGATCTGGTCGAAGCCCGGAGTGCTGGTCGCTTCACCGAGATCGAGCCAGTGCTTCTCGTAGCCCAGGCGCAGCGTGATCGTCGAGCTCACGTCCCAGCGCACGCCCGCGCCGACGTCGTAGACGAGCTCGTCGATGCTGCGCGTGTTCTGGTACGTGCCGCAGTAGTACCCAAACCACGGATCCCACCAGCAGGCGGTCTGCGGCGGCGAATCCGGAATGTTGGTGTCGATGAAGCTCCAGCCGACGGCGGCCGTTACGTACGGCGTCAGCGGCCCCTCGAGGAAGTTGAAGTTCGCGCCGACGCGCGGCGTCCAGTATTCGAGCTCGCCGGTCGCATCGAAACCGAGCCCCGCCAGGGCGTCGCCCGGCGCCACATGGATGTCGTAGTCGGCAGAGTTCCAGTCGAGGGCGAACAGCAGCTCCAGCCGCGGGTTGAAGCGATACGTGAACGACAATGCGACACCCAGGTCGTCGTCGATCGAGGCGTGCGAGCCGCCATCGAAGCTGATGTCCTGCGAAAAGTTGTAGACCAGCTCAGCGCCGAAGTCCCAGCCGGGCTGCCGTTCGGCGAGCGCTGCAGTCGAGAACAGCAGCAGGGCCGCTGCGCCAAGATAATGACTTCTCATGACACTCTCTCCTTCTCCTGCAAAGACGCCCGGGATCGGGCCGGGGATTGGGCCGACGTCGTGGCTGGGTTGGCGCCATTGGCACGCGACGCGTCGAGCGCTTTGCGCAAGGCAGTTGCCCAGGTTGCGATGATGCGTCTGGCTTCGGCTGTGTTCGTGACGGAGTTCGTCCACTGCCACACGTCCGGGCCGCTGTCGCGATGGTCGTAGGCGCGCGCCAGCAACTGGCCGGTGACGGAATCGTGCAGCTGCATGATCAGCGTCATGTGTCCGGCGTCCGAGGTATAGACCTTGGTGCGTCCGGAGGTCTGCATGGAGACGTCGGGCGCCGTGATGTACAGATTCACGATCGCTGCCTGTATCTCGAGGACGTCCGCAGCGGGTTCGCTGACCAGTGGGTAGCCGCCCTTCTCGAGTTCCTTGCGGAAGACGTCGGCGAAGACCTGTGCAAGCTCCGTCTTGATCTTCTCGCGGTCCGGCTCGTGCATGTCGTACAGCGCTGAACCGCTGGCTTTGGGATCCCAGTTCTTCGCGAACTGCACGGTGATCGGGCGCAGCAGGAGCTTCGAGTACGTGGCCATGTTCGCGTCGGGCCGGCGGAACACGGCGTCGGCGGTCTTGCTGTCGACGCGCTCGAGCCCTTCGTGCAGCGACAGCTCGTCGATCGGCGAAGCCTTCGGTGTTGTCTGGCACCCCTGCAACAGCGCGCACGCCAGCGCCGTCGCAGCGAGTAACGTCTGTCTGTGTTGGTTGATGTTCATGCGGTCGCCTCGCACTCAAAAGCTGTACGCAACGAAGAGCATTCCGTACCAGAACGTGTCGGTGCGGCCGGACGATTGCTCGACGGCGTCACCCGGCTCGGCGGCGGCGGCGACGAAGCTCACGAGGAAGTTGTCGTTGATCGTCCAGTCGAGATACCAGTCGATCTCCGTGGCGACTTTGTCGGAGGTGACGCCCGCCGACTCGACGTTGTCGAGCAGGAAGTCGTAGAAGATGAGTCCGGTGGCGATCGCCTCGCTCGGCTGCGCGTGTACGCGCAGCTGGTGCGAGATCAGGTTCGAGTTGGAGACGAAGTACTCGCCCGCGATCTCGCCCTGCCACCACGTGCCCCAGTCGGCGAACCCGGTGAACAGCCCGTCGAACGCTTCGTTCTTGGGCGTCGCGGGATCGTCGCCTTCGAAGAAGGCATAGCGGTACGAGATCTTCGGCTTCCACGTCGTCTCGAGCTGGTAGGCAACCAGCACGTTCCAGGCGGTGGAGTCGAGCGCGTCGCCGTTGTCCTCGATCACGTACTCGGCCTCGAACGAGAGCGCCTTGAAATTGGGGAACGGCGCGGTGTAGGCCCGGGCGTTGTACACGTCGAGGCCGTCGCGCTGCGGCGCTATGGCGGCATCGGCGGACCACTTCATGTACGTCGCGCCGAGCGTGGTGTCTTCGCCGAACCGGTACTCGTAGTTGACGCCCCAGAGCTTGCTGTCCGAGTCGGATTCCGGCAGGTCGTCCCGGTCGAGGTAGAACGCTTCGAGCGTGTTCGAGCCCGGTGTAAAGCGTCCAATCGCGGCGAGCTCGAACGCCTTGCGGGCGCCGGTCCAGTAGCCGCCGCGGGTGCTGCCGTCCGCGGCGCCATCCCCAAGCAGCAGGCGGTTGCCGATCTTGTACGGAGCGCGGCCGATCGTGAAGTCGAGCACGTTCTCGCCGAGGCCGAGGCTATTGCCCGAGCGCCAGCCGATGTACAGGTCTTCGACATCGAAGGACGAGGCCTCGCCGCCCACCAGCGGCGGCGGCGCGTTGTAGGTGCGCACGCCGACGCCGCTTGCTTTCGCATAGATCTGTGCGGAGCTCCCGGTCGTGTACTCGGCGCTCAGCGCAGGCTTGATGGACCCTTCCATCCAGTTATCGCTCAGATCGCCGGACGGATCATCGGGCTTCGGATTCGTGTAGAGCGAGTTTGCGAAGCCGAACACACCCCAGCTGGCGTCGAAGTTGAACGTCCAGTCGAGTCCTGCCGGCAGTCCGGGCGGCGGCGGTGCCTTCGCTTCGTCCTCGGCGGCGAGCGCCGTGCCCATGCCCGTCGCGAGCAACGCCAGCGCCAGTGCTGAGATTCTCATGTGTGCGCTCCCGCTAGCTCGGCCGCACTGCGTTTCGCGGCCGCATCCATCGAACGAATGAAGAACGGATACAGCGGCACGCTGATGAGCAAGGCGACCAGCGCGCGCACGACTGTATCCGCGTCGCCGCCGATCACCGCCCAGAGGCAATAGGCGACAGCCGTCAACGCGATCCACTTGTAGAGCAGGAAGGTCGACCGCGGCAGCTTGGCGTCGTAGACGACTTTCACGACCGCCACCGCCGAGTAGACGTACGGGACGATGATCAGGATGACCGCGAGATCGACGATGCGAGTGAACTGGCCCGCGAGCGTCGGCGACATGGTTGCGAACAGTACGATCGTCATGAGTACGGCGACGATGATCAGGCCGGTGCCCGGCACGCCGTTCTTGTTCAGGCGCGCGAAGACATGGGGGAACATGCCGTCGTGCGCTGCCGCTTGGGCCGACTGTCCGACGAGGAGCATCCAGCCGCCGAGCGAGCCGACGGATTTCAGCACTGCGCACACGCTGATGACGATCGCGCCGGTTGCGCCAATCGCGATGCGCGCCGCTTCGGCGAACGGCGCGTGCGAGGTGCGCAGCTCCTCATTCGGAAGCAATCCCATGATGACTGTCGAGCTCAGCAGGTACACGACGGCAGCGAGCGCCAGGCCGATGAGCGTAGCCAGCGGCACGTTGCGGCTCGGATTCTCGATCACGCCCGCCGAAACCGCGGCGCTCTCTATGCCCATGTATGCCCACAGCGCCATCGATGCAGCGCGCGACACTGCGTGCATGTCGGATCCGCCGCTAACGTTCCAGCCGGCGCGGAACAGCTGCGGGTCGAACCATAGCCAGCCGAAAATCGCGATCGCGAGAATCGGTATCAGCGCCAGCGCCATCGTCCAGGTTTCGAGCGCGCCGACGACACGCGGGCCGAGGATATTCGCAAACGTCAGCAGCCAGATGAGGATCGCGGTCGCCACGACACTCGCCGGCGGGTGCGTGATGGCAGGCACGAGCTCGGCGAGGTAGCCGATCGCGGCGACCGCAATAGCAATGTTGCCGATCCAGTTGCCGAACCAGTACACGTAGTTGGTCTGGAATCCGGCGTAGGGGCCGAGGAAGTCGCGGGCGTACGCATACGGCCCGCCCTGCTGCGGGCGCAGCTCTCCGAGCTTGGCAAAAGCGAGGCCGAGTGCAGCGACGCCGGCGGTCGCGATCAGCCAGCCGAAGATGGCGATGCCGCCGACGTGCGCGAGGTTGACCGGCAGCAGGAACACGCCGGTGCCGATCATGTTGCCGGCAACGAGCATGGTCGCCTGCGTCAGCGACATCTTGCGGCCGGGCGCGCTCACTTGCGGCGCGTCTCCTGCTCGGGGGCCGAGCCCTTGCGCAGGCACTGCACGTAATAGACGCCATCGCGGTTTTCGACGCCGTGCGTGTCGTGGCCGAAGCCCGGAAAGCGCTTGTCCCATGCGGCCAGCGCGCGCAGGTACCCGAGATACGGACCGTCGTTCGCGCCGGTCGACTCGCCGGGCATGAGCATCGGAATGCCGGGAGGGTAGGGCACGACGCTGGTCGCGAGCACGCGATCGGCGAGCCGATCGAGCGGCACGTGCTCGATCTCGTCGCGCACGAGGTACTGATACGCTGCGTTCGGCGTCATGACAGGCGCCGGCAGTGTCGAGAACGCTTCGGCGAGCCAGTGCGTCTGCCGCGACTCGCGCAGCTGCGCGAACATTTGGTCGGCGATGTCGTGCAGGCCGAGCGTGCCGTACACGGCCGGGTGATTGGCAGTGAGATGCGGCAGAACTTCGGCAAGCGGCGTGTTGCTGTCGTAGTTGCGCTTGAAGTCGAGCAGCGCGTTGAGCAGCGTGCCCCATTTGCCCTTGGTCACGCCGATCGAGAACAGCACCAGGATCGTGAAGTCGGTGGTCTTCTCCACCTCGACGCCGCGATAGTGCAGGTACGCGGTCACCAGGCTCGCCGGAATGCCGCTGCGCTCGAGGCCTCCCTGGTCGGCGACGCCTGGCGTCACGATCGAGACCTTGATCGGGTCGAGCATGCAGTAGTCGTCTTCGAGATCGCCGAAGCCGTGCCACGTCTCACCGGGATGTAGCACCCAGCACTGCGGGTCGGTGGCGAGCTGCTGCGCGGAGGCGTCTTCGAACGCGACCTTGCGGCGGGACTCGCCGATCGTGTCGGCGTTCCAGGTGCGGAAGAACCACTCGCCTTTTTCGGCGAACTGCTTGTGGACGCGCCCCATCGTTTGCCGGAACGACACAGCTTCCTGGATCGATTCGTTCGTGAGCGTCGGCCCGCCCGGGCCATCCATCATCGCCGCGGTGATGTCGTTGGAAACGATGATCGGATACAGCGGCGAGGTGGACGCATGCAGCATGTACGACTCGTTGAAGCGCGCATGCGGAATGGGGCTGCGGCCGTCGCGAATGTGCAGGAACGAAGCCTGCGACAGGGCCGCGAGCAGCTTGTGCGTGGAATGCGTCGCGAACACCGTCGGTCCCTTGTGGTCCTTCGGATCGCCGTGCATAGCGTGACGGCCGCTGTACAGCGGATTGAAGCGCGCGTACGCGTACCAGGCCTCGTCGAAGTGAATGCGATCGACGCTCGGGTCGAGCAGCTCCTCGACGCGGCGCGCGTTGTAGCAAAGGCCGTCGTACGTCGAATTCGTGATGATCGAATGGACGGCGCGCGGCGCGCTGCCCTTGGGAACCAGCGGATTCGATCGCAGGTCGCGTGCGAGCGTATCCTTGTCGAGCCGGTCCGGCGGAATCGGTCCGATGATTCCGTAGCGGTTGCGCAGCGGCACCAGGTAGTGCGGGATCGCGCCGGTCATCACGAGGCTGTGTTCGATCGACTTGTGGCAGTTGCGGTCGCACAGCGCGACCTGGTCGCGTGCGACCGCGGCCATGAAGATCACGCGGTTCGACATCGACGTGCCGTTGGTCACGCTGTACGTGCGATGCGCGCCGAACACGCGCGCCGCGTACTTCTCGTGCTCGCCCATCGGCCCGGAATGGTCGAGCAGCGAGCCCAGGCTCCCGACGCTGATCGAGAGGTCGGAGCGCAGCATGTTCTCGCCGAAGTAGTCGAAGAAAATCCGCCCGACCGGCGACTTGAGGAAGGCCGTGCCGCCGGTGTGTCCCGGCGTGTGCCACGAGTACTCGTACTCCTGGGTGAAGTTCATTAGAGCCGCAGCGAGCGGTGGCAGCAGCACGTCCACGTAGCGGCGCACGGCCGCCGCGACGCGTCCGCCGACGAAGGCGGCCGTATCCTCGAGCGTCCAGACAAACTCGTCGACCATTTCCATGACTTCGACCGGGATCGCGGTCGCCGCGCCGCGCTCGGCCATCAGGAAGATCGGTATCTTGTCGTTGCGTGAGCGCACGAACTCGATAAAGCTGCGCGCGCGGGTGCGGCGCTCGTCGCCGCCGAGGTTCCAGTCGACCAGCACGACGTGGATCGCAGAATCGGCAGTGACCACCGAGACTCCGTCCTCGGCGGAGATGGCTTCGATCACCTCGATGCCGCGGCCTTGCAACTCCTGCACGAGCGCGCGAGCGGCGCGGCCTTCCGCGCCCGTGGTGCCGAGCTCGTCGTCTACCATGAGCGCGCGCATGCTGATTCGCTTGGTGCTTCGCTGGATCATCGCAGTGCTCCTACTCTGGTAGCGTGTTCCACACGAAGAACGTGCGTGCGCGCTCGTCGAACTCTCCGCACCACTTCGAGTACAGGGCGGCGAACTCGGGGGAGGCATAGGTTCGGCTCAACGCGCGATCGACCAGCACGCGGAAGTCGTCGTCGCCGTACTCGAGCGCCAGGCCGGCATGCTCCTGGGTGAACAGACGGTCGAGGATCACCACGTTCGAGCGCACTTTCGGTTCGAGCGCCTGCAGTGCGCCGAGCATCACAACGCGATCGCCGAAGACGACGTCGACGTCGCCGGCAACCAGCTCCCGCAGCGCCGTCGCGTAGTCCGGCGCGCGCTGGATGTGTGCATTCACCTGCAAGGTCTTGGCACGCTCGTTCGCCCAGGTCTCGCCGGACGTGCCGCGCACGACTGCGAGCTTGGTGGACTCGAGTACCGTCGCGGCCGGAGTGCCGCGCCAGACGGGCTTGGTGGGACGACTTTCCGACAGGACGTTGCGCAATGTCGCGGGCGCGTCTGCGCGCAGCGCCGCGCGGTTGCCGCCGGCGAAGATCGGAATCGAGAAAGATGCGTGCTCGCGGCGTCCGAGCGTTTCGCTCATGGGAGCGCACAGCAGATCGACCTTGCCCTTGTGAACCGCAGTCAGCCGCTCGTTGGCAGCCAGCGGTACCCAATCGATCGTCAGGCCGGGCAGAGCCAGGTCGCGCTTGAGGTTCTCCGCCACGCTCTTGCAGAGAGACACGGCATAGCCGTCGGGCGTACCGCCGTCCGTGCTGATCGAGAACGGCGGCGCGTCCTTCATGAAGCCAAAACGGATGTGGCCAGTGTCCCGGATGCGGTCGAGCGTGGCTGCACCGGCGGGCGGAGCAACGAAGATGCCCGTGACGACGGCAATCACAGCGCACGTTGCAGGCAGCACGGGACTGCTGACGCGAGCGGTTGCTGGCGCAGGCAGATGGTGGTCGTCTGCGGGAATGGCGCGCGAAGTGCTCGCAGCTGTCGCGGTAGATGGCGCACCGAAGCGCGGCGCGATGAAGCCCCAGATGATGTAGGCGATGCCCAGCACGAGCATGCCGCCGAGGACTGCGTCCGCGCCGGAAGCATAGAGGGCGAAGACGCTATAGCCCATCGCGATTACCGCGATGATGCTGTTGCGCTTGTACACGTTCTCTGCGACCTGGGCGCGCTTCATCATGATCATCAGCGCGGAGAGCGAGACCACGTACGGAATCACGTTGGTCACGACGGCGAGATTGACCAGAGCGCTGAACTGCTCGCTCAGGGTCGGCGAGATGGTCGAGAGCGCGAACAGCGTCTGCACGACGCCCAGCACGATCATGCCCGTGATCGGCGCGCCCATGCGGTTCGTCTTGGCGAAGATCGCCGGGAACATCCGTTCGTCGGCGGCGGACTTGCCGGTCTGTGCGATCGTGAACTGCCAGCCGAGCAGCGAGCCGAGGCAGGCGAGGATGGCGAGCGCCATGACGATGGAGCCGACCGTCGGGTTGAACATGCGCGCGTAGGCCAGCCCGAACGGGCCGGTCGAATCCGCGAGCTCCGCGTTCGGGATGATGCCCTGGATCACGGTAGTCGACAGCACGTAGATGACGGCTGCGCCGAGCGTGCCGAACATGACGGCGAGCGGTACGTCGCGCTTCGGATTCTCGATCGCGGCCGAGTTCTGCGCGGCCGACTCCATGCCGAGGAACGCCCACAGCGTCAGCGAAATGCTCGAGC
>Ga0111539_10005244_pt1 | contig 16792 bp, 17 predicted proteins | sample RhiMethybrSRZTD1_FD_79667 | JGI IMG/M metagenome (GOLD analysis project Ga0111539, IMG submission 79667) | Populus rhizosphere microbial communities from Tennessee, USA - Rhizosphere MetaG P. TD hybrid SRZTD1 (version 2) (version 2) | ecosystem: Host-associated > Plants > Roots > Rhizosphere >... | reverse complement strand
TTCTCTCGTGGGATCGCGCCGTCCATCGAGATGGCCGGCGGCCAGATCGCGGCAGCAAACGGCCGACCGCCGAGGGAGGAAAGCGATGACTGAACGCGAGATGATGGAGTCCGAGGCGTATCGCCGCGTCCTCGCCTCTCCGGGTCTGGATCTACCGCGCGAGGAGCTTGCCGCCTGGCTCCATGATCGCTGGGAGCCTCGCGCACGATGGATCCGGCTCGACCTCGCCCACGCGCGGGCTCAGCGGCGCTGCCTGACGTCGTGGGTGGAGCTCCCCGAGTCGGGCATACGCCTGTTCCTGGCGAACGAGCGCGACTGGGAGGAGCCCGCGCGGTCGCTCGGGTGGCTGAAGGGATGGGGTTTCGCTCGCGGCTTCGTCAGCTTCGCGGGCATGGATGCCGCGGTCTTCCTCGAGCGTGCAGAGCAGCTGTTCTCGATCTTCCCGGTACGCCACCTCGGCCTGCAGGGAGACGCCCACGCCATCGCGGAGCTCGCCGCCTGTCCCTTCGTCGAGCGCCTCGTCGGGCTAAGCATCCGGGAGAGTTCGATGGGTGATGGTCATGTCGAGCTGCTTGCGAGCTCGCCATACATCCGCAACCTGCGCTGGCTCGATCTTCGCTGCAATCGAATCGGATTGAGCGGCTTCGAAGCGCTCGCGGCATCGCCCTATCTGGACTCACTCATCCATGTGTCCCTGGCGGAAAACGCCGCACCCGATCCCGTGCGCGTCGCCGGTTACGACTGGACCGGAGCGAAGGTGTACGTGAGCGACTTGCCGGAGACAGGTCAGCAGCTCGAGGCCAAGTACGGATACAAGCGATGGCTACACGGCGCCGAGCTGATCTACGACTACCCGCCGCCGTTCGAGGCGTTCGATGGGGACGAGCCGGCCGGCTGAGCTAGACGGCGCCGGCTTCCCTTTCTTCGCTCTCGCGCTCGTCGACGGGGACCTTGCCGCCGAGGGCGGCGTAGGCTACGCGGACGAAGTCGGCGTCGGTCGCGATACCGACCAGGTGGCCGTCGCGGTCGATGACCGGGATGCAGCCGTAGCCGTGGTGCAGCATGAGGTAGGCGACCTCGTGGGCCGGGGTGTCGGGCGTGACGGCGACGACGTCCGGCTGCATGATGGCGGTCAGCTGGGTGTGGCCGTCGCCGGCGCGCACCGCGGCGAGCAGGTCGCGCTGGGAGAGGACGCCGACCAGGTTGTGACCGTGATCGACGACCGGCAGGTGGCGGACGCCGACCTCGTCGAGCACGGCGAGGGCGCGGGCGGCCGTGGTGCGCTCCCCGAGAGTGACCGGGTCGCGGGTCATCATGTCGGCGATGCAGATGGACTCGGGGTGCTGCATGGCAAGAGGACTTGCACACCGCGGGCCAGAACTGGGTGGCGCGAACCGGGCTCGACTGCCCCGAAAATGCAACGCGGCGTCCGGGAGGACGCCGCGCATCGATTCCGATCGGTAGCAGCCGCTAGCCCTGCTTGCCGTAGACCGCCACGCGGGCCTTCCCACCGCCCGGCAGGTTGCTGTACCAGAACTTGAGGTTCTTGATGAACCGCTTGTTACCCGGCAGGTCGATGGCGCGGGTGCGGTCGGCCTCGCGGAAGAAGTGCTTGACCGCCGGCTTCATCTTCTTGCCGTTGCCGAAGGTGATCTCCATGTCGTGCATCTCGAGATCGCTGTCCTCGACCACGACCATCAGCTTGGTGAACTTGCCCTCCACCTTGCCGACCGCGATGTTGTCGAAGTCACCCTTGCCCTCGACCACGCGCTCACCGAGCAGCACCCAGCCGGCGGTGTCGAAGTTGGCCTTGAGGACCGGCGCGGGCGGCGGAGGCGCAGCCCCTTCCTCGCCCAGCTTGCCGTAGACCGCGACGCGGGCGCGGCCGCCACCGGGCAGGTTGCCGTAGTGGAAGGTGATGTTCTTGATGAAGCGCTTCTCACCCGGCAGGTCGATGGCGCGGGTGCGGGTGTTCTCGCGGAAGAACTGGCGAACCTCCGGCGACACCTTCTGGCCGTTGCCGAATTCGATCGTCATGTCCATCATCTCGAGGTCGCTCTTCTCCACCACGACCATGAGCTTGGTGAAGCGGCCCTCCTTCTTGCCGACGTGGATCTTGTCGGCGTCGGATTTGCCCTCCACCCAGGTCTCGCCGAGGAGCTCCCAGCCCGCGGGATCCCACGCTGCCGGCGGCGGCGGCGGGGCCTCGTGGACATGGCGCGCCGGGGGCGGGCCGGAGCTTACGGTGGCCTTGGCGTGTGCGCGGCAGCCACCCGCGACGACCGCCAGACCCAGGCAGGCCGAAAGAACTAGGAAAGTCTTAGCAGACATCGAGGCTCCTCCTCTTTTTGCGCCGTGTGTGCGCGTGAGAATACCCGTCGGAGCCTCGGACGGTAAATTTGGGGCCCGAATTCAAACCGGTCGGGATCGGGAGTGAGCTACCCCACCGTTCCGGTGATCAAAGATCCGGGATCGGGCAGTTCGGGACGACCGTGCCGCGTGCCGACAGGTCGGCCGCCGTCTCGGCCTCTTCGAAGATCCGCTCGAACCGGGCCGCGAAGTGGTGATCGAGCTCGGCGAATGCGTCGCCCCGGTAGCGAGCGACGTTCTCGAAGCTGAACTTGAGCGCCTTGGTCGAGTAGTTGGCCGAGCCGTTGAACACCATCGGGTCGTCGCCCTCGGCGTCGATCACCATCATCTTGTGGTGCAGGAGCTGGAAGATCTCCTCGTTGCCCTGCCAGTAGCGGACCTCGATGGGGAGCTTCTCGGCGGCGGCCGCGTCCTCCAGACACTGGCCGAAGGCCGGGTTGCCGAGCGCCTCGGGTGAGGCATCGAGCACCACCCGGGCGCGGAACGGGGCGCCATCCGCCACGGCCTCGCGCGCCCGATCGAGCAGGGCGGCCACCAGGCCCGGGTGGGCGAGCATGTCGGGCGATATGTCGACCGACTCCACGGCGCCGGCGATGGCGCCAAACAGGACTCCGAAGGTCACCGACTTGCCGCTGGTGAGGAGGCTGGCGGGCGGGAACCAGGCGTCGTCGGTCATGCAGCCGTCGAGCGAGGCGATGGCGGCCTTGCGAGCCGGGTCGTCGTCCGGCTTCGGCTCCTCGCCCGGTCGAGAGCCGGAGGCGAACATCGCGTCGAAGTCGCAGATGAAGGCTCGGACCCGATCGCCGTGGGCCGGCGCGCGCAGGACGACGCTGTTCTCCTCGTTGGTCACGAAGCCCGAGGAGGAGAAGTTGTTCGAGCCGGTGAACAGCACCTGGTCGTCGACGATGACCATCTTGCTGTGCAGGATGCCGAACTGCTCGGAGCCGTCGAATGACGACTCGAAGCGGAGGCCGCGGCTGAAGCGGACGTCCGCCCCCTCGCCGGCCAGCTGGTTCGTGCGGCTCTCGGCCACGTCCTGGGCCGAGTCCATCGCGATCTCGACGGTGGCGCCCCGCTCGCGCATGGCGAAGACGAGCGCGTCGACCACCGGGGTGACGCCGCTCGAGCTCGAGATGTTGAAGTTGGCGACCCGGATGGTGCCGCCCTCCTTCACCGAGTGGATCGCGGCCACGATCATCTTCACCATCACGCTGCGGCTCTTGAGCGCGTCCTGATCCTCCTTGCCGCAGGCGCGAGCGCAGCCGGTGTTGTTGAAGACGACGTAGGCGTCCGGCCACTCATCGACCGGCGGCGGCAGCCAGTCGACCGGCGGCGGCTCGCTGGCGTTGGGGTCGGGCAGCGCGGCCCCCGACTCGCTCGGATCGTCCGCCTTGCCACCCGGGCCGGAGCCGTCGTCTTCCTCGGCCATGCCGGCGCAGCCGGCGGCCAGGGCCAGCGCGATGGGCAGCGCGATGGACAGGCGCCGCATCAGTCGTCCATCGCGGCCGGCTTGCGGACCACCAGGATGCCCTCGATCTGCTCCGCCGGCACCGCGCCGAACTTCGAGATCTCGTGCTCGCTGGCGAACGCGTTGTGCGACAGGGTGGCGATGTCGAGCCACACGCGGCTCATGTCGAGCTCCTCGCCGGCGTAGAGGTCGCCGATCGACAGCACGTCGGGCCCCGGCTCGAGCGTCGCGACGCTGGTCTCGCTGCCCGCCAGGATCTGCTTGAACGGGATCCGCATGAGGAAGATGAAGCCGGCGCTGCCGCCCGGCGGGGTGCCGGCGGTGTCCCACGCGTGGGCCGCCTCGAGGGTGATCGAGCAGGCCACCAGCGGCGACGGCTGCGACGAGATGCTCGCCGAGTCGGGCCGCAGCGAGGTGTAGGTCTGGTAGAAGTCCTCGTGCCGGTCGATGAGGATGAAGAACCGCTCGAGGATCGGACACTCCTCCGGGGTCGGGTGGTCGCCGGTGCAGCCGGTCGGATCCGAGAAGATGGTCGTGAGACCCATGTCGTCCTGCGCGACCAGCTCCGCGGTGACATCCGGGTGCGCGGCGCCGTCGGCGAACAGGTTCTCGCCGCGGACCGAGACCATGGTGTCACCGACGTGCGCCTTCATGAGCCCGGTGAAGTCGCCGGTCTTCATCACCTCGAAGTCGATCGGCTCGCCCGACTTGAGCTTGGCCGGACCGTTCATCAGGAACTCGGCGACCCCGTCGCCGGTGCGATCCTCGAACAGCACCACCTCGTCGGACGTGTCGGCCAGCCGCGCCTCCTGCGCCGGGTCGTAGTGCATGAAGCGCGCGGCCATCTCGCGGTTCTTGTCGAGGCGGTAGGCCAGCCGGTCCTCGTCCCAGCGGGCGCACTCGGCTTCCCAGCCGGGGTCGGGTCCCTGACAGCGCGAGGCCATGCGCCGGAGAAACCGGTCCATGATGTTGGACTCGACCCAGCTCGGCCGGAGACCGCCGAGGCCGCGGAAGTTGTACCACTCGTCGAGATCCGCCTGCGGGCAGGCGGCGGCGAACGCCTGGTAGCCGGTCGTGTAGTCGGCCATCGACTCGAACGCGACGCGCGGGCGGACGAAGGTCTCGATCATGTACCTGGTCTCGCAGACCGAGAACGGCCGCACGCCGTCGCCCGAGCCGCCGTTGCGGTCCACCAGCTCGGCCCAGACGCGGTCCTCGATCGACATGAGGGCCTCGAACTGGTCCATGTCGAGGCCGTGGAACGGGGTCGTCTTGCCGCCCTCGGGGGGCAGGATGTCGGGCGCGGCGAAGAAGATCATCGAGGCGAGCGCGCGCAGCCGGGCGTCGAACTGGTCCGGCTCGCTGGTGGCGTACTCGAGCTCGAGCGCCTCGAAGAACTGGTCGGCGGTCTCGCCGTCGAGGCCGTAGCTGGCCAGGTGGGTGCGGTCGATCTCGGCCGAGACCCGGGCCAGGTTGGCGGTGGCGGCCGCGACCAGAGCCGGGTCGCCGGTCGGGTCATCCGCCTTGCCACCGGCACCGCCAGGTTCCTCCGATGGCTCGACGCCGCAGGCAGCGAGAGCGAGGGTGGCGGCGAGGAGCAACAGGCGGCGCATCGTCGGGTGACAAAGCACGGCTCGTGCCGCGCCAGACCCCGAGAATCGCGCGCGTCCTGCCGGCAACTCGATCTGCCGCCGGCCACCCGCCTGGCTGATCGTGGTATGCACGCGAGGTGGCAGACCAGCACGACGTCACCGACGAGCAGCCCGGGGAACAGGCGACGGCCGACGAGCAGGCGGACGAGCAGGCGGAGGAGCAGCTGGCAGGCGGGCCGGACGAGCAGCCGGACAGCCCGCCGGACGAGCAGCTCGACGGCCGGACGGACGAGCAGGCCGACGATGGCGAGGACCAGCCGGCGGCCGCGGCGGATGGCGAGCATGGCGAGGCTGACGACCATGCGGCGGCCCGGGGAAGCGAGCAACGCGGCGGCCGAGGCGAGCGGCGCGGCGGCGGTGGCGGTGGTGGTGGCGGTGGCGGGCGCGCCGGGGCCGACCGGATCATCCCGCTGCGCAAGCTCGTCGAGCTCGCGGCCAAGTACCCCGAGGTAGGGCCGCCTCTGGCCGAGCTCGCCTTCGCCATCGGCGAGTCGGACGTCGGCAATCAGCTGGTCCGTCTCGGCACCGATCGCGAGGCGCCACACATCGAGTACTGGTTCGTCGCGGCCAACGCGGCGCGCCGCGAGAAGCGCTACGACGAGGTCATCTCGATCATCACCCAGGCGGTCCGCTCGGTGGCCAGCCGCGGCGAGCTCGAGGAAGGCGAGGACGAACGGCTCCTCCACCTCGTGCGCATGGGCTTCGCCACGCTGATGTTCGACCTCCACCAGCTCGCGCCCGAGGCCGAGTTCGTGCAGGCGATGGCGGCGCTCCTGCCCGCGCTCGAGCCCAAGCTCGGCCAGCTCCCCTTCTACCGCACGCTCATGGCCCAGACGCTGTGGTTCAGCGACCGCGAGGCGTCGGAAGCCGAGTGGGACCGAGCCGACGAGCTCGGCGACGCCGAAGCCACCTGGAATGCGCGCGGCACCTGGTATCACGAGGCGGAGAAGGACCTCGACAAGGCGGAGCGCGCCTACCGCAAGGGGCTCGACAAGGTGGGCCAGAGCGCTCTCCTGCTCCACAACCTGGCCCAGATCCTGGTCGAGAAGGCGAAGCGTCCGGCCATCCAGCCGAACGAGGCGCACCGCTACCTCAACCAGGCGGTCGAGATGCTGCGCACCGCGCTCCGGCAGGACGCGCCGCGCCTGCGCCGCCACATCCACTCGACCCGCGACCGGCTCGAGGAGCTGCGCCGCACGCTGCCGCCGGCCGAGCGCCGCGGCGGCGATCGGCCGCGCTATCAGGGAGGCGGCGGCGGTGGTTCGCGCCCGCAAGGTGGTGGACCGGGTGGTCCGCGCGGCGGCGATCGCCGACCGCCGCAGCAGGGACAGGGCCAGGGTCAGGGGCCGCGCCCGCCGCGGCAGGGCGGCGGCGGGCCACCGCGCCAGAACCAGGACCGGCCGCCGCGCGAGCAGCGCCCGGTGGGGCCCGAGCAGAAGTTCCTGGTCGAGGGGAAGATGAGCCTCGGCGAGATGATCCTCGCCAAGCTCAAGGAGAAGGAGCGCTAGTACTCCGCGCTGCCGTACTCGCCGCGCAGCGCCTCGAGCGCGCGGCGGGTCTTGCTCTCCTGCTCGGCTGACAGCGGCACGTCGTGGTAGGCGAGCCAGTCGAGGAACTCGCTCATCCGCTGGTCCGCCTCGCTCAGATCGACCTTGATCGACAGCTCGAGCATCTCCTCGCCCGGCAGGTCCCAGTGCTCGGCGGTGATCTCGAACTCGAGGCTGTCCGACTCCATCTTCCAGACCAGCGCGTCGACCGGGCCGAGCGGCAGCAGATCCTCCCAGTACCAGTAGAAGGACGGCCCGTGCGCGGCGAGGAAGTCCTCCTGCTCGGACGAGAAGAGAGTGTCGAGGTCGCGCTCGCCGTCGGCCACCTCCTCGATCTGGTCCTCCTCCTGCTCGGTGGTGTAGGAGCAGGACGAGGTCGCGGAGACCGGGTTGGCGTCGAGCTCGCACTTGAAGCCCTCGTCGAGGAACCAGGCCGGGTCGACCTGATCCGCCTCGAGCGGCCGGATCTTCACGGTGGAGTCGTCGTCGTCGTGGTGAACGCTGCGGGCGCGAAGGATGGCGCCGGCCTCGAAGAGCGCCAGCTCCTCGGTGTCGTAGAACCAGATCGCTCGCTCCTCGGCCAGATCCTCGTCGAGGCCGAGGTCATCGCGAACGTCGTCGATGGCGTCCTGGTCGACCAGCACCTTGAGCTCGGCGCGCGGCCCGCTGGTGCCGCTGCCGTCGGCCTTGACCTCGTCTTCGATATGGCCGGGACCGACGACCAGCGTGTCGGTCGGGCCGGTCGAGCAGGCCGCCGGCACGAGGAGCGAGAGAGCGAGTCGGAAGCGAAACGAATTGACCGCACGCACAGCGCGCGAAGGTAAACGGCCCCGGCGCAGAATGCGACCAGGATTTTTCGCGCGCGTCACCGCATTGCGAAAGGGCGTAGGGCATGGCCGGCCAGGCTCATGCGGAGGAGCGGAATGGCGAGGAGCTGCGCGGGCGTGGGCATGGCGGTCAGCCAGGCAGCGCGATCCGGCTCCGCGTCGCAGGCGGCCAGCGCAAAAATGGCGGCCAGCCCGCGGGCGAAGTGCCATCTCGTCACGGCGGAACTGTAGGGAGCGACCGTGTCCGTTCCATCGTCGGCGTGTGACGGCCCGGCGTCAGAGCGTGTACAGTAGACCGTTCGATCCCAGGGGGCGGGATCGAGGGAGGAGTCTCATGCGCGCTCTTTGGGCGATCGCGGCGCTCGCGGCCGTGACTGCGACGACCGGCTGCAAGAAGGACAAGAAGAAGGCCGAGCCTGCCGGAGATACGCCGGCCGGCGGCACCGCGACGACCGACAGCCCGGCGACCGACGCGCCGCCGGCCACCGACAAGCCGGCGGCCGATCCGGCGCTGGTCGAGCGCGGAAAGTACCTGGCCGACGTGGCCGGCTGCATGTTCTGCCACACGCCGTTCGGTCCGACCGGAGCGCCCGACATGAACAAGGCCTGGGCCGGCGGCCTCGAGGTGCCGGAGAAGTTCGGGACCTGGCGATCGCCCAACATCACGCCGGATCCCGAGACCGGCATCGGCAAGTGGACCGACGAGCAGATCATCGCCGCCGTGCGCGAGGGCAAGCGCGCCGACGGCAGCCACATCAAGCCGATCATGCCCTACCTGTTCTACAACGTGATGTCGGACGCCGACGGCAAGGCGCTGGTCGCCTTCCTGCGCACCGTGCCTGCGGTCGCCAACAAGGTCGAGCGCGCGACCGACCTCAAGCTGCCCGACATCCCGGCGCCCAAGCCGGCCGGCAAGCCGCCGGGCGACGACCCGGTGGCGCGCGGCGCCTACTTCACATCGCTCATGCACTGCGTCATGTGCCACACCCCGCCGGGCAAGAACGGCATGCCGGACATGTCGAAGGCGTTCGCCGGCGGCTTCCCGATGGAGCTGCCGCTCATGGGAGAGGGCGTCCTCTACTCGAGCAACATCACGCCCGACAAGAAGACCGGCATCGGCAGCTGGAGCGACGAGCAGATCGCGATCGCGCTGCGCGAGATGAAGAAGAAGGACGGCAAGCCGATCATGGGGCCGATGGCGCTCTATCAGACCGGCTGGTACCGGCTGGAGGACGAGGACGTGAAGGGGATCGTCGCCTTCCTCCGCTCGGTCAAGCCGATCAACAACAAGGTGGCGAAGTCCACCTTCAAGCCGAAGGCTGGCGGACCGCCGCCGACCGCCGGCGAGCCACCGAAGGCGGGCGGCGAGCCACCGAAGGCGGGCGGCCAGCCCGCGAAGGCGGGCGGCCAGCCGGAGCCGGACGACGAGCCGACCGAGTAGAGAGCCCGCTCATCCTGGCAGCCGCTTGCCGGAGACGCCGCCGGAGACGACGAAGGCCATCATCTCCGACGCGTCGTGCGCGATCTTGCGCACGCGGCCGCGCGGAATGGCGATGAGCTGGCCGGCGAAGTTGTAGGACTGCGGCAGGTAGACCGCGACCAGCTCGTCGCCCAGCCCGAGGTCGGCCAGCGAGTCGCGCGTGACGAAGCCGAAGGCGTGGACGTCGCTGCCCGGCGTGATCTCGACGGCGACCGGCTGGTCGAAGCGGCGCTGGTCGCCGACGAAGGCACCCATCAGGTCCTTGACCGAGGTGTGGAGCAGCTTGACCAGCGGCAAGCGGTCGAGCACGCGCTCGAAGAGGCCCAGGATCCGGCGCGACAGGAAGTTGGACAGGAGGAAGCCGAGCGTGGTCACGACCACGATCAGGATCAGGACGCCGACGCCGGGCACCTCGACCCCGAGGAGACCGCCCAGCCCGCGATCGATCGCGCGGAAGCTGGCCACCAGGACGAACACGGTCAGGGCGATCGGCACGAAGTAGATGAGGCCCTGGAGGAACCAGCGGACGAGGCGATTCATGACCCGATCTTAACGAACGCGGTGACACGCAGCGCGCGCGCCGGATCCGGCTCGGGGAAATCGGCCCCGGCCCCACCCTGCCAGAGGACCTCGAGCGGGGCGGCGGCGGCGATCTCCGCCTCGATCTCCTCGCGCGGCCGCCGGTCGTGATGGAAGAAGCAGAGGAGCCAGCCGCCGGGGGCCAGCATGCGGGCGCACAGCGGCGCCAGGGCCGCCACTCCGCGCTGGCCCGGTGTCCGGTCCTTGGGCCGCGGCTCGGCCGGGCCCGGCGGTGGGTCGAGCAGGATGGCGTCGTAGCGCTGGCGGCCGGCCTGAGCGCGCCGGAGGTGCTGGTAGATGTTCATCCGCGCCAGGTCGCGCCGATCGACCGCGATGCCGTTGAGCTCGCTGTTGTGCCGGCACCAGTCGAGCGCGCCCGGGTGGCTGTCGACGTGGGTCACCGAGCGGGCGCCGCCCAGCGCTGCCACCACCCCGAGGCTGCCCGAGAAGGCGAACAGGTTGAGGACCCGGCGGCCGGCGCTGTGCGCCCGGATCCAGCCGCGCGCCGGGCGCGCGTCCAGGTAGAGGCCGGGATTGCCGGCCCGCGCCAGGTCGATCGAGAAGCGGACGCCGTCCTCGACCACCACGCGCCGCTCGAGCGATCCGCGCAGCGCGACCGGCGCCGCGCCGAACCCGCGCGGCCGGGCGACCACGGCGTCGAACCGGTGGCAGTCGTCGAGCGCGGCGAGCAGCTCGGAGAGGGCGAGCGGCGCCAGCTCGGGCGAGTGCTCGACCACGGCGGCGTCGCCATAGCGATCGATCTTCAGCCCCGGACAGCCCTCGCCCCAGCCGTGCAGCACGCGGCAGCAGCTGCCGAGCCCGGCGCGCGCGCGCCAGGCGGCGGCGATCCGCTCGCCGAGACCCACCGGGCCCTGACCCGTCACCCGGAGATGGGCGGCTCGGGGAGCAGCGCCGGGTGCTTGAGCTGCTTGCGCAGCGAGCGGTCGACCAGCCGGGGCGAGACCGCCCCGCCCCACAGCATGGCGCCGAACCCGCTGCAGACGCCGAGGACCAGGATGCCGGCGGCGACCACCGGGAAGACGTGAAGGGCGTACAGGGCGTAGAGGCCGGCGGTCGACACCGCCGCAACCGCGCTGCCGCCCAGCATCTGCCGCCTGCCCGCCTTGCTCACCGCGAAGTAAATGTCCGTCGCGCACACCTCGCAGCAGCCGTAGGGCTCGCAGCTGTGCGACAGGCAGACAGGGGCGCGACAGCGCGGACAGACCCGACGTGCGGCCTCGTCACATGCCGCGCAGCGCTCGACGAACGGCTGCGATCTGAACGGCACATGTCGAGTATGACCGCGTGCTCCGCACTCGTCACCCGGCGATTCGATCAGGGCGGGCGCTGGCGCACACCGTCGAGGATGATGGACACGACCATCGCCGAGACCGCCTCGGGTCGCGCCGCGATGCGGCGTCCGGACAGGAATTCGTAGAGCAGTCGCTCGACTGCGCCCAGCACGACCAGCCCCTGGACCCGCGGATCGAACTGGCGCAGGAGGCCGTGATCGCACGCGTGTCGGCTGAGCTGCTCCGCCCGGTCGGCGATGTCGTCGGCCAGCCGTCGGAGGGGCGCTCGCGCTCCGGCCGCCGGGCCCCGGGCCTCCTGCAAGTACAGGAGTGCCGCACGCGGCTGCGCGGCGATGGCCATCGCGACCGAGCGCGCAAGATCGAGGTAACTGGCCGACAGCTCCTCGGCGCTGGACGCGCGCGAGAGCGCCGACCGGCAGTCGGTGAAGGCCTTGCCGATCGCGAGCTCGAGGGGCTCGAGGAGCGCGCCGACCAGCTCCTCCTTGTCGCGGAAGTAGCGGTAGAAACTGCCCTTGGCAACCCCGGCGCGATCGACGATCTGATCGATCGAGACGGCGGGAACGCCCTGCTCGAGGAAGAGGTCGAGGGCGGCGTCGGCGATCTGGGCCAGCCGGGCGCGCCGGTTGGCGTCCCGGGTGCCGCCGACCGGGCCGGGGCGGTGCAGCGGCAGCCGCGGCGGGCGCAAGGGCGGGCCGAGGGCGCCGGCTCGGCGCCGGCCGGGTGGGCGTTTCGCAGTTGACATGTTGCGACTACTCAGTCACCATTTTAGCCGTGATCGGAATTCCCGTGGGTCTGTTTCTCGCCAATGCCAGCGAATGGGCGATGCACAAGTACGTCCTGCACGGGCTGGGCGCCAGGCGCGAGAGCTTCTGGAGCTTCCACTGGCACGAGCACCACCGGAACGCGCGGAAGAACGGCCACTACGACCCCGCCTACCACCGCTCGGTGTTCGCCTGGAACCCGCAGGGCAAGGAGGCGCTGGCGCTCGCCGCGGTGAGCGCTGCCGTCCTGCCGCTGTTCCCGGTGGCGCCATTTCTGGTCGGTACGTTCGTCTACAGCGCGGCCGATTACTACCGCAAGCACAAGCGGGCCCATCTCGATCCGGCGTGGGCGCGCAAGCACCTGCCCTGGCACTACGATCATCACATGGGACCCGATCAGCACGCCAACTGGTGCGTCACCCGGCCCTGGTTCGACATCCTGATGGGGACCCGCCGCCCGTACGCCGGCACCGAGCGCGAGCGCCAGGACCTGGCCCGGCGGGCGCGGAGGAAGCCGGCCCGCGCGCCGGCGACCGCGACAGCTACAGAGCCTCTGCCGGCCCGAAGCTGACCAGCGCGTCGCTCATCGCGGCGAACTGGGCCGATACCCAGTCGGCCGACATCGGCTCGGTGGCCAGACGCACCTCGTCGAGGCGGCCGAGCCAGAAGTTCTGGGTCAGGTTCTCGTCCACCCCGATGACCGAGGTGTCGGAGGTGGTGTCGGGGGTGGCCGCGGCGAAGCCGAGCCCGCTGGTCGCCGCCGCCTGCTCGCCGTTCTGATAGATGGTGATCGAGTCGCCGGCGAAGTCGAGCGCGACCGCCACCCAGGTCCACTGCTCGGTCGGGACGGCAGGACCGTCGAGCGCGAGCAGGTCGCCGGCGTCCTGCGTGCGCGCTCCGGCGTTGAAGGTGAGATCGGCCAGCACCCGCAGCTGGACGCGCGAGTTGTTGCCGCCGTTGATCGAGATGCCGAGCGCGATGGCCGGGTTCACCAGCGTGCCGGGCGCCAGCCACGCCTCGGCGGTGACGCCGGCGACGCCCGAGACGATGGAGCGGTTGGCCCCGAGCTCGAGGTACTGGTTGGTGCCGTTGAACTGGTAGGCCTGCCCGACGCGTCCTTCGACCAGCTCGGCGCCGCCCACCACGGTGCCGTCGAAATTCTGCGCGGTCGAGTCGTCGACCTCGGAGCCGCCCGCCTGGTTCAGGTGGTAGACCGCGCGGTAGGCGGTCCACACGGCGTCCTCGTTCTCTTCGACCGTGACGTCCGGGTTGCCGTAGTACATGAAGACGTGATCCGCGGTCGAGTTCTCGTCGATGCGCGGCACCTGGACCCAGAGGATCGACGTCCCGCCGGGGTTCCAGGTCTCGATCTCGTGCGGCAACGTGGTGGTGCCGTCGGCGTCGCGGAACTGGATGTCGGCCCCGTCGGCGCGCACCGCGTCGTACTCGATGCGGGTCGGGTCGAGCTGCACCATGAGCGGGAAGCCGTCGAGCCCGCCGCGCTCGCCGTTGTTGAAGGTGAGCTGGCGGCGAAAGGCGAGATCGGCGACCGGGCCGCCGCCACCGCCGCCGTCCGGCGTTCCGCCGCCGCCGCCGCCGCCGTCCGGGGTCTCCCCGCTCCCTTCGACGCAGCGGCCGTCGACGCAGGTGTATCCCGCCGGGCAGGTCGGGTCGCTCTCGCACAGAAAGCTGGTGCCCTTGAAATCGATGTCGAGGAAGCAGCCGCCGAGGAGCGCCGCGGCTGCGCTCGTGCTCAGGAGTCGAGTGATTCCCACCATGCGAGCCACCCCGCGTGGTGGTTGAAGCAAGCCCGATGCCGGGAGGGGGCCGCGCGATTCTGCGCGTTTCCCCGCGGTCGCCGTCAGCCTTGGGGCCCCGGCGCCCCACCTCTCCTACCCGGGGCCCCGGTGCCTGTCGCGCGTGGGTATCGCCCGGCCTTCGAGCCAGGCCTCGACCAGGGTGGGGTCGAGCATCTTGCCGACCACCCGGTAGCTCGAGCGCGCCAGCGCTGCCGAGGTGAGGGCGGGCTCGCGGACCACCGCACCGGCAACGTTGGATGCATGGTGGAAGTAGACCTGGCCGCGCTCCACCACCAGGAAGCCGACGTGATAGTCGAGGCCGACCAGGTAGAGGCCGTCGCCGCGGTGGGCGACCGCGGCCACGAACCCGTCGAGCGGGACCCGCTTGAAGCGCGCGATGCGCGACTCGGGGACCAGCGTGAGGATGATGTCCTCGGCCGCCTGCTGGGCGAGGCGGCGGCGCTCGACCGCCAGGCCGGCGTGCTCGAGGGCGGTGGAGACGAAGTAGCCGCAGGCGATCGGCCGGTCGCCGGGCGCGCCGGCGGTGCCGGAGAAGGACCACGGGGTGCCGTTCCAGGCCGGAAGCAGGTCATCGCGCAGCCGGCGGAGCAGGAGGCCGGCGGCCCGCTCGCGGACGGCGGTGCGCGCGCCGTCGTCGGCGGCGCTGCGCCAGGCCTCGGCCAGCGCGGCGCGCTCGTGCGAGAGCTCGGCGCGCAGCTGGTCGTACTCGAGCGGCGGCACCGGGGTGGCGTGCGGCGGCCGAGGTCCGGCAGAGTCGCAGCCGGCCAGCAGGACGGCGAGGGCGAGGAGGCGGCGCAGGGCGGCGGCCCGGGGCACATTCGATGCCACGCCGGTGCATTCTGGCTTATTCCCGCGCGATACTGAGTGCTCATGGCACGCGCAGTCGGCGCCGGGGCGCTGCAGGAGGACATCGTTTGGCGGATGCGTGAGCTCGGCGCCTCCGGCCTGCGGCGGATGCACCGCGAGGTCGTCGAGCTGTCGCGCGCGAGAGAGCTCACCTACACGCAGGAGGATGGGCGGACCGAGATCATGCCGATCCTGCTGGCGCCGGCGGTGCTGCCCGCCAGCGACGAGCGCTACCTGCACCGGGTCTGCCGCGTGCTGATGGGGGCGTTCGATCGGACCGCCGCGGCGCGGCGGAGCGATCCCGAGCTGCGCGCCGTCCTGCCGCTGGAGCCGGCCGAGGAGGAGTGGCTGGCGCTGAGCCCGCGGCGCGCCGGGCCGGTGGTGGGACGGTTCGACGTCAACATCGATCCCGGGCGGGGCGGGGCGCGCGGGGCGGCGCTGCTCGAGCTCAACGGCTGCGCGGTGGGCGGCATCCACTACGGTCCGGCCACCTCCGAGACCGTGCTCGGCCAGGTGCGCGCGGTCGGGGCGGCGCGCGGGCTGCGGCCGTCCTTCCCGATGAGCGACGTCTGGCTCGAGCTGTGCCGGGCGCATGCGCGCCGGATGGGGAGCTCGCCCAGCGGCGGGCTCTCGGTGGTGTGGCTGGAGGATCGCGACTGGGAGGCCGGCATCACCGAGGGGCCAACGCTGGTCCACCGGCTCGAGCGGATGGGGCACCAGGCGAGCGTGTGCGACCCGCGCCAGCTTTCGTTCCGGCGCGACGAGCTGCATGTCGGGCGGCGGCGGGTCGACGTCGTCTACCGCGCCATCGAGCTGCGCGACATGCTGCTCATCGAGGAGGAGGAGCGCCGGCCGCTGCGCGCGATGCGCGAGGCGGTGCGGCGCGGACAGGTCCTCTCGCCCATCGAGGGCGATCTCGACCACAAGAGCCTGCTCGAGGTGTGGAGCTCGGAGCGCTTCGCCGCGCGCTTCACCCGCGCCGAGCGGGCCGTGTTCCGGCGCCACGTGCCGTGGACCCGCCTCCTCGGCGAGCGCTTCACCGACGGCCCCGACGGCCGCCGGGTCGACCTCGCGGCCCACGCGCGCCGCCACCGCACCCGTCTGGTCCTCAAGCCGAACCGCTCGTGCGGCGGCGAGGGCATCCTCATCGGGCGCGACACATCCGCCGCGAGCTGGGAGCGCGCCATCGCCCGCGCGCTGCGCGGGGTCGAGCCGGCCGTGGTCCAGACCTGGATCCCGGGCGCGACCCTGCGATCGCCGGTGCTGCGCGGCGCGCGCGTCGCGCTCGAGCGCTTCTACACCAACTACGGGCTGTTCACCTCGCCGCGCCGCATCGGGATCCTCGGGCGCGCCGCCCCGTTCCCGGTGGTCAACGTCTCGCGCGGTGGCGGCGTGCTCGGCGTCCTGTTTGTCTAGCTGGCGGCGGTGATGCCGACGACCATCTGAACGGTGCCGCTGGCGTCGCCGCCGCAGGGCGGCGCGATATCGCGGCAGGGATCCTCGCCGGCCGGCAGCGACGGGCCCTCGCCGCCCGCGGCGGTCCCCATCTCGAGGTTGACCGTCTTGCCGACCAGGTTGCTGGCGTCCTTGGTGCCGCCGGGACAGAGATCGCTCGCCGCCGCGTGCGACTGCTCCTCTCCCGAGGCGTCCTTGACCACCGCGACGCAGGAGCCGCCATCGGCGTTGACCGACACCAGCGTGACCGGTCCGCCGCCGCCGCCGCCACCGCCGCCACCGCCGCCGCCGCCACCGCCGCCACCGGGCTCGGTCGTGTCCTTCTTGCCGCCGCCGCTGCACCCGATGACCAGCAACACGAGAATTGCCAGGGAGAACCGCATTCCCCGTGGCTACCACGGATCCCGGCCGGTTGTCAGCCACCCCAGGCGCGCAGGAACGCGCCGGCGAACAGCAGCTGATCGAGGACGACCTGGTCGGTGTCGTGGTGGTGCGACCAGGCGACCAGCTCGCGATCGTCGCCGCGATAGGCGAGCGCGACCCGAATCGCCTCCGCGAACTTCTCGTGCGGGTGGGTGGCGGCGTAGAGCGACACCACGCGCCGGTAGCGCGGATTGCGCAGCCCGCCGCGCGCCATCCGGCGCAGCACCTCGTCCACCGGGTTGCCCACCCGA
>Ga0111539_10005243_pt1 | contig 16792 bp, 10 predicted proteins | sample RhiMethybrSRZTD1_FD_79667 | JGI IMG/M metagenome (GOLD analysis project Ga0111539, IMG submission 79667) | Populus rhizosphere microbial communities from Tennessee, USA - Rhizosphere MetaG P. TD hybrid SRZTD1 (version 2) (version 2) | ecosystem: Host-associated > Plants > Roots > Rhizosphere >... | reverse complement strand
GCGCTGCGCGCCGCGGATCGGCTCCACGGCGACGCGATCGCCCCACTCGAGAGCGCAGCGGTCGAGGCATTGAAGATCGAGTATCAGGAGACCTACATCATCTCTCTGCTGTTGCTTGGCATGGCGTTGGCGCTGGCCGGCCAGTTCGATGACAGCGAGCGACGGTTCGCCGAGGTAGTCCGCGCCTGCGAGGAGCGCGGCGATCACCTTCACCTGTGCGCGGCTTACAACAACCGGCTTTTCCTGTGGATGAAGCGCCAGCAGGTCGATCGCGCGACGGCCGATCAACGGCTCGCCATCGCGCTCGCCCGCGATCTCGGTTTCGGCCTGCTGGAGCGAGCAGCGACCCACAACATCGCGGAGCTTCTGTACTGGAGTGGCGACAATGCGGCCGCGTTCGAGCACGCCCGTCGATCGATGGAGCTCGGCGAACGTCTGAAACAACGCGCCGCCGATGATTCCATGCTGCTCGCGCGAATTGCCTGCGCGGAGGGCGACTACGCCGCGGCTACCGCGCGACTGGCGATCCTGAAGGCGCAGTTCGGGTCCGACGTCACTCCTCTCGTCCTGGCGCTGCGACACCTGGTCGAGCTGCAGATCCGCTCCGGTGAGCACGGCGCGGTCGAGGCGGAAGACTGGGACGCCGTCCTGGCCGAGCTCGGGGCGTGTTCCGTCATCGACGAGCACGTCGAGGCGCTGCATGCCGCCGCGCGATGGGCCGTGTCGCGAGGCCTTCGCGGGCGGGCGCTGGGGTGGCTCGAAAAGGCATCCGAAATCGCAAAAGGCTCGCCCATTTGGACGGGGCGGCTGGCGGCTGTTTCCGCCCAGGCAACAGCCATCTAGGTTGTGTCCTTCGAGGCAACTCGTTCTGTGTCCAGACAGGAAACAACCAGCTGGAACCGACGTCCTTTCTGTAAGGCGGAATGCTCTATTCGGTGGCACCTTTCCTGCTCTTGGAAGCCAGCGCGATGCGGAACCTCAATGCGCTGTCTGCCCTCCTGCTCTTCGCTGCGTGTTCGACCGACATTGGTGACGCTGACGACGAGCCGGCGATCGAGGAAGCCGAGTCGATTGGCTACAACTCGATTGGCTACAACTCGATAGGCTACAACGCGCTCACGGCGAACTTCGACTCCAACCAGGTGATGTCGGAGGTTCCGCTGGCGACCGATTCGTACGACCCGGTCGTCGGCCGTTCCGAGCTCAAGTACGCGCTGCACGACTCGCTGACGCGCGAGTTCATGAAGTACCTCGTCTCCTGCGCGCTCGAGCCGAGCCAGTACGTGCAGTACAAGGACCCCTTCACCTCCGTCAATTACCTGTGGAAGGGCGAGATGGGCTACTGCCCCAAGTGGGGCGATCCGGCCAGCGGCTTCGCAGACTCCCAGTGCCAGGAGGTGGTCTCGGCCTGCCTTCTCTCGCGCGTGAACGCGTTCGGCCAGCACATCCGGCTGTCGCAGCGCGGCCACGACCAGTTCACCACGCCCATCCCGATGGCCAACGAAGTGCCGGCGGGCCCGACCTATCAGAGCGGCGCTTTGGTCCCGGGACTCGCCAAGAAGTGCGTCTCCGGCGTCGTCGGCCCGACGCGTGAGTGCAGCTGGAAGCCGAGCGAGACCGGCTACTGCGCTCCGGGCGCGGTCGTCACCGTCGGCCTCGGCGCGCCGCCGGCCTCCTCGTGCGCGTCTCCGCCGCTCGGTACCTCGAACGGCGCCGACACCGTCCTGCGCGTCTGCAACGGAATCACCGGCTGCAAGCAGACCGACGCGACCTACCTCGGTCAGAACGACAATACCTGCGGCACCGCGTTCCCCTCGGTGACCTTCACCTGCCCGTCGTCGGGGTTCTTCACGACGATGATCGGTCACCATGTCGCGACCTCGACGCCCAACGCCCCGCCGTGGAAGCCGGGGGTCGCGGGCGGCATGCTCGGGACCGAGCCCGACATCTTCGGTTACCAGGAGGCCGCGTTCTACGGCAACGTGTTCGACGCTGACGCGCTGCGCGACGACGCGAACATCTTCGTGGACGCCAGCGGCGAGGTGCACGGCCGCGACGACCTGATGCAAAGGAAGCAGAAGGGCTCGATCTACGAGAGCATGTTCGCCTGCTGGTCGCCCATCTGGGACGACGGCATGGCGTACGCCACCTACCGGGTGTGCGGCGGCCCCACCGCCGAGAACTGCGCCGCGGTTCCGGTCGGCGCCTGTGGCAAGGACTCCGTCGGCGGCATCTATCCCGAGAACCTCTGCAAGGAAGCCGACGACCCGATCCAGGCGGGCGACATGGACTTCCAGTTCTGTGACGACACCTCGGGGTCCGGTACCTACTGGGCGAACGCCATGACCGTCTTCCTCAACCATCCGTGCGACCTCATCCCGGACGCCAACGTCTGCAAGAACATCTTCGGCTTGACGCCGAAGAACTGGTGAGCCCGCCGGAGGGGTATGATCGCGGCGGGTGAAGCGCCGCAGGAACAGGGAGAGTGACGGCGAGGGGTACGCGCCGACGGTGAGCGCGGACAGCCCGCCGGGCCTGACCGGTCCGACGGAGGGCATGAGCCTGCCGGACGACGCCACCGTCGAGGCGCTGTACGGCCAGGACTTCGGCCCCGGCGCGCTCATCGGCGACTACGTGATCGAGGAGCGGCGCAACCGCGGTGGGTTCGCGGTCATCTACCGGGCCCTCGAGACGAGGAGCAACCGGCCGGTGGCCATCAAGGTGCTGCGCCGCGACCTGGCCACCACCGAGACGCTGCGCCGGTTCGAGCGAGAGGCGGAGACCCTCAAGCGCCTGCGCCACCCGAACATCGTCGAGTTCCTCGACTACGGCCAGCTGACCACCGGCCAGCCCTACATGGTGCTCGAGTGGCTGGAGGGGCGCACCCTGCGGGCCGAGATCGCCCGCCGCGGGCCGCTGGCGCCGTCCGACGCGCTCTCCATCCTCGAGGAGCTGGGCGGCGCGCTCGAGACCGCCCACGCGCTCGGCGTCATCCACCGCGACATCAAGGCCGACAACGTGATGGCGATGCCGCAGGGGGAGTGGTTCACGGTCAAGCTGCTCGATTTCGGCATCGCCAAGCTGACACTGCCGGAGCTGCGCGCCGACATGAGCACCACCATCGGGGTGGTCGGTACGCCCATGACGATGGCGCCCGAGCAGATCCTCGGCGAGCCGGTCGACCCGCGCACCGACGTCTACGGGCTGGGGCTGCTCCTCTACCAGCTGGTCACCGGGCGCCTGCCGTTCACCGGCCGCACCCCGCTCGAGCTCGAGGAGCTGCACCTGCACGCGCCGCCGCCCCTGGCGAGCACGGTGGCGCCGGTGCCCGAGTCGTTCGACGCGGTGGTCGCGCGCTGCCTGGAGAAGCGCATGGACGCCCGCTACCCGACCGTCGAGGCCTTCCTCGAGGACCTGCGTGCCTCGGTGGCGAACCGCTCCGGCGTCGTCCCGATCATCCCGTGGGCGCTCGGCGTCCACGTCGAGGCGCGCATCGATCCGAGCCTCGAGGACCCCGACGACGCGGTGCTCGACGAGGTCGACGAGGTGCTGCGGCTGGCCCGCGAGGGGCTGGCGGCGGCCAACCTGGCGCTGGCCCTCGAGACCGGCAACGCGGTCCTGTTCGCCGCCACGCTGCCGGCGGCCAGCCGCGCGCGCAGCGAGAAGCGCGCCGAGCTGGTGAGCGCGGTCCTGGCGCTGGCCCGCCGCATCGACGCGCGGCCCGGCCGGAGCCGGCACGTCCGGGTCGCCTTCACGCTCAACGTGGCGACGTCGACCGCGCGGGGGTCGGAGCCGTCGCGCATCTCGGGCGACCTCCTGCGCCTGAGCGAGTGGACCGATGTCCACCCGGGCGAGGGCGTGGTCGCCACTGCGTCCGCGGTCGAGGGGCTCGACGCCGTGCTGCGCGGCGCCCCGCTCCCCGGCCGGCCCGACCGGCGGCTCCTGGCTACTTGAGCTTGTAGCGGCGGAGCAGCTTGTACATGTAGACCCGGTCGATGCCGGCGGCGGCAGCAGCCTGCGCCACCCGCCCCTGGTGGCGCTCGAGCAGACCGGACAGGTAGCGGCGCTCGAACTCCTCGACCGCCAGCTTGCGGGCGTCCTGCAGCGGCATGTCGAGATCGATGGCGAGGACCGCGCCCCGCGCCTTGTCGCCACCGGCGCCGTGAGCGGGCGGCGACAGCTCGGTATCGCGCGGTGCGCGGTGGCGCTGGTCCAGCTCGTCGATGCGGATCTCGCTGGTGGCGTCGAGGCCGCTGTCGTTGACCGGCGGCGGCAAGGCCTCGTCGAACACCACGCAGCGCTCCAGGTAGTTCTTGAGCTCGCGCACGTTGCCCGGCCAGGCAGCCCGCTGGAGCTGGGCGACGAAGTCGGCGGCCATCAACTTCTCGGCATGCGCCTCCATGCCCGGCTGGGCGGTGAAGGCCTCGACCAGCATGGCGATGTCCTCGGGGCGCCGGCGCAGCGGCGGCAGCTCGATGCGCACCACGGCGAGCCGGAAGTAGAGATCGGAGCGGAAGCGGCCGGCGTTGACCTCGGCGCGCAGGTCGCGGTTGGTGGCCGCCACGACCCGCACGTTGACCTGGCGGAAGGCGTTGGAGCCGACCCGGCGGATCTCGCGGTTCTCCAGCACGCGGAGGAGCTTGGGCTGCAGCTCCTGCGGCATCTCGCCGATCTCGTCGAGGAAGATGGTGCCGCCGTCGGCCTCCTCGAAGACGCCGATGCGGCGCGACTCGGCTCCGGTGAAGGCGCCCTTCTCGTGGCCGAAGAGCTCGCTCTCGAGCAGGTTGGCCGGGATCGAGCCGCAGTCCACCACCATGAAGGGTTGCTGGTTGCGGGCGCTCGCCCGGTGAATCGATTCGGCGGCGCGTCCTTTGCCGGTCCCGGTCTCGCCCTCGAGCAGCACGGTCGCGTCGCTGCGCGCGGCACGCTCCAGCATGGCGAAGGAGGTGCGCATCGGCACCGATCCGCCGACCATGAAGCCGAAGCTCGACGACTCGGAGAGCGGTAGCTGGTTCGACTCGTTCCTGAACTGGAAGCGGATGACCGCCCGGCCGAGGCGCAGGATGCTGCCGCCGCGCAGGAAGCCCTCCACCACCTGGACGCCGTCGATGAAGGTGCCGTTGCGCGACTGGAGGTCCACCGCCCGCGCGCCGTCGGCGTCGATGCGGATCTCGCAGTGGTAGCGCGACACGGTCGCGTCCTCGATCACGAAGTCGTTGTTGGCGAACGACCCGATCGAGCAGCGGTCGCCCTCCGACTGCCAGGACTTGCCCTCGCCGGGCCCCTCGACCACCGCGAGGCGGAAGCCGCGCACGGTGTGAATGGCCGGCGCAGCGGCCATCCCGTGGGTCATCGTCGAGCCGCCGAATCCGTCGCGGTCGCTGTCCTCGAGGCGCGACGACATCAGAGCCCAGGCTATCAGGTGCGCGCCTCACCCTGCATCAGAGTCCCCGCCCCGAATCTGGGATTTCGCGAGCGGGCCGCCTGCAGCGCGGCGGAATCACTGGCTGACGCACGTACTGGCGCGTGGCGGGCCGTGCCGAACCGCGCCGCGCCGCCAGCGCGCACTCGCTCCGCCCCCGGCCGGGAGAGACGGCCGTCATTCGTGTAGGAGCGAGCGCGCGCTGGCGGCGCGGAACCCGACGACTACTTCTTCGCGTGCTTCTGGTGGCTCGGGTGGTGGCACATCTCGCCGCTCTTCTTGTCCGCCATCTCCTTGTCCTTCTGCGGGTTGGCGCTGGCGGCCCTGAGCGCGGCGTCGAAGCGCGGGTCGCTCTGCAGACTCTTGAGGTCGTCGTCCTTCTTCATGTGGTCGGCCATCCAGAAGCCGGCCTTGATCGACTCGTCGAGCGTGGCGAACGCCTTGTCGGTCTCGCCCTTGAGGGCGTGGACGCAGGCCGCGTTGTAGAGGGCGGTCGCGCGGACGTCCTCGAACTTGGCTGCGCGCTCGTGCACCGCCAGCGCCTCGTCGAGCCGGCCCGCCGCGTGGAGGGCGTAGCCCTCGAGCAGCACGGCCTTGCCGTTCTCCGGGTGGGCCGCGGCGATCGCCTCGAACCGGGCGGCCGCCTCGCCGTACTTCTCCTCACCGAGGAGATCCTTGGCCTCGGCCATCGCCGGGTCCTTGGCGCGCTCGCGGGCGCACTCTCCGGTGTGCTCCACCTTTTCGGCGGTGCCATGGGTCTCCTGGCGCGCCTCCGCCACCGACGGCTGCGAGCTCGACTGGTTTGCCTTGCCGCCGCACGCGCCGGCTGTCACCACCAGCACGAAGCTGGCAACCATGCTGATCCGGTTCATCATCTGAGCATCCTCCTGGGTGTACAGCCGGCTCCTCACTGCACCGGTCGTACCGGGTGCGATGCCGCGCAACGTCGCGAAACCGGACGGCCCCGGGCCGTAACACCGTCACAGCGCCGACCCTTTCGCCTGTAACCGGTGACGGCACCTGGCCGGTTGCCCCGCCTCGGCTAGGCTGAGGAGAATGACGGGCGGCGCGAGGTGGGCGATGGCGGCGATCGCGCTCCTCGCCGCCGCGCCGGCGGCGCGCGCCGACGCCATCCTCGAAGAGGTCCGCATCGTCGGCCGCGCCGGCCCCGGCGCGCCGTGGCGGGACGGCCCGACCGAGGCGCGGCTCGACGCCCGGCCCGAGCTCATGGTGGTCGGGCTGGCCCGCGACAGCGGCCGGCGGGTCTACCTGGTGGATCCGGTGGACGAGCCGCTCGAGCTCGGCGGCAAGAGAGTGCGCGCCGCCGATCGCCGGCGCTGGCCGACCGAGGTCGCCGTCCGCTGGTCGCAGGTCGAGCCGCACGCCTTCCGCGAAGGCGACCGCGCCTCGCCGGTCGGCACCACGACCGCGTGGCACAGCAACGTATCGACCGATCCGCGCGACTTCGGCCGCTGGCTCGGCTACGACGAGATCACCTACTTCGAGACCCGCCTGCCCGGCAAGACGCGCGGCCCGGTGGCCCGGCGCCGGCCGGCGCTGGTGCGACCCTCGAGCCGCGAAGAGGACGTGCACGGCGGCCTCGGCACCATGCGCTACAAGGTCGAGGTCACGCTGGCGGACGGGCGCGTGCTGGCGAGCCCCGGCGCGCGCGCGGTCGACCGCTACGGCATCCTGCCCTCGGTGCACCGGGTCTCCCTGCGGCGCGACGACACCATCCTCGGCCATCTCACCGCCTACTTCCTGGTGCCGGAGGTATTCGGCTCGGCCGGGCCGGGGCGGAATCACCAGACCGAGCGCTTCGTCGGGGCCGACTGCGCCGACGTCCTGACCGGCGCGGTCCGCCGCGCGGGCTACCAGAAGGTGTGGCATGCCAGCGCGGCGGCGCTGGTCCGCTACGCGCGGGTGGTCGCGGGACCGGCCGTGCTCGACGAGAGCGGACATCCCGATTACCCGATCCTCGGCGTGGCGGCCGGCGACATCGTGCGCATCGACTACGGCGGCAGCCTCACCGGTGCCACTCCGCGCAGCTGGGATCACGTCGGCCTGCTGTGGCGCGACCGGAGCGATCCGGACGGGCCGGCGCGCGGCGGACCGGACGGGGCGCTCGACGGCTTCGATCTCGTCGTCCACATGGGTCACCCGCGGCTCGAGATCGAACCCTTGTCGGCGCAGGCGCCGGCGCGGGTGGACGTGCTTCGGTGGGACCTCCGCCACCTGGGGCCCCGGCGGCGCGCGCGCTGACGTACCATCCGGTCGGTGTCGCCGTCCCGCCAGGTCGCGCTGGCCGTGCTGCTCGCCGCGCTGGTCTGCGCCGTCCGGCCGGCCGCGGCCGAGCGGCCGGTCTCGAAGCGGCGGCGCGCCGCGGCGATGGGTGCCGCCGTGTTCCCCGGCGTCCTCGCGCACGGCGCGGGTCACTTCGTCCTCGGCGAGAAGACGGTGGCGCGCCGCCTGCTCGTCGGCGAGGGGATCGGGCTCGGGGTGGCGGCGGCGGGCGCCGTCCCGCTGGCCCTCACCGGCGCCTCGCGCCACTACGCGGCGCCGCCCATCGCCATGGTGGTCGGTGGGGTCGGCATGTTCGCGCTCTCCTGGGCGGCCGACCTCTACGGCGCCACCGGCGCCGCCGGCCCGCGCGCGCCGCCCGAGGCGGCCCCGGTCGAGCTCGAGCTCGGCTACGGCTACGTCTACGACCCGCGCTTCGACTATCGCAACTTCGCGGTCACCGCGGCCTCGGTCGAGCTCGGCTGGTTCCGGGTCGCTCCGGTCGCCTGGATCGCGCTCGGCGACGACAACCAGCGGCTCCGCCTGGAGGGCGCCTACCGGCTGGCCGGCGACGGCGGCATGCGCGCCACCGGCGACGCCAGCCACTTCGAGATCCAGGCGGCCGCCACCCATCACCGCTACCCGGACGACGGCTTCGCGGTCGAGACCCTCGAGGCCTCGGTCGCCGGTCGGCTCGACATGGCGCGCGTCGGCGACAGCCTGGCCGGCTCGTTCGCCGATCTCTCCCTCGGCATCGGCAGCGAGCTCACCAACTACTACGCGCCCGGCGCCGGCGCCGACCTGGGCGAGATGCTGCTGGGCCGCTTCGGATACGGCGTCGCCTTCGGCTGCCCGGGCGGCACGCACGGCGAGGCCTCGATCTACTACGACCACCGGCGCGATACCTTCACCGGCGGGATCAGCCCCGGTACCGGCCCTGGCTCCGGCTTCATCGGCCTGTTCGGGGTCGAGACGCGCGTCCACCTCGGCTCGCGCTGGGGCGTTCGCGCTCGCTTCGAGCAAGGCGCCGCCCGCGTCTTCAGCCTCGGCATCCTCACCCGCTTTGGAGACACTCCATGATCGTCCGCTGCGTCGCCATCGCCATCGCCATCGCCATCGCCATCGCCGCCTGCGTCCGCCCCGCCGAGGAGCGCACGCTCGAGGATCTCGAGGTCGGCATCGCCGACGACGGCGACGGCCTGGCGATCGAGGTGGAGGAGGGGGCCGCCCAGGTGCGCAGCATCGGCGGCGGCGCCGCCCTGCTGTGGGCGCAGGCGCCGGTCGTGCGCGCCACTCTCGGCGCGGCGGCCGACACCGCCCTCACGCTCACCGTCGAGAACTGCATGCCGGGGGCAGAGCTGAGCGCGCTGGCGTCCGGCCGCCCTCTCGCGGTGACCGCGCTGGGCGGCGAGCGCCCGACCGTCTGCCGGTTCTCGCTCGAGCTGCCCGCCGGCGAGGAGGTAGACCTCGATCTCGCGCCGCCCGACGCCGCTCGCGTCGAGCCCTTCCGCTTCGCCGCGATGGGTGACATCCAGACCGCGCTGCCCTCGGTGGGGGACGTCTTCTCCCGGATCAACGCCGAGCCTGACCTCCGCTTCGTCATCTCGATGGGTGACCTGGTCGAGGACGGCCGGCTCGACGAGTACGAGCTCCTGGTCGACAAGCTGGCCGAGCTCGACATCCCCTACTTCTCCACCATCGGCAACCACGAGCTGCGCGCCAACCTCGACCGCTGGCACGAGCTGTTCGGCCGCTACAACGTCCACTTCACCTTCAAGGGGGTCGCCTTCTCGTTCGTCGACTCCGGCAACGCCTCGATCGACCCTCTGGTCTACGACTGGCTGGAGGACTGGCTGGCCGACGCGGGCGACACGGTGCACGTCTTCGGCACCCACTACCCGCCGATCGACCCGGTCGGCGCGCGCGCCGGCTCGTTCCGCAGCCGCAAGGAGGCGGCCAAGCTGCTCGCCATGCTGGCCGGCGGCGGCGTCGACCTCACGCTCTACGGCCACATCCACTCCTACTACGCCTACTCGAACGCCGGCATCCCGGCCTACATCTCGGGCGGCGGCGGCGCCATCCCCGAGAAGCTCGACGGCATCGGCCGCCACTTCCTGGTGGTCGAGGCCGACCCTCCCGGTGGCCTCGGCCCGGTCGGCGTGGTCCGGGTGGATCCGGAATAGTCGGCCGCCCCCGCGCGTTCGATCGGGATGGAGCGCTGCGACGTCCTCGTCGTCGGAGCCGGACTGGCCGGGCTGGCCTGCGCCCGCGGCCTGGCCGCCGCCGGCATCCGGACCGTGCTGGTCGATCAGAAGCGGGCGCTCGGCGAACGCATCCACACGACCGGCATCTTCGTCCGCCGGACGTTGGAGGACTTCGCCCTGCCGGACGATTGCCTGGGCCCGGCCGTCCGCCATGTCGTCCTCTACTCGCCCAGCCGGCGCCGCCTCGCGCTGGCGAGCCAGTACGACGAGTTCCGGGTCGGCCACATGGGCGCGCTCTACCAGCGCCTGCGCGAGGACGCCGCCGCCGCCGGCGCCGAGGTCTGGTCCGGCCACCGCCTGGTCTCCGCCCGCACCACCGTCGCCGGCGTCGAGGTCGCTCTCGAGGAGGTCGGCGCCGCCGCCGGCCCGCGCCGCCGGATCCGCGCCGGCTTCGTGGTCGGCGCCGACGGAGCCCGCTCGCCGGTCGCCGCCCACCTCGGCCTCGATCGCAACCGCGCCTTCCTGATCGGCGCCGAGGACGTCCTGCCCTCGGCCCTCGGCTCCGGCGAGCCGCCGGTCATGCACTGCTTCGTCGATCCCGATCTGGCGCCCGGCTACCTGGCGTGGGTGGTGGACGACGGCCACGAGGCTCACGTCGGCGTCGCCGGCGACCCGGCGCGCTTCCGTCCGCTCGCCGCGCTCGCCGCGTTCCGCGCCGGGCTCGCCGGCCTGGTCCCCCTGTCCCGCGGTGCCCGCATCGAGCGGCGCGGCGGCCGCATCCCGGTCGGCGGCCTGCTTCGCCGCATCGCCAGCCAGCGCGCGCTCCTGGTCGGCGACGCGGCCGGCGCCGTCTCGCCGCTCACCGCCGGCGGGCTCGATCCCTGCCTGCGCCAGTCGCGCCTGGCGGTCGACGTCATCTGCGCCTGGCTCGGCGACGGCCGCCGCGAGGCCCTCGACGCCTACCAGGCCCCGGCGCTGCGCCGCCGCTTCCGCGGCCGCATGCTCATGCGCCGGGTCTTCGATCGCCTGCACAACCGCACCGCCGCCGAGCTGGCGCTCGCCGCCCTGCGCGCCCCGCCGCTCGCCCCGGTCGCCGGCCGCGTCTTCTTCGGCCGCGGCTCCTTCCCCGACCTCGACCTCGAGCGCCTGCTCGCCGAGACCGCCCGCCCGCGCCTGGCCGGACTCGCCACCCTGCTGCCGCGCCGCTCCTCGACCCGACCGCGCTACAGCGTGGGAGCCGCAGCGGGGCGGTGGCGCTGGTAGAGGGCGTGCACGCTCCGGCGCAGCGCGCGCCCCTTCTCCGGGTCGACCATGTGGACGTAGTTGGCGAAGCCCCACGCCGCCGCCAGCACGTCCGCGCTCCGTCCCCACCGCTTGCCGTCCGGGCCGTCTTTCGCGATCTGGTGGAGGAGGGCGCGGAAGCGGCGCAGCTGGTCGCGCGGCACCCCGAGGCGGCGGTTCACCACCAGGCCGGTCACCTCCTGCCGCCGTCCCGCCCGCAAGACGCGGGTCTTGCCCGGATGAACGCGAAAGCCCTCGGCCGCGACGATCCGGCCGACCGCGCCGACCAGCGGCCCCACCGCGGCCGTCGCCGACGGCGGCCCCGAGAACGTCAGGTCGTCGGCGTAGCGGGTGTAGACGAAGCCGAGCCGGCGCGCGAGACCGGTCAGCCGCCGGTCGAGCCGGCGGCAGGCCAGATTGCTGAGCGTCGGGCTGGTCGGCGCGCCCTGCGGGAGGTGGCGCGCGGTCGTCGCCACGTGCCACACCTCGCCGTCGAGCGAGACGCTCTGGACCTCCGGCTCGGTCGACAGGAGCGCCAGCACGGTCGCCACCTGCTCGCCGTAGCCCAGCCCGCGGTAGAGACCCTTCACCCGCCGGTAGTCGAGCGTCGGGAAGAAGTCCTCCAGGTCGAGGTTGACCACCACCGCGGCGCCGACGTGCGGGCCGGCGTTCGACACCGTCGATCGCCCGGCGACGAAGCCGTGCGCCGCCGCGTCGACCGGGGCGCGCGACAGGATCTGCGCCTGGATCCACTCCTGCGCCCGCTTGAGCCGCGGCATCGGCGCCGAGATGACCCGCTCGCCACCGGTCTTCTTCGCCACCGCGAAGCGCCGGTAGTGCGTCATCCGGCTCACCTCACGCGCGTAGGCCAGGAAGCGGAGCGCGCCGACCGACAGCCCCATCGCAGCCGCCAGCTCCGGCGCGCTGCTGACGGTCGGCAGCCCGAGCACCGCGAGCCTCCCGCCGTCCGCGTGCGCGTGCGCCTCGCCCAGCCCACCCGACACCCCCGCGCCGAGGAACACGATCTCGCGCCCCTTGCGCTCCTTCCACTCCTCGGCCCGCCGCGCCCGCTCGGCGAGTCGCCGCTGCCGGGTCTCCTCGCGCCGGCGGCGCGCCTCCTCCATCCGCTTCTTGCGCGCCTCGCGCTTGAGCGCCTCGATGTTGCCCAGGCGCCTCTTCTCGGCCTGGAGCTCGTCGAGCCGCCGGCGCAGCTCGCCCTGCCGCCGGATCTCGTCGGCCGGGTCGCCCGGGCGGTCTTGCGCCTCGGGCCAGAAGCCGAGCCGCACCATCTCCTCGAGGACGACCTCGTCCTTCGAGCTCTTGCGGATCCGCTCCCACAGCTCCTGTGGGTTCCTGGGTGGTTGTGCCATGAAGAAGAAAAACGGCGCGCGGCGGCACGGCGACCTTCGACCACTCTCGGGACTGGATCGTCTCCACTCGAGCGAGTAGGCGCTGGTATGGCGCAATACTATCGGCCGACGAAAGCAAACCGGAATCGCTATACCAGCGACCTACGAGCCCAGTATTGAGCGGGCCAGTGAGGCGTGACAGGCCATGGTGCATGGGCGGCGATGCGCCGCCCGGTTGCAAGGTGTGGTGCCGTTCCGCCGCGCGCCTCCTTTCGCTAGTCGAGGTCCATCGCCTCGCGGACGAGGCGCAAGATGGTCTGATCCTCACCGCTGTAGCGGGTGAGGTGGGGCGAGTCCTTCAGCAGCGCCACCACCACGAACGGCCACCCGTTCCGATGCGGCTCCTCGCGGCAGGCGCGCACCAGGTCGCGGGCGAGCGCGTCCCGATCGCTGACCACGATGTGGTAGGCGAGCGCCTCGATCACGTTGTCGATGCGCTTCTCGAGATCGTCGCCCGCCGGCTTGCGCCCGCCGCGCCCGCTCAGCGCGCCCCACACCCGCCGGAAGAAGCCCGGCCGCTCCTCCACCTCGCGGGTGAGCTCGGGCGGCTTCTCCGCCGCCGCCGACTCGTCAGGAGACGCCACCGCCGCCGGTCGGCCGACCGCGCTCGGCCGCGCCGCCACCGGCCGCGCCCGCGCCTCCCCCTTCGGCTCGCGCGCCGGCGGCACGTCGATCATGTCCGACACCCCGCGCCGGTGGGCGACCCGGAGCGCCAGCATGTGCTCGCAGGGCCCGCGGAACAGCCGGTTGTGGATGTAGTAGTCGCACGAGCACTCGGCCCCGACCACCCGCCGGTCGGCGTCGAGCGTGAGCGACGCGGTCAACAGCTTGCCCTTGTGCTGGATCCGGCCCTCGAGCACCTGCCCGCCGTCGACCACCCGCACCTGCACCGCGACCTTGCCGGTGTGCAGGATCTCGATCGCCTTCTCCTCGCGCGGGCTCGAGAAGCGGAGCGCGTCCATCGGCAGGGGCTCGCGCGACAGCTCGCGCTTGCGGTAGACCCCCTTGTCGAGATCGTAGATGGCCCGCCCGGCCTGCACCCAGCCGCCGAGCGCCGACGCCACCAGCGCGCGGTCGAGCCCGAGCCGGCGCGACAGCTCCTCGGCGCTGGCCAGCCAGGTCTCGCCCAGCGCGTCCCACACCCGCTGCGCGGTCAGCTCGTCGACCTCCTCGCGCGCGGCCAGGAGATCGAAGTTGGCCGCCTCGGCCCAGTCGTTGTGCGTCCAGCCCGACAGGCCGAGCGTGAAGGTCATGTGGCCGAGGTCCGCTACGTAGAAGGAGGGCAGCCCGCTGCCCAGCAGGTGAACGCGGAACCGGCGCGCCAGCGGCAACAGCCGCTCGAGCAAGAGCAAGCGCCGCCGGCCCCACACCCGCACCTCGCCCGCCTCGCGCCCCTGGTACACCGAGCGCGGGCAGCGCACCTCGAGCCCCCAGGGGTCGACCACCACCGAGACCGGCCTATCCGGCTCGACCCGGAACCGGAGCGAGCGCGGCCCGACCAGCTCCTTGCGCCGCCGGAGCACGAAGCAGAGGTTGTGGACGTCCATCGGGTGGAGATCGAAGCTGGTCGCCGGCAGCGTCATCGCCGAGCTCACCTGCAGGAAGCCGCGCACCCACGTGTCCGGCAGGTCGATCTTCACCTCCTTGAACGCCTGCTCCATCGAGGTCTCGACCTGGAAGCCGCGCGGGTCGATGTCGAGCGTGGTCGTCTTGTAGGTGCGGATCTTCTGGAACTCGTCGTACAGCGCCTGCGAGTAGTCGATGTTGGTGGTGCCGTAGGCCTTGTCGCCGACCTGCTCGAACACCTCGAACGAGGCGGCCAGCCGCCCGTAGCTCGACTCGTCCTGGCTGAAGCACTCGAACGCCACCTCGTCGGGATGCACCGTGATGACCGGATCCAGTACGAACCACAGGTCGCGGTCGTGCTGGTACAGCCACTCGAAGTAGCGCCGCTTCGCCTGCTCGAACGGCCGCCACCTCTCGCTGCGCCGCGCCCGCAGCTCGTCGAGCTCCACCCGGATTCGATCGATCTCCGCCACCACCTCGGCGCGCTCGCGGCCGACCTGCATCCAGTCGACCTCCTCGCGCCCGGCCAGCCACTCGCGGTAGGCGGTCCGGTCCTTCGGCTTGAACCGGAGGTCGGACACCACCACCGCGTGCAGCGCGCTCATCGCCTCGCGGAACTCGATGGCGCGCGCCACCCGGCCGCGGAAATAGGTCGGCTCGCGCTTGAGATCGGGCGAGAACGACATCGCGGTCTCGCCCATGCCGCTCTCGACCGCCGAGGCCCGCCGGTAGGTGTACTCAAACCGCACGGCGCTCCACCTCCACGGGCGCGATCGGCAGCTCGACCTCGGGGTGCCGCTCGGCCACCTCGACCATCGCCGCGATGAGCCGCGCCTTGTCGCCCACCGCGATGGTCGCCGACTGGCGGGCCAGGAGCGGCGCGATGACCGCCGCCGACTCGGCGCTGCGCTCCACCTCGCGCGCGAGGAAATCGAGCACCCGCGCCTTGGCGACCGCGCCCCGGTTGACCTGCGACAGGACGGTGCGGAAGTAGGGCTCGAGCTGCCTGACCCGCTGCGGCTGCCCGGCCGCGTAGGCCTCGACGTACGCGCTCACGAACAGCTGCAGGCTGGGCGCCGGGTGCTCGCACAGCCGGAGCAGGTACTCGACCCCGTGGGCGGCCTCGAAGGTGCGGGCGATGAGCTCGCGCCCGACCGCCTGGACCTCCGGCCGCACGCTGTCGCACAGCGCGACCAGCACCTCGGGGCCCAGCCGTTCGAGGCCGACCTCCTCGAGGAAACCCAGGGCGAACCGGCGCGAGTCCTCCCAGCCGGTGTCGACCAGCTTGGCCAGCGCCGGCATCGCCACCCGGAACCGCCCCAGCGAGCGGCGCGCCAGCGACCAGGAGGCCTCGCGCACCGACAGGACGTCGTGACCGGCCAGCCGGACGATGTCGGCCAGCGCCAGCGCCTCGGGATCGACGTCGCCGAGCAGGAGGCCGCCGACCTCCTGCGCGTGCGGCGACAGCGCATGGACCATCCGCAGCACCTCGTCGACGTCGCAGAGCGGCCGGGTCGCGGCCAGCTCGTGGCGCAAGAGCGACACCACGTGGGCCGGCGCCCCCTCCGGCAGCTTCTGCAACAGCGCCCGCGCCAGCTCGGTCGCCAGCCGGCGGCCGAAATCCGGATCGCCCGCGGCGACCCGGCCGAGCGCCGCCCGCGTCCCGCTGCGCAGCTCGGCGTGCTCGCTGGTGGCGAAGTGGACGAGCAGGATCGGGTGGCGGATCAGCTCGGCGTCCGGCAGCTGGCCGAACAGCCGGGCGCCGATGCCGCGCACCGAGCCGTGCGGCGAGTCGAGCAGCGCCTCGAGCAGATCCTCGGGCACCGCGCGCGCGAGCTGCGCGTGGTTGAGCAGGAGCTCGCCGGCCAGCTCCTGGACCGCCCGCGCCGGATGGCGGACGAGCTGGCGCACCACATCGACCCCGATGACCGAGAGCTGCCGCGCGAACACGCGGAGCAGGGTGGCGGCCGCTCCGGCCGCACGCTCCTCGTCCTCGTCGCCGGCGCCGAGCGCCATCAGCGCCGCCACCGCGCGCCCGATGACCAGTCGCGCGGTCTCGTCGTCGATCTCCATGGTGCGCAGGTACTGGAGGGCGAACTCGCGGGTGTCGGCGAAGCGCGCCACCACCAGCGCGGCCAGGAGCTCGCTGTCGCGCATGACCTGGGTGCGCCGCTCCTCGAGCCACCGGTGGGCCAGCGCCCGCGCCTCCGCCAGCCGGCAGTCGAGCAGGGCGCGCAGGAGCTCGCCGCCGAGCGGCCGTGCCGCCGCCAGGTCGATCGCCAGCCGGTTGGTCGGCTCGTAGGGCTGGCGCAGGAGCAGGATGAGGTCGCTCTCGGTCAGCGACGACAGGAAGTCGGGCCGCGACCGGATGGCGCGCGCCGCCATCAGATGCACCGGCGCACAGCGCGAGCGCCGCAGGAGGTCCAGCAGCGCGTCGGGCCGCGCCTGCCACAGCGCCGGATAGGCCTCTTCGCGCTCGGCCGGCGGCGGGTCGCCTGGCTCGCCGCGCACCAGCCGCCAGGCGCTCCCCATCGGGCCGGGCCGGTAGCGCTCGCTGTGCCGGTGGAGGAGGAAGTTCAGCGCCCAGTACGGCGCCCACTCGTCCCAGGTGGCGACACCTCGGCGCACCG
>Ga0111539_10005242_pt1 | contig 16794 bp, 14 predicted proteins | sample RhiMethybrSRZTD1_FD_79667 | JGI IMG/M metagenome (GOLD analysis project Ga0111539, IMG submission 79667) | Populus rhizosphere microbial communities from Tennessee, USA - Rhizosphere MetaG P. TD hybrid SRZTD1 (version 2) (version 2) | ecosystem: Host-associated > Plants > Roots > Rhizosphere >... | reverse complement strand
GGCGGTGCAATAGCCGCCGCCGCAGCCGTTGTTGGGCGCCTGGCAGTACTGCCCGCTCGGGCAGGGGGTCGCCGTATCGAGCGAGTTGCACTCGTACTGGCAGGCGGCCTGGCACTCGTCGAACGTGTCGTAGAGCTGGTCGCAGTCGGCGCCGACGCACTCGCAGCCGGCGATGCCTTCGCAGCTGGTGCCGTTCCACTTCACGCCGAGACCCTGGTCGGGCGTGCAGTTCGGATCGTCGGGGTTGCTGTAGCCCTCGGCGTCCATCGCGCCGCCGCACAGCTGGTCCTGGTCCTGATCGTCGCCCAGGCTGACGTCGTCGCCTCCCTGGCAGGCGGACAGCCCGAGCGCGACGATCGTCGACATGGTGATCCGCATCGAGTGGTGTCTCATGGTCGCTCCTCCCAGTGGGCGAGTCGAGTCTCGCGAGGTTCAGAGCTGAGTCGCCGCGGCCGACCGGTTCCGTCACGGAATCGATCGGTCGCAGGCGGAGCGGACGCGATCGGCAAGCGGGGAGCGGGGATAGCGGCGCAGGAAGCGGGCCGCGAGCTTCTTGGCGTCGGCCGTGCGGCCGGCGTCACAGAGGACCAGGATCCGCGCCGCCTCGCGCTCGGTGGCGAGCGCGCCGCGCGGGAAGCGACGGCGGTGCTCGTCCAGCCGCTGGGTCGCCAGCCCGACGTCGCCGCCGCGCCGGGCGGTCTCGGCCTCGCGCAGGAGGCGGGCTTCCTCGGCCAGCTGCGCGGCGTCGCGCACCTTCGGCTTCGACCGCACGGCGCGCGAGCTCACGATCTGCGGCGCGGCATCGGTGGGCGCCGGCGGAGCTGCGTCCGCGGGGGCGGCCGGTCGCTCGGCGGCCGGTGGCTCGGCCGCCTGATCGCTCCACCCCTTGACCCCTTCGCGCACTGCGGCGGGCGGCGGCGGCGCGGCCGGCTCCGCCAGGCGGCTGCCGTTCGCCGGTGCGCTCCGGTCGGAGTCGCTCGTGCTCGAGGCGAACCACCAGACGCCGCCGGCCAGGAGCGCCCCGACCAGCGCGACGATCCCGAGCCGGCCCATGAGACCCAGCTTGCCGCCGCCGGCCGTCGCCGTGCTGCCGGCGCCGGCGGCCAGGCCGGCGACCAGCGCGGCGCGCACGCGATCGCGATCGGCGGCCGTCGGATCGTCGGCGCTGCGCGCGTCGTCGAGCAGACGCCTGAGATCGGGGCTCATGTCCTTCATGGCGATCCCCCTCGCTCGCGGGCCCGGTGGCGCTCGAGCGCGCGCTCCATCTCGGCGCGCGCCAGTCTGAGCCGCGAGTACACCGTGTTGAGCTTGAGGCCGGTGGCCTCGGCGATCTCCGGCGCGCTCATCTGCTCCAGATCGGCGAGCACGAAGACCGCGCGCTTGTCGTCGTCGAGCCCGGCGAGCAGCGCGTGGAGCACCCGCCGCGCCTGCGACTCGGCGAGCTTCTCGTCTGCGCCGGCCTCACCGGCGTCGACCTCGGACTCCTCGAGCGCTTCCTCGCGCCCGCGCCGCGCCCAGCTGCGCCGGTGGCGCAGGACCAGGTTCCTGAGGATGCCGAACAGCCAGGTCTTCATCGACGAGCGACCCTCGAAGCTGGCGAGCTGGCGATGCACGACGATGAAGACCTCCTGGACGACGTCGTCGACGGCGTTGTCCGGCACGCCGAGCCGGCGCGCGCTCCGCCAGACGAAGTCGAAGTGCTCCTGGTAGACGCGCGCCAGGTCCGCCGGCGGCTCGGCCTGGGGCGGAGCCTCGGCTTCGGCCGGCCGTCTGGCGGCGGCGAGCATCTTTCCTGGGTCGCCGCGCCGAGCCCGATCCGTCACGAGAAGAGCAAAAAGATCACCAGCCCTGAAACCGGCTTCGATTTCATGGGCTTGGAATTGGTATGCGGGTCCCGGCTACGGGAAGATGCCGCGCTCTCTGTAGGACTGCTGGAGCCTGTCGAGGGCGATGGCGTAGCAGCTGGTCCGCCAGTCGTTGCCGGTCTGGCTCGCGAAGTGCCTGACGTTGGCGTAGGTCTGCTGCATCTTGCGCTCGAGCCGGTCGAGGACGTCTTCGTGATCCCACCTCTCGGAGCGCTTGTTCTGCAGCCACTCGAAGTAGGAGACGACCACGCCGCCGGAGTTGGCCAGGATGTCGGGGATGATGTCGACCCCGCGCTTGAGGAGGATCTCCTCCGCCTTGGGATAGGTCGGCCCGTTGGCCCCTTCGGCCACCAGCTTGCAGCGCAAGGACTCCGCCTCCTGCGGCCCGATCTCGAGCTCGAGCGCGGCGGGCACGAAGATGTCGCACTCGAGCGCGAAGAACTGCTCGCGGGTGACCGGCGTCCCGCCGCGGTAGTCGGCGACCGAGCCGGTGCGCGCCACGTACTCGGACAGCTTGTGCGGGTTCATGCCCTCCGGGTTGGCCAGGTAGCCCTTGTAGTCGCCGACCCCGACCATCACCGCGCCCATCTTCGACAGGAGCTTGGCGGCGAACGAGCCGACGTTGCCGAACCCCTGCACGGTGAAGGTGCAGCCGTCGAGCTTGAACTGGCGGTCCTTGGCCCACTCCTCGATGCAGTGGACCAGCCCCTGACCGGTGGCTTCCCTGCGCCCGTAGGAGCCGCCCGACGCGATGCTCTTGCCGGTGACCACGCGCATGACCGCGTTGCGGTCGCTGTTGCCGACCACGTTCATGTACGTGTCCATCATCCAGACCATCGTCTGCTCGTTGGTGCCGACGTCGGGGGCCGGGATGTCCCACTCGGGGCCGATGTTGCCGCCGAGCGCGTGGGTGAAGCGCCGCGTGATCCGCTCGAGCTCGCTCTTCGAGTGCTTGTGCGGGTCGAACTTGATGCCGCCCTTGGCGCCGCCGTACGGGATGTCGTGCAGCGAGCACTTGTAGGTCATCCAGGCGGCCAGCGCCTTCATCTCGTCGAGGTTGGCCTCGTGGTGGTAGCGTATGCCGCCCTTGTAAGGCCCGAGCAGGTTGTTGTGCTGGACCCGGTAGCCCTTGAAGATCTCGTAGTGCCCGTCGTCGAGGCGGACAGGGAAGTTGATGATGAGCTCGTTTTTCGGCTGGGCCAGGATCTGCCGCACCGCGGGATCCAGCTTGATGGCGTCGGCCCCGCGGGTCATCTGCAGCGTGGCGATCTCGAAGAGGTTTCCGCGCTCCTTGAGCGGCGTGAAGGTGCCGGTGGTGCGCGACGCCGAGGACTGAGTCGACATGTCGACGTGATTCAATGACGGAAGCCGACAAAGCGCAAGGCCGGCTCGCGGCCGAGGCCGCCGGCGGCGGCCCCATCGCCCGGCTGGTGCTGGACCTGTGGCAGCGCACACGGATCGACTGGGGCTTCGTCACCGATCGCCTGGCTGACGCGTTCCGCCGCGAGCGGCGCATCGGCTCGGCGGAACGACGCTTCGCGTCGGAGACTCTCTACGGGATGATCCGGCACCTGCGCCGGCTCGACGAGGCACTGACGGCCGGCGGCCTCAGGCCCGGCGGCCCCGCCCCCGACCGCGAGCGTCTCATCGCCTACCTGGTGCTCGAGGGTGGGCTCGAGCCGCGAGACGCGGCGCGGCATGCGCCCCGCATCGACTGGCAGAAGGTGGCCGGGATCGACCGGCAGCTCGAGCGCATCAAGGATCCGGCGCGGCGCATCGCGCGCCTGCGCTCCCTGCCGGACTGGCTGGCCGAGCGCCTGGTGGCGGAGCGCGGCGCCGACGAGGCCGATCGGCTGGCCGCCGCGCTCGGCGAGCGCGCGCCGATGACGGTCCGCGCCAACAGCCTGCGGAACACGCCGGCCGAGCTGGTCGCCGAGCTGGCGGCCGAGGGCATCACCGCCCATCCCGGCCAGCTGGCCGCCGCCGCCGTCCACATCGACACCCGCAGCAACCTGTTCGCCACCGCCGCCTTCAAGGCGGGCCGCTTCGAGGCGCAGGACGAGGGCAGCCAGCTCATCGCGGAGCTGGTGGCGCCGCCGCCGCGCTCTCGCGTGGTCGATTATTGCGCCGGCGCCGGCGGCAAGACGCTCGCGCTCGCCGCCCAGATGGCCAGCGCCGGTCGCATCGCCGCCTGCGACGTCGATCGCAGGAAGCTGGCCGAGCTGAAGAAGCGGGCCCGCCGGGCCGGCGCCAGCAACATCGAGTCGATCGAGCTCGACGGCGACGGGCTGCCGCCGGCGCTCCGCTCGCTCGAGCGCGGCGCCGCCCGCGTGCTGGTCGACGCCCCGTGCAGCGGTATCGGCGCGCTCCGGCGCAACCCGGAGGCCCGCTGGCGGCTCGACCCGGCCGACCTCCAGCGCATGCCGGAGCTCCAGCTCGCCATCGCGCGGCGCGCCCTCGACCTGGTGGCTCCCGGCGGGCGCCTGGTCTACGCCACCTGCACGCTGCTCCGGGCCGAAAATCAGGCCGTGGTCGAGCGCCTGCTCGCCGAGAACGCCGACCTCTCGATCGTGGCGCCCAAGGAGATCTGGAGCGCCGCGCGCGCCGCCCCGCTCACCGACGCCACCGGTGCGTTCATGGAGCTCCTGCCGCACCGCCACGGCACCGATGGCTTCTTCGCCGCCGTGTTGCGCCGCAGACCGGCTGACGCACCGAGTTAGTGATAGGGTTCCGGCGCGTGACGGAGCTGTACACCATCACCAGCGTGGCCGGCCTGAAGGAGATCGCCGGCGAGTGGGCCGACCTGGCACGGCGCGCCGGTGGTTCGCTCTTCCGCGGACCCGAGTGGCTGCTCCCCTGGTGGCACGAGTACCACCGGGTGCTCGCCGCCGACCTCCGCGTCGAGATCGCCACCGACGGAGGGCGCCTGGTCGGCCTGGCCCCGTTCTACTCGCGGGTCGGCAAGCGCCGCCCGGGGCTCAAGCTCAAGGAGATCCGCCTGCTCGGCGACGCCGGCCCGCGCCCGCCCGCCCTCGACCTCCTGGTCGAGCCGGGCCACGAGGAGGAGGTCGGCGCCCAGCTGGCCGAGCGGCTCGGCGCGAGCGCGGAGGAGTGGGACGTCATCGACCTCCAGCCGCTGCAGGAACCGTCGCGCGCGCGCGCCTTCATGACCAACCGGCTCGGCGCCTCGGGCTTCCAGGTCGAGAGCGGCGAGGCCGGCAGCTCGCGCCGACTCGCGCTGACCGTGCCCGGCGCCGAGGCGTCGCACGCGCCACCGGACGCGCGCGTCCGCCGCTACACCGACGAGGTCGGTTCGCTGCGCAAGGGGATGGCCGCCCTGCGCCGGCTCACGCGCCTCGAGTGGGCCGACCGCGAGGAGCAGAGCCCGCTGGCCGACCCGGAGGCGCAGGCGCTGCTCGAGCACGTGACGCTCGAGCTCGGCAGGGCCGGGCGCGCGCGCTTCACCCGGCTCGACGACGCCGACAACGAGGCCATCGCCGCCGCCCTGGTCATCGACGACGGCGAGCGCGCGGTCGTCCTGGCCAGCGCGATCGATCCGCAGCAGCCGGGTGCCGCCGTGCGGCTGCTCGAGGCGGAGGCGCGCGAGGCAGCCGCGCGCGGCCGGATCTCACTCGACGTGGTGTTCGGCGCCGACGAGGTACTGCTGCCCGGGCTGCCGAGCTCGCGGCACAAGGCGCTGCGCGTCCGCATCTACGGCTCCTCGCGGGCGGCCGCCCTGGCCCGCACCTACGGCGCGGTCCGCCGCAAGGTCGAGGCGGCGCGCGACGCACCCGGTGCCGCCGCCGCCGGCGCGCGGGCCGCCTGGGCCAAGATCCGCACCGCGGCCGAGAGCGCGATCGGCAAGGAACGCCTCCACCTCTATCGCGGCGAGCTGTGGACCCGCGGCATCACGCCGCCGCCCGGCCTCACCATCGGCTCCTTCAGCGAGGCCGACTTCGACGCGCTCATGACCCACGAGCGCGACACACTGCTCGAGAGCCTCGACCTCGACGTCGCCTACGCGCGGGACAAATGGAAGCGCGGCGATCTGGTCATCCTGTCGCGCCTGAACGACCGACCGGCCGGCATCGCCTGGTGCGCGCGCAACGACGTCTGGGTGCCCGAGCTCGGCCGCTCGCTCAGCCTGCTGTCCACCGAGGCCTACATCCACGACGTCTTCGTCGCCCCGCAGGCGCGCGGCCGCGCGGTGGCGCCGTCGATGCTCGAGTTCGTCTCGCGCGAGCTGCGCGCTCGCGACGTCTACCGCTCCTGGGCCCTCATCGGCAGCGACAACATCGCCTCGGTGCGCGCCTTCGAGAAGGCGGCCTACGCCGCGGTCGCCGACATCATCTATCAACGCGAGCGCGGCGCCGCCGGGGTCGAGAAGGTCACCGTGCGGCCGCCCGACCCGGAGGCCCTTCGCCTGCTCGGACTCTGAGGCAAGCCATGACCGCGACCGATCGCATCACCCTGGTGGTTCTCAACGCCGACGGCACCCGCGACAAGTTCACGCTGAGCTCGTGGGTCGGCATTCCGCGCAAGCACGAGCTCATGTGGATAGGCGACGAGCCGTACATGGTGATCGAGGTCGAGTACGCCGTCTCCGAGGGCTTCTTCGGCTCGCGCGCCATCGAGGCCGCCGGTGTCTACGTCCGCCGCCTCAACGAGGACGAGCAGCAGGCGGTGGCCCGCCGCCTGGCCAACCCGGTGCGCGGCGAGGACGAGCAGCCCTTCCGTCCATAGCGACGAGTCAATTTCGAACCGCCAAAACCGCCGAAGCCGCCAAAGCAGAACTCGTTGGGTTCGCCTGGCACAGCACGGAGCGTACCCAATGGCCTTTCTGGTGTCTCCGCTCCCCGAGAAGCCTTCGGTTCTGGTTCTGAACCCCAAAAAGTTCTGTTCTGACTTTGGCGCCTTCGGCGGTTTTGGCGGTTCCACTCAATCCGATTGGGGGACTCGCAAACAGCGGTCGATGGCGGCGAAGAGGTCGCCGGGCGAGAAGGGCTTGCGGAGGAGCGCGCAGCTGGTCGCCTGGACGTCGGACGGGACGGTGTGGGGCAGCGCGGTCATCAAGATGATCGGCAGACGCGCGGTTGCCGGGTCCATCCGCAGGGCGCGCACCACGCCGGCGCCGTCCAGGAGCGGCATCATGCAGTCGAGTAACACCAGGTCGGGCAGCTTCTCGGCGATCCGCTCGAGGGCCAGGTGGCCGTTGATCGCGATCGCGGTCTCGAAACCGCGCTCCTGCAACATCTCGGCGACGACCTCGGCCAGGCCGAACTCATCGTCCACGATGAGGATCCGCTGGCTCATGAGCGACGGCGGGGGCCCTTCCGCTTCTGCGCCTTGACCGCGCGTTTCCCGCCCGTCCGCCGTCCCGCCTTCCTCGCACGGCCATTCTGCTTCGCGACGCCGGTCAGGATCCGCTCGGCGGCGTCGAAGGTGTCTGCGATCTCGATGCCGTGATCGGTGATGCGGAACTCGCGGATGGCGCCGTCGTAGTCGCCGTCGCGGAGCTTGAGGATCGAGAGCAGCCGGTACAGGCGCGCCTCCAGCTCCACGTGGCGCATGAGGATGATGTTGTCGGTGATGGCCGAGACCCCCTGGACCGGCACCTCGATGCGCGGCCCCAGCAGGTCGGGCGTCTCCATCGTGTAGATCGTCGTGACCGCGTCGCGCGACAGCTGGTCGGCCAGCGCGGCGAACACCTCGCGCACCCGTCCGGGGTCGTCGACCGAGACCTCGAACCCGGACATGCCGTCGAGGAAGAGGCGGGTGGCGCGGCGCCGCCGGATCGCATCGAGCAACCGGTCGCCGAGCACGTCGATGTTCCCCTCGACCGGGCGCTGCCAGATGAGCTCGATCGGGCTCGAGTCGATCCCGAAGCCGAGCTGCAGCCGCCGGCCGCGGGCCAGGAGATCGGGTGGGTGCTCGTAGAAGCCGAAGTAGACTCCGGCCTCGCCGCGCGCCGCGCCGGCGGCGAGGAACTGCAGACCGAGCGTGGTCTTGCCGACCCCGGTGGGTCCGAGCAGCATCGTGTTGGAACGGCAGGGCAGGCCGCCGCCCAGCATGCGATCGAGCTCCGGGACCCCCATCGCCACCCGCTCGTCGTCGCCGGGCCGCACCTCGCGCATGCTGAGGCTCGCCCGGGTCTCGAACCGCGGCACCACCCGGATGCCGTCGTCGGAGATCTCGACCGTGTGACGCCCGAGGATGGGGGCGGTCCCGCGCATCTTGCGCACCACGATCGATCGCACGCTGCGCAGCGAATGGATCTCGTCGCCGAGCTCGAGGATGCCGTCCACCATGGTGTGCTCGGGCAGGAACGGCCGCGGCCGCTCGGTCGAGGACAGGAGCAGGGTGGTGCACTCGGTCATCGAGCAGACGATCTGCAGCTCGTGGACGAATTTCTTGAAGTCCTTGGGCGAGGGGGCGGCTTCCTCGGCCGACACCAGGCCGTCGAGCACCAGCAGAGTGGCGGAGCGGGCGGTGACCGTCTTGCGCAGCACGGTCAGGAGGCCGGAGAGGCCCTCTCCCTCGAGCACCTTGAAGGCGCTCAGGTAGTGCACCTGCTCCGGGATGAGCTCGTGGCGGAAGAAGCTCATTCGCCGCATGTGCGCCAGCATCCGCGTGTGTGACTCGGCGAGCAGCGTCATGTAGACGGCGCGGCCTGCGACGGCAGCCTGCGCGAAGCAGACCTGATTGCCGAGGATCGTCTTGCCCGAGCCGGGCGGCCCCTGCACCAGGTAGACGCCGGCCCTGAGGAGGCCTCCCTCGAGAAGGGTGTCGAGCCCCGGCACGCCCGTGGCGATCCGGTCCAGCATCATCGAGCCGGTCATTCTCGGTCGGCCTCTCCGGCTGCAGGCAGGATCACCGTGAAGGTCGAGCCCTCGCCGGGCCGGCTCTCCACCGCGATCGTACCCCCCATGGCGGTGGTCAAGCGCCGGACGATCCACAACCCGAGGCCGAAACCACCGGCCGCCTTGTTCGAGCCCCGCTCGTACGCCTCGAAGATGCGCGCGATGTCCTCGTCGGGGATGCCGATCCCGTGATCGCGCACGACGAGTGACGCGCGGTCCTCGGCGCTCGCCACCGACACGTGGATGGGCGACCCGGCGCCGTAGCGGACCGCGTTCGACAAGAGGTTCCAGGTGATCTGCTGCAGGCGCAGCCGGTCCCACTGGCCGCACACCGGCCCGGAGACCTCGAAGACCAGCTCGCTCGACGCGGCCTCGAGCTGGCTCTCCATGCCGGTGCAGACCTCGCGGACCACCTGCGCCAGGTCGATCCGCTCGAGGTCGAGCGACAGCGCGCCGCCCGGCCTCGAGGCCTCGAGCAGGCGGTCCAGGCTGGCCAGGAAGGCGTCGAAGCGGCTGCTCAGCCGCTCGAGCCTGGCGAGCAGCCAGCGCCGATCGGGAGCGGTCGTTGCGAGCGTCTCGATGAGGTGGGCGATCTGCAGCGCGACCGGGGCCAGCGGGTTGCGCAACTCGTGGCCAAGAGTGGCGATGACCTGGTCACGGAGCGCGAGCGCTCGTTCGAGATCGGCGATTCGCCTGTGCAGCTCTCTGGCCTCGCGATCGCTGTCCGATGACGAAGAACCGCCCACGTTGCCCGTTTCACTCAGATAGCTTGGTGGATCGGCCGGCCGCAACCGGTTTTCCCCGCAATCCATCGGGAGGTTACGGAAGAGACACACAAGCGGTCGATCCGCCGCGGTAGTGACGTTGACACATCCCCTCCCGCCAGGGCTACCCTCGGTCGAATTCGCAGGAGCCGCAGCGTTCGAGTGCAGGCGGTCATCGACAAGGCGCGCGTCCTCATCGAGGCACTGCCGTATATCAAGCAGTTCCGCGGTCGCACGTTCGTCGTGAAGATCGGCGGCGCCGCGCTCGACGACCTCTCGCTCCGGACCCGCTTCGCGGAGGATGTCGTCCTGCTCTCCTGGGTCGGCATCGACGTCGTCGTGGTCCACGGCGGCGGCGTGCAGGTGACCTCTCTGCTCGACCGGCTCGGTCTCGAGGCGCGCTTCGTGCATGGGATGCGTGTCACCGACGCGGCCACGCTCGAGGTGGTCGAGATGGTGCTGGGCGGCAAGCTCAACAAGGAGCTGGTCCGCCTGGTCCAGCAGCTCGGCGGCCGCGCCGTCGGCCTGACCGGGGTCGACGGCGGCCTGGCCCGCGCCCGCCGCATCGACGGCGAGCCGGACCTGGGCCTGGTCGGCGAGGTCGTCGAGGTCGATCGCCGGGTGATCGACCGCCTGGTGCCCGATGCGATCCCCATCATCGCCCCCATTGCGCCGGACGAGAGCGGGCAGACCCTCAACATCAACGCCGACCCCTTCGCCGCCGCGCTGGCGGTCGCGCTGTCGGCCGAGAAGCTGGTCCTCCTGACCGACGTCGCCGGCGTGATGGATCAGAACGAGCAGCTCATCCCCACCCTCACCCCCGAGTCGGCCCGCCGCCTCATCAACAGCGGCGTGGTCCGCGGCGGCATGATACCCAAGGTCGAGAATGCGCTGCGCGCCGTCGAGTGGGGCGTGCGCAAGGTACACATCATCGACGGTCGTCTGGAGCACGCGCTCCTGCTCGAGATCTTCACCCGCGCCGGCGTCGGCACCGAGTTCGCCCGCGCCCCGGAAGCCAGCGAGGAACAGACCCCATGAACGGATCGGAACGACAGGCACAGCTCATCGCCCAGGCGGAGAAGGTCATGCTGCGCAACTACCGCCAGCAGCCGATCGTGCTGAGCCGCGGGCAGGGGGTCGAGCTCTTCGACGTCAAGGGCGACCGCTACCTCGACATGACCGCCGGCATCTCGGTCTGCGCACTGGGCCACGCCCACCCGGCGCTCACCCGCGTCATCGCCGAGCAGGCGGCGCGCATCGTCCACGTCTCCAACCTGTTCTACAACGAGCAGAACATCCTGGCGGCCGACGCCATCGTGAAGCGCTCGTTCGCCGACCGGGTCTACTTCTGCAACTCGGGCGGCGAGGCCAACGAGGCCGCCCTCAAGCTGGCGCGCCGCTACATGCACGTGGTGCGCGGCGAACCGCAGCGGAACCTCATCGTCGCCACCCACGGCTCCTTCCACGGCCGCACCTTCGCGACCATGTCGATCACCGGGCAGGAGAAGTACCGGGCCAACTTCGGCCCGCTGGTCGAGCCGGTCACCCTGATCCCGTTCGGCGACCTCGACGCCGCCGAGAAGGCTCTCGCGCCCCGCACCGCCTGCGCCATCGTGGTCGAGCCGATCCAGGCGGAGGGCGGCATCATCGTGGCGCCGCCCGGCTACCTGGCCGGGCTGCGCGAGATCTGCGACCGGACCGGCACCCTCCTGGTCTTCGACGAGGTGCAGACCGGCATCGGGCGGACCGGCAAGTGGTTCGGCCACGAGTGGGACGGCGTCACGCCCGACGTGATGACGCTGGCCAAGGCGCTCGGCGGCGGCGTCCCGATCGGCGCCATGGCCTGCACCGAGGCGGCCGCCCAGGCGCTGACCTTCCGCGAGGGGGACGCGGTGCCGCACGCCTCGACCTTCGGCGGCAACGCCCTCGCCTGCGCGGCGGCGGTCTGCGTGCTCGAGACCATCGAGGCCGAGAAGCTGCTCGACAACACCCTGTCGACCGGCGATTACCTGGGCCGGCGCCTCGAGATCATCGCCGCCAAGCACACGACCCTGTGCACCGACGCGCGCGGCCGCGGCCTCCTGCGCGGCCTCGCCCTCACCATCCCCGCCCCGCCGGTGGTGCTCGCCTGCCGCGAGCGCGGCGTCCTCCTCTCGGTGGCCGGCGCCAACGTGGTGCGCTTCGCCCCGCCGCTGGTCGTGCGCCAGCAGCACGTCGACGAGGCGGTCGCCGTGCTCGACGACGTTCTGTCCAGGCGGCCCTGACGAGGATGATGAAGCGCGACTTCTTGACCCTGAACGACCTCGATCCCAGCGAGGTGCCGACCCTGTTCGCCCGCGCGGCCGCGCTCAAGTCGGCGCGCCGGCGCGGCGCGGTCGAGACCAGCCTCGAGGGGCGCGTGCTCGGGATGATCTTCGAGAAGGCCTCGACCCGCACGCGGGTCTCCTTCGAGGTCGGCATGTTCGAGCTGGGTGGACACGCCGTCTTCCTCTCCTCGGAGGGCTCGCAGATCGCCCGCGGCGAACCGATCCAGGACACCGCGCGGGTGCTGGGCGGCTACTGCCACGGCATCGTCATCCGCACGTTCGGCCAGCACCGCGCCGAGACCCTGGCCCGCTATGCACCGGTGCCGGTCATCAACGGCCTCACCGACCTCCACCATCCCTGCCAGGTGCTGGCCGACCTGTTCACGGTCGGCGAGCGGCTGGGCCGCCACATCGCCGGCGTCAAGTACGCCTGGATCGGCGACGGCAACAACATGGCCAACTCCTGGATCAACGCCGCCGCCCTGCTCGGCCTCGACCTCGTGCTCGCCTGTCCGGTCGGCTTCGACCCGGACGCCGGCATCCTGGCCGCGGCCCGCGCGCTGCAGAAGAAGACCGGGCGCGGCTCGGTCCGCCTGGTGCGCGAGCCGCGCGAGGCGGCCGACGGCGCCGACGTCATCTCGACCGATGTCTGGGCGTCGATGGGGCAGGAGGAGGAGGCGGACGCCCGCCGGACCGCCTTCGCCGGCTACTGCGTGGATTCTCCACTCCTCGCTCAGGCCGCCCCGGGAGCGATCGTCCTCCACTGCCTGCCCGCCCACCGGGGAGAGGAGATCGCGGCGGAGGTTCTCGACGGCCCGAGCTCGGCGGTCTGGCAGCAGGCAGAGAACCGACTCCACGTGCAAAAAGCGGTGCTGGAGCTGATTCTCGGCCGCGGGCCGGCCGGGTCATCCCCCTGAGCGGGCGATTCAGGCCACGGCGAGCCCTTCGTGGCGGGACCCCCGGTTCGTCGGCGTGATAGGATCGCCCGGCTCGGCCGAGGGGCGAGCGGACGCCGGCCCGGTGAGTGTAATTCCCCAGGAGATCCCGGATTTCGGCAGCGCGCAGCTCGCGCCGCGGCAGAATCCCTCGTTCACTCCGGGGGTCGGTTTCACGACCGAGGACTACTTCGTCTGGAGTCGGCTGGATGGGCACACGACCCTGCGCGACATCATCCTCATGGTCGGGCTCGGCACCGACCGCGCCATCGACATCCTGCGCAAGCTGAGGTCGAGCGGCGCCGTGCTTCTGCCGGGGGAGACTCCCGACACGCTGGCGGCGGCGCCGCCGCGCGCAAAGGCTGCGCCGCCGAAGGCAGAGACCGCCGCCCCCGAGCCACCGGCGCGCCGCCCGCGTCCGTCGCCGCCGATGGCAATCGTCGATCCGCCCAGCCAGCCGGTCCAGCTGCCGATGAACCTCGATACGATCACCGTCGAGGAGGCGCGCGCACTCGCCGAGGCCGTGGAGCTCACCGACACCGAGAAACGGCGTATCATCCAGATGATGCGCCTGGTCTCGGGGGGAGACTACTTCGCCATTCTCGGGGTTCCGCGCGGCGTCGACAAGCGCGAGCTCAAGCGCGCCTACTTCCGGGTCTCGAAGGAGTTCCACCCGGATCGGCACTACGCGCAAGAGCTCGGCTCGTTCGAGCCCTGGCTGCGCCGGATCTTCGAGACCGCGACCCGGGCCTTTCAGGTCCTGTCGGACGAATCGCAGCGGGCCGCGTACCTCACCGACATGGGGGAGGAGCCGTCGCAGGTCCGGCTGCCCGACAAGGCAGTGCAGGCGGCGCAGCGCTTCGAGCGGGCCTGCGTGGTCGAGGCCAACGGCGACCGGCAGACCGCCCTGCGCCTGTTCGCCGCCGCCGTCGAGGACGACCCGCAGCCGCGGTATCTGGGCCGCGCCGCGACATGCGCCCTGGCTCTCGGCGAATTGAGCGATGCCGAGCGATATGCTAAGAACGCAGCCACGTTGCGAGCCGACGATGCGTCGTACGCGCGCATCCTGGCCGACGTCTATCGGGCGGGGCGGAAGCTGGACGAGGCGGAGAAGATCCTGTTGGGCGCGCTGGCTCTCCCGACCATCTCCGATCTCATGGCGCGGGAGCTCGAGGAGGATCTCAAGGCGTGCTCGCGGGAAAGGCTGAGGAGACGTCGCGATGAGTGACCGAGTGATCGGCATCGATCTGGGCACCACCAACTCCTGCGTGGGCATCGTCGAGGACGGGACGCCGGTCGTGATCCCGAACCGCGGTGGCTACAAGACCACGCCGTCGATGGTCGCCATCGCCGAGAACGGCAAGCGGCTGGTCGGCCACATCGCCAAGCGGCAGGCGATCACCAACGCCGAGAACACCGTCTACGCGGCCAAGCGGCTCATCGGCCGCAAGTGGGGCTCGGCGGCGGTCCGCTCCTCGATCGAAACCATGCCCTACCGGATCGTCGAGGGCCCGCACAACGACGTCCGCGTCATGCTGCGCGACCAGGTGTTCTCCATCCCGGAGGTGTCCGCCTACATCCTCCAGGAGATGAAGATCATCAGCGAGGAGTACCTCGGCGAGGAGGTCAGCAAGGCGGTGGTCACCGTGCCGGCCTACTTCAACGACGGCCAGCGGCAGGCGACCAAGGACGCCGGCCGGGTGGCCGGTCTCGACGTCATCCGCATCATCAACGAGCCGACCGCGGCGGCGCTGGCCTACGGGTTCGGCCGCAGCATGGAGCGCAAGGTCGCGGTCTACGATCTCGGCGGCGGCACCTTCGACATCTCGCTCCTCGAGATCGGCAACGGGGTCTTCGAGGTCATCTCCACCGCCGGCGACACCTTCCTCGGCGGCGAGGACTTCGACAAGCGGATCATCGACTGGCTGGTCTTCGCCTTCCAGAAGGAGCACAAGGTCGATCTGCGCAAGGACAAGATGGCGCTCCAGCGCCTCAAGGACGTGTCCGAGAAGGCCAAGTGCGAGCTGTCGAGCGTCCGCGAGACCGAGATCAACCTGCCGTTCATCATCTCGACCGGCCGCAACGAGGCGCTGCACCTGCAGACCGCGCTCGGGCGCGCCAAGCTCGAGGAGCTGACCGCCGACCTCATCGAGCGCACCGTCGAGATCTGCGCCCGCACCCTCTCGGAGGCGGAGATCGACAAGAAGGACATCGAGGACGTCATCCTGGTCGGCGGCATGACCCGCATGCCGAAGGTGCAGGAGATGGTCGCCGAGTTCTTCGGCATGGAGCCGTGCAAGGGCGTCCACCCGGACGAGGTGGTGGCGCTGGGCGCCGCCATCCAGGGGGCGGCGCTGATGGACGAGAAGTCGGACGTCCTCCTGCTCGACGTCACGCCCCACTCGCTCGGCATCATGATCGTCGGCGGCTACTTCCACCGGCTCATCGAGCAGAACACCACCGTGCCGACCTCGAAGTCGCACGTGTTCACCACGGTCAAGGACAACCAGACCTCGGTGAAGATCCTGGTCCTGCAGGGGGAGAGCGACCGGGCCGAGGAGAACGAGCTGCTCGGCGAGTTCATCCTGACCGGCCTCCGGCGCGCCGCCCGCGGCGAGGTCGAGGTCGAGGTGACCTTCTCGATCAGCGCCGACGGCATCGTGAGCGTGAAGGCCAAGGATCTCGAGACCGGGCTGGAGCAGTCGATCACCGTGACCGCCACCAGCGGCCTCACCGAGGACGAGATCCGCGGCATGATCGACGCCAACAAGGACTACATGGTCGAGGTCCGCTCGACCCAGGAGTTCGAGAAGCACCGCCACGGCGCCGAGCGCATGCTGGAGGAGATCGAGGCGCTGTTCGGCGAGGTGTCGGGGATCATCAGCGGCTCGGAGTTCGGTCAGGACGCGATCAAGAAGGCGCGCGCCGTGTGCGAGAAGGCGCGCCAGGCGATCGCGGTCAAGGACCTGAAGACGCTGCACGAGGCGACCGAGTCGCTCGGGCGCACACTCAACATGTTCAAGGGGGTCGTGTCGAAGACGCGGGCCGGAGCGGGTTAGCCAAGGAACCAGGTGGGGGGAGACGGACGAAATCAGCCATCCGGCGGGGGGTCGGACGCACTGGCGCGCGGCGCCTCGCCGGGCGTCCGCGCCGAGCAGATGATCGAGGCGGGCCTCGGCCTGTACTCGCAGGGTGACCTGGTCGGGGCGCTGAAGCGGTGGCGCCACGCCCTCGAGATCGATCCCGACAACCGGCGGGCCCGCGAGTACGTCACCTACGTCGAGGAGCACTACGAGGTCCTCGACCGCAAGCTGCGCGGCGAGCGAGCGATGCAGGACGAGGAGCCCGGCCCCACCATCGAGATGGAGGCCGACGATCCGATGGACGAGATCGACGCCTACGACTCGGTCGAGGTGTCGATGCCGGACGCCGAGGCGCCGCCGGCCAACCTGATGGACGCCGGGTCACAGCCCACCGAGGAGATGAAGCCGCAGAAGATCGTCGTCAAGGCGCCGCGCTCGCGGGAAGAGGACGACGAGGTGACCGGCGAGGAGGCGACCAAGGCCGAGGGGCTCGCCGGCATGCGGCGCCGGGCGAGCGCAGCTCCGGCGATGGCGGCCAAGCCAGTCGTCGAGGAGTCGGTCGACGAGGGCTGGTCGCTCGAGGGGCTCGAGGAGGTGGTCAGCTCCGTGCTCGACCACGTGCTCGGGGCGCGCGACGAGGTCGACACGCTCGAGATCGCCTCCAACCCCGGCCTGCTCGATGACCTGAGTGACCTCGGGGCGGGCCTCGAGACTCACGATCCGTTCGCCGAGGACACCGCCGCGCCGGGGGCGCGCTCGCTCGAGATCGAGTCCGAGCCCGAGCTCGAGCTCGAGCTGGCGACCGGGCAGGAGCCCGAGCCGGACGACGACGACGAGCCGGACGACGACGACGAGCCCGAGAGCGCCATCCAGCGGCCGAGCGACGACTTGACCGGCGAGGTCACCCGGCCCGAGCGCCGCGGGCGTCCCGACTCCGGCCGCCTGCGCAGCGGTTCGCGATCGACCGCGCCGCCCGCCGCC
>Ga0111539_10005241_pt1 | contig 16795 bp, 14 predicted proteins | sample RhiMethybrSRZTD1_FD_79667 | JGI IMG/M metagenome (GOLD analysis project Ga0111539, IMG submission 79667) | Populus rhizosphere microbial communities from Tennessee, USA - Rhizosphere MetaG P. TD hybrid SRZTD1 (version 2) (version 2) | ecosystem: Host-associated > Plants > Roots > Rhizosphere >... | reverse complement strand
GGAAGAAAAGGTTCCGATATAAGCAACCTGCCCTTCTCTGGTTTCAGTTTGTTTTTATACTTAAAGAATTCCATGACGCAGGTGTAAAATATCAAATTTTCGCGAAACCTACCGTTCTTTCAATACTTGAATAAAATACTTCGCGGTCACCTGTGCAAGTTTTATTTCTTTGTTAATCTTATGATCAAATTGCAAGCGTATGCATGACTTACCAAAACTACGTAGTGAATACTCTAAGGCGTCGCTGGATGTTTTATCCATATTAGCCGATCCTATTAAGCAGTTCGAGAAATGGTTTCAGGAAGCCTTGGAAGCCAAAGTACTCGAGCCAAATGCTATGAGCCTGGCGACCATAAATGTTAATAACAGACCGTCTTCGAGAATTGTTTTACTAAAAGGAATTGAACAGGAAAAATTTCTTTTCTATTCTAATTATCAAAGTGCAAAAGGAAAAGAGCTTGATCAAAATCCTGCGTGTGCCTTAACATTTTTCTGGCCAGAATTAGAAAGACAAGTTAGAATTGAAGGCATAGCCGAACGGGTTGACGATAAACGCTCCGAACAATATTTTCAGAGCAGACCGCGCGGTTCGCAGATCGGTGCATGGACTTCTCCACAAAGTTCAATTATTGAAAGTAGGGCGATATTGGAAGAACGTGCTAAACAAATCGAAAGAAGATTTGAAGGACAATCAGTTCTACCAAAACCAAACCAATGGGGAGGCTACCAGGTAGATGCACAAATTATTGAGTTCTGGCAAGGACGACCGAACCGGCTACACGACAGAATACAATTTTTTAAGATAGAAAACACGTGGAAGATGCACAGGCTGGCGCCTTAGGGGCTATAGTTTCTGGTTTCTCGTTTGAAGTTTGAGGTTCGAAGTTCGAGTTGTGAAGTAGGTGGAATGAATTTCAAATGTCGAATAAAGAATTTCGAATTTCGAACGATGCTTTAGATCCATAGCATGTTTTATCAAGGATTCACAATAGCTATTCGACATTCGGCGTTCGACATTCTTCACCGTCTACAGAATAATCCACAATCAATATTCAATTATCAATATTCAATTCTAGGAGACTAGCGCAGATCAAATAGCGAATTGACCCCCGGATATCGGCGGGTAGTAAATCCTTCGCCATATTTTACACCGATTGCATAGCCCCAATCGCTTGCGCGTGCTTCGATCATTTTTACAAATCCTGGGCTAGATATGTAAGTTTGGGTCTCTGCGCTTTGGGGATCATAAAACTGAGACTTGAACGCTTTAAGCGCCTCTATTTTGATATCCCAGTAATCCGAAACGTCCACAATAAAATCCGGTTCGATGTATAAACTCTGTATGTAGTGATACACAACCCCTGGTCTCCAGGGTGGCTGGCTTTTTCCGTTTTCATCTTTAGTATCAATCCTGACAAGGCCTGAAAGGAAGCAAGCATCATAAGCGAGAGAGGCTCCCCTCCCATGATCGATGTGGCGATCATAAACAGCATTTGCTAATACGATCGACGGCTGGTACTTACGAATTACACGAATAACCGCTAGCTGATGAGTTGCATCGTTTTCAAAGAAACCGTCGCGCAGGCCGAGGTTTTCCCGAACGGACACTCCCAGGATCTTCGCTGCTTCTGCTGCTTCTGCGGCCCTGATCTCAACAGTGCCTCGCGTTCCCAATTCCCCCCTGGTAAAGTCTACTATTCCTACTTTGTGCCCCATGGCAATGTGTCGTGCGATGGTACCGGCACAACTGATCTCAGCATCGTCTGGATGCGCTGCAAGGACGAGGATGTCGAGTTTCATTTCGAAAGTTCGAGGTTTGAGGTTTGATGTTCGAAGTTTTAGCGTGCAACAATCGGTTCGTGTAGTTCTGCGTGTTCTTTAGCTGCCAGAAATTTCTCTGCATCGAGGGCACCCATACAACCGGTGCCGGCTGCCGTAACGGCCTGCCGATACACTTTGTCCGCAGCATCGCCTACGGCAAAAACACCCTCGACATTCGTCTTTGTTGTTCCTGGAATCACTTTGATATAGCCCGTCTCATCCATGTCGATGTATTTTTTGAAAATGCCAGTATTGGGCTGGTGTCCAATCGCTAAAAAGAAGCCTTGTATCGGGATGATACTTTTCTCTCCTGTTTTGTTGTTGACCACGCGAACTCCAGTTACTCCGTTGTCATCGCCTAGAATTTCGTCAGTCTCCGTGTTCCAATGAATTTCTATGTTGGCAGTTTTCTCGACTCGCTGCTGCATAATTTTAGAGGCCCGCATTTCATCTCGCCGTACAATAAGATGCACTTTTGTACAAAGGTTAGCAAGGTATGTGGCCTCCTCCGCAGCCGAATCACCCGCGCCTACAACGGCAACTTCCCTGCCGCGATAGAAGAACCCGTCACAGACTGCGCAGGCAGAAACGCCTTTATTGTTGAATTTTTCTTCTGATGGGATGCCCAGATACTTTGCTGTAGCCCCAGTCGCAATGATGACACTACCGGCCGTTACTTCGTCTTTTTCATCGACGGTAACTTTTAACGGATAGGTTGAAAAGTCCACGGCTGTAACCATTCCGTAGCTTACCTTGGTTCCGAACCGTTCAGCTTGTTGCTGCAATTCTATCATCATCTCCGGACCATTGATACCTTTGGGATAGCCAGGAAAGTTTTCGACATCGTTTGTGGTCGTTAGTTGTCCGCCGGGTTGAGCGCCCGTATACAATACAGGTTTCAACCCTGCCCTCGCCGCGTAAATCGCGGCCGTATAGCCCGCAGGTCCGGACCCAATGATCAGTACTTTTACTTCTTCTTTTGACATGAGACTAAGGTTTGCTTATCAAACAAAATAAAAGGTCTCGGAATTCGAGACCCTTGAAATATCGTATAATTAACCAATTAATTAACCGAGGTAAGGTTTTAAAGCTTTGCTTCTGGAAGTGTGACGTAACCTCCTGATTGCCTTTTCTTTAATTTGCCTAACGCGTTCGCGGGTCAAATTGAATTTCTCACCTATCTCTTCCAAAGTCATCGAATGTTCGCCATTGAGGCCAAAGTATAAGGTAATGACATCTGCTTCGCGTTGAGTCAAGGTGGACAAAGCGCGTTGAACTTCGCGGCGGAGTGAGTCATTCATCAGCCCGGAGTCGGGTGTTTCTTCGCTATCATTTTCCAACACATCCAGCAGACTGTTCTCTTCGCCTTGGACGAAAGGAGCATCCATAGAAACATGGCGTCCAGAGATTTTCATTGTGTCCACTACTTCAGCCGTGGTGACATCCAGTACTTCCGCTAATTCTTCAGGTGATGGTTCACGTTCAAACTTTTGCTCCAGCTCAGAAAAGGTCTTGGAAATTTTATTCAACGATCCTACACGGTTCAGCGGAAGCCGAACAATACGTGACTGCTCTGCCAGCGCTTGAAGAATAGATTGACGAATCCACCATACGGCATATGAAATAAATTTAAAACCCCGCGTTTCATCAAACCGTTGTGCCGCTTTTATAAGACCCAAGTTGCCTTCATTAATAAGGTCTCCCAATGAAAGACCTTGATTTTGATATTGCTTTGCCACTGAAACAACAAAACGAAGATTGGCCTTAGTCAGTTTCTCTAAAGCTATCTGATCACCTTCCTTGATACGTTTTGCCAATTCCACTTCTTCATCAGGTGTAAGAAGGTCAACCTTACCAATTTCCTGGAGGTACTTATCCAGGGACTGGCTCTCGCGGTTGGTAATTTGTTTACTGATCTTAAGCTGTCTCATTCTCTAAAAAAATATGGCGTTCGTTTATTTTAACAATATAGTGTCTATTTATAGTTCTGTCAATTAAACTTCATAACGATTATTCTGCAGGAGTTGTTTCTTTTTTCGGTGGTCTTGGAAGGAGCACCTTCCTTGACAAACGGAATTTACCAGTCTTTTTGTCGACCTCGATCAATTTCACCTTTATCTCCTCACCAACTTCAAGAACGCCTTCCATAGTTTCCAGGCGGTCCCATTTAATTTCAGAAATATGCAACAAGCCATCCTTACCAGGCATAAATTCAACAAACGCGCCAAAAGGCATAATTGATTTTACTTTACCATCATAAACCTCACCTACCTCAGGTACAGCAACAATTCCTTTGATACGCCTTACCGCGGCTTCCATAACATTCTTATTGCTTGCGAATACATTTACGACGCCTTTATTGCCAACCTCTTCAATAACAACGGTCGCTCCCGTCGTATTCTGGATGTCTTGAACTACCTTTCCGCCAGGGCCGATTACCGCGCCAATCATCTCTTTTTCAATAATAATCGTTTCAGCACGAGGAGTTTGTGGTTTGAGGTCAGGACGAGGCGCAGAAAGCGTTTTCTTCATTTCGTTAAGAATATGCGTTCTCCCCTCTTTGGCCTGAAGCAATGCTTGCTTTAAGACCTCGTAGGTAAGACCATCCACTTTTAAATCCATCTGGCAGGCCGTAATTCCTTTTTCAGTTCCCGTAACCTTAAAATCCATATCCCCTAAGTGATCTTCGTCACCGAGTATGTCGGAGAGAATTGCATACTTACCGGTCTCACTATCGGATATCATTCCCATTGCAATTCCCGATACGGGACCCGTTACAGGAACGCCAGCATCCATTAATGCAAGAGAACCGGCACACACGGTTGCCATTGAAGAAGAGCCATTTGATTCAAGGATATCGGATACAATACGGATGGTATAGGGATTTTTTTCATCTGGAGGGAGCACTTGCTTCAAGGCACGGAATGCTAAATTTCCATGTCCAACCTCACGTCGTCCAGGTCCACGGTTTGGTTTTACTTCACCAGTTGAAAATCCGGGGAAATTATAATGCAGGATAAATTTGCTTGAACCTTCGATCATAGCACCATCGATCATCTGCTCGTCAAGCTTTGTGCCCAGCGTAACCGTTGATAGGGACTGCGTTTCTCCACGGGTAAAGATTGAAGACCCGTGAGGTGAAGGTAAACAATCAACCTCACTCCATATTGATCTGATTTCCGTAGTCTTACGACCATCCAATCGAACGCCTTCATTAAGCACCAGATCACGTGATGCCTTCTTTTGTATATCGTGATAATAATGTTTAGCAAGGTCTTTATTGACTGTAGTATCTTCTGGCAGCGCTTCGAGATACTCATCGATGATTTTAGAAAATGCATCGGACCTGACTTTCTTGCTTGCGTTGAGTTCGCGCGCAGCGGCGTAAACTTTATCATACATCAACTTCCAAAGTTCCTGGCGCAATGTCTCATCATTTTCTTCATGACTGTACGTCCGTTTTGCAGTTTTGCCTACGGCCTCCGTTAGTTCGATCTGAAGTTGACATTGTACTTTTATTGCATCATGCGCATGACGGAGGGCTTCCAACACGTCGTCCTCAGTGACTTCTTTCATTTCACCCTCGACCATGAGAATATTTTCGATCGAAGCTGCAACGATAAGGTCGATGTCAGCGCGTTTCTTATCCTCCATGTTAGGATTGATCACGAATTTTCCGTCCACGCGTGCGACCCGTACTTCCGAGATAGGACCCTGGAAAGGAATATCAGAAACTGACAGCGCAGCGGATGCAGCAAAAGCCGCAAGCGAATCCGGCAGTGCGTTTTCGTCGCCTGAGATCAAGTAAATCATCACTTGAGTGTCAGCATGGTAATCACTTGGGAAAAGTGGGCGAAGCGCACGATCCACAAGACGGCTGATCAAAATTTCATAGTCAGAAAGTCTGCTTTCACGTTTTAAAAAGCCACCAGGTACTTTGCCGGTTGCAGCAAATTTCTCCTGATAGTCAACGGAAAGAGGTAAAAAATCGGTTCCTGGTTTTGCCTCCAGAGCGGAGACGACAGTGGCCAATAACATCGTATTGCCCATTCTTAATACAACAGATCCATCGGCGAGGCGGGCGAGTTTCCCGGTTTCAATCGTAATTTCGCGACCATCGGGCAGCTTACACGTTTTAGTAATTACAGTAGGTTTCATAAATGAGTGATTAAAAGGTAGGCCAAAAACAGCTTTCTTACCTTATGTTGAAAATGCAAAAAGGGAACCTTTATTCGGGTTCCCTTCGGGGAATGTTGAATATATTACTTTCTGAGATCCAGGTCGGTAAGAATAGCCCTGTATCTCTCAATATCTGTGTTTTGGAGGTAATTTAGCAGCTTTTTACGTTTACCCACCAATTTCATAAGACCTTGTTGCGTGGAGAAATCTTTCTTGTTTAATTTTAAATGCTCCGTGAGGTGATTAATCCTGTGTGTAAATAAGGCAATCTGTGACTCAGCAGAACCAGTTTCTTGCTTCTTCTTTCCAAATCCGTGCTTAGCGAATAGATCTTGTTTGATTTCAGTAGTCAAATACATCTCAAAATTGTTTTTTTCTTTATTTCAGGGGGCAAAGGTAAGCCAGAGACGGGCTAATTTCCAAGCATTTGTGATATCATTTTCGCGTGTTTTAGGCGATTCCAGACCGAACCCGCCTTTTTTCCGCCATCCACCGCTTAATTTTATCCATGACCACGGAATAAAAATCAGCCTCAAATAAACGCGCGTCAATGCGAGCCTGGCGCAGAAATATCAGCCCGACCATCAGAAGGATTCCATCGGCCACCCACACACCAATCGCTACGCTGACCGTTTCCTGTTTGGCTAACTTCTCCCCTTGCATGGTAATAACATAGTAAATGATAAAGAAAAATATGGATACCAAAAACGGCACACCCAATCCACCTTTTTTAATAATCGCGCCCAACGGCGCACCGATCAGGAACATGGCAATGCAAGCAAACGAGTTGGCCAAAATTTTATGCCATTGAATTTCAAATATCGCCAGCTCCTTTTGAAAGTTATCAATCGAAAGATTCGAATTCATGACCTGGCTTTTCACCTGGCGCGCCAGGTTGGTAGCGCCCTGAATTGTTTCGCGCGTTAAAGGGGTGCTGAGAATACTATCAACTTTCGCCCGACGGGCTGAATCTGTCATGACTTTTGATGTCGTCTTCGGAGTGACAATGGGTGCGAAATTTTTCTTGACCGGCTGCTTGCGCGGAACAGCCGCACTGGCTACTTCCTTCTTGAGCTTGGTTGATTTTATAGCATCAGTGGAATCCCTCTTTACAACAACGTTAGTTTTACTTTTTAATGAATCTTTTTTACTGCGCTCAAGTCTACTGCGTTCAGCGTAAGGGATCCTGGCGACTGAGTCCCGGAAAAGTTTTTGCTTATAAACTTCTTTGGGCATGACGAGGGAATCCTTTTTCATATAAAAGCTAAAGTAAGTTGGCTTATATAAGTAATGATTGAGCCGCTGAGAAAGCACTTCCCTTCTTACAGAGTCTATATCCATGTCCAACTCAGAAAGGTTGCGCATAATGCGATTGCCCTGAAACCATTTTTTATCCGTAGTCTGCAATTGGAAGGACGACAGGTCGAATACAACCTGCATTTTGGCGAACCTCGTCTTGGTCAACGATTCGGCATTGCCATTTTTTCCACCGATTTCTCTTTGTTCTGACATTCCTTCCCGATATTCATACCCGTTAAAAAGCTCGAACTTCAAGTACCTTTCATTTAGAACCGTGTACATTCGCCCCGAATCTGCAACCATCACCTTCTTATTTCCATCATTGTCCCTATGGTCGTAGACAATAACACCTTTCAGCGCGGCCTCGTCGTCCGGAAATTTTTTGTCGACCTTGATACTGATGTCATCGATACCGTTGTAAAACGCACCTTCACGTAGGTCAAGCGCTGGTTTTTTTTGTTTGATATCATACAACAAGCTGTAGGCCTCCAGTGCTGCTTTCGGAACCAAATTGTTGTTCGCATAAAAAGCAATAGCGGTAAGCATGATTACAAATAAAAATATCGGCAGGAGAATCCGGACCAATGATATACCAGCACTCTTAATTGCTGTTAATTCAAAATGCTCCCCCAGGTTTCCGAATGCGATCAACGAGGAAAGCAGCACTGCCAACGGCATCGCGGTTGGTACCGTGAAGATGGCAAAGTAGAAAAACAATTGTCCAAGTATTAGCGTATCCAGGCCCTTGCCGATGATGTCATCAAAATACTTCAACATGTTAATGTTCAAAAGAATAAAGACCACGACAAAAAATGTGATTAAAAAAGGGCCAATGAATGCGTCAAGAACAAGTTTGTCGATTTTCTTCATAGGGGTGTTGAAGTGTTGAGGTAGTGTCTAATTGCCACGTGCTAATCAGACCACAAACCTATTAACCTTTCGGAAAATTTCTCAAAAATAAGGCCAATGATAAATGGACGGCAAGATGTTTCAAAAAAATAATCAACCGCCTACGATTTTTCGCAGCAACTCAATGAGGCCATCCCACAAAGAATGCAGCTCTCTTTGGTCATCAAAATCAGAATAGTCCAAAATTTTCAGATACGTGGATTGGGTTAATTCATTAAAATCCAATCGTAATTCCACATAAGAAGGGTCATTTTCATCTCCCTTGGTTTCAGGGAGAAATTCAAATCTCACAAAGTGATTGGTTCGGAAGGCGACGAGTTTTGCACGATGCTCCTCGTTATCCCAGAAGAAAGTGAACGACTTATCGTTATTATTTATGGTAACGTCATCGGCAAACCATTCGGAAAGTCCACTCGCAGTCTGAATATAAGGATACAACATCTTAATGGACGCGTGAATCTCATAGTCAGCTGTGAATAATTTCTTTTTGGATGTACTTACAGTCGCCATTCTCTTTCCCTTAGTGGGTTTAATTTATACCATTTTCAGGATTATGACAATAGGCAGGTCAATGAATTTAGAGATCGTGCCGGCTAAAAGCCAGAAGCGACTAGCTGCAAGCTTCAAGCAAGTCGTCTCTGCTTGTAGCTTGTAGCCTGTAGCTTAAGGCTTTCCCATCCTAAGTGAAGCGGGTTGCTCAAATAATGTTTGTTAAATTCTGTTGAAGCTCTAACTTGAATGATCATCACGTTTAAGCAACCAAAACAATCGTATTATGATTAACAGAAGAAAATTCATTGAGCAAACTGCGATGGGATTTGCAGGCCTTACGGTCAGCCAACACGCATTTTCAAACATTCTCATTCAAAAGAAAAAAGAAAAACTTGGCGTAGCCCTGGTTGGTCTTGGATATTATAGTACCGATCTACTCGCCCCCGCTTTGCAACTTACTCAAAAATGTTTCTTAGCCGGAATTGTAACCGGCACTCCTGAAAAAGCGGAAAAGTGGAAACAGCAGCACAATATTCCTGATAAAAATATTTACAACTACCAGACCTTCGATTCGATTGCCGATAACCCTGACATTGATGTAATCTACGTAGTGCTGCCACCTTCGATGCATGCTGAATATAGCATTCGTGCAGCAAAGGCAGGTAAACACGTTTGGTGCGAAAAGCCGATGGCGATGACTGAAATGGAGTGTAAAAACATGATCGACGCCTGTAAAAAAAACAAAGTGACCCTAAGCATCGGCTATCGCTTGCATCATGAACCCAATACGCAACGTATAATTCAAATTCGAAAGGATCTTGTTTATGGAAAGGTGTTGAGCACAACTGCTGCCGCCGGATATCGCGATGACCGCACAACACACTGGAAGCAAAAGAAAAGTCTCGGTGGGGGTGCGATGTACGACATGGGAGTCTATCCATTAAACGCAGCGCGTTATGCCACCGGTCTGGAGCCCATCGCCGTTAGTGCCAGAGCCTCTACAACCCGGCCGGAGATTTACACCGAAGTGGAAGAGACCATGAACTTCGACCTTGAATTTCCCGGAGGTGTTACGGCTACTTGCGAGACTACGTTCGGGCGCGGAATCAATGCGTTGGAAACAAAATTTGCCAACGGATGGTATAAGCTCGAACCGTTCCAAAATTATAGCGGCCTCAAAGGCATTACAAGTGATGGAAAGGTACTCAACGCAACTATTCCTAATCAGCAGGCAAAACAAATGGATGAGGATGCAATTTCTATTATGAACGGAACGCCGATGCTCGTTCCAGGTGAAGAAGGGTTAAGAGATATTAAAGTTGTTGAAGCTATCTACAAATCCGTGGCGCAGAAGCAGCGGGTTAGCGTTAGCTAATGTAAAATGTAGTTGGTAAGCGGTAGTTGGTGCCGACAGTCAGGTGATTCTAGGCTTTGTGAAACTTTTGTGATTTGGTGTCTTCGTGGCATAATATTTAATTTGACAATTGAGTATTTTAAATATTCAACAAACAATAATCAATATTCAGTATTCAAGGGAACGACGGGTTCTCGGTAACCATTGATCGGTCTTGAAATCGCCTCGCAGGTTCCAGCGTGCAACCGTGATCAATCTAGGTCATGCAATAATTCCTGGAGGTTCAGTGGCTTGGTAAACATGTCGATAGAACCGTCTTGTTTTTTCGGCCACACATCCTTTGGTCTATCCCAGTATAACTCCACTCCGTTACGATCAGGATCATTGAGGTATAATGCTTCTGAAACACCATGATCCGACGCTCCAGTGAAAGGGTAATTTGCATTTGATACGCGCCTATAAACAAAAGCGAGGTCTTTTCTGGTGGGATATAAAATGGCAACATGATACAATCCTGCTGAATTGATCGGAGCCGGTCCTGCACCTTTGCTATGCCATGTATTTAATCCAATATGATGATGATATCCTCCAGCGGAGATAAATGCAGCTTGATCCCCATAAGTTGTCACCAATTCAAAACCGAGCAGATCACAATAAAACGCCAGCGAACGGTCGAGGTCGGATACCTTCAAATGTACATGACCTATTCTGGTTTGCGTTGGTATGGTATACTCCTTTGTCATCATTCAAATTTTACCCAAGAAAAATATAGGTTGCTCAAATTATTTACGAAATACTGAATACTGGATGCAGCGTAATCGTTTTTTTGCCTCGCTCGTCATTGAATATTGAGTGTTGAATATTGATTATTGAGTGTTTTTAATATTCAACAAACAATATTCAATATACAATATTCAAGGACGCATCAATCTCAAAGCGATTTCCTACGCTATCATCCTAACGAGTATTGAATATTTGATACCGCCGTATTCGCTTTCTGTCTCGCCTCCTCAATCGTACTTCCCTTTGCAAGGCAAACGCCCATACGCCTTTCTCCTCGAACTTCAGGTTTTCCAAACAATCGGAGCTGCGTGTCTGGTTCCGCGAGCGCCCGCTCGAGCCCAGAAAAGACGATGTTGTCTGAATTTCCTTTTACTAATAATAGCACGGCCGACGCGGAAGGACCCATTTGTCGGATAGAAGGAATCGGCAATCCCAGAATAGCGCGTACGTGTAAGGCAAATTCAGAAAGGTCCTGCGAGATCATCGTAACCATACCGGTATCGTGGGGACGAGGCGATAACTCGCTGAAGTAAACCTGGGCTCCCTGTACAAAAAATTCAACTCCAAATATTCCATAACCCCCCAACGCATTCACTACCTTTTCGGCTATGCGCTTGGCTTCCTCCAACGCTTGCGCAGGCATTGGATGAGGTTGCCAGGATTCCTGGTAGTCTCCAAGCTCCTGACGATGGCCTATCGGCTCACAAAACACGACGCCGTGCCGATGTCGGATCGTAAGCAGCGTAATCTCGTAATCGAAATTTATGAAGCCTTCAACGATCACTTTCCCTGCTCCACTCCGCCCACCTTGCTGTGCGTAGTTCCAGGCAGTGGCAACTTCCGTTTCATTTTTTGCCACACTTTGACCCTTACCAGATGAACTCATGATCGGCTTAACAACACATGGAAATCCGATTACCTGAGTTGCAGATACCAGTTCTTGCAAACTTTCTGCAAACGCATACGGCGAGGTTTTCAGTTGAAGTTTTCCTGCAGCTAATGTCCGAATGCCTTCACGATTCATCGTCAATCGCGCAGCATTGGCTGTGGGAATAACCGTAAAGCCCTCTTGTTCCAATGCTACCAGGGTCGCTGTATCAATGGCTTCCACTTCGGGAACAATATAATGTGGCTTTTCCTTCTTGATTATGTCGCGAAGAGCCACTCCATCTAACATGGAAATCGTATACGACCGATGTGCAACCTGCATGGCAGGGGCATGATCATATCGATCAACTGCAACAACTTCGACACCATACCGCTGAAATTCAATTACCACTTCCTTTCCAAGCTCGCCGGAACCCAGAAGCATAACTTTAGTTGCCTTTGAGGTTAGCGGCGTTCCTATTTCAATGGTGGCGTTATCCGAATCTTTCATTCAACAATAATCGGAACGCTTCGGGAAACACACAATACAATTGCATTTAATCGAGGGAAATATAGATGATACTACACTTAGGAAATCAGGCACTAGATGTGTTTGCCCCTCTTTAATTCCATGTTGGTTATTCTGAGAATATCTTTATCGGTAAGTGGTTTGACCAGGAAGTCCAGTACATTTTTATTGGCGTACGACCGCTCCTTATCCCGGTCATCGATTGAGGATGAAAGAATACAAATCTTGACCCGGTCTTTGACTTCGAAGCTTAGGTTGTCAAACATTTCCAGGAATTCCCATCCGCTCTTGGTCGGCATGTTAATATCTAATAAAAGTAATGCGTTTGTATCGTTCCGCTTTGCGAATTCGGTTTGAAAATACTCGAGTCCATCCTCAGGATTAACAAAGGCCCTAATGTCGGTCTGGCCGAATGTCATCTCGATGGTCAACTTGCAAATCAAGTTGTTCATCGGGTCGTCATCGATCAATATGAACTGCGAGGGGGATTTCATTCCTATAAATATAAATAAAATCCTTTCGAATATTCACGATGATTTTTGGAAGGGTAAGCTTTTTGTAAAATATTTAATTTGCGTATGTGAAGGGCTGGCAGGCTCACCTCCAAAGTCTATCCAATGTCACAAGCAATGTTTGGCCAATTCTGGCAACGGTAGTGGATTGCTCCAACGTGAACAGACAGCATTTATAAATCCAGGCAGCAGAAAGCAACCGTTGGGGTATCCGGTGGAAAAACGTTTTCATCACAACGAGGAAGAATCGATAATCATAAAAGGTACTTTGCAATCAATGTTTGCATGGGCCGCCGCATTTGGACCAGAGTCAGCAAATGCCCAGCACGACAACCAGATCAAATAGGTATGTCCAGCCTTCATTTCAAAATGGTTCTTACCGATCGAAGTATTTTGAAAATACAATTCATCACCTCCTCCACTTATTTCCGCCTCGGAAGGCCTACCCAATTGATTCCAAAGCACCTCGTGCTCGTCTTTTATCAGCAGTCCCGCCGATGCATCATAAATTGTGATTCCTAGTCCTCCCCGGGAAGCAGCGTAACCACCCCCTTCGTTTATAAAATTGGACCAGGCATAGGATACGGGGCAGTGTGCACAAAACCTTACCCATACATCAGACGTGGAAGAAAGAAATACACCAATGCTTGACGCTCCGTAACCATTGCCTTGCGGAAAAGATTTTAACGATCCCGATAGCTTGTTAGCGGCGGAGTAAGAGGCAAAGCTGTTCGTCCAGTCGCTATCGTAGGGCGGAACTATAATTTCGAAGCCTGGTTGTATTGAAAAAAGAAATTTGTTTTTCCGATGCTTTTGACTTTTTAACTCCGCCAACGCTGCAAATTTTTCAAGATGAAAATTGCGCAGCTCTTCAAACGCCGGATTCTCCGTTTGTTCCAAATCAAAGCTTAAGGCGCCATTCAAAATCTCATGCTTCTCTAATTCGAATTCCTCATACGCTGATTTCAGGTAAGACGACGTTTTTTGCTCCATAAATTGAGTGGCGGCGTTCAGCACTTTGATTTCAGGTACTTCTCCCCGCACCTTCAGTTCGATCTGCGAGTCAATGGTGACAATATCTTCTAAGAATACCTGGTTATCTTCGTGATGATTCAAAGATATTACCTCTTCGGCCGTTCTATATTTCCGCGCTCCAAATGCAATAGTTTCCATGAGACGTCTTTTACGTTAAGGGTTAATGTAATTCGGGGAAATGGTAACCCATCTGATCTATCCCTGTTTGCAGTTACGATATCAATACACGTCCTGGATTTTGAGTTGAGAGTAAATAAAACTGTACTGCTTAGGCGCCTAACAATTGCAACATAGTTCCGTGCCGGTGAGAATGCCGGGACAACCCAAGGAAGGTTGGACTGCATACTCTCTAGTCCCTTCTACATTCCCGCACAAGACTCCATTATTGACTGGGGACATTTGAAAAAATCTTGCTGGGAAAGCCCTCAACGTTGCTTACCTTAAATGGAAAATTGCACGTCGGTATGAAGGTTTTGGTTACAGGGCGAACGGCTTGTTTAGGCGTAAATCTATTTCGCGAGCTGGTAAAATCAGGGGTTGAAGCAAAGCGCTTGTCCGGCCGGGTGCCAATCTAAAGGTATTGGAGGACGTGGAATGCGAAGTCCATCGGGGAAATATTTTATCGTTTGACGACATTCACGATACCTTGCGGGATTGTGATGCTGTTATTTATGCAGCCTCCAGCACCAGCGTCCTGCCGATCGGCGTGGTTTAAAAAGGAAAACTACATCACGATAGATTACTACTCAATCCATGGCACGAGCTTCGATTTGTAAAAATTGATCTCCTTCGCCGTGAGTCTTTTTCCGTGTTTTCCCAATCGCACCTTGTATTCATCCCAATTTCTTGCTGCAGCCGGAGACCAGCCAATTTCTGCATGTCCCAATATGCGCGGGAAAGCCATGTATTCAATGTCGTCCATGGTAACCAAAGTCTCAGACCACAACGGAGACTCTACCCCTAAAATGTCATCTTGTGTTATACCATCCGCTATTGTTGCCGGATCCCACATGTATGCACTGTCGACTTCAATGTAAGCTGCCCAATGCAATCCAAGTTTAGATGTGGAATCATAACTCATGTCGAGGTAGACTTTTTTTGCAGGCGACATGATCATCTTAGAACCATTTTTTGCGGCAGTCTGCGCATGTTTTGCGTTCGACCAATATTGAACGATCGTCCCAGGTTGGAGTGTGCCTTGCGATACCTCCTCCCACCCAATCGGCTTTTTGCCGTGAGCAAGAACGATCTGCTGGGACTTGTTAACAAACTTAATGAAGTCTTCCTTCTTGGTGGCATGACTTTCATCACCACCCACGTGAATGTACGGGCCAGGTGTTATCTCTGACAATTCCCGCATAACATCATCCACAAATTTGAATGTAATTTCTTTGTTAACACACACAGTGCTAAAACCTACCTCAGTACCGGTATACAAAACTGGAGCCTTACCGTTGCAATTAAGTTCTGGATAAGATGCCAGCGCTGCATTCGTATGCCCAGGAAAATCAACTTCTGGAATAATGGTGATGTAGCGTTCAGCGGCATATTTAACGATGTCCTTATATTGTTCCTGCGTATAATAGCCGCCCTTTCCTCCACCAACTTGCGTGCTCCCCCCGTGCGTCGCTAGTTTAGGCCATGATTTAATTTCAATTCTCCATCCCTGGTCGTCGCTCAGGTGCAGGTGCAAGGCGTTTAATTTATATCCTGCGATCAAGTCGATATAATGTTTTACTTCTTCCACACTGAAAAAATGGCGAGCAACATCCAGCATCGCGCCTCTAAAACCGTAGGTCGGATAATCGCGGATTTGGCCTGTTGAAATTTCCCACGGCCCTTTTTGTATGCTGTTCAATTCGATACTATCTGGTAAAAGTTGTCGCACGGTTTGAATTCCCCGAAATGTTCCGGCAGGTTTTGCAGCTGCCAGTGTGAGCAGGTCTTCAGTAATGATAAGTTCATAACCTTCTTCACCCAATGTAGCATCCGTGTCTTTTGTCGTGATATAAATATTTCCAGATTTTGGTGCTCCTGATGTTGTGGAAACCTTAAGTTCAAAACCAGTGGATGGCCTTAACTTATCCGCGAGGTATTCACCAATGGCCAAAAGTTCCTCTCCTTCTACATAAATGGCAGTTTCTTTGGTTACCTCAAATACCTTAGCGGTAGCCTGAACAGAAACGGGAATAGGGATTAGATTTTCTTTCGTGAGATCAGTAGGCGCGTGGGGCTTCCCACAGCCAGCAACAGCTGTGGCGATCCAAATTATAAGTATGAGATTTTTAAAATTCATAAGTGCGGATTTTTTACACGTTCGAAAGTAAAAAAATTCTTAGCAAATCCTGCAAAAAAATATGCACAAGGTTCAAATGGAAAAATATGTGTGCGTGTTGCAGGGCCTTCCCGAGATCTAGTGTGCCTGAGTGTGTGATTCAAACGCCATTATGAATTATCGCTATTCTAAATTTCAGCTAGTGGAAGTGATAGGGATCGCCGTATTGTCGCTCCGTGTGGCAAGGCAAATTCAAACTTGCCCAACGGCTTCGGAGATGCTGGAAGATATCAACCTCATGATCACGCCACAGGCTAGACCTGAATTTCTTTAACCCCATCGAAAGCAACGTATTCCACATACGCAAATTACCAAGGCTTGACTAGTCGGGGTTTATAAACCCGTTGCTGAACCCGATTTTACCAGACCTGCAACTACCAACATGAACATACTTAATAAATACGGTCAAGTTCTAATTGGAACTTGTATAATACGCTCCAGGGAGGAATCAATGGATGGAATTTGTGGCAATCGAATGCCAAAAGTTGTTTCAAGCGTGAATTGCAAATCGGCAACATTGTCGAACCGTTTTCTTTCATGACTACCGTCCAGATAGTGCGTTGCAAAATCATTGTTTCTGAGGGTATGTCTCCCATTTTCAAAGGGCAATGCAGCAATAAGCCCGGTAACGAAGTGCGACGTGGGGTGATTGGACAAATACCAGCTCGTCACTTCATAAT
>Ga0111539_10005240_pt1 | contig 16795 bp, 19 predicted proteins | sample RhiMethybrSRZTD1_FD_79667 | JGI IMG/M metagenome (GOLD analysis project Ga0111539, IMG submission 79667) | Populus rhizosphere microbial communities from Tennessee, USA - Rhizosphere MetaG P. TD hybrid SRZTD1 (version 2) (version 2) | ecosystem: Host-associated > Plants > Roots > Rhizosphere >... | reverse complement strand
TGTAACCGAAGAATGGGGTCATTTCCGCCTGGTTTTGGCAGAATTGCAAAAACGGAACCTGAGGCTGGGCAAGCAACGAAAGGATATCTACGTGAACGAGCTTCTTAAATTCGAAGCCAGGGGTGGCAGTGAAGAGACCAGGTTCTTTAACAACTTTTTGAGGATGGCATGATCGAAGCCCGCAGTTGTGAGAGATTTAAACGGCTTAGCGAAGGCCTCACTGATGGATACCTTCAGCGTTTTTATCGCCGCTTTATGGAAAGTGAGGCCGGACACTATACTTTATTTATTGAACTGGCTGAAACTTATATCGACAAAGAAAAAGTGCGCCTGCGCTGGAAGCAATGGCTGGATTATGAGAAGGGTATTATCAAGGAACTTGAGGTGCGGGGAGATAGGATACACTAGATGCTGGATCCTAGATGCTGGATACTGGATGCTGGATGCTGGATACTGGTCACTGCGAGTGCGGAGCGCGAAGCAGGATGCTGGATGCTGGATACTGGTCACTGCGAGCGCGGAGCGCGAAGCAGGATATTAGATGCTAGATATTAGATATTAGATGATCTCGTGGAACGATTTTGAAAAAATTGACATTAGAGTAGGCACCATTGTAGAAGTGAGTGATTTTCCTGCTGCGAGGAAGGCGTCGTACAAGTTGCTTATTGATTTTGGAAATGAGTTGGGAAGAAAAGGATCTTCTGCGCAGATCACTACTCTTTACACCAAAGATGAATTGCTCAATCGTCAAATCATTGCTGTCGTCAATTTTCCTCCGAAAAAGATTGCTGATTTTAGCAGCGAGTGCCTGGTGCTGGGAATTTATGATGAGAACAAAAATGTAATTTTATTGCAACCCGGAAAGCCGGTAACAAATGGAATGAAAATTGGCTGAGTCATACACGACATACTACCACTCTCCTATTGGTTTGCTGAAGATAACCGGCACAAAGGACTTCATTAATGAAATTACTTTTCACGATACCACCCAAAAAAGCGTTGGCAATAAAAAAGATCTTCCCCCCCTGGTGATACAATGTATTGAAGAACTGATCCAGTACTTCCATGGTGAAAGACGTGTCTTTGAATTTCCCGTAAACCAGGAAGGCAGCGATTTTCAAAAGAAAACATGGAACTTGTTAATGACCATCCCGTATGCAAAAACGATCAGTTATGTTCAATTGGCCATTAAAACCGGCGACCCGAAGGCGACAAGAGCGGTTGCGAATGCGAACGGAAAAAATAATATCGCGATTGTGGTTCCATGTCATCGGGTAATTGGCGCGGACGGCGAATTAACTGGCTACGCCGGCGGATTATGGCGAAAGAGATGGTTGCTCGACCATGAAGCTAAAGTGGCGTACGGTGTAAGAACTTTGTTTTAGTTTTTTGGTTCAGGTTTCTTGTTTCTGGTTTCTAGTTTCTTGTTTATCCCCTTAGTTTTCGTCTGCTCGCCAATACGGAACATGAAGAAAAGCCTGATTGTCGAAAATCACTAATTAGCTGAGGCCGCTCAACAACCAGAAACAAGAAACCAGAAACTAAGAAACATTAGATTATACTTCTGCTATTTCGCCACCTCACCAATCTCTTCCGGTATAGACTGATTGTGAATTGCGATTATAACCTTGCCTTCGACTGTCTTCGTTCTGTAAACATTGATATTTTTAGTCGCCGGGCCTGCCATTACGCTTCCCGTATACACGTCAAATTGTGATCCATGCCAGGGACATTGAACAGTTCCGCAGGCAAGCGACCCGCCGGCGAGCGATCCTCCCCGATGGGTACAATGATCCTGGAATGCAACATATCCTTTTTCGGTCTTGCAGACGACAATCCTGTTTCCATCCAGGTGCAACAATTTCATCTGGTTTATTTTTAGGTCGTCCACCGTTTCAATGGTCATGGTTCCGTTGTCGTTGGTTTTAAATTCTTCTTTCCACTTACCTGCGTGTGCATACCTGATATCTACGCCGATTTGGTTGCGATAAACTAATGTGCCCCCTAGCCAGCCCGAGATACCTAGAAGAATAACACCTGCGAGTTCCAAAGCAATGACTGATAAAGTTGATACATTGTCTTTTTGACGAAGGAAGAGGGCTGCTGCAAAAATGACGACGAGTGACACATTCAGAAGACCATGTGTGGTCGCTCTCTTTTTGGCGGAACTGTCCGGGGGAACAATAAATAAATAATCAATAAAACCTGGAACCGCAGCAAGCAGTCCCAAAGCAATTCCGGCTATTTCTAAATACATGGCCGTATTGTGAAAGTCATCGCGTCGATAATACCATCCCAATAAATCAAATACCAGGACGCCGATAAAAAATGCGATTGGAAACGAAACTAGTATTGGATGCAGCGGATGTCCTTTAAAGTGTGCTTTACTTTTCATAAAAGTGCGTTATCTGTTAAGAGCTGAAGACCACATACCATGCCACTGCCTTTTATTCATTAATGGTCTGAAACAGTTTAATATGGGGCTTTATTCATTTTCAATGATCAGCAAAGAGGCGGTGCCATGTGGAACTTAATACCCAATCGAAAGACCGGAATACGATAATTAACAATTTGCGATAAAAATGACAATGAAGACTTAAGGCTCCTGTGTGCCTTTGATTCTGGCAGTTCAAAAAAAAGGTTAAGGGAACCACGATAGGAACATAGAAACATACATTGGCAAGCAGATATTTAATGCAGTAAATGCGCTTGTAATTTCCATTCACCTAACTGTTTTTCTATATGCCTATGATTTCTATGGTTTCGAAACTGCAAGTTAAGGATCCATACCAGGCGTTACCGACATCAGATTAGTTATGCTATCGATGTTATAATTGGGCTGCATAGACATAATGCAGCTATGCCTCGCTGCACTAAGCGAAAAACAGGCTTGACCGTATGGTTGGATGCATGAGGAAGACTTTCCTGGGAACTGCTATGGATGACATCTAAAGCGCAACTGGCTCGTTACAATAATTCGCCGCTGGCAAACGCGAAAGGCAATAAAGAACTTACGGTATTTACTATGATTACCTTTCCCTGCTGACCTGAAAGGACCAACCTTATTGGTTTTGTTGTCCGCGTTTCATATTCAACTAATGCTTGCCTGCACATGCCACAGGGTGAAATGGGATGATCGCTTTTTAAAGTTTTGCTATCGTAACTAATAGCCATTGTATCGATGGCGATATTTGGATGCATGATTGCTGCATTCCCCAGCAGCACTCGTTCGGCGCAGATACCAACAGGGTATGAAGCATTTTCCTGGTTCGTTCCCACTACCGTTTCACCATTTTCCAATATGGCAGCAGCTCCAACAAAAAAATTTGAATAAGGCGCGTAAGCCTTTGAAGTAACTGACCGTGCCTTAGTCAGTAAGAATATATCTGATTTATCTAACTCACTGATGTCATCGTACACTTTGTATTCAAATTCAAATTTTTTAGTGTTCATGGCTATAAGATACAAAGTATTGCTGATTGCTTCGGTCGTACCTCCCTCGCAATTGCGTTAGCGACTTTTGAGATTGCCTTCAGGTCCTATTTTACAATATTGAAAAATCGTTTCCACCTGGGGCCACCTTCCCAGCTAAACCAAATCATCCATGCTTTGCCCACGATGCGATCCTCTGGAACAAATCCCCAGTAGCGGCTATCCTGTGAACCCTGGCGGTTGTCGCCCATCATCCAGAAATAATCCATCTTGAATGTATAGTCGGAGACTTCTTTTCCGTTCAGGAAAAATTTTCCATCCTTTGAATAAAAATCATTCCTCTCATAGGAGCGGATGGCCCTTTCATAGACACCATAATTTTCAGTTGTCAGCTTCAAACTGGCGCCTTTCTTAGGGATCCAAACCGGACCGAAATTATCTCTTGTCCAGTTTTTATGTACACCTACGGTATCGTACGGAAACACATCATCGCCGCCCGGCAAATCGGTATCCGGCTTTATGTCTTTGATCAGCCCATTCTTTTTCATTTTGTCAATCACGCGGGCTGTCAGCAGCATCCTGTATTCACCGGGCTTACCCGTAAGACCGTATTCATTTTTATCAATATCAACGTCATATTCTTCCTTCATTACATCGGGATCCAACGCCTGCGAATTCACAGTAACGATGTAATACATTTCCGAAAAGGGTGGCAACTCCTGTTTTGTCCCATCGATGTAAACAACATTGTTTTTTATTTCAAGTGTTTCTCCTGATACACCCACACATCGTTTAATGTAATTGTCTGTTTTATCAACAGGGTGAACGGCAATTGGATAATTTTCCCGGTCAGACAAGATCATTTTATCCTCCGGCGAACCCATTGCAGCACTCCTCTCAATGTCGTAATAAGGCCTGGCAGATTCAAAACCTTCGGCATGAATCACTGTATCACCGCCAGGAAAATTAAATACTACCACATCACCTCTTTTTGGCATCGATCCAAACCAGCGGGTATATGGTAACTCAATCGCCGTAGAATACGACTTGCCGTTGGTGACCGGAAGATAATTGTGCACAAAAGGAACAGAAAGCGGCGTATTCGGGATCCGCGGACCATAACTCAATTTGCTTACAAAAAGAAAATCTCTTACCAGCAACGTTTTTTCCATCGAACCCGAAGGAATAGTATATGCTTCGAAAATAAATGTGCGGATAAGCGTAGCTGCAACCACCGCGAAAATCGCGGCGTCCACCCATTCTCTCCATCCTGGTTTTTTATGTCGCCTTGCAGCTTCAGGTCCAATAAACTTTGTGTCTTTTTGCATAGCCAGCCACGGAAAATAAAATGGTGCCAGCAACGCGGCAAGTGTATGATGACCCAGCGAAAATTTTCCAAATAGTTTGACAAACTCGATAAATATTCCCGGTGTAATAAACCAACCGACGACCGGTATAAACTGCCAGAAAACCCAATGCTTCGGACGCTGTGCCAGTTCCTGCATTACCCATGTATTGTAAAAAGGGACAAATGCTTTCCATGGTTGTTCTCCTGCTTTAGCAAATAATTTCGACGCGCCAAATGATGGAAGAAAAACAAGGAGGAGCTGAATAAAATAAATAATGAGTAAATGTTGTAAAGGCATGAGCCTGTTTTTATTGTTAATGCCCGCCCCCCTCAAAATCTGGATGGCAAACGGGGTCAAATTTATTATAATAATCCGCGTATTAAAACTAAATGGCAGAAAGTTTTGCTAAAGGCGGCAAACGGTTGCCGGACATCGGTAAACGGCAGTGGCAAACCGGTGATATCTATTATCGCGGCATTACATAGCTTTCTACATCCTCACCGCTAATGGTTTTTGCAGAAAGAATCACCAGCCGTTCTACAACGTTGCGCAATTCGCGGATATTACCCGTCCAGTCATATTGCTGCAATAACTTGATCGCGTTCTCGTCAATGTTTTTCTTCGCAATGCCATAGTCGGAGCAAATATCTTCGAGAAACTGGTCCACCAGCACGGGAATATCGTCACGCCGTTCATTTAGCGAGGGAACATGAATGATGATTACGCTTAATCTATGATACAAATCAAGCCGGAATGTCTTTTCTTCTACTTCTTTCAAGAGGTCTTTGTTGGTAGCTGCTATAACACGAACGTCCACATTAATATCCTTGTCGGCACCGACACGGGTTATCTTTCCTTCCTGCAATGCCCGCAGCACCTTGGCCTGTGCATTCAGGCTCATATCTCCTATTTCATCGAGGAATAACGTCCCGCTATTGGCCTGCTCAAATTTGCCAATACGTTGTTTGATTGCCGAAGTGAACGAACCTTTTTCGTGCCCAAACAATTCGCTTTCGATCAGTTCTGTCGGAATTGCTGCACAATTCACTTCTACAAGCGGACCCGAGGCACGATTACTTTTCTCATGCACCCAACGCGCTACCAGTTCTTTCCCTACTCCGTTCTCTCCTGTAATCAAAATCCTGGCATCTGTTGGCGCCACTTTGTCTATTGTATCTTTTATACGCTGAATCGGAGCAGAATGCCCGATCATTTCCTGCACACGGCTAACTTTTCTCTTTAGCACCTTGGTCTCCGACACCAGGCTGTTTCTCTCCATTGCATTTCGAATAGTGATCAATAGCCTGTTAAGATCAGGGGGTTTGGAAATGAAATCATATGCGCCCTTTTTGACCGCTTCAACTGCCGTTTCAATATTGCCGTGACCCGAGATCATAATGATAGGTATGTCCGGGTTGACTTCCCCGGCCTTTTGCAGAAACTCGATCCCGTCTATTTTTGGCATTTTGATGTCACACAGCACCAGGTCGTAGGACTTATCCTTAAATCTTTTCAAACCTTCTTCACCGTCTGCTGCTTCATCCAGTTTATAGCCCTCAAAGGAAAGAATCTCACTCAGAGTCTTACGAATCGCTTTTTCATCGTCAATGATCAGAATTTCGGCCATTAAGTTTGAGATTTTAGTCGGCAAAAATAGGGAGAAACCCCCACCCTTGTCAAAGCCATTTCTTTACAAATGAAAAGCATTGGACAGAAATTGGTAAGATTCGTTTAATAAATATCTGCCTGTTAGCCAGGAAATAAAAAGAGAGGCCGGATAGAAATCCAGCCTCGTTTTAAAATCCAATATCCTATGAAAAACCATATCATAGATCGGTTTGGAGACACAAAACGCTGCATCCCCTTCGAAAAAAATATCGATAAGAGGGTGATTTCTGAGCTGGAAATGGTTTCGTTTCGGAAAAATTTCGAACCACTCCTTTTAAACAGTTGAAAAAGAGTGATTATTTAAGCTGGTACATAACTTCTTTTACCAGCTTTACCGTACGGGCCACGTTGGGTAGTGCGCCGGCAACGAGATTAGGCGCATAGTGAAGCGGTGCGTCCGCCGCCGTTATTCTGCGGATTGGTGCATCAAGGTAATCAAAACCTTCTTTTTGAATAGTGTAGCTGATCTCTGATGAGACACTTCCAAATGGCCACTGTTCTTCCACGATCACCAGCCGGTTAGTTTTCTTTACGCTTTCAAGTATAGTCTTCCAGTCTAAGGGACGAATGGTACGCAGGTCAATAACTTCTGCGCTAATGTTTTCTTTTTCCAGTTCTGTTGCAGCAGCCATTGCCACTTTCATCATTTTGTTAAATGATACAATGGTAACATCTCGCCCGGCCTTTTTCACGTCTGCCTTTCCAACTTCGATGTAGTATTCTTCTTCCGGAACTTCACTTTTATCACCATACATCTGCTCGCTCTCCATAAACATCACGGGATCTTCCTCGTAACGAATGGCCTGTTTTAATAGTCCCTTCGCGTCGTAACCATTACTTGGAGAAATCACTTTGATACCCGGAATATTGGCATAGAGGCTTTCAAAAGCTGTTGAGTGCTGAGCGCCCAATTGACCGGCAGAACCGCTTCCTCCTCTGAAAACGATGGGACACGAAATCTGGCCACCACTCATCGCCAGCATTTTCGAAGCCGTATTCAGGATCTGGTCAAGCGCAAGCACAGCGAAGTTCCAGGTCATAAATTCTACGATCGGGCGAAGTCCGTTTTGTGCTGCACCTACGCCAACGGCGGTAAATCCAAGTTCCGATATGGGGGTATCGATCACGCGCTTCGGACCAAACTCTGCCAGCATTCCCTGGCTTACTTTATAAGCTCCGTTGTACTCCGCCACTTCTTCGCCCATCAGAAAAACCCGGTCATCTCTTCTCATTTCCTCGGTCATTGCTTCCCTGAGCGCATCCCGAAACGCTATTGATCTTGCCATGTATTTATTCGGTTTAAAGTCGGGCAAAATTAAGTGAGCGAGTGGATAAAACCTAAAAAGAGAAGGACGTCCAAAAGGCAAAACATTTGCTCAAACCGGCATTAAACTTTGATGACGTTAGGCACAGTCATTATAAAGTAGATTAAAGTTTCAGATCGCGGCACTATCTGACTTTTTATATTTGCTGATGTCTCAAACGCATTATCCCATCATCATTATCGGTGGAGGTCCCATTGGACTGGCATGTGGCCTTGAAGCGCAAAAATCAGGACTGGATTATTTGATAGTTGAAAAAGGGCCACTTGTCAATTCGCTTTACAATTACCCGGCTAACATGACCTTTTTTTCGACGTCAGAACGATTAGAAATAGGCGGCGTTCCTTTTGTATCGAACAACGCCAAGCCCACTCGTGTTGAAGCGTTGGAATATTATCGCAGGGTCGCTGCTTCGCATCACCTGAAGATCCATTTGTTTGAAGAAGTAACGGAAGTACGTTCCCAGCTACCGGTAACCGGAAAACGGAAACCAGTGTTCGCTATCGTTACAAACAGGAATACCTACACAACTAATTACATCATCATTGCCACCGGTTTTTATGATATCCCCTATTTATTGAATGTGCCGGGCGAGAATTTACCGAAGGTGACACACTATTATAAGGAACCGCACTTTTATGCTTTTCAAAAAGTAATTATTGTGGGCGCTCAAAATTCTGCAGTAGATGCGGCGCTGGAAACATGGCGCAAAGGCGCAGAAGTAATAATGGTAATAAGAGGAGATGATATTGGTCAACGCGTAAAATACTGGGTTCGGCCAGACATCATAAACAGGATAAAGGAAGGATCCATTAAGGCCTATACACGGTCCACCATTAAGGCAATTCGAGAACATGAAGTGGATATTGAAACACCGGATGGAATTATTACTCTTGAAAATGATTGGGTGATCGCATTGACCGGCTATCAACCCAATCTTGATTTCCTGAGAAAGACAGGTGTTGATCTATCTGAAGATGAAGTGCGAAAACCAGCCTATAGTGATGAGACATACGAAACGAATGTGGCGGGCATTTATCTCGCAGGTGTAATATGTGGCGGTATGAACACACACCGTTTGTTTATTGAGAACTCAAGAGTGCATGCGGAACGTATTATACAGAACATCAGGCAAAAGGAAACTAGTTAAGATATTTCAACACTTCTTCAAAGCTCACCCAATAAATATTACCGCCTCCATTAAGGAGTGAAGAATACTCATTAATTAACTGCGAATAAGTGGCCGGCTGGTCGTGAGATGTAATTTGGAATCGTTCGCTGGTAAAGAAAAAACTTTTGCCGTCAAAGCTCACGAAAGGGCAATAATCAAGTCTTTCCGAATTGAGCATTTCAAGGTTCTTTGCAGGCATCCATTGACCGGAATTATTTTTTCTGCTCATATAGAGATCACCTCCGCCCTTGTCATCTTTGCGACCGTAGGATGAAAAGATGATAAATTGCTCATCAGGGGAAACAAATGCATTGAATTCGTCCGCTTGAGAGTTTACGCCACTGTCCAAAGCAATGGGATTACTGTACTTTCCATTTTTAAATACCGACACATAAATATTTTCTCCGCCGGTTGAATTCCTATAGTTACACGTAAAATAGAGATTGCCGTTAGCACAAATGGACGGATAGAATTCGTTCAAAGGACCATTGACAGGCTGGCCGGCATTCTTTGGTTGTCCCCATTTATCTTCTTGCTTGTCCACAAACCAGATATCAAAATCTTTAGGATCAACGCCAGTAACGGGCCGGTTTGAAACAAAGAAAAGTCTTTTGCCATCCATTGCAAACGCAGGTTCCATGTCGGTGAACTTCCCTGAAAACGGGGCAACTTCAGGCGGCCCCCATTTCCCTTTTGCATCTTTCTTTAAATAAATAATTGTTTGAAAATTTGCCTTCGGCGATTGCAGTGTGTAAAATATCTCGGTGCCGTCAGGGGATAGAGCAAAATCTCTTTCACGAAATGCAGTATTGATGCTGACTTCGTTAAACAATGCCGGCGACACTGGCGGAAGCCAATGTTCGGCGCTCATTTGGCCATAAATCATTTTGGGCACAACGAATAAAACTGCAGCAAGGATCTTTTTCATACCAGAAAGCTAAGAAAAGGAGAAGACTCATAAAAATAGAGCGCATTTGTTACGTTCCCATTGCAAATCGATAGCCGGCAGACACGTACAAACAGATAACCAAAATAACTTTCCCGCTTTCGTTCGTATACTGCCATTGGCAGTTTATAGGTAGAAACCGGTTATTTTTATACTAAAACGTATTTCGCCAACAGATTTTACGATTTTTATTTAAATGAACAATCGCATAGTCCTGCATATTCTATTTTGGCTTGCATATGTCATCACAGAATCATACTTCGAGTTTGCCTGGCTTTCGGGTGGAACAACCCCGGCCATTGAGCGATTGTGGATGGCCGTCCTGGGCGAACTAACGCAACTTCCCGTGAAAATACTGTTGAGTTATTTTACCATCTACCTCGTTGATAAATTATCTGCAACGAACAGGAGACCTGTACTTATCTTCCTGGCCGGCATCACTGCTTTTGCAGCTGGTATCTTACTGCAAAGAATATTAATCATCAAGTTTATACTCCCGGATATATATCATGAAAAGGTTGACCCGAAATTCATGCTCCACTGGGGTCGCATAATATCTACGTTTATTGATATCGCTTTTGTAGCAGGAATTGCCGTGGCAGCAAAACAATTTCGCCTTGCACAACGCGCAAGGGAAAAAGAAAAAAGCCTTGTAAAAGAAAAGCTGGAAGCCGAACTCAAATTTTTACGCACCCAGACCAACCCCCATTTCTTATTCAATACCCTTAACAATATCTACGCGCTGGCAAGAAAAAAATCGGACGAAACGGCCGATGTAGTTATGAAGCTTTCGAAACTTCTTCGTTTTATGCTTTATGAGTCAAAAAAAGATAGTATCAGCATTTCCGAAGAATTAAAAATGCTGAACGATTATATTGAGCTTGAAAAGATCAGGTATAACGAACGGCTGACAATACATTTTACACGGGCCATTGATGACGACACGTATCCCATTGCGCCCCTGATCCTGCTACCATTTGTTGAAAATGCATTCAAGCACGGCGCAGGCGAAACGAGGTTTAATTCATATATTGACATTTCAGCCCAATTGCAAAAAGGCCGGCTTACTTTTATTGTTGAAAATTCAAGGGATGGTGACGCCGAAGATAGCATCACTGAAAACATTGGATTGAGTAATGTACGGCGCCAGTTGCAATTGATGTACCCGGAACATGGCCTTGACATAAAAATTCAAAAAGGTGTTTTTAAGATCAATTTAACCATTAACCTGGACCGGCATGCAGCAGTATAATTGTCTCATAGTGGAGGATGAGCCGCTCGCAGCGGAAGTATTACAGGACTATGTTAGCCAGGTTCCATTCTTAACACTTGGCGGCGTCTGCGGTGACGCTATTTATGCCATGGAAAAGCTGCAGCGCGAAAAAATCGATCTTATTTTCCTCGACATACACCTCCCCAAGCTGAAAGGACTTGATTTTATCAAAACGCTGAGAAACCCTCCCCATATCATCATCGTTTCGGCTTACCACGAGTATGCGCTACAGGGATATGAGTATAATGTAATTGACTACCTGCTAAAGCCCGTTGAATTCAGCCGTTTTTTAATGGCAGTGAACAAAATGAGACAAACGCCAACAACCACATCCGCAATCCAGGTAACTTCAGAAGCGGCTGAAAGACCCTATATTTTCTTTAATGTAGGAAAGAAGAGAGTGAAAATATTCCTGGATGAAATATTGTATATCGAAAGCCTGAAAGAGTATGTAAGGATCTTCACCAAAGCAAAATCTATTCTTACCAAATTCCAGTTGGGACAAATTGAAAGCCTCCTGGCCAGGAATAATTTTATACGAGTGCATCGCTCATTTATCGTTGCCAAGGACAAAATTGATGCTTTCACGGCTTCGGATCTCGAAATAAATGGTAAACAAATTCCGGTGGGTCGAAGTTATAAGGAATTAGTGCAGGCGATTCTGGATAAATCTTGAAATTAGAAATTCGAAATCCCAATTCCGAAATCCGAAGATGGTTTCATTTTTCGGATTTCGATATTCAATATTCGAGCTTTTTCAAATAAGCTTCTTCATCAGCCAGTCCTTCTGTACATCATTTCCAAGAATAAAATCGTGTTCATCAAATTTTTTAAATCCCCAGCGTTTATAAAAATCAATGGCCCTTTGGTTATGTTCCCAAACTCCCAACCAGATCGTATGATAATTTTTCTCAAGGGCAATATCGATGCATTTACGCATCATGGCTGTTCCAATTCCTTTCCCTATTGAATCCTGGACGGCGTATATTCTTGCAATTTCGATGGCACGATTGGTTCCAAGTGAAGGCGGAATGTTATTTTCTCTCAGGCGCACATAACCAACTGGCATATTGCCATTGTAAGCGAGTAAAAAAATATTATTTTCAGTACTCACTTCTTTCATAAGCGCATCTTTGGTAAATTGTTCGTTCATGAATTTATCGATGTCCTCTTTTGTATTATATCCAGCAAATGAATCATAAAAAGTTTTTCGACTCAGATCTGCTATCAATTCAGCTTCATCAATACTTGCTATACGTATAGTTATCATCGCAGCAAACTAAAATATTTTTGGGAATCTGCCTTTTCTTCATATCTTTTTTGCTTCTATCCCTATATCAAACTCTACCCTCTCCTATTTTTATTAATCAACAAAAAAAATCTAAGACATGAGAAGGCTCTTGCTTATCTGCATGCTTATTCCCCTTTTCGGAATAAGCCAAATGAAAAATGTTATCTCTTCTAACAGGGCATTCCCCAAAGTTGACAAAGTATTGGAATTTGAAAAAGCTCTGACTACCCACGCTCAAAAATACCATACGGGCGACTGGAAATGGCGGGTGTTTGAAATCCAGTCTGGTCCTGACTTTGGCGCCTATCAGCTGGTCGAAGGCCCGAATTCGTGGGATCAACTTGATTCACGTGGCAACCTGGGCACGGAACACAATACTGATTGGAACAAGAATATTGCTGTGTTTCTTACGGACAGAAGTTCAAACTACTATTCTGTTTTCCAGGAAGAGCTCAGTACAGTTCAACTAACCGACTTTGCAGATAAAATAGAAGTCAACCATATCTTTCAGAAACCAGGATATGGTCCGGAGCTAAGAGAGGGAATAAAAAAATTTAAAAAAGTCTGGGAGGAGAGCAAACAAACTGTAGCCGTATATACCTCCAGTTCATCGGGACAAAACCAATACATCATTGTAACCCGCTATAAACAGGGTTTAAAGGAAAGAGAAGCGGGCTTTTTAAAACCTATAAAAGACCGTTATGAAGCGGTTAATGGAGAAGATTCCTGGGATGACTATTTTGATATGCTCAAAGCCACAGTTGATAAGCAATGGTCTGAACTACTTTTTTATCGTGCTGAGCTAAGCTCGAAATAATAGTCTGAACTGAAATTGTCTGAACCAGGACCGTCAGGGATTTTGGGGACATTACTGGAAACCTAATCACGCTTTGATAGACTTTCCAACCAATATCCTTTTAATTTCAAAAACCCTCTCAAATGCCGGTTCAGACATTTCCGTAAAACATAGTAATGTTCATCACAATGTTAAAAACTGCATGCGAAATAATAACGGGATAAATGGAAGCACTTTTCTTTTTTAACACTACAAAAGTCATTCCCGTTGCAAACATTAGCGCTACCAGATGAGGCCAGACACAAAAATGTCGCCCGCACCACCTGGATCGTTCCAAAACCCGACAAATAAGCTGAACTGGAAAAGGTCTTATCGCCAACGTAGCAAAAATATCATACGGGCGATTGTAAATGGCGTGTCTTTGAAAGCCCCAGGTAGTAACCGTCGCTCGGCTAAAGAACCGGTTAAAAGAACTGGATCCGGCTGTCCTTAAACCGATTCTTGAAAGATATGAAGTCGCATATCGAGAAGGATCATGGAATTACTATCGCAATGACCATGCAAAAGCAGTAGAGAGAAGATAGAATGAATTGCTTTTTTACCGGGCCGATTTAAGCTCAAAATAGTCGCAAGTTTTCAAGCACCAAAAAATAAACACGGGGAAGTTATTTCTTTTCGGTATGTTTGGCTCTTGTACCTGGGATTAAGCCGACAAGAAATGTTGTCAATTCATTTCGTATTTTCTCCAACCTGACAAAAATGCTGAATCTAAAAAGCATTTGTCGCTCAAGCACAGAAATATAATACAGTAGACTGGACATGGCGGGTATTCGGAAACAAGACCGCGCCTGATGCCCGTGGGTTTCTTGTGATAGAAGATTCCCGAAGCAGGGAACAATTTAGGTCCGTCGCAATCTTAGGGGAGAGAACATACTGCAGATTGAAAAACATAAACGTCTTACATCACACAATGATCAGGCAACACAGGGTTATTCTCTTTTCCATCGGGAGTTGCTGATTTTTGTTCGAAATAACAACTCATTACTAATAAAATCGACAATTCATTTACTCAAATTTCAAAACTCAAACGACAATTATGAAAGAATCAATTAACTACCTCTTAAAAATAACAAGCACATTTTTGCTGTTCTCTTTTCTCATTTGCAGCCTGCAGCTACAGGCACAGATCACTTCTTATCAGTATCGTAACGTACCAAATGATAAGATTGATGAATTTATTAAACGGGAAACAACCTATTGGACCAAGGTGGCACAAAAAGCTGTTGATAATAAACAGATGTCCTTTTGGGCGCTGCTGGAAAAAGTGGGTGGCTATGATATGCCCAATTCATCAAATTATTTGTTCATCAACACATTTTCGAATATTGATTCTTCCATGGGAATCTGGGAAGATGTTGAAAAAGTGGCAGGAGTACCAATGAACCAGATGGAAACAAATTCATTTACTACGACTACCAGTCAGTTTTTTCTGCACGGTGAAAATTGGGCGCAGGCAGCAAATGCAAAACCAGAGACAGATTTTAATTATGTCGTGATGAATTATCACAATTCTAATGCACCTGATAGCTTTATTACATTAGAAAACAAATACTGGAAGCCATTCATACAGGGTGCGATGGATAAAAAACAAACTACGCAAAGGGCCTGGGGCAATGCCAGGGTATTATCACCCTCTGGCGATAATATCAAATTCAACACCGTTTCTTATGACCTCTTTTCAACTTTGCAGCAGGCATTGATGACGACATGGGATACAAAAACTGTATTTCCAACCAAAGGACTGGGTATGTTGGATAAAATCAGGGCAAATAGAACAGGCACGGTCGTTTATCGTGTTGTAAAAGTGGTCTCAGCACCTTAAGTTTAATATTATTTTTGGTTCGAAACCTTTGCAGAATTGCCTGCGAAGGTTTTTTACTTTAGAAGAATTCAGGTTCAGACAATCATATCTTTCCATAAAATATGGTAATGTTCATCACAAGGTTAAAAACTGCATGTGAAATAATAACTGGATAAATAGAAGCACTTTTCTTTTTTAACACTGCAAAAGCCATTGCAGTGACAAACATTAGCGCTACCCAGATGAAGCCAGACAAAGGATAAAAACGAATCTGGCCTGCTAAATTCCTTACAATACCATGATGGAATAAATGAATTAATGCAAAGAATAAAGAGTCAATGATCATGGCATTGCGATAGGTAAGTTTTGTTGCCAGCGCCTCCTGCAAAAATCCGCGAAAGAAGATCTCTTCACCGACAGGACTAAAGATGAGAGCCGGGATTGTGAAGATCATAAACTGCTTTGGTAACGTCATCCCGGTTGTATCCGTTGTCCGCAAATAGGAATTTTTTATACTTATAAACCAGTTGTCATTGGAATGATCAAATAAGAACACTCCCAAACCATAACAAAGGAGTGCCAGGCAAGCTCCGGCCATTATCCCGATTAGGTAGTATTTGCCTGATTTGCTCTCAGTCAGTCCCGTCCTTTTCCTGTCTTCTTTTTTAAGAAAGATAAATGGCATTAATGCCATCAATACAAAACCTAACGGCAAAATGAGCCGATAGGCAGGAGGTCCGATGGTGCCAACGGCACGAATTGCTGCGAATAAGATGCCTGCAATTATGCTAATTGAAAAAAGACGTTTAGTCATTGTCTGAAAGGGGATTGTTCTGAATCGGATTTGGGTTGAATTTAAAGATTATTAGGATTTGAATGTCGTCTTCAAATATAAATGTCATTCCATTCGCAACAGCGGTTTCCCGAAATATCTAATGATTCAAATAAAAAAGTCTCCCAAATTTTGGGAGACTTGATAAATTATTTTCTTAAACTACAAATAATCTTATGTCCTGATTCACACTACGGTGTTAGCGTAATGGTATCTACAACTGATACATGGCCCAATGTGACAGCAACACCACTTACTGTTTGATCAAGATAGCCATTATTGCCGTCAGCAACCACATTCCATGTGCCGGCAGGTACTCCCCGAATAAGAAAGTCGCCTGTAACAGCATCGGGGATTGCGCTGAGCGAATCAGTTCCTGAAATTGCGTATACCGTTGCCTGGGCAGCCGCTGGTTGCACATTTCCTTTTATGGCGCCGCTTAAAGCTTCGGTAAAGGTGCGTATCACGGGCTTTAATTTGTAGCTGGTGTTGCCCGTAACAACAATAGAGCGTGCACAATCAAAATCTATCCACATTTTATACTCTGCTCCCCCAACCAGGTCAGCATGAATATTAAATTTTAAACCCGATGTTTGCGCCGACGGTGTTTCCAGGGGTAACTCAAATGTACTTCCGTTCAGTACAATCGTATTGTTTCCACCCAGTATTAATCTCAACTGCGAAATCCTGCCTGCCGGCAGCTCAATGGAAGAAAGTAAGGTATCCATACCATTCTTAAATTCAAGAAGGTTGTAGATGCCTGCATTTACGGGCAATTCCTGTCAACCGTTATCTCCCTGGTCTGACGATACCTTGATCTGCACTTTAACTATGTCAATGTTAACCGCATCATA
>Ga0111539_10005239_pt1 | contig 16796 bp, 11 predicted proteins | sample RhiMethybrSRZTD1_FD_79667 | JGI IMG/M metagenome (GOLD analysis project Ga0111539, IMG submission 79667) | Populus rhizosphere microbial communities from Tennessee, USA - Rhizosphere MetaG P. TD hybrid SRZTD1 (version 2) (version 2) | ecosystem: Host-associated > Plants > Roots > Rhizosphere >... | reverse complement strand
GCCGCGCGAGATTGTCGTAGCCGTACGACGTCACGATGTTGCGTGCGTCGGTGCGTGTGATCAAGCGACTCGCCGCATCGTATTGGTAACGGGTGGTCCCTGTTTCCGGGTGGGTTTCCCACAACAGCCGGCCCAATTGGTCGTATTCGAAGGCACGCGTCAGTCCCGACTGATTCACACTACGCAGTCCGCCGGCCAGGTGATAGCCGTAAGAAGTGACAACGCCCGGGGCTTCTTCTACGTAGACCATTCGGCCTAGCCCGTCCGACCGATACTTCCGGATATTGCCGGCTTCATCCGTAACGGTGGTTTCGTTGCTGCTGTAGTTTGTGCTCTGCGTCGTTGAGTCGGGATTCGCCTGCAGCGTCTGTCGGCCCAGGATGTCATAGACAAACTGTGTAAAGAATATTGGCTCGCCGTCGCGATGGGGGGAGGACGCTCGAACCACGCGTCCTTCTACGTCGTACTCCGTCTCCGTAACGATGTTGCCGGCGGGATCAGCCACTACGGCTCGGACAGGTCGGTAGAGTTTATCGAACGCGATTGTCGCTGTCTGGTTGCCGGCGCCCGGAACAGGCGTCGTGACTGTCATGGTCCGATTCGCATCGACGTAAGTCGTGTTGGTATCAACCCAGTCACCGGCAGTCACCGGTGTCCGCACCAGCGTTGGACGATTGAACCGATCGTAGCTAAAGAATGAAATCAGGTTCCGGGCGTCAATCGTACGTTTCTCGAGTCCCGTGTTGAAATCATAGGCGGCATGCGTTGTTTGATTCTCTGTGGTGATGTGCGTCGGATAGGCAAAAGTATTTCTCGATCCATCATCGAAGTTATCCTCGTAGCTGATGGTCGTGGCGTGCCCCATTGGATTTGCTGTACGGATCACGTTTCCCACGTCGTCGTACTGGAGCGTTGAGACAAGAGGTGTGCCCTGGCTATCCCAGCGAGTCATGTGGGTCAGGTTGCCACGCACTCCAGCGACGGTGCTCTTATTGGGAACGTCAGACGGCGTTGCCTGAAGCGAGAAGCCATCGTAGTCAAACTGGACAGCGCTCTGGACCTCATATTGTCCTGAACTCGGATTCCATGCCGAAACAACCTCGGACCCTGGCCGCTGAAATGGGAACGGGTCGTAGTAATAACGGTAGGGCGTTTCGATGCGACGCAGTGGCTCCGGAACCACTCCCATGATGCTCCAGTCGGTGTCGTCCTGCCGTATGACACTGCCGTTACTGTCGTACTCGAACCACCTATGCTGTTGAACCGCCTCGTCGAGAATTGTTCGCACCATGTACGGAGCTACGGCACCCGGATGCCGGTATGTCGTTACTCTTTTTTTCAAAACCCCGGGTTCATACCAGTGCGCCTCGTACTCAAGTCCGGCCTCGTTGAAATTGTGATGATCCTGATATCCGGCAGGTGTCTGGACATACGTATCCCGCTGAGGGGCATTAGTGGACCGCGCATAGAACCAAGACGCCTGAATATTGATGCCATCTTCACTAACATGGCGCGCCGTGACGAAATCGTTCTCCAGCGCATGCTGATCCGCAGAGGGATTGTATTCGTACGCAATAAAGGCGCCCGTGGGCAGAGTAACTCTCGTCAGAAAGCCCTGATCGTGCGCGTACTCGAACGAGTAGAACGTGGGCGGATCGGAGGGCAGCGCAATGGAATCGAGCCGATCCTGGCGCGTTTCCCACTGCTGGCTGATGGGGTTTAACACAGGAGAGGTCCTTGTATAGTTCAAACGGTATGTTCGCTGAATGCCGTCGGAGTCTTTGATTGTGTAGTCTTTGTAATACTGCGGAAGTCCAGAGTCTTGATTGCTGACAAAGCCGATGGTTCTGAGGACGGTGTCCTGTAGTGGCAACCGGTTCCCAGCTGAGACACCCTGTTCGAGGTAGTTGCCATTGCGCGTCGTGATGCGCGGCGTCGCCCCGAACGTAATCCGGGTTCCGTCCTTGAACGTCAATGCTGCCGGAGAAGTCGCATCACCCGTCCACAACTGCGAACCGTCTGCTGCGTCGGGCATGAGAAATGTATTGTCGGCGGCGGGATACGGACTGGACATGCATTCTGAGCCGGCCTGCACAGAAACCTGCGCGGAGTACACGTGTCTTGTCCCCAGCCCATCTATCCAGTTGGCGATGATGTTGTAGTAGTCGTCCAGCCATAGACCATTCCACTCGCAACGGGCGTACTCCACCCTGTAGATCGGGCGCTCACCTATTGGATCAAACACACGCCAACCGCCGGAATAGAGGTTGGAAGGCCATCCAAGCAGATCCACCTGTTGCCACTTCTGAGAGTTGTAAGTCAATCGGAGACCCGTGGATAGTTCGCGTCCTGGTAAGGAAAAGAGGTTTATATCGAGCATCAGATTGCCGTTGTAGATGTTGATGCTGTCGATGCCGGCATCGAAATAGGAGCCGTAAGGTCGACGACCGCCCGAACCATCGATTCCCTGCGCCATCGTTGCCGTTGCGGCGGTGGCGATCATGAATACTGCGAGCAATGCGTTGACTGGTTTCATCGTCGTGGCCTCCGTGGTTCGAACTGCTCGCGCGTCGTTTGGACGTCGAATGAATAGCTGTTCACAAGAATCGTCTCCACCTTGTTCTCCTTAACGTACCGCTCGATCCGATGCGGCAGAATCGCGCCGCCCGTTGTGGCCCTGTGGTCGGAAAAAACCAATGTCATCGTGGATGTGAACAGGGGCAGTTCTTTGTAAAAGGTGCGCTCTATCGCAAGAAGAAGGCCCAGGTTGTCGACATACACATCGAACTCGTCTTTCACTCGCAGTTTTCGATGGTGCATCTCCGAACGGTCTCCTTCTACGTGAATTCGCCATGCATCGCGGCCGCGGAGGGTTGTCAAAACAGGGCTGGTTGCCTTTACTTGCCTGTGTCGGAGTTGAGAAATGAAAAACACGCCAGTGACATCGAGCTGTGTAAACCCGGTTGGAGTGTTCTGGCGGACGGATCGCTCGCCATCGTCCTTGAAAAAATGCGTCGGTGTTGCGACTTCTTTCGCCGCACCCATCTCCAGAAGTGCTTCTTCCAGATGGGTAGCGGTAATGGTGAGCGGCTCAGTTCCCGTTGCACGAGTGGAAACTCCCACGATCCTGACGGAAACGGGAGCGTTCAACCAGGCTGCTCGATGGGCCCTCAAGATCGTCTCCCAGAGAGACTGCTCGCCGCGCTGCCCGAATGAAAATGGCGCAGCGAATATAGCCGTGATCATGACAAGGACGGAGATGGAATCACGTAGTTTCATGCGTCAGCTCCTTACTGCGGCGTGGCCGAGATGACTTCGGCGCCACCCGGCGTATAGATGTGGTCTTTCCTCCAGAAAATTTGCTGCGCTAGAGGCGGCACCGCGAATGCTCCGGAGTTTCCGATAAGGAGGTTGTCTAAACCGAACGGGGAGATTCCATGAACGAACACCCGAAGTCCCCCGAATTGCTGCCGAATGGACGGCGTGAGGAGGATGCTGAAGCGGTAGTTGGTTCCGCTGGAATAGCACGCGGCGGCGATCGCTCCATCGCTGGGCTCATTTGCCGTCGCTGCCACTGCAAATGTCCCCCAGCCCCCTCCGGCCGGGCCGCCGGCGTAGAGGTGTACATCGACGCTTGAGGGGGAGGTCTTCGCACACGCCCAGCCCACAAGGTAATAGTCCTGGCCCTGCTGCGCGATGCCTTCGATGTTTCCTGTAATGGTCGGAGGTTCCGGCGGTGGAGGCGCTGGGGACACATAGATCGGCGCCCACACCGGGGTAAATCCCCAAAACCAGTATTCGGCGTTCCGGACTCCCGTGAAGATATATTGGCCTTCAATCGAACTTCCATCGACACAGGAATACGCCTGACCATTTCCATCCAGCGTTGGCCAACCGTAGACGGTTTGCGGTCCCCACGGTGTCCACATTTCGAGATCCAGCGTGGCGTAAGGCGCGCCTTCAACCGTGATGACGTAACACGACGGTTCGGCCGGCGGCTTGTAAACATTGTCGGGTGTCACCCACAACGAGGAAGGAATTTGGGCGAAGGCCGGGAACGGAATCAGAACGCCCATCAGAAGAGACCACAGTAGCGCGCGCCGCAAAGCACTCATCAGTTAATGCCTCCTTCGATCGCGGATCTTGTCGGGTCATCCCTTAAGCCGCGCTCGAACTAAGGCAACCGTTCGGCCAACGTCGTGGCCTGATGAATCAGCAGTTTGACTGTGGTGTATTGAGGAAAGTCTGAGGAATTGTCGAGTAGTCTTCCGAGATTTTCGCGACTTCTTCCGGAGTGTATCGCGTCAGACGCGTGTCAGAATCTCGGGGCCATCCGCGGTGACGGCTATCGTGTGTTCAAAATGGGCGGACGGGCGCCCATCCAGCGTCACCACAGTCCAGCCATCTTCGAGAACTCTGACCTTTTCGGTTCCGAGATTAATCATTGGCTCGATCGCGATCACAAGGCCGGGCTTCACCTTCGGCCCCTTTGCGTTCTGCACGTAATTCAACACAGGCGGATCCTCGTGGAGCGCGCGCCCGATGCCGTGACCGCAGAATTCGCGGACGATTCCAAAATGATGGATGTCGGCGGTACTTTGCACCGCGGCTGAAATGTCGGAGATGAAATTTCCGGGCACCGCCGCCTCGATTGCTTTGTAGAGCGCTTGTTCGGTGACGCGCAGCAGGTTCGCCACTTCCGGAGGGATTTCACCGATGGCGACCGTCACCGCCGCATCGCCAAAAAAACCGTCAACAATCACGCCGAAATCGAGGCCTACAACGTCGCCGCCCTTGAGGACGCGCTTGCTTGAAGGTATGCCGTGAACCACTTCCTCATTGATTGAAACGCAGATGCTGGAGGGAAACCCGCGGTAGCCCTTAAACGCGGGTTTCGCCTTTCGCTTTAACGTCATTTCTTCAGCGAGGCGGTCGATCTCTCCGGTCGTCATGCCTTCCCGCACGATCTCCCGCAACTCCAGCAGAATCTCCGCCACGATCTTACTGGCCGGCTTCATCCGCTCAATTTCTCGCGGCGTCTTCAAATTAATCATCCGCTGCATTCTAACAAGCGCAGGCTATAATTCCTCGCTCAGAATGGAGGCGCATGGCAGACGCGAGACTCACCGGTAAGAAAGTATTGATGGCAGTTCCCCCCACGCAATTTCGTGATGAGGAGTTTTTCGAGCCAAAGAAGATCCTGGAATCAGAAGGCGCGACGATTACCGTTGCGTCGACGGTGGCTCGAACGTGCCATGGCACCCAGGGCGGAACTGTGTCCTCTACTCTTGCCATTGCCGAGGCGAAGCCCGAAGACTACGACGCCATTGTCATTTGTGGCGGACCATCGGCTCCCGAATTCTTCTGGAACGACAAGAAACTTGCGGAATTAGCTGCCGCAATGTCGGCAGCTGGCAAGGTTGTTGCCGCGATTTGCCTCTCCACGGTGGTTCTTGCAAAGGCCAAACTTCTCGCCGGAAAACAGGCGACGGTCTATTTTCTGCCGCAAGCCCTTCAAGAACTTAAGACGGCTGGCGCCACCTATGTCAGCGATCCGCTCATCGTGCAGGAAAAATTGATACTGGCGGAGGGCCCTACCGAATCGGCAAGATTTGGGCAAGCCATTTCTGCCGCCCTGGCCAGCTGACCCAAACCTGAAATAACTTCCTCGTAGCACCGAAGGATAACCCCTTATCTACCGCAGGTATTAAGCGCGCGGTCCTATCAGCACTTTTGTCTCATTACTGAAGTATGTCCACCACCTTAGACTTTCTGGCGGGTCTAGGACCCTTTTATGAACCTGCCGATCTACAAGAAGTTGGGCTTGAACGGGATGCCCGAAACGAACGGACTGCTGAGACCGCTGCTGGTCAGTTCCGTTTACATCCTGATCGCCTTGGGTTTGCACGCAATTCAAGCGGCCTCCTGGCGCCTCTCCTTTGGCTTGGCGGTGGGCCTCCTGCTGGCTTTTGGCTTCCGGTATATCTGGCTGGCAATCGCAGGAGAGGCACTGATCGCCGGCTGGGCGGCTACTGGGAATATCGGACTACCCGAGGCTTTACTGGCGGCACTCACCCTCACGAGCTCTTACATCCTGGCCTCACTCATCATTCGCCTGTCGTTTCCTGCTCGGGAAATGGATCTCCTTAATTCTCGAAACCTTTGGACTTTTCTTTTTGTAACGCCTGTGGCGGGTGGGATTGCGTCGCTCGTTGCAATCAGTTATCAGTGGGCGATAGGTCTCGTCCAAGGCAGCGATCTCTGGTCGGCCGCGCTGAGTGAAGCGGCGGCGACTTCCACGGGAATCCTCCTGGTCACTCCGGCGTTCCTGTTGATGTTTGTTCCGTGCGTCGAGCGCGGGCTGGCGAAGCTCGCTGGTGACCAATTGCTACCGGAGTCTAAGGAATCCACCTGGGAATGGCAGATAGGTCTGGCCCTCCTTGGTGGCGCTTCCTGCAACATCTTTGCCTTTTTTGTTCACGACCGATTTTCGCTGTTGTTCCTGTTGTCTGTGCCGCTGGTTGCCATGGCATTGAAATTCGGGAACTCCGGCGTGGCGTTGATGCTCGTCGCTTTCGGATTCATAGCCTCGGCAGCTAGTGCCTTCGGCGTCCAGGTTGCAGATGTAATCGGACTTCAGGCCGTAGTTCTCGTGTCTGCCGCAAACGCCCTGATACTGGGCTCTTCGGTAACGCACAATCTTTCGAAGGAAGGGACAATGCAACGCCAGGCGGCCCTTCTGAATTCGGTAAGGTTCGCTGCGGACAGCCTGCTCGCCGTCGCCGACGACCGTGAAGAGACTGTGAACGCCGTGCTGCAACACCTGGCTAAAGAAGCGGGCATGGCGCGAACTTATGTCCTCGAGAACAGGCGGGAGTTCGGCGGACCCACGGCACCGATTTATAAGCATTGGTGTTTTGGTGAGCCGGAAGCTCATCAGTCGGAGATGCTGGATAACGCTCTCTATAGAAGGATCCATGAAAACGCGGAAACGCTGTCGGCCGGCGAACCGCTGCAGTACCGGACGGTTGACCTGACGGACCAGGAACAGCAGCTTCTGCTCGCGCGGAATGTCCACCGTTCGATCATCATTCCAATCTTTGTGCATGATCGCTGGTGGGGTTGCCTGGGACTGGACCACGGCCCTCTTACCTGGAACTGGCCGAATGCTGACGTCAGTGCCTTTAAGGCGGCCGGCCGAGTGCTCGCGGCTCTTCTCTCTCACGCCAACGTGGAACAGCAATTCCGACAATTGACCGGAAACATTCCCGCGGTCTTCTGGATCGCGACGCCCGACGGACTGGATAAAACTTACGTCAGCCCGGCTTACGAGCAGATCTGGGGATGGCCCTACGAAAGCATTCTTTCCAATCCACGTTCGTGGATGGCGCCCATCTATCACGAAGACTACGACCGTATCAGCGCTGCGCTCTCTAAACAGATCGCCGGAGAGTATGACGAAGAGTATCGAATCGTCCGATCGGATCGATCGGTTCGCTGGATTCGCGAAACCGCCTTCCCGGCGCGTGACGCTACCGGCCACGTGACAAGAATCGTGGGTATCGCCCAGGACATCACGCGTCAGAAAGAGGCTGAAGAACGGCTCGGAGCGACCAGCGTGCTGCTTTCGGCACTCATTGACAACCTGCATGCGGGAATTGTGGTGGAAGATCAATCCCGCCGCGTAATCCACGTCAATCAGGCGCTCTGCAGAATGTTTGATTACACCGATTCAACGTCCTCTCTCATCGGCAGAGACTCCAAAACGGCCTTTCCTGCCCAGAAAGACTGGTCCAGTCGGATCGACGAAATCATTCGCGAAAGAAAAGAATGCCGTAATGAAGAAATGGTCTCGGGTACAGGACAGGTGTTTTGCCGCGATTACTTCCCACTCTCCGTCGATGGAGACAGGCAATACCACCTTTGGCGTTACGAAGATATTACCGACCGCAAGCGCAGCGAAGAGCGCATTCGCGCATCCTTGAAGGAAAAGGAAGTTCTGCTGAAGGAAATCCATCACCGCGTAAAGAACAACCTGCAGGTGATCTCGAGTCTGATGAACCTTCAGGCGAACCAGTTGCGCGACCCGGAAATCGTCGAAGCGTTCCGTGACAGCCAGAGCCGAGTGAAGGCGATGTCTCTTGTTCACGAACGACTGTATCAATCCTCGGATCTGGCGCAGATTGACTTTGCCGGATATGTGCGCGATGTAACGAACCATCTGCTCCGTTCTTATCAGAACGGGCGGCATCCCGTACGCCTGAAAGTCGATGTGGAGCCCGTATCGCTCAACATCGATACGGCAATTCCCTGTGCGCTCATCATTAACGAACTGGTTTCGAACTCGCTGAAATACGCGTTCCCGAATGGGCGCGATGGCGAAATCAAGGTGTCCATGAACCATACGGATGCCAACAACCTGAACCTCAGAATCAGCGATAACGGCATCGGGTTTCCTGAGAATGTTTTCTGGGGAAACACCGATTCCCTTGGACTCCAGCTTGTACGGAACTTAACAGATCAACTGAATGGGTCTATCGAGTGCCACCTGACTGAGGGGGCACAGTTTGATATCCGTTTCCGACCCAATGCCAGCGAGTTGCGGAACTAATCGTAGGAGACGATTATGGACAAGGTAAGGATGCTTGTTGTCGAAGACGAAAGAATTGTCTCGATGGATCTTCAGGGTCGACTGAAGTCCATGGGCTACGAAGTCGTCGGTGCCGCTGTATCCGGCGAAGAAGCCATCGAGAAAGCCGGTTTATTCCGTCCGGACATGATCTTGATGGACATCATGCTCGACGGCCAGCTCGATGGAATCCAGGCAGCGGAAATAATCAGAGCCCGTTACGGCATTCCCGTGATTTATCTCACCGCATATGCCGACACGGCGACGCTCGAACGAGCGAAGATTACTGAACCGTTCGGATACATCCTGAAGCCGTTCGAAGAACGGGAACTCCACGGACACATCGAAATCGCTCTCTACAAAAACAGAATGGAGAAAAGACTCCGCGACAGCGAAGAGCGCTACGTTCTCGCAAGCCTCGGTACAAACGACGGTGTTTGGGACTGGGATCTCGTGTCGGAGAAAATCTACTTCTCACCCCGATGGAAATCGATGCTCGGGTTCGATGAAGAAGAGATTGGTCAGGACCCGAACGAATGGTTTTCGCGCATCCATTCCGAGGACCGAGCGCGCGTTGAGCAACAGGTTCAGGAACACATCGCCGGAAAAGCCGGCCACTTCGAAAGTGAATATCGGATCCTGTGCAAAGACGGATCGTATCGTTGGGCGTCGACGCGCGGGTTGGCGCTTGCGGACTCCACCGGCAAAGCCTACCGCATGGCCGGCTCCCAGGCGGATATTACCGAACGAAAACTCTATGACCCGTTGACTGGCCTGCCGAACCGGATTCTGTTCATCGACAAGATCGGCGAATGTCTCGGTCATGCGCGGGCACACGGCGGTCATGTTGCAGTTCTATCTTTGAAGGCGTGTGATTTTACCGACGTGGTGGATGGCGTCCGCGGGGATCGTGAGGGTCTGTTCCTCCAGATCACCAGAAGAGTCCAGGGCTCGCTTCGGGCGGAAGATACCTTGGGCCATCTTGGCGAAGATACCATCGGAATTCTTTTCGCCGGTGTCCACGATGCCTCCGACGCGAACGTACTGGCAAGTCACGTTCTGCAGTCCTTGAATACGCCGTTCGAATTGAACGAGCAGCAAATTCATTTTCAGTTCCGCATGGGCGTGGCGGTGAACGAAGAGACGTCAACCCCCGAAGATCTTCTCCGAGACTCCGGTATTGCAATGAATCGGGCTAAGGTCTCGAATCGCTCTCAGATCGAGGTCTTCGACCCGAGGATGCGGCGCCATGTCACGGCACGCATTCAGCTGGAAGCCGATCTGCGCCGCGCCATCGAGAACGAAGAGTTCCAGGTGCACTACCAGCCCATCGTTTCGCTCCTTAGCGGCGAAATCACGGGGTTCGAGGCACTTGTGCGCTGGCCCCAGGCCGATGGCGTTTTCCGGCTCCCCGGCGAGTTCATTCCGCTTGCAGAAGAGACCGGCTTGATTGTTCCGATCGAACGCTTTGTTCTGAATGCCGCAGTCAGGCAGATGCGGGACTGGGAACGCCAGATGAAGCCTGGCTCACCCATAACGATGAGCGTCAACCTGTCGCCGCAACATTACTCGGAGCCAGGACTGGTTGACGAGATCAAGCGCCTGCTGAAGCTCACTGGCTTTGATTCTCGTCGGCTGAAGCTGGAAATTACCGAGTCTGCGCTCATGCGAAACACCGACATTGTGGCAGCCAACCTTTCACAGCTTGACGCGCTCAACATCAAGCTGGCGATGGATGATTTCGGTACGGGATACTCCTCCCTGAGCTATCTCCACCAGTTCCCGATCAAGACACTCAAAATCGACAAATGCTTCGTCAGTAATCTCGGCCGGCGAAGCGAATCGCGAAAGATCGTTCAGGCTATCGTTGCGTTGGGTAGAAACCTGGGAATGGACGTCACCGCGGAAGGAGTGGAGAACCGGCGTCAGATCGTCGAACTCCAGGCCTTCGATTGCTCCCACGCTCAAGGCTATCTCTTCTCGAAGCCCGTCAGCGTTGAAGCTGTTACCAAGTTGCTATCGCAGAAACAGCTGTGGCTGTCTGAGGAGGACGAATTCAATTCAGTAGAAGTCGCGCGCTCGCGTTAATGGGAAGAGGCCATGAGTTCAGCGAAGAACAAGACGCACGCCCGGAGTCTGGATTCCGCGGAGATCCAGGAATGGGTCGATCTGAATTTTGAAATCAATTCGACATCCGCTTCAAAGGCCTGGATTGCGGGAGCGTTTGCGGCCTGCGAGCGACTTGGCATCAGGGACGTTCCGTCGCTTGCACATACGCTAATCGTGAGCAGCGATGACCACCGTGGTGTGGGAGGTGTTATCGTTTCCAGCAAGACCCGTGTCCTGGCATGTCTCAGCGTGGCTCCCGATTCATCGTTTGAGTTGGACGAAGAACAAACCCGCATCTTTCAAACGATCCTGCCCGATCACGTCGTGGCGATATTGTTAGCAAGCTACGCCAGCAAGAAATCATCCGTCAACTAACGGCTGGGAACCGCCACGCCCCTGTATCAGGGCACTAACAATTTCACGTCCGACCATCCGGCCAGCTGCCAGGGACATTGCGACAGCGGACAGCAGACAGCGGACATTTCACATTGAAAACCCGGTCTTCCAAATGTCGGCTGTGAAATGTCTGCTGTGCGCTGTCGCAATGTCCCTGGCAGCTGGTCGGATGGTCGGATGCCTCTCGGTGTTATAGTGGCACCCTTGTGAACGATACGATTTTTACAATGCGTTCAACGCCATACAAGTTCGGCGTGGGCGCTACGGAAGAAATCGGAGACGATCTCGCGTCACTGGGTCTGCGACGCGTCCTGCTGGTAACCGACGAAGGTGTGACGGCGACAGGTTTGCCGGACCGCGTTCTCGCGCTGCTCCGATCCAAAGGCATCGAAGCGGGCGTGTTTCGGGACGTCCGCATCGAGCCGACAGATACGTCCGTCCGAGCCGCTATCGAGTTTGCCCGCGACTTTCGTGCTGACGGATACCTGGCGATCGGCGGCGGAAGCGTAATGGATACGACGAAGATCATGAATCTCTACGTCACGTATCCTGCGCCGTTTCTTACCTACGTCAATGCACCCATCGGCGAGGGCCGTCCCGTACCGGGAGAACTCCAGCCAATGGTTTGCGTCCCCACCACGGCAGGAACCTCCTCGGAGAACACTTCCATTGCTGTGATCGACATCACCGAACTGCGAGTCAAGACCGGCATCTCGCATCATCGATTACGCGCCACGCTTGGAATTCTGGATCCGCTGAATTCGTTAACCGTGCGGCCGATGGTCACTGCCTGCTCCGGCGCAGACGTTCTCACCCATGCCATCGAGTCGTACACTGCGCTTTCCTACGACGAGCGCGAACGGCCCGCGTCGTCGTCGCTTCGCCCGCCGTACCAGGGCGCCAATCCGATCAGCGACATCTGGTGTGAGAAAGCGATCAAACTCGTTCATGAATTTTTGCCGAAAGCGGTACGCGACGGTCAGGACCTCGAGGCACGAACGCAGATGATGCTGGCCACGATCTATGCCGGTATGGGTTTCTCGAATGCGGGCGTGCATATTCCCCATGCGATGGGATACCCGATCGCCGGGAATGTCCGCGATTTTCATGCGCCCGACTATCCGCAGAGCAAGGCGCTCGTTCCCCACGGGATGTCTACAGCGTTGGGCGCAGCCGCAGCGTTCCAATTCACCGCCATCGCCAAGCCAGAACGTCATAAGGACATTGCTGAATGGATGGGCGTTCAGACGCAGGGCGCGACGGCAGAAGCCGCCGGTCAGGCGCTGCGGGAAGCGTTCGTCACCTTCATGCAGAGCATTCGAATGCCAAACGGACTGAAAGCTGTCGGTTACGGCTCAAAAGACATTCCGTCTCTCGTTGAAGGAACGCTGAAGCAGAAACGCTTGATCGGAATCTCCCCGCGTCCCGTAACGCAGGTGGATGTCGAGAAAATGCTCGAAGAGTCGCTCGTCGTCTGGTGAGACTTTCGGACATCCGCAACTCACCGCTCTACAAAGCCAGAGACTTTTTAGTGCGTGCAGTTCCACAGTCGGCACACTGCCGGGTCAATCTTAGTAAATTTGGGTTGTTGCAGATTGCTACATCTTGCGAGTCTGGTTCTTTCAGTTGCTGCTCAGAAACCACCGCCGCTTCAAAAAACGAACGTAAGAATATGCGGTTCTGGCTTCGGCAAACACTGCGCGGTGAGCCTGAGCAGCTCGAGCAGAAGAGAAGGATTGTGCGCGCCGCTTCCCTAAAGCGCACAGTTTCTGCCGCAAGGGAGCATCGAGCCACACCTTTTCTATGGCGTCAGCCATCGCCCGTGGAGACATAGGGTCAAACAGAAGCCCGGCATCTCCAATGACCTCCGGGATCGACGTCGCATCTGAGGCAACAACCGGACACCCGACTGCCATTGCCTCAATTAAGGGGATGCCAAAACCTTCAAAAAGCGAAGGAAAAATCAACATGTGCGCGCGGCTATACAAATAGGCCATCTCCTCGACAGTGACGTATCCGAGAATATGACACTGCGACGCAAGTCGATACGCCTTGGTTTTATCTCGTAGTGGATAGCCATTGGCCTGCTCAAAGCCAGTGAACATTACAGGAATGCAGAGATTCTTCTCCTTCTGCAGAAGACTGAGGGCTTGAAGCAACCGATCATGGTTTTTGTGTTTCCAGAAATTTGCCGGATAGAAAATGAATTCATCGGGCAGCGGACGATCCACAGGCTTGGCCGGCTGGTAATAACTCTCATCCGCGCCGTGGGGGATAACAATGACCTTTCCCTCCGGAAGCCGATGGCGTTGGACAATTGTGTTTTTAGAGAAATTAGAGTGTGTCACCACGCGATCGGCCATGCGCGTCGAACTCGGGTAGTGCAGTTCGTGCATGTGGCGGTCCCCCACTGTGAAGAACTCCGGATAAAACACCTCCTGGATATCCGCCAACGTCACGACCGTTGGTAAAGGAAGAGGTCTTGGGTAGAGAGCGCCAAACGGGCAGAAGTACAGGTCGATTCGGTCGAGATAGGCGGTCATCTCTCGCTGGTCACTGAGCAACACAGCGCTCTGTTTCCAGCGTTCCGTCCCAAGCTTTTCCAGCTCTTCTGCATTATGAGGAAACCAAAAGAAGATGTATTCGTTGTCTTCGTCGTGCAGCAGAAGCTCCCTGAACAAAGTGAGAAAATACTGTTTCAGCCCCCCGATATGAGCTTGCATGAGAAAGCAATTAACCCCAATCCTCACCGGCGGCATCCTTTAATTCGAAACTCCGTGCGTCGTCAGGCGCGCAAGACCCCGAGACGATAGAGGGCATCGTAGATCGTCGATCTGGCAAGGTAGAGCTTCGTCCGTGAAGAAATCTCCTCGAAACTCACTTTGCGGCCATGAAGACCTTCAAGAAGTAATGCAATTTCAGCCGCGCCGCTCGTCGACGCATTTGCCTGAGTTTTCTGCAGGGCGTGAACTCGAAATCCGCCCAGAAATCGTGGCACGCGGCAGACACGTGCACCATGCTCCATAAAACGTAGCAGGAGTTCCCAGTCGAGCGCATAAGTGAACTTTTCATCCAGCGCTCCGCCAGATCTTTCCCAAAGCGACCTCCGCCAGAACATCGTCTCCTGGGGAACATAGTCCGTCCATCGGAGAATCTCGCCGTCAAAGGGAGGCAATATCCAGCGACCGATTTCTCGTCCAGACTCGTCAATAAGAACGCGATGGCTATAAATTAGATCGATGTCGGGGCGCTGAGAAAAAAAGGCGGCAACGTAATCGAGCGAACCAGGAAGCAGAATGTCATCCGCATTAAGCCATGCCATGATTTCGCCGGTTGATTCAGCGAAACCCAGATTCAAGGCCTGCGCCTGTCCGCCGTCATTCGCAACCCTTACGGCTGTGATTCGATCTTCGAGCCTATGCAGAACGATGCCACTCTCGTCGGTTGATTTGCCGTCGCGGACAATGTATTCAAGCCGGGGGTACTCCTGGGAAAGCACGCTTTCACATGCCGCTCCCAGAAACCGTCCTTGATTCAAGGAGGGCGTAACCAGAGAGATTCGAAGAGCAGTCGAGCCAGACTTCTTTTGGTAATAGGAATCCGGAATCCTCAGCGGTACTGGCGTGTGTTGATGTAACAGCCCCACCCGCGACCACCTCCACCTTCTGATTATGCTTTTGAACTGAGGCCTGATCCGGTCTTCCCCATCACGCTGAAACAGGGAGATGAGTTTTGCGCCGAAATAAATGGCGCCGGCGAGCAACAGCCCTAGAAACGGATGCAGATAGCTGTCATCTGAATATGGTTCAAGGTGCGACATTTTCCCTGCGTTTCCGCCTTGAGTAAGAATCCAGAGCGACCAGCACGCTACGCACTCAAAAGACTCGCACTAAACCGCGCGCCAGCATTCTGGACACAGAGGCTATCCACCGCCTGTGTCTAAGGCGATAAGACAATTCAGCAAAAGAGGCCGGCCACTGAGAACGAAAGCTCTTCTCAACCATCAGCGGGATTTGTTTCTCGGGATAAGAGTCGCTGCCCGTCTCGCCGAAAGCAAAGTCGAGGCCGGAACTCCAAACTGTAAGTTTCATAAAGGCCAGGCCCGCACGGATAGCGGTGCTTACATCCGGATACCGATGATCGATGTCCGCCAGAACAAGAGGTTTCCCATGGCGCTCGACGTCTTGTACGAAACAACGAATCTCGCTGCGGGAGCAATTTTCCTCGGTGACGATGTATTTTACGACGACGTGCGCTCCGCGCCTGCGATACAGAAGAAGATTGCGCCAAACGGTTTGATACTCATCGCGTGTCTTCAACCTCCGATATGTTTCAGGAGTGCCCGCATCCACAGAACAAAGGATATGGATATTGCTGCAATCCGTCGTCCCGTCCAGGATTCCTGCAGGTGCGCGGACGCCATTCGTGTGCAACCACTGCGTGTAGTTGCGTCGGCTGAACTGTGCCAAAAGTTCGTCGAACTCATCAAAAAGTGTAGGTTCTCCGCCGCCTCCCCAGTCAATCAATGCCCCGTCTTTGAGCAGGTCTTTTGCAAGGAGCTCCCCGATCGGATTCAGTACGTTGTAACGCATCTTCCTATACAGAGCGGAATGATGACGAGGAGCGTAGTCGGCCCATTGCAGCCAGCAGTAGTTGCATTCAAGGTTGCAGCGAGCGTCGTGTGTAATTCCGATCCAGTCGAACTTCCCGGTTCGCGCGGGCCAGTGTTGAAAGACGAGATTCGGGCAGCCCTTGCAAGCCGGATGGCCGCCTTGCTGATTCTGTCTGTGAATCTCATCTTTGGCTTTGCAGATCCCGTCGAAGTCGAGTGGGCCGCCTGCGTAGTCCATAAGTTTTGGCTCACCTCTGCCGTGATGGATTTCGGCGCAGGCGCGCAGGGCGCCGATCGAGAAACATAAGCCTCCTTCAAGCCAGCGACAGCTGTAGAACCCTCCTCCCGTCCCGGGTCCTGAGCTGATGGAAGTACCTGGCTGAAGAGTCTCGTTCATAAGATCAGGGGAAGTTCCAATTGCCGTACGAGCGTGTCCTCGACTTCAGCCTGACGCAGCGCCTTGAGCGACTCATCGAAAATGCAAATCGTTTCTTCCAAATCTTCTTGTGAGTGAGCTGCTGTAGGCATCATAAAACCCCGAAAGCTGACCAGGCCGCGCTGCAGAAGCTGCTGTTGCAGATATGTTCGGGCGAGCGGCCCTCGTGCGGCGTCATCGGGTGCATGCTCGAATCGCGGCACCATTCGAATTGGAAGGCCCTCCATTCGCGCTGCAATACCGTGCCGTTGGCACAGGGCGTTAAACCTCGACATCAACTGGCTTCCGAATTTCCACACTTTAAGGTGGGGTTTTTCCGTTTCGTGAATGTAAATCGCCTGCAGAGCTGCTGCGAAGGCGTGTGGTTCGCCTTTGTAGGTCGGATGGTATCGGATCTTGTCCATGACAGCAGAAAAGACCCGGCGACTCCCGACCAGTGCAGAAATTGGAAAGCCCGCTCCCAAAGCTTTGCCGAGGCACGTCAGATCCGGTCGAATATCAAGCGATCGTTGCACGCTCCCTTTTCGGTACCGAAATCCGGTGAAGATTTCATCGAAAATAAGCAAAGCCCCTTCTCGGCGGCAGAGCTTGCCGACGCCATGCAGGAAGTTGGC
>Ga0111539_10005237_pt1 | contig 16802 bp, 13 predicted proteins | sample RhiMethybrSRZTD1_FD_79667 | JGI IMG/M metagenome (GOLD analysis project Ga0111539, IMG submission 79667) | Populus rhizosphere microbial communities from Tennessee, USA - Rhizosphere MetaG P. TD hybrid SRZTD1 (version 2) (version 2) | ecosystem: Host-associated > Plants > Roots > Rhizosphere >... | reverse complement strand
TCACGCGCCCGGCATGGATCCAGCTGCGCGCCTCGACGCGAGATCCGATGCCCGCCTTCGAGAGCACCCGCTCGAGCGTCTTCAGCGGGCGCTTTTTTGTGTTCACAACGCTCATGTGCTGTTGAAACTATATGAGTTCCGTGGGTTCAGAAGGTTCAAGGGGTTCCGAGGGTTTTTGTTCATTAAGTGAACCGACCGAACCGAAACCCGCGGAACCTTATGGAACCGTGCTGGATCTAGATCAGACACGCCCCTCGCTGATTCGCGTGATGGGCCGGGTGAGTCTCACCGCGGCCATCGTCAACGGCGTGATCGGCAGCGGCATCTTCGGGCTGCCGTCCGCCGTCGCCGCGCTCACCGGCACGTGGAGTCCGCTGGCGGTACTGGTCGCCGGCGCATGTGTGTTTCTCGTGCTCCTCTGTTTTGCCGAGGTCGGCAGCCGATTCGACCAGGCCGGAGGGCCGTATCTCTACGCGCGTGAGGCGTTCGGACCGATCGCGGGATTTCAGGTCGGCTGGCTCCTCCTCGTTTCGCGCCTCCTCGCCTGCGCAGCGGCACTGAACATCCTCATCGTCTACGTGGGCGTGCTCGCGCCGCCGATGGCCACGCCCACCGGTCGCGTCATCACGATGACCGCGGCGATGGCGATCGCGACGGCCATCAACGTCACTGGCATCCGGATCGCGGCATGGACGACAAACGTGTTCACCGTGGCCAAGCTCCTTCCACTGGTGCTGCTCATTGTCGTGGGCCTGCCGCAATTGAGCGCCCGCGTGCTCGCGTCGCAGATCGTGGCGGACCCGGAGTGGCGTGAGGCCGTCCTGCTGCTGGTGTTCGCCTATGGCGGATTCGAATCGATGGTGATCGCTGCCAGCGAGACCCGTGATCCCCGCAAGGACACCGGGCCGGCGCTCATCGCGGCTGGGATCATCGTGACCGTGATCTACTGCTTGTTGCAGCTGATCATTGTCGGCGTCCTCCCAGAGGCCGGCCGTTCCATGACGCCAGTGGCGTCAGCGTTGCGCGAAGTCCTGGGCGGCGTTGGCGCGACGATTGGAACCGCCGCCGTCATCGTGTCGGTCTATGGTTGGCTGACCGGCTTCACGTTGATGATGCCGCGCGTGCTGTACTCGATGGCGACGCACGGCGAGCTTCCATCAATGCTCGGCCGCGTACATCCCAACTTCCGGACGCCGCACGTTGCGATCGTCACCAACGCCATCCTCGCGCTGGCCATGGGTCTGTACAGCTCGTTTGCACAGGCCGCGACGTTTGCCGCCATCGCACGCCTGACCGTCTTCGCGTCAACGTGCGCTGCGTTGCTCGCCCTGAAGCGGCGCGGCGACCCGGCACCCGCGTTTCGGCTTCCGGGCAGCACGGCAATCGCTATCGCCGGCGCGGCGTTCTCGGTCTGGCTGCTCGCCACACGGAGTTCGACTGAGCTCTGGGTTCTGCTCGCTGTCATCGCCGCTGGGGTTCTTCTGCGAGGCGTTAAGAGGTCCGGCTAAAGCCGGACACTACAAGAGGTCGGTCGGGCTGAAGCCGGACACTACGTTGGAAGTACGTCGAGATACTTGAGCGCACCGCCGGTATTAAAGAGCACGACGCGATCGCTCGGGCGAATCGCGCCGTCAGCCACGAGCGCTTGAATCGCCGCCAGAGCGGCTCCGCCTTCCGGCGCGGCGCTGATCCCTTCGGTGCTCCCGAGCTCGAGCATGCCGTCGATCATCGCCGCGTCGGGGACGGCGATTGCCGTACCGCCGCTGTCGCGCACCGCGCGCAGAATCAGAAAGTCGCCGATTGCACGCGGGACGCGAAGCCCGTCGGCGACGGTTGCAGGGTTCTCCCACGGCGGCGCGTCCTCGCTGCCACGCTCGAAGGCGCGGACGATCGGCGCGCAGCCAGTGGCCTGCACCGAGACCATCCGCGGCCGCCTGCCGCGAGGCACCCACCCGAGATGCTCGATCTCGTCGAAGGCCTTCCACATCCCCACCATGCCGGTCCCGCCGCCGGTGGGATACACAATCCAGTCGGGCCACTGCCACTCCATCTGCTCAGCGAGCTCGTAGGCCATCGTCTTCTTTCCCTCGATGCGGTACGGCTCTTTGAGCGTGGACACGTCGTACCAGCCACGTGACGACCCTGCCTCTGCCGCGGCTCGGGCGGCGTCGGTGATGACGCCGTCGACGAGCGTGACATCAGCCCCGTACAAGCGGCACTCGCGGATGAACGGCGTCTTCACGTCGCGCGGCAGAAAGACCTTCGCCGCAAGCCCTGCCTTTGCGGCATAGGCCGCCATCGCATTGCCGGCATTCCCGGCAGAGGGTACCGACACCGTGGTCACGCCGAGCGCCCGCGCACGAGTGATCGCGGCTGACTGGCCACGTGCCTTGAACGAATTCGTGGGATTCAGCGACTCGTCTTTGATGTAGAGCCAGTCCAGCCCGAGGCGGGATCCAAGCGTCGTGGCGTGAAATAGCGGCGTCAGCCCTTCGCCGAGCGACACCGGTATCTCTCCTTCGAAGAGAGGCATCAGCTCGCGATACCGCCACATGTCGGGCGCGCGATCCTTCAGGCTGTCACGCGACCAGCCTCGGGCCGCATCGAGATCGTAGCGGGCCAGCAGCGGAGCCCCACACCGGCAGAGATGATGACGCTCCCGCGGATCGAGAACGGGTGCGCCGCAGTGACGAGAGCACTCGAGATGCGTGAAGAACATAACTAGTGTCCGGCTTTAGCCGGACCCGACAATCGATTGTAGGATCGGGAAGCCTGATGCGCGCCAGAACCCTTCTCGCTATTGGAATGGGCGTGTTTGCCGTTGCCATTGTGTCATCGCCGATCGATGCGCAACGCGCCGGCGCATTCCGGGGCTCGACTGACGATCCGGCCATCAACTACGCCACGGCGCCGGTCAACAACCTCGTCGAAGATGTGAACCGCCAGCTTCAGGCGGGCGCCCTTCGCCTCACGTTCGAGGGCCGCGCCGGCTATCTGCGCTCCGCGCTCGAGGCGCTGCAGATACCTGTCGATTCTCAGCTGCTGGTCTTCTCACGGGCGAGTCTGCAGGGCAAACAAATCAGCGAACAGAATCCCCGCGCGGTCTTCTTCAACGACCGGATCGCGCTCGGCTGGGTGCGCGGCGGCGACCTGCTTGAAGTGGCGGCGCATGACGAGCGATCTGGCGTCGTGTTCTATACGCTCGATCAACGCGCTGAGGCTCCCGAGCCACCGCGGTTCAAGCGGGCCTTCATCTGTCTTGGCTGTCACATGGCCGGCGATACCCTGGGCGTGCCCGGCTTCCTGATGTTCAGCACAACACGGCCGAATTCCGGTCAGGGATTCAGCCTGCCCCGTTTTGTCGATCAGACCGATTCACTCGAGCGCCGCTTCGGAGGCTGGTTCGTCACCGGCAGTACTGGCAGAACGAAGCACATGGGCAATGAAGCCGGGGCACTCGATGCTCGTCCCAGTCGCGAGCTCATGTCGGTGGACGGTCTCTTCGACGCCGACGGCTACCGCACGCTGTCGAGCGACATCGTGGCGCACCTGGTGTTCACGCATCAGATCGGAATGACGAATCTCCTGACCCGTGCCGGCTGGCAGGCGCGCGTCGCCGATCCCGCGCTGCATCCGCCGTACTCGGCAACGCCAGGAGAAGAGGAACGCATCGCGCTCATGATGAAAGGCGTGGCGAGCGAAGTCGTCGATCATTTGCTGTTCATCGATGAAGCACCGCTCACCGATGCCGTTCGCGGGCAGTCGGGATTTGCCGAGCGGTTCGCCGCCAGCGGGCCGCGGGATCGTCAGGGCCGATCGCTGTATCAGCTGGATCTGAGCCGGCGCGTCATGAAGTATCCGTGCAGCTACCTGATTTACTCACCCGCGTTCGACGCACTGCCGCCACGCGCGAAAGATCCGATCTACAAACGCCTCTGGGACGTGTTGTCGGGAGAAGAGCGCGATCCGCGCTATCAGGCGGCGCTGTCGACAGCCGATCGCCAAGCCGTCGTCGAGATCCTGCGCGATACGAAGAAGGACCTGCCTTCGTACTTTCAAGGGGCTGTTCGATGAGACACGGTTCCATCGTCGTCATCGTGCTGTGCCTGGCCAACGCCGCGGTCGCTGGCGCGGAGACCTACGCGGTGCGGGTGATTCGCGACCTGCCCTACCTGCAGGACGCGAACTATGCGGACGCCAAGGACAAACTGGACCTGTATCTGCCCGACGGGCGCCGCAACGCACCGGTGATCGTCTGGTACTACGGCAACCAGCTGATGGGCGGCGATAAGAGCGAGGACGAGTTCGTTGGACGGCGCTTCGCGTCAGCGGGGTTCGTGACGGCCGTCGTCAACTATCGGTTGTCTCCCTCGGTGTCGCATCCCGCGCACATTCTGGATGCGGCGGCGTCTTTCGCCTGGGTCAAGCGGCACATTGCCGAGTACGGCGGCGATGCTGACCGTGTGTTCGCGAGTGGCTATTCGGCTGGCGGATATCTTGTGGCACTGCTCGCCACCGACGCGCGCTACCTTGCGGCGCACAAGCTGTCGCTTCGCGACATCCGAGGCGTGGTCCCGGTCAGCGCCTTCTACTGGGTCGAGCGGCGTGGCGTCGCTCCCGATCGCGACGCGAGCGTCTGGGGAACCGACCGCGCCGTGTGGGTTGACGCGTCTCCGGCGCATCATCTGCACGCCGACGGCCCGCCAATGCTGATCCTCTACGCTGATCGAGACGAAGACTGGCGCCGCGAGCAGAACGTCGAGGTCGCCGCCGCGATGAAAGCCAGCGGGCACAGCAACGTCGAGATCGCGATGATCAGCGATCGCACTCATGCGACGATCCGATCGCGGATCGGCTCTGATGGCGATCGCACGACGGAGCAGATCATTCGCTTCGTGTCGCGCTAGAGTCACGCACCGAGACTCGCCTGTGGATTTTCACAGCTATGCCGAGCGAAAGGCCGGCGCGGCCGAGCAGGCGGTCATCGCGCCGCTCGTCACGATCGAGGACCGCTCGAGCGGTTATCGACTGCAGCACATCGGCAATCCCTGGACCCGACAGCACTTCGACGGCGATTTCTATCTGGTCGATCCGCCGCGTGAGCTCCCGGCGCTCTCGCTCGTGTTCGTGCAATCGCGCGATGGCAACACCGTCGTGCCGGATCCAGCCACTCTCGGCGGCGGTCCCGTTGATTTCCATCTGATCTACGAAGGCCTGTCACGCGTCGCGGCCGATGGCGTGCTCGCCGGAGCGGGGACCGTCGGGAAAACAGTGTTCTTCTCGGTGTGGCATCCCGAGATCGTGGCGCTCAGACGCGAGCTCGGCCTGCCGCGTCATCCGGCGCAAGTCGTCGTGTCACGTCGTGGGCGCATCGATCTCGAGCGATCGCTGCTATTCAACGTTCCCGACGTGCGAGTGTTCCTGATCATCGCCCCCGACGGGCTGCGCGATACCGAGCGGGCCGTGGCGGATCGCCCCTGGATCACTGTCGTACCGCTCACCAATGAGGATCTCGCCGATGCGTTTCGACGGCTTCGCCGCGACCACGGACTGAGCCGCATCTCGGTCGTCGGTGGCCGGACCGTCGCGACCTCGCTCATCGACGCTGGTTTGATTCAGGACCTCTGCCTGACGACCAGCGCACAGCACGGCGGTCAGCCGAATACGCCCTTCTATGCCGGCCATCGTGTGCCGACGCTCCAGCTGATCGTCCGGAAACGAGGCCACGGAAACACCGCGATCGCCTTCGAACATTTCGCGGTCAGCAGCGCCTAGACTGGCACTATGAGCCGCGTCATTGGTGGTTAGTAGTTGGTACCAGTGTCACTCTTCGCCCCGGACACCCCGGACGGTTTCCGCTATCGCGAGGACTTCATCAGTGCTGTTGAAGAGACCGAGCTCGCGGCCCATATCGCCGGTGTCGAGTTCTCTAACTTCGAGATGCGAGGCGTGGTCGCGAAGCGGCGTGTGGCGTTTTTCGGGGCGTCGTACGACCGCGGCGAGGCGCCGGCGCCGCCGATACCCGGCTTCCTGCGTCCGTTGATGATCCGCACGGCAGCGTGGGCGGGCATCGAGCCGGATGCCTTCGCGATGACGCTCATCAACGAATATCGCGCGGGCGCGCCCATCGGTTGGCATCGCGACGCACCGCAATACGACATCGTCGCCGGCATTTCGCTGATCTCGCCATCTAGAATGCGATTCCGCCCGTACGTCTCGCCCGGAGCGATGGATGCCGCGGCCGGACGCCGCAAGACGACGCACGAGATCGTGTTGAATCCGCGTTCGGCGTATCTGATGACCGGCGTGGCGCGCAATGGCTACGAACACAGCATTCCGCCGGTGCCGGAACTGCGCTACTCAATTACGTTTCGTACGCTTCGTGCCGGACGTGGGCGTCCGGGACGGACGCTTCGTCTTCCGCGCACGGGCGGTTGAGCGCTTCGCCTTTTTCGGCGGAGTGGCGAGCGATTCCGACTGCTCGTACGCTTCACGAATCCACTCGGTGATCGGCGCTTCGACCTCATCGCGATGACGAAGCTGAATGATGTTAAAGAACTTCGACTTGGATGATGGGGCACTGCGCCGCACCTGCGGCGCCTTCAACGGCCGGCTGAGAAATACACAGACTTCCAGGAAGCTCTTCTTCGGCCGCACGAAGAAGTAGCAGGACTTGCGCGAGAACATGATCGAGTTGTGCGAGGCGTAGATCCGCTGATCGCCGAACTCGGCGGCCGTGTCGCGCAATCGCTCCCACGCGTCGCGCAGATCCTCCGACAAATCTGCGGTGAGGGCCGACTCCGTCGTCGTCCAGCAGTCGTGCGCCTCGCCATCCTCGACCCACTGCTTGCAGTGGTAACACTCGCGTCCGGGCATGTCGTCTAGAAGCTTTTGTCGTCGGCTGACGGGCCGTACAGGGCTGGCACTTTCGCGCCCATCAGCCGCAGATACACCGTCATCTGCCCGCGGTGGTGGACCCAGTGATTGATGGTGTCGCGAATCATGATGTAGCGTGACGATTCGATGACGGGCTTGCCGCCGGCGAGCAGTCGCCATCCGGTCATCAGATGCTCGTCCGTCGTTTGCTGGAGCGCGGAGCGTGCGGCGGACATCGACTTGTCGAGCGCGGCGACGAAGGCGGCGCTGTCATTCATCGGCTCGCGTTTCTGCTGCGGACCTCCAGGCGGCGCAACATCCAGCTCCGGCTGCGTCACGATCATGGCGACCCAGTTCGGGATGTTCGCCACCATGTCGGCGAGATAGCCGAAGATCATCGATCGCTCGTGCGGTTTCCAGTCCGCCTTGTCGGCCGGTACGACCTCGAGCGCACGGCGCGACAGTTCTGCTTCCCGTTCGAGCTCGTCAAGTACGAGTTGAGTCAACTTCACGGAGACCTCCTACTCATCCGCCGTTGGTCCATAGGCGCCTGGGACTGGCACCTCGAGCAACCGCAAATATACCGACAGCTGGCCACGGTGGTGTATCAAGTGGCTCAAGGTGAAGTCGCGAAACACCATCGCCTTCGGCCGCTCGAACCGCACTGCGCCCCTGATCTTCATCCGCCAGGGCCGAGTGACAGCCTCGTCACTAACACTCGCCAGCACCCGAACAGATCGCGCGACGTCGGCGTCGAAGGTGTCCAGCAACTCGGGGACAGATGCGACCCGGACAGGGGTGAACGTCGCCGGATCGACGTTGAACTCGTCTCCGCCGAAGATCGCCTCCGTCCACCGGACGCACTCGACGATGTGCGAAGCCAGCTCGCCGGCGGTGAATGACTTCTGATGCGGACGCCAGCCGAGGCGGTCGCCAGGCACGCGCTCGAGATAGCGCCGGGTCGCGCGTGTCTCGCGGTCGAACTCCGCGCGAAGGGCGTCTGCGGTCGTCATAGTGGCGCGCTGTTCATTTTCGCGGATCCTGATTGCCGACTGATGGCAGTTTTGGTGGGGATAATGTCCTTGCCACGGCCGGGCTCGGAAGGCATGCTGAAATGTCCGCCGTCGCGCCTTCGGCGCTTTGGCGGGACTGCGGGCCGTCGGATGGCAGTCGGGTGACGGCCCTTGTCGATTTTGGCCTCGCTCATTCGACTAAAGGGTGTATGCGTCCAACGGAGGCGCCATGACACTGTTCTCCGACCTGCGGTTTGCCCTGCGATCCCTGCTCCGCGCCAAGGGTCTCGCGGTCACCGTCGTCCTGACTCTCGCCCTTGGCATCGGGGCCAATGCCGCCATCTTCAGCGTGGTGCGGGGCGTCCTGCTGCGGCCGCTGGTCAACCGCGACGAGGACCGGCTGATTTACATCCGGCAGAGCGCACCGGGACTCAACACCATCAACACAACGTTCTCGGTCCCTGAGATCGACGACCTCCGCGCCCGCATCAAGACACTGACGGCCTTTGGCGACTTCTCCACGGTGGGCTTCACGATGGTCGGGCTCGGCGAGCCGCGCGTGGTCAGTGCCGGCGTTGTCAGTGGCTCGTACTTCGACGTCATGGGCCTTCGGCCGGTGCTCGGCCGTCTGCTGAACTCGGGCGACGATGGTCCGAACGCCGCTGGTGCCGCGGTACTGACACACCGGTTCTGGACGACGGCGCTGAAGAGCGATCCGTCAGTCATTGGCAAGACCGTCCGCCTCGATACGCGAACCGCGACCATCATCGGCGTACTCGAGCCGTCGGTGCCGTATCCCTCCCAGACAGAAATCATCGCCAACGTCGTGACCAGCCCGCACCATCTGTCCGCGACGATGGTGACCGGCCGCGTGCACAGGATGACGGAGCTGTTCGGCCGGCTCGCGCCCGGCACGGATCTCGAGGCCGCGCGCGCCGATCTTCGCGCCGCGCACAGCGCGATGCTCAAGGAACATCCGGAGGTCTACTCGTCGAAGGCCGACTACCGCATCGATGCGGTCACGCTGCGCGACCAGATCGTGTCGCCGGCGCGGACCGTGCTGCTCGTTCTGCTCGCCGCAGCGGCGCTGGTGTTCGTGATCGCGTGCTCGAACGTCGCCAATTTGATCCTGGCGCGATCGGTGCGCCGCGAGGGCGAGCTGGCCGTGCGCGCGGCGCTTGGCGCACAGCCCTGGGAATTGCGGCGGACACTGCTTGCTGAAAGCCTGCTGCTGTGCGGCGCGGGCGCAGTGCTCGGCGTGATCGTCGCACGGCCGATGGTGGCACTGCTGGCGCGCTACGCGTCACGTTTCTCGGTGCGGGCGTTGGACGTCACCGTTGATGCGAGCCTGCTCTGGGTCGGTGTCGGTCTGGCCATCGCCGCGTCCGTGTTGCTGGCGTTCGTCCCGCGCCTCCCATCCTCGGAAGCGGCGAACGGCTTCGGCCTCTCCAACGGAAGCGCGCGACTGACGACGGGCACGAACCGGCGGCTGCGCGCGTTTGCCGTGGCGCAGATCGCCGCCTCGTTCATGCTGCTGGCCGGCGCCGGCGCGCTGCTGACGGCGCTGCTCACGCTGCAAGCGACAAAAAGTGGATTCGACTTGCGCAACGTGCTGGCGCTGCACGTGCCGGTCATGTCGTACGGCCGGACGCCCGATCAAATCACGGCGTTCTATCAGGAAGTGATGCGGCGCATCACAGAGCTGCCTGGCGTCGAGCGCGTCGCTGTGGGCACGCTCATCCCGTGGCGTGAAGCGCGTGCGTTCGGTCCGGGGTTTCAGTTCTCGGTCGAGGGCTACACGAAGGCTGACGGCGAAGAAGACCCGCGTGGCCGATTCCGCAGCGTGTCCTCCGGCTTTTTTGCCTCGCTTGGCGTACCGCTCATCGCCGGCCGTGACTTCACCGATGCCGATCGGCGTGATTCGGAAAAGGTGGTCATCATCAGCGAGAGCATCGCGCGACGGATGTTCTCCGATCGTGACGCGTTGAATCGCCGTCTGATGTGGACCGATCCGGTGATGAAGTTCATCAACGTCACCACTGACGGCCGGCGCATCGTCGGCATCGTCGCCGATGTGGACGATGAGAACGTGGTGCCCGGACCAGCGATGACCATCTATCACCCCTTCGGTCAGGAGATTGGCGGCGGCCGTCTCTTCGTGCACACGAGCAGCGATCCGTATGGGCTTGTCACGCCGATCACGCGCATTATCCGCGAGTTGTCGGCCGAGCAACCGGTCGAGCAGGCCGCGACGCTCGAGGACGTGCGCGCCGAAGTGCTCGCGCCAAACCGGCTGAATGCGCTCGTGTTCGGCGGCTTCGCCGCAGTGGCGCTGACGATTGCGATTGTCGGTGTCGCCGGCGTGCTGGCGTTCTCGGTCAGCGCGCGGACGCGCGAGTTTGGGATCCGGCTGGCGATCGGGTCAGCGCCGATGTCACTGCTGACCCGCGTCCTGAAGGAAGGCGCAGCGATTGCCGGCATCGGCATCGTTACCGGTGCGGTCGGCGGTTACGTGCTGACACGCCTGATCGGCGCCTATATCGAAGAAGTGCGCATCCCGGGCGCGGTGCCGATTCTCGCCGCGGCGATGATTCTGGTCGTGGCCGCCGTGCTCGCGTCGCTCGTACCGGCCGCGCGCGCCTCGCGCGTGGACGTCATCGACGCGCTGCGGCCGGAATGAGGCGGTCGATCAATTCCCAAGTGCCTACCTCCAACTACCAACCACTCCCAATTCCCAACTCCCAATGGAATATTGAATTGGCAGTTGGGCGTAGTTGGCACTAGTTGGTGGTCGGGCGTTGAGAGTGGTTGGTAGTCGGGAGTTGGTCGTTGGGAATTGACGCGTCATTGCTTCCCCGAGTCGGGCGGCGGTGGCGGCGCGGCCGGCGGTGTTGCCTCGCCCGCCAGCGTTGATCCGCGCTGGCCGGGTAGCGGCTGTGGTTCTTGCGGCGCGAACTTCGTCCGGTCGTCGGGTTCGCGCGCCTCGCGGCGACCTGGATCCAGGAAGAAGCCGCGGGCGCCACGCCGGCGGCATTCCCAGGCCACTTTGTGTGGACCGGACTCGGTCGCATGCATCACGTCCCACGCGTGAGGCAACGGCTCTATGTCGATCAACCCCCACCTGTCGATGTAGTGACAGTAGAACGTCACGAAGTCGTTCGAGTACATGGTCTGCAGCTGCTGGAAGTGCCGCCGGAATGTCTCCGACTTCGCCCACGTCCGGAACAGGTTCATCCATCCCCGGTTGTCGTGCGCGTTCGCATACTGGTCGAGACGCAACGAGAAGTAGGCGTCCTCCATCAATTGGATCTGCATCACGATCAAGTTGATGGGGTCGATGGGCGTGGCATCGCTCGCCGGCGCCGGGATATTGCCCGCAGGCAGCATGCACTGGCGGTAGTAGGCCTGGAGTCCGGGGTTTTCGATGACGACCTGCTCGAGCTCGTTCAGCGTCTTTGTCAATTCTCTGAAGTGATCGCTGTCAGCGGCCTTGAACGGTGAGTGATGAATCAGCAGGTCGTCCCACGCGTCCCAGGCTTGACGGTCCTTGGCCAGCGGAAATTCCATGGCGCACTCTTCCACGTCGTCGGCATCCTGGGAAGGCATCGTGAAGGGCAGACCCAGTGCTTCGCGCGTTTCGGGCTCCACGATCCAGCGGCCGAGGGTTTCTTCGGCGATGTGATCGCCAAGGGCCCGGTACGACTCGAACTGCGCATCATCGAAGAACTGATCGGCGGTCGATTCGTGGGGGAAGGCCGGCGACGTGCGCTTGTAGTTGAGAACTGGCGCGGGCTCGTTGCCGGTCAGCGAATTCTTCATGTAGATCAGCCAGTTCGGCCGCTCCGGACACTCGGGATAGCGAATCCGCCCGATCGCGCAATGCGCCTTGCTCAACCCGGTCGTCGGGTCGGGCAGGATCATCGACAGATCGATGTCCACGTCCACACCGAGATCCACATAGGCCTGACGTAGCGCTTCAGTGAACGAGCCAAACGCGATCGTCGGATCCGCTTCGGCGTCGCAGGCGATGATGACCTGACACCGCCGCTCGAGCAGCGGATAGATGCCGACGTTATCGCCGGTGTGGCCGCCGTCGGAGACATTCACCAGGCGCGACCACTCGTTGGTGAGGCCGAAGACCTCGCGAATGATGTACGCCGGCCAGAACGCGAGCCGCTGGCCCGTGTTCCTGCGCGGGTTTGGCACCCACTGTCCGAGCCGGATATTGAACACCGCGGCCAGGAACGATTGTGCAAAGAACGTCTGATACCCCACCCCGGTCCCCGCGGCGGCGCCTGACACGGTCAACGCGCGCGCGAGCTGCGTGGTACCGTCCGCATATTTCAGCGTCTCGAGATACCCGGTCTGCTTCGATCCACAGAAGTACTTTGAGAACAGAAAGTATCCAGACTTGCGATCCTTGCGTGTCAGATCGCGACTACCGGCGAGGTTCAGCGCGGAGCTGACCAACAGGTACGGCGCGGTATTGCCCGGCGTGTGCGTCGCGTTGTCGAGCGGCTGGCGATCCGCGTCGACCTGATTGCCGTGGACATCGTTGAGACGCATCTCCATCGTGTCCAGGAATGTCTTCATGCTCAGGTCTGACTTGCTGACGACTTCCGAACGCAGATATGTCTCGAGGATGCGGTCGCGATAGAAGTAGTGCAGTCCGATGCGGTTGAGGTTCACGAACACTGACAGCAGGAGCAGCCCGCCACCCACGATCAGGATCACCAGGCCGTAGCGGTTCAGCCCCAGGGCCGACGCCGGCGCGTTCAATGGATCGACGAACTGGCTGTCGATGGCCAACGCACCGACCTCGATCATCGTGAACAGGATCAGGCCGGCGACGACAATCGCCAGCACGACGTGCAGTGCGGTCTTCGAGAGTTCGAATCGCTCGGCGCGTGTGGTCACCGCGCGTGACATCAGCAGGCGGCCGGTGATCAACGTGCCGATCGGCGCCAGCACACCGGCCACGCCAACGGCATGCGCGGCGTACGAGGCGGCAGGCAAGACGGCGAACAGCACCGTCACGACAAGCGCGTAAAGACAGATCGCGAGATAGCTGCCCCACAGCGACCGCGCGGTGCGCGACCAGAGGAGTCCAGCTGTCCCGAAGAGCGCGATGACAAAGCCGTAGACGAGAAATGCCGACACATACGCGCCGGCCACCACGAAGAACGGCTGCAGCAGCCACGCCGCTCGCCCACGGCCAGACGTCGTGGCAACCGTCGCATTGGCGTACGGCACGATGAACACCGCGAGCCACACCAGGAGCGCCGCCACGCGGAGCAGACGAACTTCGTAGGCGTCCTCCCTGCTCTCGCCCGGCTGCGCTCGAGTTGCCCCCTTCCATACCTTGATGCCTACGGCGAAGATCGCGAGTGCGACCAGCGAGGCGAGGAAGCCAGCGCCAAAGGCGGTGCCGATCTCCTGGGCCGTAACGTCGGCGAGCATGTCGGTCCAGACCAGACCGATGCGATGTGTGACGTTGTCCAGGAACGCGGGATCGGCCAGCTCACGCACCGTTCCGCCGGTATCGGTGCGCGTGATCCGCAGCTCGGTGTCTGCTTGCGTCGGTTGCACCTCGTACTTGTTCGCGGCCGGCGCTTCGTCCGGGGCCTTCCACTTGGTCACGTCGGACGACAACACGTGCGCCGCACCGAGCAGGAGCAAAGCGGCCAGCGACAGCGCGAGCACGGTGATCACCACCGTGTAGAGCAGCCCGCCAGTCAGCATGCCGACGGCACGCAGCGCCTCCCGCTTGAGAATGCTCCGCCTGGCGACCAGGAAGTCACCATGCGTGCGGAGGTGGGCGACGATGTTGGTGCCGTCGCTGGGCTCGGCGGCTTTGCCGAACGTGGCCGCGGAGGTCTGGCGTTCTGCATTGAACGGGAACCGCAGCCAGTTGGTGCCGAACTTCAGCTCGTCGCGGGACCTGTAGGTGAACTGCGCGGCGGCACCGGCCTCTCGCTGATGATGGTGGTTGACGGACAGGAATGTGGTGAGGCAGCCGCCGATATAGCCACCGCCAGAGACGGTGCTGAGATAGTCGGCCAGGCGCAGGATCCCCATGCGCGAAAGCGCCTGCGCGATTCCCAGGTTCGTTGTCGCCGATCGGATGCCGCCGCCGGAGAACGCCAGTCCGATCAGACGTTCGGCAACGACATCCTCTTTCGGCAGCTGGCCGTCGCTACCGAGCGGCTGGCGCTTGACGATGTATTTGAGTTCCTGGTCACGAACCTTCTCGAAGCTCTTGACCCGCTCGTCGTCTTTCTTCATCCATGCCATGCGGCGACACTCCGATCCTGACGCGTACGCACGTCAGCGCAGCTAGTGTCGCTCGGTTGTCAAGAACGTGCGCCGCGGACCTTGGAGCGGCAGATCAACTCCCAACTTCCAACAACCAACGCCCAACCACTCCCAATTCCCAACTCCCAAGTTGGTCGTTGTTGGCGGTTGGGAGTTGGAAGTGGTTGGAAGTTGGGCGTTGGACGTTGGGAGTTGGCATCTAGGCAGCCGATTCGGCGACGGCGTCCTTCCAGCGGAACTCGAGAACGAGTCCGTTGACGTTGAGAACGTCGCCGTCCTGCAACGCCTGCCGCTTCTCGAGCGGCTCGTTGTTGATGGTCGTCCGGCCGCCCATCAGCGTCGCGACATACCCGTCATTGCTGCGGGCGATGGCCAGTGCAACCGCCGGTTTGAACCAGCCGTGCAAGCGCACGAGCGAGTCCCCCGACCTTCCGATCAGCGACGTGTGCGCATCGAGGTCGTATTCGGTCTGCTCGGCACGCCCGGCAATCACCTGAAGCACGCCGAGGCGGCGTGGTGACGGGCCCGGGGCCTTCTGCGTCGGTCGCATCTGGGTCTGAGCTCGTGCCTCGTCCAGTGACGAGAGCAGCGCGCGATGCTGCTTCGTATCGAGATACACCGTATCGCCCAGCGCGGGCAGCTGCGGCGGCGGGGCCGCCCATTCCTGGGTGTGCTCGAACACGAGCTGGTGCTTGCCCACCTGCAGGACGTCGCCGGCGCGCAGTACGCTGCGTTTCGTATGCTGGCCGTTGACGAACGTTCCGTTCGTGCTGTTCAGATCCTCGAGAATCACGGCGCCACTCTCGGAGAACACGCGCGCGTGATGACCCGACACCGCCGGGTTGTCGATGATCACCGCGTTGTCCGGCGCGCGGCCGATCGTCAGGCCCACCCCCACCGAGTACTCTTTCAGGAGACGCCCTTCAAACTGCAACGTTAGCTTCGGCATACTTCCCTCGGCGTCCGGTTGAAGCCGGACACTACGTCTCGTCTTTCAGATCGCGTCCAATGGTTCGAGAGGCGGCGCCACCAGCCACCTGTCACTTCCACCACCACCACGGTGATGTTGTCCGCGCCGCCGTTGTCGTTGGCGGCGGCAATGAGGAAATCGCAGATTCGCTGCGGCTCCCGAAACTCGCGAAACGCCCGGGCCATCATGAATTCCGGCACCATGCGCGTCAGGCCGTCGCTGCACAGCAGCACGTAGTTGCCCGGCTGCACCGGCACTTCTTTCAGATCCACGTCGACGTCCGGTTCGCGCCCGAGCACGCGCACGAGCGCGTTCTGATGCTCGACCGGAAGACGCCGCACTTCCTCGATCAGTCCGGCGGCGATGTGCGCTTCGCCGAGTGAGTGATCCCGGGTCAGCGGCTCGAGGCGCTGGCCGTGCCATAGATACGCGCGGCTGTCGCCAACGTGCGCGATGCTCACGACGTGCTGGCTGATCCACGCGCCAACCACCGTCGTCCCCATTCCAGCCTGGCGCGGATCCTTCCGGGCCTCGTCGTAAATCACTTCGTTCGACCGGCGCACCACTTCGGCGAGCCGATTCGTCTGCGGCAGATATCCCTGTTCGCCGGACGCGGGCCCGGACGTCGCCGTCGCGCAGTCGCGCAGCTCGCGAAGAATCGCCTCGACCGCCATCTGGCTCGCCACTTCACCTGCGGGCGCGCCACCCATGCCGTCGCAGACTACGAACAGGCCTTCGTCGGCGCGCAGCATGTAGGCGTCCTCATTGAGCGCGCGGACGCGCCCCGTATGAGTGCCTGCGCCGACCCTCAGCCGCATGGGCCTGTCATTTACAAGGACTGCGCCGATTCGAGTGAAATGCCGGAAGTGGTTCGTGCGCGCGGAGATCCGGCTGAGCTGGTGGCGATCCACGGGCGCAGCCGCGTGCAGGGTGTGAGCGATTTTTGCGCGTGCCTTACAAAAGTGCGATCACCACGGATTCGGCACGTCCAAAAGGACGTGCCCTACTTTTTCTTGTCTTCGTCGGTGGGGAGCACGACGACTTCCGCCTGATGGCCCGTGCGCTCCTCGAGCGCCAGCAACACGCGCTTGATGATCACTTCGTCGAAGCGCATCGCGACAAACTGCTCGTCGGTGCTGGTACGCAGCGAGATCCATTCGCGCGTGGCCGCGATGCCGAACTTGCTGAGCGTGCCCCCGGCTCGCGCGACCGGCGCTGGCCCTTGCGGTGAATTCCACAGCGGGTCGCGGCTCTTCGACACGTTGATCGAGATCACCCGCCCATAGGGAATGGCACAGAGCGTCCTGCTCGGATCAGACGTGGGAATGATCGTGATCTTGCCTTCGGCGAGCACCAACTGCGCGCTCTGCTCTTTGGGCTTGCGCGTGCCGACGAGCGCGCGCGTCTCGAAGACGAGCGACGCTTCGGGAACGGTCGTCGCTGGACGTTCTTCCACCCGCGGTGTCTCGCGCACTTCCGCTCGCGGTGACTCGCGCACCATGTTCACTGGCGGCGCCGCGCGGCGTAGTGCCGGCGGGGCTGTCACCGGATCGGGCGCGGGAATCAGCGCAGGCTCCACGACTGGCGCGGACGTAGGCGCCGCAACGGGTGCTGTCGCAACTGGTTGC